>WOYI010327016.1_pt1 | contig 51947 bp, 50 predicted proteins | sample 6423411 | NCBI WGS metagenome assembly WOYI01 (sample SAMN13441803, study PRJNA592873) | oil field metagenome | biome: oil field; feature: oil-well bore; material: oil-contaminated soil; isolation source: oil-contaminated soil from oil-well borehole | place: Germany: Wietze | collected 2016-10-18 ... | reverse complement strand
AACATTCCAGTAATGTTCGCGCGCGTGAAAGAGATCAACAATCTGCGTGGCGCCACAAAATTGTTCATCCGCAATATTCCATATCCAGGGAGCGCCATCTAATGATGCCGCTGCCGCCGCTTGGTGAAAGGATTCCGCCTGATCACCGACTGCCTGCGATACACGCTCCACTTCCTTGGCGCTGACGACTATGCCGGCTAATTCCTGCATGTCTTCTGACCCAAGGGCAAATGACCGGCAGGCGCCGACTTTGCCCATCATCCGGCGAACACCAGAACTGTATGAGGTTCCCTCTATATCCAAAGCGCAGTCTTTCGGACAATATCCTTTTCCTGACTCCCGATTGTAATAGTAGGCGCGCTTCACGGTCACCAGACCTAATACGGTCGTCAATTGCTTGTTACGAAACCCTATAAAATCATACCGATGACCCTCTCCATCCGAAACGGTTTTTCCCCGGTAATCGCCGCCATCGGCGTTTACAAACATCTCCAGCATGCTGCGCCCAATACCGTGCATCGAGGAACGAATCGCCAGCTCAAACGACTCCAGGTCAAAACTGTCGCCGTTATCCTTCGCAAAACAATACCGACTAACAATATAATCTATCTCTTTCTGTACTTCCCCGTGAACTGTTTCTGCAATTTTTTTTTAAGATCAGCCATCTCTTTTTCATCTTTCACTTCGGGAACAGGTCGCAAATCGCAAATACGTTCGTTTACCAGAACAATCTCTTCGCAGAGTTTCGTAAACTGCCGGTGATTATCTGTCTCCTGCTTGCACTTCTCCAGCTCCGGACCTAATGGAATGCTCTTGGCGTAGCTCTTACATTTGATGGTTGCATTCCATAAGTATTGCGGCCCATGTCCAGGATGACCTTCCTGGGTGCAAATACAATTTGGCTTTCCACATCTTCGGTAGTTAACCGATATCATCCCTCGGCGAAAATCTCCAGTTGCTGATAACATTCTGTATAACTTCCTTCTTTCTTCTTCCAGCTCTTTCAGTTCTTTTTCCATGGCTGCCTCCTGTTGTCTGATTGCCATATGGCATGCAGAGAATAGGAGGAAAAACCAATCCTGTCAATACATTTTTTATTCCATACCTACTTTTTTGTCGCAGACCCTTTTTTGATACCGGATCAGGATTCATTAATTGCTTCTTTGTGTTTTCCCAATCCTCTGGTTTACCGGAACTCATATTTTCCTCCTCTCTTTAATTATACACTATCACTTGGAAGTTCTGTCGTTAAGGTTTTTACATGATTTGCGTGTCATTTCCGCATTGCATCCTTTGCTACTGTTTTTCTTCCCACTTACCTTATTTCTGATCTATGTGGATTCGCCATCGGGTAAAAACACGCATTGCAGCCTGGCTCTTAGTAATTTGCGTCGTTCGATCACGAATTTTTCAAATCGTTCGATGTGCCAGAGGGACTGATCGGTCGGAATAAAATGGCGTTTCAAATATTCCGGGCTTCGCGTGGTAAGCCATTCGTTTAACGGCTGATTTTTCTTGCCCGAGTTTTCATCACTGATGACAAGCGCCAGGTTCGCAAAGTCATCGCGAAATTCCTTTACCTGATCCGGCACATTCTTCCTGAACGACTCTTGCGGAAAGAGATGGTCAATGGAATAATTGATAGTTCCCCAGTTTCTATCATCATACAACAATGACAGTGCGAGAAAGCATGCGTCTTTGTCGCCATATTTGATGTTCAATACTTTTTCTACTGCATTGTCAGATGAAGCAGCAATCCGGCCAGCTTCTGCAATTGCCTTGTTAAGCTCTGCTATTGGGAAATCGCCATTCGGCCTGCGATAGATTTGCAGCACGCCCCGCAATTTAGTCAGCATTGAATCTGAGGTGCCTCCCATGACGTTATTCAAGAGGACAGATATGAGCCATACACGCACGCGTTGCGCATTAAGAACTTCGGCGGCCGACTCTCCTCGCAGTGTCAGTCTAGGCTGCTGGTGCAGATAATACGCAATGGGAATGAGCGCATTAAAACTTGTCAGAGTGTTTTCGTCTATTCCAAACGCGTTCGCCGCATCTACTGTCCGTTTTATTGCGTGCTGAACATCAATCCACGAACTTCTGATACGGGTACACGTGTCCTTTGTGAAGCTAGACACACGGTAAGTTATCGGCAGATCCAGGAGCACCAGACAGGACTTCATGATGAAATCTTTATTCAATCTATTCTTCCGCGTAAGTTGGTTGTTTAGAATATCTACAAACTGATTGATCACCTCACGCGCGTTTTCCGTGCCCCAGTGCAGCGTCAGAGTTGATAATAGCAAATCGGACTTGCTCAATATAGTTCCTCCCGAGTTTGCACGAACGAAGATTTCCAAAATGCGTTCGTGGTCGGGATCAGTTTCAGTATAGTATGAGATGGCAACGTCCGACCGGATACCCTCGTATAAGCGTGTCAGGTTATGTTCAACGATGTTCGCTTCCTGTGAAGTTAACTTTCCTCGGACCTCTCTGATCACCTGTTTATAGTAATCTATTTGATCTGCCAGATCAGATTCGAACTCCTCATCCAGAATGCGTCTAACTTCGAACCAGTAGCTGTTCTTTTTGAGCACGGTTGGAGTATATTCATAGAATTCAAAGTGATAGTATATCTCGTCATCAGCATCGGGAACTCTCCCGTCATGTAGTAGGTCTAAATACAGCTTTTTGGGGGCAGTTGTCCGTGCACCTTTCCCGCTCTTCGTTTTTCTGCCAAGATAGGTTCCTTGCAATCCAACCAAAAGTGCAGTCAGTCTTTGCTGCCCGTCCAAAACAAATGTGATGTCGCGTCTGCCTTATAAGCGAGCCAAATGAGCCCGGTTGCGTGACTTATTTACGCTGTGTAGAAATTCATACGCTTCAACATCGTCGCGTGCTTCCGTTGGAACCTGCCAAAACAAAAAAGAGCTGATTGGGTACCGACGCATTACCGAATCAAACAATGCACATACTTGTTCTTCCGTCCAAATGAATTCTCGTTGCATAGCAGGAAGGAAATATGTGGTGTTGATGCGCGGAAGAATCGCCGCAATGGTTTCAGACTTGTAGCTCATAAGTTCCTCCCAATAGGATCGTAATTAGTCGTCCTTGAAAAAAAGTCATAATATGTTGATATTATTTCTTTATGATGATCTTTCCAAGGCAAAAATGGAGACAGCACCTGAATAAATAACACCATTCTTTCTGCCCATGATTCAACGGTATTACTCTTTCCGGATCTGACATCGTCAAGTGAAAATGGCATGACTGTTTTAATTCTATAATCTCCTCCGGTTTTTATTCTGTGTGATATTATAATGAGATCATCTTCGTTCCAGCGAATTTTGTATCCCAGCTTTTTTTCAATTTCGACCGATTTCGCATGTATCTGATTGTAAACGGATTCCTGAGGTTGTCCGTTTTTGGCTTTAATCTCAAGCTCAATCCATACCTCTCTATTATTCAGTGCAAATGCCCAGTGCACAGATGGTATTCCTGTTTTTGCTTTTCCATATAAACCATTACCTTTTAAACCTTCTTCCTCTGCCGCAAGTTCAAAATGACACATGGCGATGCCTATATCTATGCGCTGCAAATCTGATTTCATGGAAAATAATTGTTTCAGCCCCGGTGCACGTTTTATACAAAAATGAAACATATCCGGTTCGGACGCTTTTATGATTCGCCAGGGCTGGAAATTAGTAGCCGACGGCGCAAGGCGTACCATTTCCAGTGGTGTGGAGTAACGGCTGGCCTGCACAACAGAAAGAGGCTTATCGTCTTTGTTGAAAAATAAAGAATTCCATGGCGTGCGATTATTCGCACCGGAAGCACTGCGGATAACAGAATCTATTGCCGATATTCTGGGCACAGCGTAGCCTACCGGCGTTACAGCCGGCAGTGCCTCATTATTTTGTAAAGCGATCTTTTGCGCGAAGCGGCTGGAACTGAATGTTCCGCCGAGCCAACAAGTACCTAATCCCAGATCCGTTGCCATCAGAATATTTTTTTACATAAGATAGCCGAAGTCTTCCAGATTGTGATGTTTCTTTTCAACCGCGCCGATAATAAAACCCGTCGGGTTTTTTCTCTTCTTCGATTGGTGCATCCGTGTAGCTGCGAATTGATTTACGTTGTCTTATAATATCCGTGAGGGGTTTGTTGAATAGCATTGCCATCCTCTTAGTGAATGATTAATCTTTTCTTATCTTCTTCATATGATCAATACGTTTTTGAATGAGAGCCTCCGTGCCAATGTCCTCGCGATAGGCAACCGGTCCTTTGACAGCTTTGACTCCTTCTTCGGCAATTTTTCGCGCTTCGGCTAAATCGCCGGCGATTCCGACAATCCCGATTGCGCGCGAAGCGCTCAAATACAAACCGTCCTCTTTTTTATCCACTGATGAATAATAAAGTCGTGCCTTGCCCACGTTTCCCACTTCGATCCTGGCTTTGGATGAAGCGGCATCGGGATGATCAGCGGGCAGACCATAACCTTTCGGTACAACATATTTGCAAACAGTCGCTTTGTGTTCGAATTCAATTTTTAATTTATCCAGTGTTCCGGCAATGATGTGGCGGCAGACCTCCACAAAATCAGTTTTTAAAAGCGGCAGAATGTTCATTGCTTCGGGATCGCCAAATCGTGCGTTGTATTCCAGAAGTTTTACGCCGTTTTTTGTAGCAATAAAACCGCCGTACATAACACCTTTGTAGGGGTTGCCTGTTTCTTTAAGAAGTGCTGCCGCGACCTGACGGGTGATTTCCAGTCCATCCCCCAAATCCTTTGGTTTTAAAAAAGGCATGGAATGATCGGGCAGGGAATAGGAGCCCATTCCGCCGGTGTTCGGTCCTTTGTCGCCGTCGAATCTTCTTTTGTGATCCTGTACCAGCGGTGTGGCAACCACTGTTTTTCCGTCGCACAGGCATTGCAGCGAAAATTCTTCACCATCGAATTTTTCTTCGACAATCAGTGAAGATCCGCCGCCGAGTACTTGTTCACACAGCTTTAAAGCATCTTCTTTTGTTTCAAAATGGTCCCCTTGAACCTGCACACCCTTGCCGCCGGTTAAACCATCCGGTTTGAGAACGATTCCTTCCAGTTCATTTAAAAAAGCTTCTACTCCATTGATCGTTGTAAACACTTTGAACTGCGGATTACCGGGAATATTATATTTACTGACAAGATTTCTGGTAAATGATTTGGAAGTTTCCAGCCGTGCCAGACTTTTTGTCGGCCCTACAGCAGGAATGTTTATTTTAGCCAGGGCATCTGCAACACCGTTGTTGAGAGGATCTTCAGGGCCGATGACGGCGAACTCGATTTTATTTTCCACAGCAAAACCTGTAATTGCTTGGAGATCGGAATAACTACCCAACATCGTTTTTGCCGAAAGAGAAGCTATGCCCGGATTGTTTGATTTCATAAAAGAGAAAAGCAGGGGCTTTTGTTGAGAGCGGGTAATCGCTTCGGCCAGCGCGTGTTCCCTTGCGCCGTTTCCTATGAGCAGTATTTTGGGCATAATTGGTATTTCTCCTGTTTGTTGTCAGATTATTTAAAAACTTCCTTCAGCAGATCAGTCACTCTCGCTTTGGGATTAGTGCGGATATTCGTTTCTTCTTTGGCCAGAACGGAAAATAATCCATCGAGCGCTTTGGATGAAACATATCTGTTTACATCCAGATTTGTAGATTGACCGATCAGAGGCAGTTTGTTTACTTTTTCGTTGAGCGCGTCGTATTTTTGAGTTACTTTGTACTCGCTCATCGTTTTGCGTACTGCCGGCTGAAATTTCTCCAGCAGTTTGTCGTATGTTTTTGTTTTGAGATAATCCGTCGCAGCTGTATTTCCGCCACGCAGAATTTTATTGGCGTCGTCAAAGCTCATCTCTGTAATCGCAGTTGAGAAGATATCCGCGGCCAACGGAGCAGCTTTTTCCGCGGCTCTGTTCATGCTGAGCGTAAATTCATCCAGTTGCGGTCCATAGCCGATACCTCGCAGAGCTGGTTCTAATTTTCTAACTTTTTCAGGTATTAATATCTTGACGGCGGCATTGGCGAAGTAACCGTCATTTTTCCCCAGATAATTTATAGTGTTTTTTATGCCGACATTTAGCGCTTCTTTGAGTCCCAGATCAATTTTCCCGCTGCTGCCGGAAGGGGTGGTAGATGTCACGGTATTAAGTGTGTCTTTAAGTGTATCAAGAAAAGACGCGTGGCTGTATGGACAAATGAATAATACGAACAAAATACTTAAGAAGATATATTTTCTTTTCATAATGCAATCCTCCCTTAATGTGGTTTCTAATGGAGAAAATTAAGATGGTTTTCTTTGTTTTTATGCCAAGTTGGCTTCAAAGGATAACGAGGCGGCAAGGAGGAGGCTCCGCAGGCGTATATGATGATACGTTGAGGAAGCCGACGACGATGCCAACGAAGTTAGCCGAAGAAGGCGACTTGGTATGGAAGTATAGAAAGAATGCTTTCCACTGTCAATTTAATAATAAAGGTACAATTAGTTTATTTTTTTTCTATAATCTGTTAAATTAAAGTATATCAACAAGAAAGGTGAGGTGGCAAAATAATTGGGCTGGAATGCTGATATTGTTGTTTTAATCATTCTGTTTATGCTTTCAGGGTTTTTTTCGTCGGCCGAAGCAGCTCTGCTTTCGCTGAGGGATCTACACCTGCACAAAATGAAACGGGACAACTATCCGTTTTTTGAATATGTTGTTAAGCTGCTTTCCAACCAGCGGCGTTTGCTGATCACGATAGTGACCAGCAACGAAGTTGTCAATGTCAGCATTTCCATTCTGGCGGCTTCCTATTTCATCGGGCTTTTGGGAATCAACGGGCAATGGGTTTCCATTGTTTTTACAACCGTTGTTTTGCTGTTTGTCGGTGAAGCCATTCCCAAGACCTTCGGCGTTACCTATCCGATGCAGCTTTCTTCTTTAGTTTCATTTCCACTTACCGTTATTTCCCGGCTGGAGTATCCGATAGTGGCCGGTCTGGAAAAAATATCCGGGCTTTTTCTGCGACGTTATGGTGCGGATAAATCCGAGGAATCGGAAGCTCTGATGGAGGATGAATTTAAAACGCTCATTGATGCCGGTAATCTTGAAGGTGTGGTGGATGAATCGCAAAAAGAATTAATTAATAAAATATTTGAACTGGGTGACAGGCCGGTGACGGACATAATGATACCCCGCGTGGATATGTTTTGTCTTCCGCTGAATATGCCGGTTGAAGAAATGCTTCAATCCATAGCCAAAGCCAGGCAGGAGCGTGTGCCCGTTTACAGAGAGGACAGAGACGATATTGCCGGAATTTTATTTGCCCGTGATTTGCTCAACAACGTCTGGCGGGGAAGAACACAGGACAGCATCCAAAATCTTTTAATGAAACCATATTTTGTTCCTGAACAACAAACGGTTCACGGGCTTTTGCATGATTTCCAGAAAAATTTTCTGCAGATTGCCATTGTAGTTGATGAATATGGCGGGGTTTCCGGAATGATAACGCTGGAGCATATTCTGGAACATCTTTTTGAAGAGACAGAAGGCGTTAATGAATCAGGTAGTGACGGCTGTGAGAAAATTGATGAAAATACAATTATCGTGGATGGCGGTATGTCGGTTGAACAATGCAATAAAATTCTCGAAGCTGAATTGCCGGAGGATGAATTCGATACAATAGGCGGGTTTGTTCTGCACCTTTTCGGAAAGATGCCGGAAAAAGGCGAGGAAGTAAGCTCGGAAGGATATGTATTTTCCGTTCATGATATCAGCAAGACAAGAATACTGAAGGTGAAAATAACCAGGGAAAAGTCACAGGAGCCGGAAAAATAATGAGCTTTTATTTAATCATCGCGGCCATATTTTTATGTCTTGTACTGGAAATGTTGTATTCCGGCGGTGAAGTGGCGCTGTTCGCTTCCGATATAAACAAGCTCAAAAATCGCGCGCATCAGGGCTCTGGCTCTGCTGTGCAGGCAGTTAAACTAAAAGAAAGGCCGGAGTGGTTTATTTCCACTGCGCTTGTCGGAACCAATCTGGCGATTATCATCGCTTCAACTCTGGTGACAGGCCTTCTGATATCCTTTTACGGTCAGGCGCGGGGCGAAAAAATAGCCTTTATGATTATGCTGCCGATTCTTTTTATAATGATTATTGCCCGCAGTATATTTCTGCATCACTCAGAAGCAATGGCGGTGAGAGTTGCCTGGTTTATCCGTTTTTCCTCAATGCTTTTTTATCCGGTCGCTTTTCTTATCGCGGCCGTGTCACGGGGAACGGTTCATCTTTCTTCTGATCGCAAGGCCGGAGAAACTTCCCATATTACCAAGGAAGGTCTGAAATATATTCTGGGCGAAAAGACCAAGGGCGGCGATATCCTGACCACGGAAAAGGAAATGGTCAGCCGCGTTTTTGATTTTTCAGAATTAACCGCTGTTAAAATTATGGTGCCTATTTCCGCTTTGACTTCCTTGTCGGCAACCATGAAAATTTCTGAAGCAGTGGGCGTTGTGGCCGATAAAAAATATATGCGCATTCCCGTGTATGAAGATACCGTGTACAATATTGTTGGAATTCTCCATTACTTTGATCTTTTAGAGATGCTTCTTAAGGACAAACAGGTCCCGGAAGGTGTCGGCGGAACAACAGTCGCTTCCTGTATGCAGAAGGATGTTTTTTACGTGCCGGAAACAAAAAAAGTCAGCGAACTGCTCGCGGCAATGCAGAAAAAAAATGAGCAAATGGCGGTGATGGTGGATGAATACGGAGGCGCGACAGGCGTTGTCACCATAGAAGACATCGGAGAAGAAATTGTCGGGACAATTGATGAATATGTTGCGGGAGAAAAACTGTATAGAAAAATATCTGAAGGACGATATCTTGTTTCGGGACGGCTGGAAATGGGCACTTTGCGGCAATTAATTAAAACTGTATTTCCTGAAGGAAACTATGAAACTGTCGGCGGCTTCCTGATGCAGCAGATGGGAAGAATTCCGAAGCCTAAAGAAAGGTTTCAGTATGGCGGAATTACGTTTATCATTGAAAACGCCGACCAGAAATCGATTAAGGAAGTGATGGTAATTTCTCCGTATAACCAAGAGGGTGGTAAATAATTTGGTCAGGAGAGAATTTCTGTAAAGAAACAGGAAAAGATTGAATTAAGTGTTATTTCCCCTGAATTTCATTGAATCGTCACATGCGCTAAACAGAATGGATTTCAGTTGGATGGAATGGCCTTTTCATATAAAAAGTGGTAAAGATATGACACTGACCTATAAGCTGAAAACAGGCGAAGAATAAAAATGGAAGATACGATAGCATTGATAAAAGCAATTTCGACTATCGTTTGGCCTATTTGTTTAGTGCTAATTGTATTCATTTTCAGAAAAGAAATACGAACTGTGCTTCTTAGTCTAATAAAGAAGCAAAATGGCGAGATGGAAGGAGAAAAAACACCGGAGACTCAAATACCTGCTCCCACTCTTCAAGGACATAAGAAAGTAATCTCACAAGCAGATACAGCTAAAATTACTTCTGATGATCAACTTACCGTTGAGGCGTGCAAGAACATCAGTAGCGGTAAATATTTTGTCATTTTAGATGAAGACAAATATGAAATTAAAACTATTGCGCCTAATGGAAATATAAACAGTCTTGAGAAAAAAATATTTTATGAGGCAATAGAAAATATTACCATTGACAAGCTTACAGAAATACAACGAGAAAAAGTTTATAAGTGGATTGAAAACATAGAACCAGTGGCATTCAATATGAGAAATGTCACAAGACAACCTATTGATGGTTATTTGCCAAGCTATCAAGGTATGCTAAATAATCCCAATACAGAACCTTCAAGAATGTTGGCTTATATTAAAAGCAAAGGAACAGTAACTTGGTTTGAAGTCAAACAATACCTTCATGAAACATATGATTACGAACTTACATCAGGTTCTATGGGTGCATCTTTGAAGGCATTGGAGACATTAGGTCTTGTGACAATCAATGGCCAAGGAGATGATAAAATAATTACTTACGTTGGCCCGAAGAGATAAAAGTGTGGAAAAACTCCAAAATAATAATGAACGAATCAAACTTTGACATACAAAATTATTCATTTGTGTTTCCAATTTTTCTGAAGATGATTGAGAAATTTGGGGAAATTTGAGGGACAGTATACTTAATTAAATATAAAAAACTGGATTCCCGCCTTCGCGGGAATGACAAACAAATAAGGATTAATGAAGTGAAAGAAAATAAATTTTGTGCGGTGATATTGGCGGCGGGGAAGGGCACCCGTAAGCAGTAGCAAATCCACGCTTGCAAAATTATACAAAGTATATATAATTAACAAAAGTGATAACTATATATGCTTAGTAAAAATATGACAGAATTGCAGGAATTGAGCAAAAAAACCTGCTTCACTCTTGAAGATGTAGTGCAAGGCTTGGGGATTCAAACGGACTCCGCCCGTGTATTGTACAGCCGCTACGTCCGTCAAGGTGTTCTTGTCCGGTTGAAAAACGGTTTTTACACCACCGCCTGGAAATGGGAAAATCTAACTCTCCGGGATTTTTTCAAAATCGCCAATATCCTGCAGGTACCTTCATACATTTCCCTCATGACGGCCCTGGCTTATTACGAAGTGACGACGCAGGCTCAGAACAACTACCAGGAAAGCATCTGCCTGAAACGTTCCATCGTTTACAATGTGCGGGAAGCGGTCTTCAATTATGTAAAAGTGCAGAACCGATACTATGGCGATTTTGTTAAAACGGATGACATCTTCATCGCCACTAAAGAAAAAGCGTTTATAGATGCCGCTTATCTCTATTCGTTCGGTAAATATAAGTTCGATATTGACTCGCTGGATATGAAGAAGCTGGACATCAAGAAACTTAAAAGCATCCTGAAAATCTATCCGCAAAAAACAAAAGAGACGGTGAACAGGCTATGGGGGATTTGATTCAACATGAACAATTTGAGCTGGAAGTTTTAAGCAGGCTTCAAAGCGGGCGGTTTCTCGCCAACTTGATTTTCGGCGGCGGCACTATGTTGCGTTTGTGCCATGGATTGAATCGTTATTCGGTTGATTTGGATTTCTGGGTGGCCGGGGAGATGGATTGGGCAAAATACTATCACCGGATGGAAAAATATTTGGATCAGTTTTACAAAATAGCCGATTCCGCTAACAAGCATTTTACAATTTTGTTTGAATTGAAATCGCCGCAGTTTCCACGGTCGTTGAAAATTGAGATACGGAAAACGGTAAAGAACGTCAAGACAGAAACGAGCATCGCCTACAGTCCGCACGCGCCGGTTCAGGTGATGTTGAAAACTGTGGTGTTGGAAGATATGATGACTTCAAAGATCGAAGCCTTTCTTGACCGCCGGGAAATACGCGACGCATATGATATGGAGTTTCTGGTTAAACGCGGGATCGTTTTGAATGCCGATCATGAGGCTCTCACCCAAATGCTTGCGGAACTGGGGAAATTGGGCAAAAAGGATTTTTCAGTAAAGCTAGGTTCATTGCTTGATGTCTCAGAGCGAAAGTATTATGTGGAAAACGGATTCCGCATTCTGGAGACGAACCTGAAGGATAAACTCAGGTGAGAAAGGTTGATACGGTGAACGAAAATAAATTTTGCGCGGTGATTCTGGCGGCGGGGAAGGGCACCCGCATGAAATCGGATTTGGCGAAAGTCCTGCATGTCCTGAATGGCAAGCCTCTTCTCTATTATTCTATTGCGGCGGCAAAAGAAGCCGGAGCAGAAAAGATAGTTGCGGTGATCGGTCATCAGGCGGATGACGTGCGAGAAAAATTTGCCAACAGTGGTTGCATTTTTGTCGAGCAGAAACCGCAGTTAGGAACAGGGCACGCCGTTTTGCAGGCGAAAGATATATTAGCTGATTACAAAGGGCTCACCGTGATTCTTTGCGGCGATGTGCCGCTTCTCAAATCCACGACAATAAAATCACTGGTGGAAAATCATGTTGCTTCAAAAGCCGTGGTTTCAGTGTTGACAACCATTCCGCCTCCGCCTCATGCTTACGGACGCATCGTTAAGGATGACAAGGGCAATGTTTTAAAAATAGTCGAGCATAAGGATGCCACAGAAGTTGAGAGAAAAATCGGGGAAATAAATACAGGCATTTACTGCGTCGATACAAAATATTTATTTTCCGCTTTAGGAAAAGTTACCGACAATAATCAGCAGCACGAATATTATCTTACCGACATTGTCGAGATAGCCTGTCGCGAAGGCCAAAAAGTAAAATCATTTATCGCTTCCGATTACGTTGAGGTTATGGGAATCAACACATTGGAAGAATTAGCCCGCGCGGAAAAGTATATTCTTGCATGATGAATATAATTAAAACAGCCGCACAAAAAGGCGCCTTTCTTGCCCCGCTGGCGGGAATTTCCAATTTGCCGTTTAGATTGATTGTCCGTTCTCAGGGGTGCGCATTGGCTTACACGGAGATGATCAGCGCCAACGGCCTTGTCCGCAAAACTGCCAAAACTTATGAGTATCTGAAAACCTGCGCTGATGACCGTCCTTTGGGTGCGCAGATTTTTGGAGCTGATCCTCAAATTATGGCCGAGGCCGCCCGCATTGTTGCAGATAGTGGCGTTGATTTGATTGATATCAATATGGGCTGTCCGGTAAAAAAGGTAATTAAGGCTGGCGCCGGTGCCATTTTAATGAAAAATCCCGATCTCATTGCCCGCATAGTTGAAGCTGTAAAAAAAGCTGTAAAAATTCCCGTCACGGTAAAAATTCGCTCCGGCTGGACGCATTCATCAATTAATGCTGTACAAATTGCGAAAATTGCGGAGGATTGTGGAGCCGATGCAATTACCGTTCATGCCCGCACGGCCGATCAGGGTTACAGCGGTCAGGCAGATTGGAAAATAATCGCAGAAGTAAAAAAAACCATTAAAATTCCGGTAATTGGCAACGGCGATATCCGTCAGCCGCAGGACACTGTAAGAATGCTGAAAGAGACTTCCTGCGATGCTGTAATGGTGGGGAGAGGAGCGTTGGGCAATCCCTGGATATTTAAAGGTATTGCTCAGAAATGTGCCGGTAAGCCGTTAAATTATTTACCCGATTTGGAGCAAAGGCTGGAAATGATTCAAAATCATTGGAAAATGGAATCCCAATTTTTTGGAGATAAAGTGGCTCTCAAAAGCTTTCATAAGCATATTCTTTGGTATACCAAGGGCTTAGACAGCTCCAGCCGTTTCCGGGATCTTGCGGGAAAATTAAAAGACAAAGAAAGCATTCTTCATGAGCTCAATGATTATTTCCGGTTACTGAAGATAAGTAAAAGTTAAAATAATACCTTGACATTGGGTCATAAATTAGCATAAATTAAAACAAAAAAATATTTTCAAAAACTTATTTTCTTTTAAAGAAAGGGTGAATAATTACAGTGGAATTGGAAAATTTTAAGAAATTAGAGGATAAGATTAAAGTTATTGTTAATGAGAAAGTTTCTTTAAAAAAACAAATTCATATATTGGAGGAAACATTAAAAAATAAAGAGGCGGAATTAGAAGGGGTAAAAAATAAATTAAAGGCATTAGACGAAGAAAGGAACAACGTACGCGCAAAGGTAGATTCACTGCTTGAATTAATTGCAGATATAGATTCAGTAAAATAAGCTTCCAGGGCGTGTGTTTTGAAAAATAGTCACAAAATAACGGTATTGGGGCAGGAACTTTCTGTTTTAAGCGATTCAGAAGATGAAGAAGTGGCCAACGTTGTCCAATTTGTAAATGAAAAAATGGAGGAGGTTTTGCGATCCGGTAATGGTATCAAAACCTTAAGCGTTGCCATCTTGGCGGCCTTAAACATTTCAGAAGAGTTGTTAATATTAAAAGGAGTTAACAGGGATCTCTGCGATCAGATAGAACGCAGAGCCGAAAAATTAATTCAACTGATTGATGAAGCAAATTAGCAAGTTTTTGTTCGCCCCTGCGATGTACGTGATTAATATTTGTCTTTGAGCCAACATTTTTGACATTGGGCCCTTTCCTTGATTGCGGTGTGCATAGCTGTTTTTTTGCCGTTTGCCGGCAAGCAGAAAGCCTGAAACAACCAATACAGGTGCCCACTTTGTAAGAAGGTTCAAAATGGCGATTAACACGGCATATGCGGGGGTTTTTATGTCTCCCGTTTTAGTCATAAACCTTTCCCGCCTTTAAAAAATAAAAATAATCAGATGAACGTATTCAGCTATGCTGGATAATTCGACTATCAAGTTTGATGGTCTCGTAAAAAGTCGCTTTTGCCCTTTTTTGTCATTCCCGCGAAGGCGGGAATCCAGTTATTTCAATAGGTTCTGGATACCGGCCTTCACCGGTATGACGGTTTTTCGACTTTTTACGACTTCATCAAGTTTCAGTGCACTACGTTTCTGAAACTTGTGTCTCATTACAAATTCTTGCGGCTAAGCGTCCTGACATAAGGATGCCGTCGTGAGGTTTAAATATAGCTCCAACGGAGAGATGTCCTTCTGTATTAACGGCATAAGTTTTCAGGTTGGGAAATGGATTTTCCTAAGGAGCAAGAAGGAGGTAAAATTATATGTTTTGGGCCGGTGTATCAGTAGTTGTTTTGGTTGTTGCAGTTGTTTCAGGTATTATTATCGGCTTTATTTTGAAACAGGTTCTTGCAGCCAAAGAAATCAAGTCATCGAAGAAATTAATGGTGCGTATCGCCGAAGAAGCCAAGAAAGAGGCGGAAACCATTAAGAAAGAAGCAATCCTTCAAGCAAAGGAAAACCTTCTGAAGATGAAGGCCGAATTTGATAGTGAAGCGAAAGAGAGAAGAAGTGATTTTGACGGGAGAGAGAAACGCATTCGTGCCAAAGAAGAAAATCTGGATAAAAAAGCAGATGTTTTGGCTCAAAAAGAATCATCCGTTGAAGGACGTGAAAAATCAATAACCAACAAAGAATCGGTTATCGAAGAAAAACGCCGCAAGCTAGATGCCGCTCTTGATGAGCAGAACGAGAAACTAGAAAAAATAGCGGGAATGTCTTCGGAAGAAGCAAAAAAAATATTAATTCAGTCTATGGAAGCGGATGCCAAACAAGAGGCCGCGGCCATTGTCCGTAAAATTGAAGACGAAGCAAAATTAACCGCCGATAGAAAGTCACAGGAAATTGTTGCTTATGCGATTCAGAGGTACGCCGGAGATGTCGTGGCGGAAAAAACTGTTTCGGCAGTTAATCTGCCCAGCGAAGAAATGAAAGGACGCATTATTGGCCGTGAAGGCAGGAATATCCGGGCAATTGAAGCGGCAACCGGAATAGACTTAATTATTGATGATACTCCGGAAGCTGTTGTTCTCTCCAGTTTTGATCCCATTAGAAGGGAAGTCGCCAGGATTTCACTGGAGAGATTGATTCAGGATGGCAGGATTCACCCCGGCCGTATTGAAGAAATTGTTAAAAAGGTAAGAGTAGAGGTTGACCAAATTATCAGGGAAACCGGAGAAAAAGCGTCGTTTGATGTTGGCGTTCATGATATCCATCCCGAGATAATCACTTTGCTGGGCTCCCTTAAATACCGCACCAGTTATTCGCAAAATGTTTTGCAGCACTCTATGGATGTTGCTTATCTCACCGGTATTATGGCGTCGGAATTAAAGGTGAATGTTAAAGAAGCCAAGCGTGCCGGATTATTGCATGATATCGGCAAGGCAGTCGACCACAAAATAGAAGGAACACACGCGGCTATTGGCGCGGATTATGCCAAGCGCTTCGGGGAGAATCCCCGCATTGTTCAGGCGATTGCTACTCACCATGATGACGGACGTAACAATACACTGCTTGGTGTTCTGGTTCAGGCGGCGGATACGCTTTCTGCCGCAAGACCCGGTGCGCGCCGCGAGATGCTGGAAACATACGTCAAACGTCTGGAAGGGCTGGAAAAAATCGCCAATTCCTTTAATGGAGTTGAGAAGTGTTTTGCCATTCAGGCAGGCCGTGAAATACGCATTCTTGTAGAAAATGAAAAAATATCCGAGAATGACGCCACGATGCTGTGCAAGGATATAATCAAGAAAATTGAAACTGAGCTTACTTATCCCGGGCAGATCAAAGTGACCGTAATCAGGGAAACACGGGTTTCCGATTTTGCGAAATAAAACTACCCCGCGGCAATTTCAGGAAGTTCCTATGGAATAAGCTGCGGGGTATTCATATTCTGAACGCCCTTTAATCCTATCCACGTCACAAGCGGCTGGACTTTAATCATAAGAAAGGGTATAAATTCTGTGCGCGACGGTAAAAGGAAAAACATAAATGAAAATATTTTTTATTGGCGATATAATCGGAAGTCCGGGGCGGATGGCTGTAAGGGAACTTCTGCCTGACTTGATTTCCAGGAAAAAAATTGACTTTGTCATTGCCAATTGTGAAAATGCTGCTGCCGGATTCGGCGTAACCAAAAAAAATGTGGAAGAACTTTTTAAATGTAATATTGATGTGCTTACTTCCGGCAATCATATCTGGAACAAGAGAGAAGTTCTGGAATTTATCGGAGATTTTGAAAGGCTTTTGCGGCCGGCCAATTATCCTTCCACGACTCCGGGCGCGGGATCTGTCCTGATACCTCTGAAAACCGGAGAATACGTGGGCGTTCTTAATCTGGCCGGAAGAATTTTCATGCAGCCGATTGATTGCCCTTTTGTTACGGCTAAAAACAAAGTCGCCGAATTGAGAGAAAAAACAAAAGTTATTATCGTGGATATGCACGCGGAAGCGACTTCCGAGAAGAAAGCTTTGGGCTGGTATCTCGATGGTGAAGTGTCCGCCGTTTTAGGCACTCATACTCACGTACAGACGGCTGATGAAGAAATTCTGCCGCAGGGTACAGCATATATCAGTGATGCGGGAATGACGGGGCCTTTTGATTCTGTTATCGGCATCAAAAAAGAAATCGTTATCGAGAGATTTTTAACTCAGATGCCTAACAAATTTGATTTGGCGAAAGACGATATCAGAATGCAGGGAGTAGTTTTGGACATTGATGAGGTCAGTGGCAAAGCGATATCTATTAATAGAATCAGCGTTAAGCTGAAAGATTCATAGACGGCATGATTTTATGAAGAGCGCCTACGAAATACTAAAGGAAAGAGGTTTCATCGAACAGGTAACCGATGAAGCTTTGATCAAAAAACTTTTCGCCCAAGGGCCTGTTACCTGCTATATAGGTTTCGATCCCACGGCAACCAGTTTGCATATCGGCTCTCTTGTGCCGATTATGTCTTTGGCACATATGCAGAAAAGCGGACATAAACCAATTGCGCTGGTCGGTGGCGGCACCGGCTTGATCGGCGACCCCAGCGGCAAAACGGAAATGCGTCAGGTTCTAACCCGTGAGCAGATAGACTACAACGCGGATTGTCTTAAACAACAGCTTTCCCAATATATTGATTTTTCCGGCGGCAAGGCGCTTCTTTTGAACAACGCCGACTGGCTGACAAAATTAAACTACATCGATTTTTTAAGAGATATCGGCCGCCATTTCAGCGTGAACAAAATGCTGGCGGCGGAAAGCTATAAAATCAGAATGGAAAAGGGCCTGAATTTCATCGAATTTAATTACATGGTTCTTCAGGGTTATGACTTCCTTTATCTATTTCAGAATTACGACTGTGCGCTACAAATGGGTGGCAACGACCAATGGGGCAATATGCTGGCCGGCACCGAACTGATTCGCAAAATAGCAGCGAAAGATGCCCATGCCGTAACGTTTCCGCTGATTACAACGTCCCTTGGACAGAAGATGGGGAAAACCGAGAAAGGAACAATCTGGCTGGACGGGAGTCTAACCACTCCTTATGAATATTATCAGTACTGGGTCAATTGCGACGATGCCGATCTGGAAAGATTTCTCAAACTCTTCACCTATCTGCCGCTTGAAGAAATAGGTGTTGTGAAAAAAATGTCCGACGCTCAACTGAACATGGCGAAAGCGGTGCTGGCCTTTGAGGCAACACGAATCACGCACGGAGCAAAAGCAGCCGAAGACGCCTGGCGCGCTTCAATGGAAGCGTTTCATTCCCGTCCGGTGGATGCCGGTATGTTCCCTTCCAGCGTTATTCCACGAGGTACGCATGGTACGGCATCTCTTACAATGCCCCTTCTTCAAGTTAATGGATCCGGGAGTGTAATGTCAGCCATTCCCCGCTATAAAATTTCCCGCACGGATTTGACAGCAGGTGTCCAGATTTGTGCGACCTGCGCCAAAGCAGGATTGACCTCATCCATATCCGAAACAAAGCGCCTCATTGAACAGGGCGGCATTTACGTCGCGGAGAAGCAGGTAAAATCCATTGACGAGAAAATTACTACTGCCGATTTTGGCGGTAGTAATGAATTGCGCGTGAGGAAAGGGAAGAAGAAGTATTTGATTATCGAAATGGAAACCTAATATTTTAGTTTTCCATTTTTACGCGACACTTTCCTATTTCTTTAAAAAATGTCATTGCCCGGCTCTGTGCCTGGCGAATGCCGGGTGAAAGGGCAATCCCGCCCTCCTTGTGTCATTGCCCGGCTCTGTGCCTGGCGAATGCCGGGTGACCGGGCAATCCAGAATTTATGACTAATACTAAAACATATTATGTTTATGTGTTGGCAAGTAAACGAAACGGCACTTTATATATAGGCGTCACGAATGATTTGGAGAGACGCCTTTACGAACATAAAAATAATCTCGTTGATGGTTTTACTAAGAGATATAAAGTCCATCATCTTGTCTATTATGAATCTGTAAATGATGTTAATGCAGCTTTGCAAAGAGAGAAACAGTTAAAGCGGTGGTCTAGAAAATGGAAGATGGAGCTTATAGAGAAAGTAAATCCTGAGTGGTCTGACCTTGCAAAAAAATTTGTTTTGCAAGGCGATAAAAAATAATTTATTAACTGGATTGTCCAATCAAGTTGGACAATGACACAAGAGAAAACTGGATTATCCGGTCAATGCAAGAAAAAATTGAAAAAAGAAAAAAGCCCTTCCAGCTCAAGCGTTCTTTCGCCCGGGGAAAATCAAAAAGCAAAGAGAAGATCTCTTATTACAAACCGGAAATAGCATCTTCTCTTAAAAATGTTCTGGCTAAAATAGGAAAGCCGCATCCCACCCCTTTTGTTCCCGATGATTTCCAAATTAAAGCATTGGATGCGATCAAAAAAACCGATTGTCTGGTAATTGCGCCGACAGGTTCCGGAAAAACATGGATCGCGCGGGAGGCGATATTATCCGTGCTGGAGAAGGGTGGACATGCCTGGTACGCCTCACCCCTCAAAGCTCTTTCCAATTCCAAGTGGGTGGAGTTCGGCCTGCATTTCGATCCTGAAAATGTGGGTATCATTACCGGCGACACCAAAGAAAATACCGAAGCGCCGATTATTGTCGGCACCACGGAAATACTGCGCAATCAGCTCTACGACGCCATGCATCAGGGGCTGGATTTGAAATGCGATCTGGTAATTCTGGATGAGGCGCATTTCCTGGGCGATGCCGATCGAGGCGTTGTCTGGGAAGAAATAATGATTTACCTTCCGGCGCGGATTAATCTGCTGCTTTTATCGGCGACAATCGGCAACGGTGAGGAAATCGCGCGATGGCTGGAAATAATCCGTAAAAAACCATGCGTGGTAATCAGGGAAGAAAAACGCCCTGTGCCGCTCTATCCTCTTTTTCTTCATCCTTCAGGATGTTTGCATCCTTTTCTGGAAGGGAAAAAAGTTTCGCCGACGGTTGCGGATTTTTTAAGAAGAACTAACGATAAAAAATTGCGCGGCGGTCCAATGCCGGATTACATCGGTATTATCAGAATTCTTGAACGGTTTAATCTTCTGCCGGCTATATTTTTTTTAAAATCACGCGCGGAATGCGATGCGGCCCTCACAGCGCGGGGAACGCTTTCGTCTCCGGAAAATTCCGTGGGATTCAATGATTCTCTCTATGAATTACTTGACCGTTTCCCGTCACTTGCCAATCATCGGCAACTAAAAGCTTTACGCTCCTGGGGGCTTGCTGCTCATCACGGCGGGCAACTCCCCGCTTGGAAGATGCTTGTGGAAGAAATGATGAACAGGGGACATTTGCGCGTGATATTTGCCACATCCACCATTGCCGCTGGGGTGAATTTTCCGGCAAGAACCATCGTGCTTTTTAACTCTGATTTATTCAACGGGAATGATTTTAATCCGCTTTCGGCTACGGAATTTAGCCAGATGACCGGCCGCGCGGGAAGACGCGGGCAAGATAATATCGGATTTATGCTGACAATTACCGGGAAATTTATGAATATAAACCATATCCGGTATTTGCTGTTTCAAAAACCGGAAGATATTTTAAGCCAATTAAAAAATGATTTCGCGATGGTTTTGAATCTACTTTTATCACAGACACCGGAGGACATTCGTAAAATATTCGAGAGGTCGTTTGCGGCTTATCAACAAAATATCCGGCACCATGGCTCTGATTATTCCGCTGCAAAATCACTTTGGAAAGATTTTTCGCGCCACTTTAAGTTTTTACAGAAAGAAGGCTTTGTGGATGAAGCCGGAGCGCTGACCGCAGACGGACATTGGGCTTCCAAACTGCGGCTGGATTATCCGCTCCTTGTGGCGCAGTGTCTGCGCGAAAACGCTTTTCCTGAAGAAAACGAAAAACTTCTGGCTGCTGTTGTCGCATTTTTTGCTTACGATCGTGATGACGATATGAAATTGACTATCAAGGATCTGCCACCGAAACTGACGTTATCATTTAAAAAGGTTGCGCTTGCCGTGCGGCCGCTTATCCATCGCCTGGAAGATGCCGGCTTTCCGGTGGTAAAACTTCACGCATCTGCCGGAGCCGCTGTTTATTACTGGGCACAGGGACACAGTTGGGATTCTGTAATCAAAGCCACGGGAATCGCGGAAGGTGACATGGCAACACTGATTTTGCGCACCGCAGATAATCTACGCCAAATTGCTTCGCTTAAGGATACGTATCCTGAAATCGCCGCCTGTGCGTATAAGGCACGGGAAGCAATCTTGCGAGAACCGGTCTTATTCCTTTAAAAGAAAAGATTGTCATTGCCCGGCTTGACCGGGCAATCCAGAAATTGTACTTATGACAAAAAACTTATTACGTGTACATATTAGCCAGTAAACGAAGAGGACGTAAACGATATCCAATCCGCTTTGCAAAGAGAGAAACAATTAAAGAGATGGACTCGGAAATGGAAAATAGAACTTATCGAGAAAGTAAATCCTGAGTGGCGTGACCTTGCGGAGGATTTTATTCTGTAATAAGAGAAATGATAATTTGTTAACTGGATTGCCCAATCAAGTTGGGCAATGACACAAGTAATTGGGCACTATGGAAAAACTTTCAATGATAACTGATTTTGTTCCGGCGGGGGATCAGCCGCAGGCGATTTCAGATTTAGTAAAAGGTTTGGAAAAGGGCAAGGAGCATCAGGTGCTTCTGGGCGTGACCGGCTCGGGTAAAACCTTCACCATTGCCAATGTCATCGAGCGCGTCCAGCGTCCCGCTCTTATTGTCGCGCATAATAAAACTCTGGCGGCGCAGTTATATGAAGAATTCAAAGGCCTCTTCCCCGAAAATGCCGTGGAATATTTTGTCAGCTATTACGATTATTACCAGCCGGAAGCTTATTTGCCGGTTACGGATACTTACATCGAGAAAGATTCAGCCATTAATGAAGAGATTGACAAACTACGACACGCGGCAACGCATTCTCTTCTGACGCGGCGTGATGTTATCATCGTTGCCAGTGTTTCCTGCATTTACGGTTTGGGCTCGCCTGACGCCTATCTGGGGATGATAGTACAACTGGAAGCGGGCAAGGAATTTCCGCGGGATGAGCTTTTGAGAAGACTTGTCGAAATTCAGTATGAAAGAAACGATATTGATTTTCATCGAGGCACATTCCGTGTTCGTGGCGATATTGTGGAAATATTTCCTCCTTATGAAGATGAACAGGCTTTGCGGGTAGAATTTTTCGGTGATACGATTGAGTCAATGTCGCTCATTGATCCCCTGCGTGGTAAAAAAATAAGTGCGGTCACTAAAACAGCCGTCTATCCCGGCAGCCACTATGTCACCTCACGAGAAAATCTTGCCAGGGCGACTGCGGATATTCGCGCGGAACTGGCTTTGACGCTTGCCGAATATAAGGAACAAAATAAGCTTCTCGAGATGCAGCGGCTGGAGCAGCGCACCAACTTTGATCTGGAGATGATGGAGGAGATGGGGTATTGCCAAGGCATAGAAAACTATTCCCGACATCTAACCGGACGCCGGCCCGGCCAGCCGCCGCCCACGCTTATGGAATATCTGCCACATGACGCTCTGATAATTATTGATGAGAGCCATGCGACGCTGCCGCAGTTATCCGGCATGTACAAGGGTGATCGCTCGCGTAAAGAAACACTGATTAAATACGGCTTCCGTCTGCCTTCCGCGCTGGACAACCGCCCGTTGCGTTTTGACGAATATGAAGCGCTGACCAATCAGCGAATATATATCTCGGCAACTCCGGCGCTGTATGAGACGGAAAAAGCCAAAGGCGTTCGCGTGGAACAAATCATCCGTCCGACAGGGCTAATGGATCCGGAGATCGAAGTAAAACCAGCCAAACATCAGGTTGACGATTTACTCGCGGAAATCAGAGAGAGAATTGAAAAGAACGAACGGGTGCTGGTAACGACACTGACCAAAAGGATGGCTGAGAATCTGACCGATTACTACGCCGGTGTAGATGTCAGAGTGCGTTATCTTCATTCCGATATACACACGCTGGAGAGGGTGGAAATCATCCGTGATTTGCGCCTCGGAGAATTTGATGTTCTTGTCGGTGTAAATCTACTGCGGGAAGGGTTGGACATTCCCGAGGTTTCGCTGGTAGCGATTCTGGATGCGGACAAGGAAGGGTTCCTGCGCTCGGAACGTTCCCTTATCCAGACGAGCGGTCGGGCCGCGCGTAATATCAACGGTAAGGTCATCATGTACGCCGATAAAATCACCAAATCCATTCAGGCCTGCCTTGATGAAACCAAACGCCGCCGCATTATTCAGCAAAAATATAATGAAGAAAATAATATCACGCCGGAAACAATTAAAAAATCCATCAGCAATGTTCTGGGCTCTATCTATGAAGCCGATTACGTGACGGTGCCGACAGGGGTTAAAGAGGAAATCGCCACATTAAAAGACGAAGATTTGCCGGCATTGATCGCCAAGCTGACGAAAGAAATGAAACAGGCGGCAAAAAATATGGAATTCGAACGCGCCGCCGAACTACGCGATGAGTTGAAAGAACTGAACAAAATTATGCTGGAGATGGGGTGAAATTGTCATCCCTGATATGACAAGGTTCATTGAGACACTACACTAAATGAAGAAAAGGAATTCATCAGGATTATCGTCGATGATGCCGCTCAGTTGATTAAAGAAAAAGGAGAATCAGCACTGCGTAAAACATTTGTGGCCGGTATCGCGTTATTTTTCGGCTTGAGCACCGCTTTTCTTCCTTCGCTTTACGCCCGGGTGCCAAAGCTTATCCAGACATTTTTTACCGATCCGCTACCGACAGCAACAATCCTTGCTGTAATCCTGAATCAAGTTTTAACCTGGACATACTTTACAAGAAAATAATAAAAAGAGCTTGTTTCATCCAGAAATATTCGTAACGATTAAAAGAATTGTACCCCATGTTAGAAAACATTGTGTTAAAAGAAAAAATTACTTCCGCTCCGCGCTTTCCAGGCGTGTATATAATGAAAGATGCGCAGGGAAAGATTATCTATGTCGGTAAGGCCAACGATTTAAAAAGTCGAGTCAGTTCTTATTTTACCGGTAAGGATACACGGCCTATGGCGCCTTTTCTAGTGGCGCGTGTTCATGACCTTGACTTTATTACAACATCCACGGAAAAAGAAGCGCTGATATTGGAAAACAATTTAATCAAGCGTCATCGTCCCCGTTACAACGTAACTCTTCGCGACGATAAGACTTATTATCATTTATCGCTTGATCCTGCGGAGAGGTTTCCACGCCTGCAACTGGTGCGTAAACGATTAAACGATGCTGCACTTTATTTCGGCCCTTACCCTTCGGGACTGGCGGCAAAGGAAACTTTGCGTTTTGTCCAGCAGGTCTTTCCTTTGCGTTCCTGCCGTAACCGTGATTTTAAATTGCGCCCAAGGCCTTGTCTGGAATATCAGATGGGAAGATGTCTTGCGCCATGTAAAGGATTAGTAGATGAAAAATCGTACAGGAAACTCGTTGAAAGCGTCGTAGCGTTTTTACAGGGGCATCGGCGCGAATTGATTTCTGACCTGAAGAAACAAATGAATGAGGCGTCACAGGATCTCAATTACGAAGAAGCGGCGTGCTTGCGCGACCGGATTACCTTTCTGGAGCACGCGCTGGAAAAGCAAAACGTTGACTGGGGCGTTGAAAAAGATCAGGATATAGTAGGTCTTTACGAACAGGATGATCATTATCAGATTTGTATTTTGTTTGTGCGTGAAGGAAAGCTTCTGGGCAGCAAATCATTCGTACCGATTAAAGTAAAAACGGATACGGTTGAAGTTGTTTCATCGTGCCTGATTCAGTATTATGACAGTGATGCCGGCATTCCCGATGAAATTATCATCCCCTGCCGTTTGACGGATGAACAAGTAATTATTGAATGGCTGACAGAAAAGAAAAATAGAAAAGTGACACTGACGGTGCCTTCTATTGGAACAAAAAACGCTCTTCTGGATATGGCTAATGACAATGCCAGAAACCTCTGGGAGGCAGCGCACAAAAGTCGCCAGCAGAAAACAGCAGCGCTGCAAATTCTTCAGGAAAAATTATCGCTGTCAAAACTGCCGCGGCGAATGGAATGCTACGACATTTCCAATATCAGCGGAAAGCATGCCGTAGGTTCAATGGTTGTTTTTCAGGATGGAGAACCGGACAAGAACAGCTACCGGCGCTATCGGATAAAGACTCTCTCGGAACCAGATGATTACACGATGATGGATGAAGTTATTTCACGCCGGTTTGCAAGTAGAGAAAATCTGCCGGATTTAGTTGTTGTTGACGGCGGTAAGGGACAGCTTAATGTTGCTCTTTTAGTGCTGAAAGATTTGAAAATCAAGATAGATGTTATAGGGTTGGCTAAGGAGGAGCGTGCAACGCCATCCGGCAAGGGAATCATAAAGAAGAAAGGGGCAAAATCGGAAGATCGCGTTTATCTGCCGGGACGTAAAGATGCCGTTTTTTTGTCATCCTGGCCGCAGGCATTGCGGATGCTTCAACAAGTACGCGATGAAGCGCATCGCTTTGCCTTGAATTATCATCACCAGGTAAAGCAAAAAAGTGATCTACTTTCAGTTCTTGATAATATTCCCGATGTAGGTGAAGCGCGCAAGAGAACATTATTGAAACATTTCGGTTCAGGCAAGCAAGTAAAAGAAGCATCTCTCGATGAGTTGCAAAAAGTGCAGGGAATTGGTAAAGAATTAGCTGAAAAAATTTATAATGCTTTGAGAAGTTACAAGTGATCATCTGAAATGAGTTTGATAACAATTATTATTCTGGCTGTTGGACTGGGCGTGGATGCGTTTTCCGTGGCGATAGGCATCGGTGCCGCTAATGGTAAAAAATCATGGGCTCCGGTTCTGAGATTGGCTGTGGCATTCGGATTATTCCAGTTTGCAATGCCCATTATTGGTTGGCTGGCAGGTTTGACGGTTGTCGAAATCATAGCGTCATTCGATCACTGGATCGCTTTTACGCTACTGGCTTTGGTCGGTGGAAAAATGATTTGGGAAGGGTTCGAAAAAGAAAATGACGAGAAGAAAGCAGATCAGACGCTCGGTTGGCCACTGCTGATGCTTTCCATTGCCACCAGTATTGACGCGCTTGCTGTCGGATTCAGCTTTTCCGTTCTGAAAACTCCAATTTTACTGCCGGCGGTGATTATCGGCATGGTGTGTTTCTTGATGACAGTTACGGGTATGATATTTGGTAATGTGCTGGCAAAAATATTCGGTAAAAAAGTGGCAATATTCGGTGGCTTGGTTTTAATTGCGATCGGGGTAAAAATTCTTATGGATCATGGGGTGTAATCCGGTATTATGAAAAAATTACTACCTATTATATTATTACTTTTAAGTCTTACTCTTTATTCGTGTTCTTCACTTCTTCCCGAGAAATATACGGCAGCAGATTCCGAAGGTCAATGTCTGCCGGTTTTCCCCGATAAAAATTGCTGGTATGGAGGAGATGGCGCATATTCCATTCCACTGGATAAAGAGCGCAGCCTGTGGGTGTTTGGAGATACGTTTGTCTCTTGTGAAGGATACAGAAAAGATCGCGTTGATATGGATGTTATCCTGGGAACAACAGTGGCGATTTCCACCTGCTCTGTTAATAACGAATTTAAAATTCAATATTATTTGAAAAATAAAGGCGGAAAATTTGTATCATCGTTTGGTGAAAACGATTGGCTGTGGCCGCAGGACCCTTTTATCGTTAACAATGTTTTATATATTCCCTTGATAGCAATAACTCCTGGTGATAAAGAAGGAGAGGTTTTTAATTTTAAAGTATCCGGTCACAAATTCGCCAGGATAAAAGATTTCTCTGCCGCCGATCCCCGTGAGTGGAATAACGATTATATTGATCTAACACCGGCAATACCGCCGGAGATCAACGCTTTTGCAACAACTTCTGTTGTTCATAATAATTATGTTTATTTTTATCCGTTTTATTTTTACTCGAAAGATAAGGTAAGTGTTTTGGGTAACATTCTTGCCCGTATTCCTGCTGATAAAATTGATAATCCTGCCGGTGCTGTGGAATATTATAACAAAGAAGGACTCTGGGAAAATAAACTGAATCCCGGAAAAGTTAAGGTTGTACTTGATGCCTGTGTTTCTGAATTAAGTGTAAGATACCATGCCGCTGATAAGAAATGGAGGGCTGTTTATTTAACAACACAAAATAAAGGTGACAAATTATTGTATCAGACGGCAGATAAACTTGAAGGACCGTGGAGTGAACCAAAAGCTTTTGCGTTGCCTATTTCAGAGGTTGATCCTAAAAGCCCTCTGTTTGACAAAGGGAATTTTTGTTACGCCGGAAAAGAACATATCGAATTTTCACGGGATAAAAACCTGGTTGTGACTTACGTCTGTAATTCTTCTGAAGATATGCAAAGCCAAACAAGTTTTCTGCGCCGTAATCTTTTTCTCTACCGCCCGGTTGTAAGAGAAATCGGTTATTAAGGGGCTGTTGAAATAACCTGAATAACCTGAAGGGCACCATGGTCTGCTGTTTTGCGATGACGAACATTTTTGTCATTGCCCAACTGGATTGGGCAATCCAGTTTTGTTTTTTTCTGGATGCCGGATCAAGTCCGGCATGACAGCAGGAAAATCGGACTTATAATTTACATTCCTATCCATTTGACAAAGTTATAAGCCGCAATCCCGCCTAAATAGGAAACAAGAAGTGTCATGACAATGGAGGAATAAAACCACTTATTGCTGTTCATTTCTTTTTTCAAGACGGCGATTGTTGCGGCGCAGGGCATAAAAAGCATCATTACGACAAGAAACGCCGCTGCTGATTCCGGACTCATGATGGTGGGCAGTATATTGGATAAGCCTTCCCTGCCTACGGAATAAAGAACTCCCAGTGTGGCTACAACATTTTCCTTTGCCACCAGACCGGTTAAAAGTGCGGTAATCATTTTCCAATCCAATCCCAACGGGACACCCAGCGGCTGAAGTAATTTCCCAAACGAAGCAAGAAAGCTGTCTTCCACGTTTCCTGATGGGAAATAAGACAGGAGCCAGACAATTAAAGATACACCCAGAATGACAGTTCCCGCTTTGCGGATGAAGGATATTGTTCGTGACCAGATGACCATCATGATCGTTTTTATATCGGGGCTATGGTAGATGGGCAGTTCCATGATAAACGGCGCGTCCTGTTTCCAGAGAGTTTTATTGACAAATATTCCGGCAATACCGAGCACAACGATATTCAGAGCCAGAATGCTCCAGGATACATAAGCGGCGTTAGAACCGAAAACGGCGGCAGAGACAAGCGTCAATACGGCGAGTCGGGCAGTGCAGGGAACAAACGGAATAAGTAGCAATGTAATCATCCGGGCCTTGCGTGTTTCAATAATTCTTGCGCCCAAAACCGCGGGGACATTACAGCCGAATCCCAGACACATTGGAATAAAGCTTTTCCCATGCAGGCCGACAAGATGCATGATTCTGTCCATGACAAAAGCGGCGCGTGCCATATAGCCGATATCTTCCAAAAAAGCCATGATGGCAAAAAAGATCAGCAAAATCGGTAGAAAAGTGAGTACAGAGCCGGCGCCGCCGATGACCCCATTGAGCATTAATCCCTGAAGCCATGCTGGCCAACCGGTTGTAAAAGGTTCACAGAATTTTATGAAATGCTGAAATTGATCGCTCAGCCAGCCCTGCAGCGGAACTCCCACCGCGTAGGTGAGAAAAAAGACAAAGGCCATGACCGCAAGTAGAATAGGAATGCCCAGAATCGGACGCGTCAGAATGTGGTCAATTCTGTCGGTCAGCACTACCTGCCCCATTTTAAAACGGGAGACAGCTGCCCTACTGATTTTTTCAATCCAGTCATAACGGCCATTGACAACGGCATGCAGTGCGTCTTCATGCTTGATGAGAAGATTCAGTATCTCATTCCACGCGGATTTTTGCGCCTTGCCCTCCACCATTGTTGATACTTCCGGGTCACCTTCCATCAATTTTATGGTAACCCATTCGGATGTGTAAGGCTCGTGAATATAAGGCCGGACCTGCTTCAAAATGTCCTCATAAATATCTTGATGATCGGCGGAGACTTCCGGCAATTCAGGGTTATATTTATATTCACATGAAGCGATTGTTGCAATTTGATTCACCAGTTCTTTGATGCCGCTGTTGCGTTTGGCCACCATGGGAATAACCGGTATTCCCAGCGAATCCTGCAATGCTCGTGTATCAATTTCGATTCCTTGATCGGAAGCGACATCCAGCATGTTGATGGCCAAAATTACCGGACGATTGAGCAGGAGCACTTCGGATAACAAATAAAGTCCTCTTTCCAACGCCGCCGCGTTTAATATGAGCACTACGAGATCTGGCTTCTCCTTGATAATGAAATCACGGGCAACCCGTTCTTCCTCAGAAAACGCGGTCAGGCTGTAAGTTCCCGGCAAATCGACGATTCTGATTAAAACATTATCGGCGCGATGGGTTCCTTCTTTCTTCTCTACCGTTTTCCCCGGCCAGTTGCCGACATGCTGGGACAAACCGGTAAGAATATTAAACACGGTTGATTTTCCTACATTGGGCTGTCCGACAAGAGCTACAAAGATTTCCTTTTCGATGGGCGGCAGGCAGACTTCGTCGCCGGGATCGATTTTATAAACCATTATTTTTGACGCTTCTCCCTGGCCCAGCGCAATTCTTGTGTTTGCTACCTGAATAACGATAAGGCCGCCGCTGACCTGAGCGATACGGAATTTGGCATTCGTTACTATGCCCATTCCGGCCAGACGGCTGGTTATAGCAGCGCCGCCTTCAATGGAATGAATAACTCCCTGATCGCCTTCATGTAAAGATGTTATATTAATATAATCGCTCATTATTTTATACTTTCTAAATTATTTTACACTGACGCGATATTTTTTCAGCAGGAATTCAGTTCCATAGGAACTTTTTGTCCGGCGCAGATTTTTATTGCCCATATCCTCTTCCAGATTAAGGTACTTATATTGAGACTGCAATCTTTTTGCTGTGTCGTTAAACATGAACTCGTAAATGCCGTGATACTTCGTGGATGCTTTGGCAAAATGGAGGCAAAATGTGTCCGTATTAAGAGCTTCACCGATAATAAAACCGGCCGGTTCGTTGGCAATGTAATATATTATTCCCCAGAGCGCAAGCCCGGAGAATTTTTGCAGCGCCTCACTGCACTGTTCAAAATCGGTTTTATCCGGCGTTGATTTGGAATTGTTCTGCCATTTCTGCAGCACAGTCATCGCGTCCTGAAAATTATCTGCCGATATTGGTTTGCCTTCAGGCACGTATGAAGATAGAAACTGGTGTAAGTGGTTTCTGTGGCGCAGGTATTGTTTCCCCTTAAAACTTGCCATTTTTTCGGTAAGATAAATGTAGTCGGACTCACTTTCATCGTAGCTGATGATGAATTTGTCCTCCGGGAAATAAGAAAGCCATTCCTGAGGAACAGGAAAGAAAAAATTTCGTTTATCTAAAATTTCATTAAAGGTTTTAATATCGCAGCCGCGCGGATCGTTTAACGGCATTATGTAGCTTTGTTTTTGCTTATTCTGGCCGGAAACAAATAATCCGCAGTCCACTGACAGGAATTCGTAATTGCTTATCTTGCGGAACAAATAAACATTGGCGAAGGTATAATCGGAAATCTGTAAATTCATTTTATGAAAACGATCTGTCAGACAATCATGATGCTTCAAATTAACGGTTTCGATGTTTTCCATGTAGATATTATTTTAGTCCTTTCATCAGATGGCTCAGAGTATAAATTTATGATGGTTATCTTTGAGCCAGCGTTTTTGCGTTTTGTGTTCCGGCATGATGGAATCTACCCGTTGCCAGAATTTCGGCGAATGATTTTTTTCTATGATGTGCATCAGTTCATGCACGATCACGTAATCAATTATATCAGGCGGAGCCATCATCAGCCGGAAACTGAAGGAAAGATCGTCATCTGCTGAACAGGAACCCCATCGTTTCTCGGCTGACGTTATCGTAATGTTTCCATGATGCAAATTAAGCTTCCTGCTGAAAAAATCAACACGTTGACAAATATATTCCCGTGCTTTTTTCTTATACCATGAGACAAAATAATGTTTTCTTAAATTCCTATTTCCTTGCGCATTAAGGTAAAAACAATTATTCCAGAAAAAAACGCCGGCTGTATCAAAAGGTTCAAAAAATACTTCCAGTGGATAAGATTGACCCAAATAGTAAAACTTTTCGCTCGTTTTATATTCCGGTGCTTTGTTTTTAATTGCTTCCTCTTTGTGTCTCTGTATCGTTTTAGTTATCCAGTTTTGTTTTTCCTTCACGAAATGGTTTATTTCATCCATCGGTGTAAAGTAGGGTGCGGCAATGACTACTGACCCGGATTTATCGTTGATTTGGAGGGAAATTGTTTTTCTTCTTTTCCTGCTTCTCTTGATTTGGTAAGTTATATTCATCAAAATGTTTTCCGAAAGGTACTGTCCCGTGTTATTATTCCCACAATAAAATATATGGCATCATTCACACCTTTTTTGTTTGCATTATTACCATAATTTGTTGTCTAAAGCGAGTCGGAAAGGCCTTTTCATTAATCTAAATTTATGTTAGTTAAAAAGACAAAATTTACGAGGCAAAATGAAAAAAGTTACCAAATGTCCCTGGGGTAATTTTGAAATTTTATTGGATGCCCCTGATCATAAAGTAAAAAGGATTGTCGTTGAACCCGGTGGATGTCTGAGCTTACAGCTTCATCATCATCGTTCCGAGCACTGGTTTGTTGTTTCAGGACAGGGAATGGCGATTGTTGACGGCAAAAAAAAATTATTACATGCAGGAAGCGCAATTGATATACCTCAAAAATCAAAACACCGCGTTCAGAATTCTTCCGACGAAGATTTAATTTTTATCGAAGTGCAAACGGGTGAATACTGTGGTGATGACGATATTGAACGGTTCGAAGATAAATATGGACGGATTTAACAGCATTTCTCATGTAAGTCGCCACCTTTCGATCCGAAATAACACAATTCATTATGTTTTGCCGTATGTATTTCATTGACATACAAGATGTATTTTTATATATTTCGACAAATTGATTGGCAGTGTTAATGTAGAGAGTGAAAAAGATAATTCTGAAGTAAGAGGGAGAATGGGTCTTTATGCAAGAGGAAAAAAAAGCGAAACCATCAGGGGGAAGCAAAAAAAAGAGCGTGGAAAAATCGAATGGGGAAGAGAGAAGAAGAGCGGACCGCCTGAAAGAGGATAATGAGATCACCATAACTATTGTTTCAGGAGGAAAAAATACCCCTCAAGAGAAAGTCCTCTATAACTTCACCAAGGATATATCTGTGGGCGGTGCCAGAATCCAGACCAACATTCTTTTGCCTGTCAATGCCCTCCTCAAAATAAATTTAGCATTGAAGAATTTGCGCCGGAATGTAATCGCTTTTGGAAAAGTAAAATGGAACAAAATTATCATTGATAATGAATCTTATGAAATAGGTGTGGAATTTGTCGATACGCCCGGCGAATCAATCAAAATACTGGAAGATTACATTTCGTGTAAACAAAAATATACACAGCTTAACCCCGTTGGTATGCCGTTTTGGATGTTTGCGAAATTTAACAAATGATTGTCTTAGTTGATGAATCGTATACCTGCCATTGAAGAGCTGTAAAAAAAATTCTTTGCAAAAAATCTGGATATTTTTAATTAATTTTCTTCAAAACAATATCTTTTTGTCTTTGTTTTTTCTCCGTTTTCTTTTCCACGAAGATTTTTCTGCCGGTTGCGGGGTCAGTTTCTGTAAAATACATCAGACTGGAATAAGTGGATGGAAGCGGCGTAAAAATCTGCACCTGCCGCGGGTTGGTTTTCAGCTCTCTGCCGGCGAAAGATTTAAGTTCGCGCATATCTTCTTCGGTGCATCCCGGATGGGCGGCAATAAAGTAATATGTAAGAAATTGCTTCTGCCCTGATGATCTGTTAGTTTTTTCAAATATCTGCTTAAAGTTTAACAATGACTGTGCCTGCGGTTTGCCCATTAGTTTTAAAGTATTTGGGGCGGCATGTTCAGGTGCAACTTTCAACTGGCCGGAAACGTGATGTTGAACCAGTTCCTGCATGTAACCCACACAATGTTTTTTATCGCTGAGCAGCAAATCGTATCTGATGCCGGATGCGACAAACACTTTTTTGATGCCTTTAATCTTTCGCAACTCTTTTAACAAATTTATCTGTCGGCTGTGATCAGCTTTTAGACTGGAGCATACCTGAGGATAAAGACAACTTTTGTTTTTGCATGCTCCATTGATCTGTTTTCTCTGACACTCAATGCCGTACATGTTTGCCGTAGAGCCGCCCACATCCAGTATATAGCCTTTAAAGTCAGGAAGCGCTGCAAGTTTTCGGGCTTCATGAAGTATTGATTTTTCAGAACGGCTGATTACCGTTCTACCTTCATGCAGACCGATTGAACAGAAATTGCATTCACCGTAACAGCCGCGATGAGAGGTTAACGAGAATTTAATCGTTTCCATCGCTTTGACCTTGCCTTGCTTTTGATAGAAGGGGTGAACGTCGCGGGCAAAATTAAGCGCGTATATTTTATCCAGTTCTTCAACGGTTAAATTAGGTTGCGGCGGATTTTGAACAAGGTAGCGGGGACCATGCTTTTGAAACAAGCCCTGTGCGGTCACAGGATCATTGTTTTGATAAAAGGTGCTGAACATTCGAATAAAAGATTTTTTATTCCCGGTTACTTCTTCGTAAGAAGGCAATTCGATGTAATCAGGCGGCGGAGCGGGGGAGATATAACAAATTCCTTTGGCGTCTTTTATATCCCGGCCATGCTGTAATTTTCGCGCGATTTCCAATATGGCTTTTTCGGCCATGCCGTAGACGAGTATCTCCGCACGAGCGTCAAATAAAATCGAACGGCGGATGGAATCCGACCAGTAATCATAATGAGAAATGCGCCTGAGGCTGGCCTCAACACCGCCCAATATCAGCGGCTTGGTTTCTTTAAAATACTGACGAATCAGATTGGCGTATACTACAACGGCGCGGTCAGGACGACGGTTATTTATTCCTCCGGCGGTCAGGTCATCGCTTAGCCTTTTTTTCTTTGTGGCCGTATAATTAGCGACCATGGAATCCATACAGCCGCCGGTAATACCCCAGAAAAGTTTTGGCTCTCCCAACCGGCAGATATCGGCTTTGCTTTGCCAGTCGGGCTGAGCGATAATGCCCACGCGAAAGCCGGCTTCTGCTAAAATTTGTCCGATTACCGAAACACCGATAAAAGGGCTGTCGATATAGACGTCGCCGGTTACAAGGATAACATCGGGATTATCCCATTTTAATATTTTTAGTTCAGCGCTGGTTGTAGGGAAAAACATATTTGGATAAAATCATCTCAATGGCGAGGGTTTTTTAAATTATATTTATCAGTATTAGTCCCATAATTATTGCCGTCAGAAACATCATCAGGGAGAGACGTCCCAGCCAGCGGTGTGTCGCTCTAATGGCTGGTTTATTTTTAGCTTTGAATTGATAAAAACCAAGAAACATTGTGACGGCGGCAGAAATAAAAGCAGTCAAACCGATAATCTGATGAAATCCGTCAAGGTGCTCGCCGCCTGTACTGGAAACATAAATAAAAGCCATAATCAATCCCGTCGTTATTCCGAAAAGACTAAACAAGTTGAAAAATTTGTGAATCTTTAACCAGTTTTTCTTCTTGCGGAAAAACATGGCGGCGCTGACACCGGCAATTATGCCCAAGGTCGATATTGCCATTAATAATATATGCAGAGTAAAAAACATGTTTTCTTGTTTCCGGGATTGAACTGCGAAAAATTAAAGTTTAAAATCCATGAATTGGCCGACTGCCGAACATTCCAGATTCTTGCCGCGCTTCTTGATCTCTTCCCGGCAATCATTCACAATGGCGTCAATTTCTACATCAATTCTTTCCTGATTATGATGGAACAAACCTAATTTTTTCACTCCGGCGTCAATTGCCAGATTCAGTGCGTCCTTGTAACAGGAATGTCCCCAACCGCCGGTTTTTTTATATTCTTCTTCTTTATATTCGGCATCATGGAAGAGTAAATCCGCGCCCTGTGAAAATTCAAGATAGTCCTGATAATCAAGTCCGCCTTCGTGCTTGAAACGCAACTCGTTATCAGTGAGAAAAACAAAAGATTTGCCGTCTTCTTCAAACTTATAGCCCGATCCCTGGTTGGGATGGCTAAGAGCTATGGGTGTTATAATCATTGAACTGAGGGTATAGGAGTCGATGCATGTATTTTGATATGATATGTTGGCATGAATTGAATCAAAATTTACCGGGAAATTCGGCGCTTCCATGGTGCGTGCAAGCATTTCCTTTATGGAATCCTGAGCGAAAGGGCAACCCCAGACGTTCAAATTAGTTTTGTGTGAATAAATGGGTTTGAAAAAGGGAAAGCCCATAATATGATCCCAATGGGCATGCGTTAATAAAAGAGTGAAATCATGACGGCCGGATGCGATCAGGTGATTTCCTGCTTCACGAATACCGGAACCGGCATCAACGATCAATATCTTATCATCGTTTGTCCTGATTTCGAGGCAGGTTGTATTACCGCCGTAGCGTAAATATTGCTTGCCCGAAACAGGAATAGAGCCTCTAGAACCCCAGCAGCGAATTATCATTTACCATCCTGTAGAAATAAGATAATTAAGCTTGCATATAAATTGTCCCGCAGGCTAATATCACCGGGGTAGCAACTTAGTGTAAATTAATAATACATAACAAATTTTAAATCAAGTAAGATATTGAAGTATCAGTAAGAAAATAGCAAAATTGATCTTGCTATTACAATAAAAGGTCTTAAATTAATTGCTAAACAAGGAGGTTATTCTCATGAAAAGCATACAAATAAAGGGAATGAGCTGTCAGCATTGTGTAATGGCTGTGACTAAAGCTCTGAGTGTTCTGGATGGAATCAAAGATGTTAACGTCGATTTAAAGAGCGGTATGGCGACTTATGAGGAAATAAAGACAGTCGATCCGATGGTTATCGCTGCGGCAGTAAAAAAAGCAGGATACGAAGTTGTTGAATAAAGTAACATTCGCTATTAATGGAATGACCTGTGCTTCATGCGTTAGGCGCATTGAGGAAGGTTTGCGTCAAACTCCAGGAGTTTCTAAAGCGAATGTTAATTTCGCCACACAAAAAGCCATAGTTGAATATGAAAGCAGCCATCTTGACACCCAAGCACTGCAAAAAAAGATAAATGATCTGGGTTATGAGGCGTTAATTGATACATCCGGTTCAAATCAGGCAAAAATCACTATTTCCGTGGGCGGAATGACATGCGCGGCCTGTGTGCGACGTGTGGAAAACGCGCTGAATTCAGTTGCGGGTGTGCTGGAGGTCAGCGTCAACTTGGCTGCCGGCCGTGCCACAATTATACATTCGGCACAATGGGGAGGACTTGCGGAACTGGAAAGAGTTGTAACCGAACATGGTTATGAATTCTTAGGCGAATTTAAAGACAATCTTGCCGATCCCCTTGAAGCTTCCCGCGTCGAAGAACTCAAAGATCTTAAATTAAAGGTAACCTGTGGTGCGATATTAAGCATTATTATTTTTATAGGTTCAATGCAGCACTGGTTTGGTTTTCTGCATTTCATACCACGCCAGACCATGCTTTGGGCAATGTTTATTCTAACCGCTCCCGCCGTATTCTGGGTGGGCAGCCGTTTTTTTGTGGGCGCTTATAAAGCCGCGTTGCAAAAAACATCCGATATGAACACTCTGGTGGCTGTCGGTGCTTTTTCGGCATATGCTTATTCATCTGCCGCAACTTTCTTCCCGCAATTTTTTACTACCGCCGGTATCATGCCTCATGTTTATTATGACGGAGCGGCAATGATCGTCACTCTCATCCTTTTGGGCAGGCTTCTGGAGGCCAAAGCCAAAGGGAAAACTTCCACGGCAATAAAAAAGCTGATGGGGTTGAAACCGAAAACGGCGCATCTGGTAAGAAGCGATCAGGAGATTGAAGTTGCCGTGGAGGAAGTGCAAGTCGGTGATACATTGCTTGTCAAACCGGGAGAGAGAATTCCCGTTGATGGAATAATTATATCGGGTGAATCCACAATTGACGAATCAATGTTGACCGGCGAAAGCATACCTGTGACTAAAGAAAAGGGACATAAGGTGTTTGCCGCTACCATGAACAAAACAGGCAGCTTTACATTTCAGGCAACAGGCGTGGGCGCCGAAACCGCTTTGGCGCAAATCATCCATTTGGTGGAAGAGGCGCAAGGCTCCAAGGCGCCGATTCAGCGTCTGGCGGATAAAGTCGCCTCTGTTTTTGTGCCTGCGGTTTTTATCATCGCTTTTATTACATTTGCTATCTGGTATTTTCTACCTGCTGAAAGTAATTTCAGCCGCGCTTTGATTAATTTTGTTTCCGTGCTCGTGATTGCCTGTCCCTGCGCGCTGGGACTGGCCACTCCAACGGCAATCATGGTGGGCACCGGCCTCGGAGCGCAGAATGGGATTTTGATCAAAGGCGGCGAAGCATTGGAAAAAATACATAAACTTTCAGTTGTTGTCTTCGATAAAACAGGCACTCTGACTAAAGGTGAACTGGCCATAACCGACATTGCGGCAGCAGAAGGTTATGATGAAAAACAGGTTCTTGCTTATGCCGCAGCGCTGGAGAAAAACTCGGAGCATCCGCTGGCGCAGGCCATTCTACAAAGAGCTCAAAAAGATGGAATTGCAATTGTTGTGGCTGAAAAATTTGAGGCCGTATCGGGTATGGGGGCGAAAGCTTTTATCAAAAATAAATCAAGCGTTGCCGGCAATCGCTTTTTTATGAAGAGCGAAGGTATTTTCGTTGATGATTGGGACACGCGGGCATCCAAACTTGCCAGTGAAGGAAAAACTGTAGTTTATATCGCATCTGAAAAAAATGTTCTTGGTATTATTGCTTTAGCCGATACACCAAAGGCTTCGGCTAAACAGGTTATTGAAAATTTAAAGAAAAGAAATTTAAAAGTGATGATGGTCACCGGTGATAACTACGGTACGGCTCAAGCTATTGCCGCTCAGCTAGGCATTGATCAGGTACTGGCGGATGTTCTTCCGGGTAATAAGGCTGATGAAATAAGGAAACTGCAAAAGGCCGGTGAAGTTGTCGCTATGGTTGGCGACGGGATCAACGACGCACCGGCACTGGCGGCGGCGGATGTCGGTATTGCCATTGGAGCGGGGACAGATGTCGCTATTGAAGCCAGTGATATAACTTTGATCCGCGATGATTTATCGGGTGTGCCGGAGGCCATAGGCCTGTCAGAAGCTACAATACGAGTGATCAAGCAGAATCTTTTCTGGGCTTTCTTCTATAATGTGATTGGAATACCTATTGCTGCCGGTGCCCTGTATCCGTTCTTCGGTATATTGCTTAATCCCGAATTTGCTGCCGCAGCCATGGCTTTGAGTTCGGTCTCTGTAGTCAGCAACTCATTACGCCTGCGCAGAGTTTGGGGGAAGAGGTGAAATGTAAATAGAGAACGTAAAGCGTGAGTAGCGACACATAACGGAACAGGTATTCTTACCTATCTAAATTTTTATCGGAGGTAGATGATTTCTGACTGCCCGCGTAGAGCTCGTATTCGAGAAGTCGGCATTCGATTTCACCATTATACAGGATAACGCGTTGTTTTGTTCTCAGACCAACTTTCTTGATCATTTCCAAATTGCCGGTAAAAATATAGCCGCGATAACCATCACCGGTCTTTTTAAAAAAATCGCCTATACCTTTATAAGTTGCCTCCAGAATTTGGAACTCCCGGGCATTGACATGGCCGACTTTGTCATATCTGTCTACTGATTTGCGAATGATAATTTTTCGGCCATTTATAGCCGCTTCTCTTTTGCCGCGCAAAGCTGTTGAATGCGGTTTTGTGCTGGTGGCCTCCATGCGCTCGCCGTATGGGGGATTTAAAATTATTATTCCGCCGCCCGCCGGTATAGAAGTTCTTTCATAGGGACAAGCATTAAATTCAATCAAGTGATCAACGCCGGCTGTTTGCGCGTTTTGTCTGGCGGCAGTGATTGCTGCCTTATCAATATCCGTGGCAATGATTTTTGCCGGCAATATTTTTCGGGCGTTGGTTTTTGCTTTCTTGCGCAGTTCCTGCCAGTAATCTTCGGGGAATTCTTTGATAAACATAAATCCATAATTGTTGCGTAATAAGCCCGGTGCCCGGTTTAAAGCGATGAATGCGGCCTCAATGGCCAGAGTTCCACTGCCGCACATGGGATTGATAAAATTTCTTTCACCCCTCCAGCCGGTGGCCAAAATCACTGCTGCCGCCAGCGTTTCCTGCATGGGCGCCTGAAGAGGAATCTTGCGATAGCCGCGCAGTGCCAGCCGTTCTCCCGAAGTATCCAGATAAACATCAGCCTGATTGTTCTTCCAGTAAACATGAACAACGGCCCTGTCCTTATCCGGACCGGAATCGGGCCGGTTACCGCATTTATCGCGTATTCGATCGACAATGGCATCCTTGACCTTGACATTGACAAAACGGGAATCGGTAATTAGTGGATTATCGGCAATGGAGGTCACGCAAAGATAGGCCTTTCTGCCGGAATCATGAAGAAGATTTTCCCATGGGATAAAATTGATTTTTTTATAAAGGATTTCCGGTGTATCAACTATCAGCTTGTCCAATTGATAAAGTACCCGCTGTGCGGTGCGCAGGTGCATGTTAAGAATCATTGTGTCCTGCAGAGTGCCCTGGGTTTGAATTACCGTGTCCCACTCGGCCAGAACAGGAAAATCCAATGCCTCAATCTCTTCTTTTAAATAAGGCGATACACCTTTCGGACAGGTTACAAGTATTTTACTTTTCTGATTCCAGATTGACATGGCAATGTTTTAACAAATAAATTATTTTATATTCATATTTTTTTTGAACGTTTCAACATAAGGGCCATCTTCCCGCCAGATCCGGCATGTATTGAGAAGAAAGGCAAGAATCAATTTTGTGCGTTCGGGATCATACACTGTACGTTTCATTGATCGATGTGTGGCAAATGCCTGAATGGCTGCGGGAGCCATTGTCTGGAGCAGTTCTAAAAGATGAGTACAGCCCTTTTGGCCCCCGGCTATTTTTTTGACTTTTGCCGTGAAACCTTTGGTAATTGTCAGCCCTTTTATGGGAGCCAGACAATCGATTGTTTCCCGGCATGCCTCCCGCGGGATAGATGGCATTTCAACATCAACATCTTCGATCATCAGATTCGTACAGTTCACCAGAAGCTTTATGATCAAATGGTGAATTATTCCGGTGTGGAACTTATCACCGGTAAACGAATATGTTTCCTGAAAACGATCATCCTTGAGAGAACCTTCTATAATGATTCTGTGCTCATCATAGGCATATGATGTCACATCGATACTTCGCGTGTGCATTTTTTCTTTTTTTGCTTCCCATAAGGTTTGCATTATTTGTTGATTCACCTCCTGCTGTTTTGAGAAAATCAGGATGCTCATTTGTTTCACAAGCTGTCCGATTTCCGGCAGCGTAACAATTATTTTTGTCATTACGACTTTTTTTACTTTTACATAGTTCTCGAATTCAGTCAAATGTTGAGTAAAAATTCTTTTGTCTGTCTGAATGATTTCTATAAATTCTATAATTATTCGGTGCGTAATCAGGGAAATCTGCCAATTAGTGTGTTACAGATGGGGGCTTATTCCATCATGGTCAGGAGATCCTTCGATTGCCGAAAGACTGATTAATGCCCGTGCTGAAACAGTGGATAAAAAACCCAGTTTTAAAGATGCTTTCAAAAAAAGACGGTGCCTGATCGTTGCCGAAAGCAGGTCCCTGGCACTAATTAATGGTCACTCTACTAAAAGTCTATTTCTTCGTCAATCCGGTGAAGATATTTCCGGCTGAAATCGGTGTAATGCTGGATTTTATTATCGCCGTCGCTGTATGTTCCCTGCAACTTATTACCTGTATCACACCGTTCGGTACTGCGTGAGTATCCACTTCGATTGTCCTGAACATATCTCCTGCTTCGATTCCATCGTCGCATCCCTTGTCGATATAAACGATATCTAACATAGACTGAAGTGCTATGTTATTACTGGTGGCGATAATCATGCCATTGATATACGGAGTGCGAAAATGTTCTTCAGTCATCGGAGATTCTATGTCGTAATATGAAACAAGGCGGTCACCTTCCTGAATTTCGCTAAAGGATTTCGTGATTTTTGCCGTTGTATCACCGTTTGTAATTTTCACGACTTCAACCACACCTTCGATCGTAATGACATAACCAATCTTTTTACTTGTGATCGGATGCTTTATACGTCCGGAGGCTCTTATCACATAAAACTTGTCCCCTACTTTGGCTGGATGGTCAGTAGTAAGATAGACGATATCTTCGCGACCAGTGATTATTTGGTGCGAAGATAGGTCGTCAACCTCCCCGACTCCGGGAATTGAGTCAGCGATGTAGCCGCCTGCCATGAGAATATTCCTGTTGACGAGGGGATATTTTGTTGGAGTTTCTTTTTTTACCTCTTCTTCTGGAGATGGTTGCCCTTGATATGAAAACGTCTCTCCTGCAGATGCAGTTGCAAATTCCGCAGCACCTTCCTCCCCGTTCTTTTCTTTTTGAAGAAGATAGAGAGGAATTTTGATAATCTGGCCGGGATAGATCCAGTGAGGATTCGTTATCCATTTATTTAGTTTCCAAATTGCCGGCCACATGAAGGGATCGTTCAAATCTCTTTCAGAAATATCCCAAAGGGTGTCTCCCTTAATAATTTTATATTTTTTTATTTCCTGTGACTGTGCGAACGTGATCAAGGGTAAAAGCAAGAAAACCATGAGTGCGTATCTCATCATTTTTGTTTTTCGCATGCTTGTTCTCCTTTGTTTATTCTTCCTGGAGCTTTAAAGTAACCGAGATGATCAAAACTGTCAAGAATAAAGCTTGGCCCCCCGTGCAAACTTCATACACACCAGTGCTGGCAATAATTAGAAATTTTTAATTATCTCCCTGGGTTGTTGCCGGTTTGGCTTTGATTGTAAAAACGTCGTTTACAAAACCGGCAGACTCAATATAACTGCCCTTGGCGGCAAATGCGTCGCCTGTATCTATTGCGCTATCATAGGTCGCGGTATCCTCGGAAGAAAATATGATTATTCTTCCCCGTAGGGGTTTTGTAAAACTTAAAATCATATTTTCATTTGCTACCAGCCACTCATTATATCCGGCGCTTCCCGCAGATGGCTTCGGTCATTAAACGTTTCAATGAAAATACCATCTTTTTGAAAGTTGACGATCGTCTTGGAAGCATTGCCTACCAGGGAACTTTGGAATTCGTTTGTTTTCAGCGCCCTTTTCAGCGGGCTGGTATGGATCACGCTGATGGGATGATCTTTTAGGGATAAGGCCAGAAGCCTGGCCTGTTCAATTCCGACAGTGCTCAACTCAACATCACTTATTCCTTGAACCCGTCCCTCTTTATTCCAAAGCGTTTCACCGTGTCTGATGATAACGAGCTGCATAGTGTCCTTATGTTAAGTTAAATTACTTTTTCTTCAATGGTTTATTCGGTTTTACACAAACTTTATTGTATAACACTTCCAATATCGTCTCCTGTGGAATACTTTTCCAGTCTTTATTGATAAATGGATGCAACGATTACATAGAATCAGCCATCGTCGGCTAAAATAGTTTGATGCTTTTAATGCCCCGTCTGTTTTTTAACGCTTTATAAACGATATAGCCGCAGGAAATGTCCTGAATGGCCAGTCCGGTCGCATCGAAAAGCGTTATCTCTTTGGCGGATGTTCTTCCTTTCTTCTTTCCGGCCACGATGTCTCCCAACAGCGCGTGCACATCATTTTTAGTTATCTGCTTTAGGCCTAGGGGCACATTAATCTCGCCGCTGTGGGAGGCCTGTGTCCAGTCATCAACCACCAGTTTGGCCTGCTTTAATATTTTATGATTGATTTCCTGTTTCCCCGGAGCGTCCGCTCCTATAGCATTGATGTGCGTTCCCGGAGAAACATAGTTCACCAGAGGAGAGCGGGATGGCGTTGTGGTAATGACAATATCGGAGTCCATTGTAACATCATCCATGTGGGAAGAAACTATGGCTTCCATTCCATAAGTCATTTGCGCCCACTTTTTGAATTCCTGAACGCACTCCTTGTCCTTTGGAAATTGCCATATTTTGATCTTGCGGATATTACGAACCTCCAGTAGACACGACAACTGTGTTCGCGCCTGAGCGCCGCAACCGACGAATCCGGCAACTTTCGAATCTTTCCGGCTCAGATATTTTGCCGCTATTGCTCCGGCAGCGCCGGTCCGGATACCGGTCAGGTAGGTGCCGTCCATGACCGCCAGCGGAAACCCTGTCTGCGGATCATTCAGAATGATAACGGCCATGACGGCCGGCAGATTACCTTCCGCATTTTGAGGATGAACATTGACGCATTTAATACCGGCGATGTCAAAGCCTTCACCGGAGATATAAGCGGGCATGGATCGCAGATCACCTTTCGGAAAATATAAATAGCTTTTGGCGGGCATTTCCGCGCATCCCATGCTATATGCCTTGAAAGCCTTTTCCACCGTTTCATTAGCCACAGCAGGGGTTAGTATTTTTTCAATATCATGCCTTGTCAGAATAAGTGTTTTCATGGGTGATCAGAATTCTCCTCATGGATATAGCTGGGTGGAATATAGGGAAGTTCTGTTTGCATGTCAATTATTTTTAAAGTAATTACTGCAACAGTTAATTAAAAACCGATTGCACTGCAAAAAAAGTGTGCGGAAAGATGCAATGGCAGAGTTAAACGAGGCAATGAGCCGCTAATTTCTCAGAACAATGAACAAAGCGACAATACCTATAAATGAAAGAATCCAAGGATTCTGCCAGGTATTAACATCTACTATTTGTTCCATGCCCCGACATGCTGCCGCCTGATATCCCAGATATGCCAATACTCCCAAATTAAGTAGAATCCCCAGCATCTTCAACATATGATTCTCCTTCTTTTGTGTGTAAAAATTAATGTTAAAATTAGTTTCCCCGACGCATCGTGTATTATAATATCACTATTTATTATTTTTTAAAGAGGAAAATACACAGCCTTATTCGTTGCAGATTAAAATAAGGCTTTCTTATCGATCAAGCAAGTTTCACCTTAATTCTCATATAAAAATTATTGATAAAAGAGTATGGCCGGAGATCGCACATTTCATCTTGACAATTGTTTTTTTGGTAGTAGCATTAAGTCACTTTTTTAATAATTCTATTGCAAACAAAAGGAGCTAATTATGGATAATAAGGAAATGGTAAAATAAGCGATTGATTTCCATAAACAGTCATTTGAAAACTGCTTTTCTATGATGGTTACGATTCAGGGCCAGGCCGAGAAGCTGATGAAGACTTTTGTTGACCAGACTCCCGGAATGAGCGATGAAGGCAAAAAGGTCATGAATCAATGGAAAGATGCATGCAAGAAGGGTATTGACGATTTCAAAAAGGCCATAGATGAAGGATACGCCAGGGTCGAGACATTCTTCGACAGCAATACGATGGCCAATTTCCATGACCAGACCGAAAATATGTTCAATTCTTACTTAAACCAGGCAAACTGGATGCCTCCGGATCTGAAAAAGACCATGGAAGACTTTACTGCCACCTATAAGAAGAGTTGCGACGAATATAAAAAGTAAGCAGTCGATAGAGCCGCAGACAAATTTAGCGAAGGAGGATTTATCATGGAAAGTAAATGTGCGAGTTGCAGTATGAAATCACGTTATGATAAAAAGCCAAATTCCATAATCAGCAAAATCTGGAAATGGCATCTTAGCTGGTGTCCGGGATGGAAATCATATCTCAAATCTCTGCCTGAAAACGAAAGAAAAGAAGTAATCAAAAAATACAACTGAAAGAAATAATAATGTCAGTTTAATTTTGCGGATGCAGTCATTGGAAGAGGTGACGTCGGTTTATATAAATGATGTCATTCCATGTCCTCCGCTGGCGGAGGTGTCACGCAGTGACGGAGGTGGACATCCAATTCTCTAATCGTCTAATCCCCTGTTTTTCCCTCTTCCACCCCCTTGATCCCCCGCCGGCGGGGGACACGCAAAGTACATAAGGTCATATAAAATTGACCATCATTAATTGATCTGGGTCTTAGCGCCAGGGACGCATTACTGATAGACGCCTTTTTATCGATCATATATTTTCTACAACACAGTATAGTGGTTCGCCGGGGATTCAAGCAATGGCTTGGGAAATTCATGCCGGACAGATATCATAATGCCTTCTATGGATTAACCTCAATTATTACCTTATATACTATCGACTTTAATTCTTGACAAACCTTCTGCAATCAGAAAATGTTAATTAAATTTGTGCCCGCCAAAAAAGGATAGAAATTACCCATGATATACCTCGCACCAGTCCAGGGGATAACCGACAGGATTTATCGCAACCTGTTTCCTGTATATTTTAAAGGAGTTGATGTCGCTATTGCGCCATTTATCTCCTCATCGAAGAAAATGAAAGCGGAGAATAGCCTTCTGCGCGAATTTTACCCTGATCAAAATACGGGTATTCCGACGATACCGCAGATAATGAGTTCTCAACCGGATGACTTCATCTTGTTCGCCAATGCGTTATACAAAATTGGATACGGCACTGTAAACTGGAACCTCGGCTGTCCGTTTCCCATGGTTGTGAAAAAGGGCAGGGGAGCGGGCATGCTTTGTTATCCGGACAGGATCGCATCATTTCTTGAAAAAACCATGCCTGCTATAAAACCGAAATTATCGATCAAGCTCAGGATAGGGTTGAAATATCCTGACGAGGTGTTGCAGATCATTCCCATTTTCAATCAATATCCGCTCGAAGAACTGATCATCCATCCGAGAACCGGCGAACAGATGTATGAAGGTAAAGTTGACCTCGATATTTTCGAGCAGTGTCTTAATTTCTCGAAACACAGGGTTGTCTATAACGGGGATATAGATTCTCTGGAGAAACTGGAGATGCTATCCAAACGGTTCGGATCAGTCGATCGGTGGATGATCGGCAGGGGTCTTATCGCCAACCCATTTCTCGCGGAAAAAATTAAATTCAATACGGAAAAGCCTTATGATGAAAAAGTCAAAATCATGAGGACTTTCCATGATAATTTATTCGATGAATATTTGAAAATATTGTCCGGCCCCTCGCATATAACCAATAAAATGAAAGAAATTTGGACTTATATGGGAGACTTTTTTGAAAACGGAGAAAAAATTAAAAAGAAAATAAATAAAACACATCACCGTGATAATTATGTTGATGTCGTAAATAAGGTGTTTGATGAGCTTACTTGATATGCCGGAGGCTGATTTTTGAAAAAAGTAACACTTAAACTTGTATCAATACACATTGAGGAATCACCTCAGGATGTTCCTCTGGCTGCTGCATCCCTTAAAGCGCAGCTTGACTCGGTTCCATCCATAAGCCGGAAGCTTGATGTATCATTTCATGATTACACCGTCGATAACTCTGCTGATTTTATAGCAGAGGACATCTGCGGAAACATTCCGGATATGATCGGTTTCTCCACGTACCTGTGGAACAGGCATATTGTATGTGAAATATGCCGACTCATCAGAGAGAAATTCCCGGCTGTTATGCTCTTTGCCGGCGGCGCAGAGGCAACTGCACTTCCTCTAATACTACTGGATAGCGCGCCTTTTGACTTTGTCATTAAAGGTGAAGGTGAAATCGTCCTGACGGAAGTCATGAACCGACTGCTGAATGGTGAGACACTTGAAAACATCCCCGGAGTCTTCTTGAAAGGTGCAAAGATTAAACCGGAAAAAGACCAGCAGCCCGTCATGGATCTTAACATCCTGCCTTCGCCATATCTTTCCGGAACAATGGATCCCTGTCGTTATTCCCGCCTGTGGTGGGAACTCTCCCGCGGCTGTCCTTTTAAATGCGGTTTCTGTTTCGAATCGCGGGGTGTGGCAGGTGTACGGCAAATCTCTTTAGAACGCATCAGGAAAGAACTTGAGCTCTTCGAAGAAAAAAAAGTAAACCAGATATTTGTGCTGGACCCGACTTTTAACTGTGACCTTAAGCGCGCCAAAAAAATTCTGCGCATGATTCTTAAAACGGCTCCGCTGATTCATTATACTTTTGAAATAAGAACAGAGTTTATCGACCGCGAACTCGCCGGGCTATTTGCCGGGCTTCACTGCAGCCTCCAGGTTGGGCTTCAGAGCATTCATCCCGAAGTACTGGCCAATGTAAACAGAACAATCAACACCGTTAAATTCGCTGAAAAGATATCCCTGCTGAACCAGGCCGGCGCTATCTTCGGGCTGGACCTGATCTACGGGCTACCGGGCGATACGCCCGATGGATTCAAAGAGAGCCTGAATTATGCTCTGAGTCTGCAGCCGAACCATCTCGATATTTTCCCACTGGCTGTTATACCGGGGACTGCGCTCTATGATCAGGCGGAATCCTTTTCGCTGAACTGTCTGAAAGATGCGCCTTACACCCTGATCTCCTCGCCGGGTTTTTCTCAAGCAGAAATGGCCCGGGCCGAATCTCTGAAAAATGCCTGTGAAATATTTTACAACCGCGGGGGCGCTACGGGCTGGATGTTCATGGCACTGGAGACCATCGGCATTGATCCGGTTAGCTTTCTTTCAGATTTCGCAGGGCATTTATCATCATGCGAACAACCGCTGAAACTCACGAAAGAGGAGATTACCGTTATGCAAACCTCTTTTGTGAAAGAGCAGTTCATCAGGCATGACAAAAAAAATCTCTTCCCGGTGATGGAGGATATAATAAAAATTCATGGTGCGCTGAACAGTTCGCTTTATGCAGGGCCGCTGGTTACAGAAGGGAAAGGCAAATTTAATGATGAAACCGTGTTCTGCTTATCACCCGGAACTATTTCTCTTTCCTTAACATATGATTTCGATGAACTCATGACAGTCGGCGAGCTTACATTTGAAGAGTTCCTTGATCATTATCACAGAAAGAAAACATACCTTGTTGTTTATAATTGCGGCGGCGCTGTTAAAACAATGACAATAGATCACACATTAAGCAGGTTGCTTCGCTCATTTACAGGTATCGAAACACTTCAGCATATCTGCGAAAAGGAAAATATAAAATCCCGAAAAAAGATTTATGAATTTCTTGAAGTTGCAGTCAAAGAACAGATGATCCATATCATAAGACCTTTGCAAAACTAAATAAAACCAGCAATCATGTCATACCGCAGGCCGGTATGACGAACAAGTTAACTTAAGGGTCTTAAGGGGTGAGAGAGATTTTTGAAAGCTATTATGATATTCCCTACTTTCAGAACGCTCTGCATAACTCAGTATTTTGTTTTAATGGGACATTTCTAAATTGGCTGGACATCGGCCAAGATTTTCTTGACATACAATTCCGCGTTGCATATACTTTCCCCCGCAAAACGAAGTTCTTATCAAAGAACACATTGGTGAATAGCAGGGGTGGCCGAAAAGAGCCTGAGATTATACCCTTTGAACCTGATCCGGATAATGCCGGCGAAGGGAGACAAAGCAAGGTGTAGTTATCCGTTTCCCCTGAAAGGAAACGTTTTTTTATGGTCATTCTGGTCTGTTCTCCCAAAAAAAATAACCAGGAGGTAGATATGTTAAACGAAGTTACAATCAGTCGCGCAATTCTCGAAACCTATTTCAAAAAACTTGATAGCTGTTTGGAGCTTGATGTTGCCATTGTCGGAGGCGGACCTTCGGGTCTGGTGGCCGGTTATTATCTTGCCAAGGCCGGGAAACGGGTAGCACTGTTTGAACGCAAGCTCTCCATCGGCGGCGGTCTTTGGGGCGGCGGCATGATGTTCAATGCCATCGTGGTTCAGGAGGCCGGTAAACACCTGTTGGATGAATTTGGTCTGGAAGGTAAGGAATATGCCTCAGGCTATTATGTTTTGGACGCGGTGGATGTTACAACGACCCTGATCCACAAGGCTGTGCGGGCGGGCTTGCAGATATTCAACCTGATTGCCATGGAGGATGTGGTCATCAAGCATGAACGCGTAGCCGGTCTGGTGATCAACTGGAGCGCGGTTGATACCTTGAAGTGGCACGTGGACCCGATTACCCTGCATGCCAGGTATGTCATTGACGGCACGGGCCATCCCGCCAACGTGACTGAAGTACTGGTGCGTAAAATGGGTGTCAGATTGAATACGAGCACCGGTGGAATCGTGGGTGAAAAATCCATGGAGGCCGGGCAGGGTGAATTACAAACGGTTGCGAATACCCGTGAAGTCTATCCCGGTCTGTATGTCAGCGGTATGGCTGCCAATGCTGTTTATGGCGGGTATCGCATGGGTCCCGTCTTCGGCGGCATGCTGCTATCGGGACAAAAGGCCGCGCAAGAGATTCTGGCACGCCTATGAGTTTGATCCCCGGCAAAGGAAAACTTCATTTGTCATTGCGGCAAGGTCTCTATCTGGTATTGACCGAGCCGCGTGATGGCTATGAACGCTTATGCGAATGGGCCGTCAAGGCCGGTCTGCCGTGCGTGCAATTGCGCTATAAGGGCCATGATGAACGCGAACACCTCGTCCTGGCGCATAAATTGCGGAACATTACCGCGGGCACGGACACGCTCTTCATCGTCAATGACCGGCCCGATATCGCGCTAATGTCCGGTGCGGACGGTCTGCACCTTGGGCAGGATGACCTGCCGGCTGCCGAGGCGAGGAGGTTGATCGGACCGGAGTTGTTGCTGGGGCTTTCCACGCATAATCTGGATCAGGTCAGGGCCGCCAATGACGCGCCGGTCGATTACATCGGATTCGGGCCGCTGTATGCCACCAATTCCAAGGCCTGCGCCGATCCGGTACTTGGCCCTGCGGCTATTAAGGTCGCTCATGCCATGAGCAGGCACCCCATCGTTGCCATCGGCGGGTTGAATCCGGAACGGATCGTTCAACTGGGGAACTATGCTCATAATGTTGCTGTTATCCGGGCCGTGTGCGATGCGCCGGAACCTCTGATTGCCATGCAACGGATGCATGCCGCATATCTGGCTTTATTGCATGACCGGACGAAATAAATCGCATCCCCGTTTTTTCAGCACAGCTAAAGCTACGCACTGCATTGATTCTTCACCCTTCACGTTTACCCGTGCCCCCATCGTAATGAGGTTGTTCGTCTAACCAGTTCATCGTAAAGTTTTTCCAGTGGCCTGGCTGTTTCGACTCCTTCGAGCTTAGCGACTGCGGCAGCTATCGCCTCAATCGTTGACATCCCGTCTGAACGATGTTGCTCCCGCAACCGGTCTCTGCATCGAATTGGTGCCGGCAGAACCAACCGGGGCAGCGCCTGTAGAACAGGCATACTGCGATACAATCGCCGTGCCTGGCTCCATGTTGCGTCGATAACCACTACGCGGGCTGGTGGTTTCAGCTCTGATACATTAGACTGTGTGCCGGTTCCATCGGGCCATAACAACCAGGTTCCGGGAACCCGCAGAAATTCATCATCAATGGGCGAAATCCCGGCGCGGGCTCCACCCCCACAGGGGATAATTCGTGAGTTCGGCATCGCCAGCGCTGCTAGACGACCCGTGTTGCTGGGGCGTTCAGCTTCCCAAATATGCCGCAGGATCAAAATTTCTGTTCGCGTTGTTACAGTGGGCAGGATCGGGCAGATGCATATTTCCCGGCGCTGATAACAGCGGGGGCAGTGGCTGTATTCATCACGGGGCTTGTTCGAACGCATGACTATCACCTATCTGCTGCGCGCGGTTAATTTATACCTGACACCGCATATAATATTTTGATCTAATAAAACTTCCCTCCCTTGAGGGGAGGGACTGAGGGAGGGTGATTTAATGTCTGTCATACCAGCGAAAGCCGGTATCCAGTGATCTTTTCACCATTCACTTTTCACGCTTCACCCTTCACCCTTCACCTTTCACCACTTTCTTAACTACTTAATTACTTAAATCTTAAATCTTCTCTTTCCCTTATAAATTCATCCGCTCGCCTGGCTTCCTCGACAAGCTGTCGGACTTTTTTCATGTCTTTTTTAAAGCGGACCGGCCGACCCTGATTGTCCACAGCGTTGGTTTTGGTGCAGCTGTCCACACCTGCCGGTTTTAAGGTTGTAATGGCTTCAAAAACATTTTCGTCGGAAATACCGCCTGCCAAAATAACCGGTATCGGACTGGCTTTAATGATTGTTCCGGCGATATTCCAATCACATATTTCACCGGTGATCCCGACGTAACCCGCTACGGGCTGCTGCGATTGATCCTCCGGATTGCCGATAAGCGTATCGATAAGAAAATAATCCGAAATTGGCGCGAAGAGTTCGGCAAAACGCAGGATATTTTTTTGAATCTCGTCTCTTTGATAAACACCAGTCTTGGGCACGGAAAGTGAGCGCATAATCCCGATCTGCGGGAACCGGTTCTTCACATCCGATTGCAAAGAAAACAGTGTGTCACATTCGCGCGCAACTATCGTCTGATTCTCCGGAAAGGGAGAAAGCATTTCACAGAAATGAACAAAGTCCGGCTGATAGTAATCGAGCGCCTGAAAAATAGTTTCTAAATCTTTAAAAAGCGGAATAAGGCCGCTTTTTGCCCCCGCCTGCTGTATCGCCCGGACTGTTTTACGGATAGTTGCATTTTTAAGCTGAGCCGAATCAGTGAGCACACTCCCGATATGATCCACTCCCAAATCTACTAAGGCTTCAGCCTCCTTTGGGTTTTGAACTTCATAAATTTGTATGATGGTTTTTTCCATGGAGGAAGGCATATCATTTCGGGAGACTATGATCAAGACATTGCCTGCTGTTTTCTCGCCGTTGCATAATCCTGCAAAAAGAAACTTGCTTAATGGGAAAATAGGGTGCTGTCCGTACGCAGTAACAACTGCTTTATCTAGCGGGTTAAAGTCCCGTCCGGGGA
>WOYI011061956.1_pt2 | contig 52110 bp, 39 predicted proteins | sample 6423411 | NCBI WGS metagenome assembly WOYI01 (sample SAMN13441803, study PRJNA592873) | oil field metagenome | biome: oil field; feature: oil-well bore; material: oil-contaminated soil; isolation source: oil-contaminated soil from oil-well borehole | place: Germany: Wietze | collected 2016-10-18 ... | reverse complement strand
GCAAATAGCAAATAGCAAATAGCAAATAGCAAATCCCAACAAAGCAAGCCCCCGACAGCCGTCTGGCAAATCGGGGGCGTTGTTTATTGAATATCAGCGTTTAACCGCCAAACTCGTAAATCGCAAATCGCTAATCGAAAATCCTGTTACAGTTTCGGGATCCTGCCCGATGTCCAGGGGGCATTTATCCCGTCAAGCTTCGCATTCAGAGCGTCAATAGCCTTTCCTGCTTTCTGAATCCTCTCAAGCAGCACGGGGAACTCCTTCTTCAGGATCCTGAACTGCTGATCGGAGATGCCCGAAATGTCACCGGAGTTGCCGTAGAGCGACCTCGACATGGCCGAGAGCCGTGCTGAGAGCGATACAGGTGACGGCGGAGTCTCTTCGGTGCTGGCACCGACTGAGATACCCCTGATGAGATACCCGATCTCAGCCATCTCCTCATTGAGTGCGGCAGCCTCCTGCATGAGTGATGCAGGTGCCTCAGGCGTCTGATGGATGGTCTGCATGATGGTGTTAACCCTGCCCTCAAGCTCTGCAGCATATGATATGGCACCGTAGGCTGTCTTCGAGAAGGCGGTCACCTCCTTCAGCCATTTCTCCCTGGCTTCCGGGTCAGTGACAGGCATGGTGACGATGTCAAGGGACTGGCATACAAACGGCTCAGGACCGGCCAGTTCTTTCATGTCTCCCTTGGCATACATGGCCATTGAGACGAAATATTTGCCGGGCATTACTGCGATGCCGCCACCACCCCATCTGCTTCGACCACCGCTACCGGAGACGGGATTGAACTTCTCAGTCGGCCTGACAGGCTGATAGCCGGCGTAGGTGAAGTTCCAGGTTATGCGGTTGACACCCTTCGAGGCTGATTTGTAAAGCTTGTTGATAACATTCCCCTCATCGTCCGTAATGGTAAAGATCAGATAAGGTTTGATCTCCCTCTCTTCCAGACTTAGTTCCCTCGGAGTGGGCTGAGGAATATACTCTCCCTTCTCAACCAGCTTCTTCTCCTTCTCCTTTCTTATGTCTCTGTCAGTCATTGGAACGGTATCGACATAATAGGTTATGGTAGCCCCGTAGGGAGGATTCTCTGCACGGTAGTACATAGCTCCCTGCTGGTCGAAACCGCTGGTCTGTACAAACATTTTGGCATCCCTGACCGGGAAGATATAACCTGGTTTGCCAATGATATCCTTGCTGTAGTTGCGCAGGGGAGTGTAGTCATCGATGACATAGAATCCCCTTCCGAAGGTGGCTATGATGAGGTCATTCTCACGCTCCTGGATAGCGATATCACGCACGGCAATCGTAGGCAGTCCCTTCTTGAACTCTGTCCAGCTTGCACCTCCGTCAAAGGAGATAAAGAAGCTGAATTCGGTGCCGAGGAAAAGCAGGTCAGGATTGACATGATCCTGTTCGATTGTATGAACCGGCCCAACAGCCGGCAGGTTGGCGCTGATTGACACCCAGCTCCGGCCCCTGTCGTTGCTTTTGAGAACATAAGGCTTGAAATCGTCGCGCTTGTGGTTGTTGAAGGTGGCGTAGACAACGTCAGCCTTGAATTTGTCGGGAAGAATATCGCTGACGTAGGTGTACTCTGGCACTCCCGGGAAGCTCTTTATCATCCTCCAGTTTGCGCCGCCGTCTTCGGTCACTGATATCTGGCCGTCGTCACTGCCGGTATAGACCAGGTCCTTCTGAACCTTCGATTCGGCAAGTGAGACAATCGTTCCCCACAGTGAGGTGGACTTGTGCCTGGCCACTGCATCTGCAGGCCAGTATCTGTCCATTATCCTGAACCTGTCGCGGTCTTCGTTCCTGGTAAGATCAGGCGATATCTTTGTCCAGTTGCTTCCCTGGTCATCGCTGCGGAAGAGGAAATTGGCAGCCATGTAGATACGCTTATGGTCAGAGGGGCTTATCAGGATGGGGGTGTCCCAGTTCCAGCGGTAAGTCAACTCTCCCTCACCCGGATAAGGTTTAATGCTTATTCTCTGTCCGCTCTTGCGGTCATAGCGGGAGGCATTGCCATACTGCGACTCGGTGTAGACAATGTTGGGGTCTACAGGGTCAACGGCTACCCAGAAGCCGTCACCGCCCTGGGTGACAAACCAGTCGTCATTGACCACCCCGTCACCCGTGCTGGCTGACGGTCCGCCCATGGAGTTGTTGTCCTGTGTGCCTCCGTAGATGTAGTAGAAGGGGTATGAGTTGTCAACCGCCACCCTGTAGAATTGGGTGACAGGCAGGTTCGACTTGAAGATGAATGTCGTGCCGTTGTCCCAGGTCTCGTAGATGCCGCCGTCACCGCCAATGTAAAAGTGATCCGTATTATCCGGGTCGATCCACATGGCGTGGTCATCCACATGGCGTCCGTCGTTGCTCACACGCGAGAATGTCTTGCCGCCGTCAACGGTGACCATGGTGTAGGTGTCAAGGCTGAAGACCCGGTCGACATCTACCGGGTCTGCGATTATCTTGTTGTAATACTGGCCGCTGGAATGGTACGGGTTCATCTTCTGCCATGAAGCGCCTCTGTTTTCTGTCCGGAAGAAGCCTCCCGACTCATCCTGGGCCTCGACGATAAGGTAAAGCACGTCAGGATTTGCCGGCGAGATAGCTATGCCCATGCCCCCGATGTCACCCGAGGGAAGTCCTTTCATTATTTTTTCGAAGGTGAGGCCACCGTTGGTCGACTTATATACTGCCGACTCCGGGCCGCCGCTGATCTTCATCCCAACGTGCCTGCGCCGCTGTTCGCTCGTGGCGTAGATCACATCAGGGTTGCGCGGGTCAAGCACTACGTTGTTGACGCCCGTGTGCTCACTGATGTTGAGGATCTTTTCCCAGTTCTTGCCGCCGTCAACGGTTTTGTACAGTCCCCTGTCGCCCCCGGGACCCCATATTGATCCTTCGGCGGCAACGTAAACGACATCACTGTTGCGGGGGTCGATGGCTATGCCGCCTATCTGGCGTGACTCCTTCAGCCCCATGTTCTTCCAGCTGGCGCCACCGTCATCGGAGCGGTAAACACCGTCGCCCCAGCCCACGGCACGCTGGTGGTTGTTCTCGCCGGTGCCTGCCCAGACAACATGATGATTGTTGGGATCGATGACTATGCACCCGATGGCATAGGCTCCGTATTTGTCAAAAACAGGCTTCCAGGTGGTGCCGTTGTTTTCACTCTTCCAGATATTGCCTGAGGCAACAGCAGCATATATCTCGGAGTGGTTACAGGGGTTCACAGCCAGGTCAGCAATGCGTCCCGATGCCCATGCCGGCCCTATCGACCTGAAGCTGATACCGCTGAAAAGTGATGAGGATACTGATGGTTTGACCTGGGTCTCAGATCCCTTCGTTTCCTTTTTGATTTCTCTCCTCTGTGCCCATAGGCTGCATGTACCCGTCAGAGCCAGCAGGAGAATTAGAGTCAGAATTTTTTTCATATACAGATATTTAGATGAGTAATTTATGAATACTAAGTTAAGATAAGAATATTTGTCAACTTATTTTTTAACGTTATTTAATTATTTTGCCGGACCAATAACAAGAGAGATCATGAACAGCACCTATTTTACCAGGAGGACCATCAGGAAGTATGATGAGAGAGATATTGACGACGGGCTGCTTGAGCGCATACTGACGGCAGGCACCAGGAGTTCCACTACGGGCAACATGCAGGTATACAGCATAGTAATCACACGAGACCCTGAGATGAAGAGCAAACTTGCTCCCGCGCACTTCAACCAGCCGATGGTGACGGAGGCTCCGGTGGTACTCACCTTCTGTGCCGACTTCAACCGGTTCAACAAGTGGTGCCGGCAGCGGGATGCCGAGCCCGGCTATGACAATTTTCTCTCATTCATGACCGCGGCCATCGATGCCCTGATTGTGGCGCAGACGGTGTGCAACGCTGCCGAGGAGGAGGGGCTGGGAATATGCTACCTGGGTACGGCAACCTACAATGCCGGTCAGATTATTGACCTGCTGGAGCTTCCTTCAGGAGTGGTGCCTGTGGCGACAGTGACCATGGGGTGGCCGGCGGAGGTGCCGGAGCAGCCTGACAGGCTGCCGCTGGATGCGGTGGTTCATCATGAGACGTACCGCGACTTTACGCCTGAAATGATCAATGATCTCTACAGTGAGAAGGAGGCGCGCAAGGACTCGCTGCAATTCATTGCCGAAAACGGCAAGCAGACGCTGGCACAGGTCTTCACTGATGTTCGCTACCGGAAAGCTGACAATGAACACTTCTCTGCCAGGTACCTTGAGGTGATCAGGAAGCAGGGATTCGCATTATGAGGCAGCGGCCACCTTCGCCACCTCCTTCGCTTAAGCTGCGGAGCTCGAAGAAGGCTTCGGCGGCTGGAGGCAGTCGGCAGCCAGGGCTGTCACATTTAAGTAAACATCAACGCCTGTTAATATTCCCTGAAGCTCATCCCCAGTTCCGCTGCAATGGCCTTCAGATCTTCAATCACAGCCGGCACCAGGGTTATGCCTTCCTTTCTGTAACGCTCTTCGGCTTCGCGCTCAGGGTCGCCGGGTATCAGCACCCTCGTCTCGCCCTGTGACGGTTTGGCGCTTCGGAAGGTTTTGATCCATGCATCCATTGACGCCTTGAATTCATCGGCAGGCCTGAAGGCGTCGATGCGCATGGCTCCGAAGAAGTGGCCCGTGCCCTTGCCCGGCTGGTTCTCCGGCACGGGGAGGTAGGCCACACTGGGAGGCACGAAGGGACCGAAGTTGGCGCCGCTGAAGAGTGAGCTGAAGATATCAACTACAGCGGTCATGCAGTAACCCTTGTGGCTGCCGTGCTCACGGTCGCCGCCGAGGGTGAGCATGCCCCCGCCGCGGCGCAGAATGCCGGGGTCATCCGAAGGGTTGCCCTCGGCATCCTGTACTAAACCCAGCGGCACACTCTCACCCTTCTTCTCCGCCACCGCCAGCTTGCCGCGGGCGATGGGGGTGGTGGCGAAGTCGGCAACGAAGGGAGGCTCATTCAGTGCCGGCACTGCCACCGCAAGTGGGTTGGTGCCAAGATAACGGCTGACAGACCAGGTGGGAACAACCAGCGGATTGGCATTGGTAACACAGATGCCAATCATATCATGTTCGAGAGCCATCATGGCATAATAACCCGCAATGCCAAAGTGGTTGGAGTTGCGTGTCGCCACCCAGCCCGTGCCGGTAACGGCGGCCTTCTCTATTGACAGACGCATTGACCTGACACCGGCCACCATGCCGAAGCAGCTGTCGCCGTCAACAACCGCCGTCGACGGCGTCTCGTGAACCACCTTAACGTCAGGGGTGACGTTCACCCTGCCGCTCTTCCAGAGCTCATAATACTCCTTTACCCTTATCATGCCGTGGGAAGAGTGACCGCGGAGCTCTGCCGCTATCAAAACGTTGGCAACGGCGGCAGCATCGGCACGACTGCATCCAACGCCCATGAAGAGGCCGGTGGTGAATTCAAGCAGATATTTGTGGTCGTACATAAGGATTTGCGATTTTTGATTTGCGATTTGCGATTTGCGAATTGCGATGCGCGAATTGCGGTGTGCGAATTATGATTTGCGAATTGCGGTGCGCGAATTGCGATGTGCGAATTATGATGTGCGAATTGCGATGCGCGATTTATGGCTATTTGAGATGTCCGAGTTGTAATTTACGATTTCATTAAATCGACAATCGAAAATCTGAAATCGCAAATCCCCTACTTCCTTCTCCTGACACTGTTGGTTGCGTTTGCCTGGCTGGTGGGGGTTATTACCAGATCATTAATGCAAACATGTTCCGGAAGGGTTGCACAATAGAAGATTACATCAGCAATATCCTCAGCCCTGAGTGCATCTATACCCTCATAGACTGAAGCTGCCCGGGTGCTGTCGCCCTTGAAGCGCACGAGCGAGAACTCCGTCTCAACCATACCCGGGGCAATGTTCGTAACCTTGATGCCGTGCTTCAGGAGATCGATGCGCATGCCCCTGGAGAGAGCATCAACGGCATGCTTCGAGGCACAGTAGACCCCTCCGTTCTCATATACCTCCTTGCCTGCTATTGATGCAATGTTGATGATGTGTCCGGAGGCTCTCTTTACCATGCCCGGAGCAACAGCCCGGGTGACATAGAGCAGCCCCTTGACATTGGTGTCTATCATCCGGTCCCAGTCATCGGTATCACCCTCGTCGATATGGGCCAGACCCACCGCAAGCCCTGCATTGTTGATGAGGATATCAATGTCACGCCATTCAGCGGGAAGGTTAAGAAGATGCTTTTCTGTCTCAGCCTTGCTGCGTACATCAAAGACAAGGGGCAGGATCTCAACTCCGTACCTGGCAGCAAGCTCCATGGCCAGCTCGTCGAGCCTCTCCTTCCTCCTGCCGGTAATAATTATCCTGTATGATGCTTTTGCAAATCTCTCCGCTGTAGCCCTTCCGATGCCCGAGGTGGCACCGGTGATAAGTACTGTCTTTTTCATATGATATCTGTTTCTGTCCCGTAAATGTAAAAATATTATGGGGTATCTTTGGCCCGCAACGGAAAAATGATGCAGGAAAATGATCAGATAAGGAGAAGTCCGAGGCATGAGGTGGAGGCCATGTTCGATTCCATCTCCTCTCACTATGACCTTCTCAACAGGATGCTTTCGCTGGGCACCGACAGGCGCTGGAGGCGAAGGGCAATAAGCCTGATAGGCCGTTATGTTGCCCCGTCACATATTCTTGATGTGGCCACCGGCACCGGCGACCTGGCCATCGCTGCCATGAACCTTGTTCCCGAGAAGATCACCGGGATCGATATCAGCAACGAGATGCTTGCAATAGGACGGAGGAAGGTTGAGAAGCTGGGACTGGCCGGCAGGATTGAGATGCTAAGTGGGGATTCGCTCTCCATGGATTTCAGCGACGGTACCTTCGATGTGGCAATGTCAGCCTTCGGGGTCCGCAACTTTGAGGAGACCGTCACCGGGCTTCGCGAGATGCATAGGGTACTCAGGCCCGGAGGAATGGTTATGGTGCTAGAGTTCTCAAAGCCTTCGTGGTTCCCGATGAAACAGATTTACGGGTTCTACTTCAGAAGAATCCTACCCCGAATTGGAAGGAGTGTCTCCGGTGACCCCGGCGCATACTCCTACCTGCCAGAGTCGGTGACAACATTTCCTGACAATGAGGCTTTCCTGGAACTGCTGCGTGAGGCAGGGTTTGAAAATACAAGACAGAAGCGTCTGACCGGCGGCATAGCAAGTATTTACTATGGATTCAGAACCTAAATAATTTAGGACACAATAATTCCAATTATTTCCGTTAATATTAATCAGGACTCTTCATAGCAGTGCACAAGAAAATTACCATACTCCTTTTACTTCTGATCCCGGTCTTGCTGACGGCGCAGAAGGCGAAGCCAAAGAATGATTCGAACTATGACGAGAGGCTTCTGCATTTCGGGTTCAGCATGGGCATGAATGCCATGGATTTCAGGGTAGTGATGGCTGACGAATTTCGGACGAATGACGGGGAAATTTTAAAGGCAGAGGTTATGGCCGTCAAGCCGGGTATCAATATACAGATAGTAACGGATTTCAGGCCGGCAACATATCTTGACATCAGGTTCCTGCCGGGGGTCTCTTTCGGGCAGAGGAATATCAATTTCTACGCCTTCTACGACTCTCTCGACATCTCACTGGTAAAAAAGTTTGGTGAGCCGCAGGTGCTGGAGTCATCATTTCTGGAGTTTCCCCTTTTGCTGAAAGCAAAGGGGATGAGGCTGAACAACTCACGACCCTACCTTATAGGTGGATTGAACTTCAGGTATGACCTCGCGGGGAAGAAGGAGTATGATGATGAGAGGCCTGTATATCTAAGGCTCAAAAGAGCTGACCTCTATTATGAGGTGGGGGCAGGCATCGACTTCTACCTTCCCTATTTCAAGCTGACCGTTGAGGCAAAGATGTCAAACGGGCTGCGTGACGTGCTGGTTCATGAGCCGGCACCGGGCTATCCTGACTATGCCAATTCGATCAGTTCACTCAGGTCGCAGATGTGGGTCCTCTCTTTCCATTTTGAGTAGCCATGCCTCAGGAGTATGCTTTGGTGTTGCCTCCTCAGACTGCCTTTGATGAGGAGGCCCTGAAAAAGTACCTGGAGCGGAAGGTTGGGCGCAGTGACCTCTCTTACCGTGTGACGAGGCGTTCCGTTGATGCCCGCAAGCCTGACATAAAGGTCAGCCTGACGGTACAGGTCATGGCAGCTGATGAGCCTGTGCCGGAAATTGAGCCTCTCAGTATCAAAGATGTAACCCGATCGCCCGAGGTACTCATTGCCGGCGCCGGACCGGCCGGGCTTTTCGCTGCGTTGCGGCTTATAGAGCTGGGATTCAAACCTGTGATACTTGAGCGGGGCAGGGCGGTCAGCGAACGGAAGAGGGATGTTGCAGCCATCAGCCGAAAGCACATTGTGAACCCTGATTCAAATTACTGCTTCGGCGAGGGTGGTGCCGGAACCTTCTCCGACGGTAAGCTCTACACAAGATCAAAAAAGAGAGGCGACAACCGCCGGGTGCTCGAGCTGCTGGTGCTTCACGGCGCTGACCCGGCAATTCTATACGAAGCTCATCCTCATCTCGGCACGGACAGGCTCCCGGGCATCATCACAGCCATTCGAAAGAGCATCACCGATGCGGGAGGCGAGGTTCTCTTCGGCAGCCGGATAAGTGACCTTGTTATTGAGAGAGGAAACTTCAGGGGAGTGGTGGTCAACGACAACGAGGTGATCAGAGCCTCCGACCTGATTGTGGCAACAGGCCACTCGGCAAGGGATATGTTCAGCATCCTGCAGGCGGCAGGAGTGCAGCTGGCCTTCAAACCATTTGCCATGGGTGTGAGGGCGGAACACCCGCAGGAGCTGATTGACAGGATACAGTATCACGGCAGTTCGCGGGGTGAGTATCTTCCTGCAGCGGCATACAATCTGGCGGTGCAGTCGCCCGATGGCCGCGGCGTATGGTCGTTCTGCATGTGCCCGGGAGGATTCATGGTACCGTCAGCAACCTCACCCGGCGAGGTGGTGGTGAACGGCATGTCGCCTTCAGGCCGCAACTCCCGGTGGGCCAACAGCGGGGTGGTAACCGGGATAGACGAGGAGGATGCTATGAGATATGGCAGCGGACCACTGGCAGGCATGGATTACCAGGCATCCCTTGAAACGATGGCGTGGAAGGAGGGAGGCATGACACAGCGGGCTCCGGCACAGAGGCTCGCAGACTTTATCGAAGGAAAGGCCTCTTCCACATTGCCGGCGTCATCCTACTTCCCGGGACTGACACCGTCGCCCCTTCATGAGTGGATGCCGGAAGAGCTTGTCAGCAGGCTGCGGTACGGACTGGCGGAATTCGGCAGGAGAATGAAGGGATATGTAACCAATGAGGCGTTGGTGGCGGCAGTTGAGTCGCGTACCTCATCGCCGGTCAGGATCATTCGTGATCCCGTGCTGCTCAATGCCGTTAATATCAGAGGTTTATATCCCGCAGGCGAAGGATCCGGCTATGCCGGCGGTATCGTCTCCTCTGCCGTTGACGGAATGCTGGTTGCTCAGATAAGAGGCAGGAGGCTGTAGGCAGTCTTCGGTCTTCAGTCAACACTCAGCCACCTTCGCCACCTCCTTCGCTTAAGCTGCGGAGCTCGAAGAAGGCTTCGGCGGCCGGAGACAATCGCAAATTGCAAATTGCAAATTGCAAATCGCAAATTGTACATCCCTTATTTTCTCCTGGCAAATTCCGAGCAGATAATAGCAGCAGCCATGCTGACATTCAATGACTCCAGTCCTGCCAGGGGCCGTTCAGGCCCAGGGATGGCAATTCGCTCTGTGACATGCCTCAACAGATCATGTGAGATACCCTTTGACTCATTTCCGAGCAGTATGATACCCTCACTGCCGAGGGGGCTGTCATAAATATTGCTGCCGCCGGTGGTGGCGCCGTATACCTTGATGCCTTCACCAACTGCCTTCTCCAGTAGTTCTTCAAGCGGCCGGTACCATACGCTGACGTGCATGAAGGCACCCATGGTGGCCTGTATCACCTTGGGATTGTAAAAGTCTACGCTGTCGGGTGAACAGATGATGTTTCCGATGCCGAACCAGGCTGCAATACGAATGATGGTTCCAAGGTTGCCGGGGTCCTGCACGCACTCCAGAGCCAGGGTCAGCTTTCCCGCTGTCAGGTCATCTGACCAGCGGCCCACGGTCATGGGAGCCAGAGCCAGCACGTTATGGGGAGTCCTCAGCGAGCTGATACGCCTGAGATCATCGTAACTGACGGTCACAATCTCATCGGCGCCGGAGGTGACAGTCTCCGGCTCTCCGTCGATCCATTCAGGCTTGCCGGCAAGCAGCGCCACCCTGTTGCCTGCCAGGATGTACTCACGGACCAGCTTGTCGCCCTCGATGACAAACATCGCGTGCTCCTCCCTGAACTTTCGTTTCTGAAGCGAAAGTATCATTTTTACGTGTCTTTTGGTGATCGTCGCGGGCATTGTTCAGTAATTGAAGATAATATTTATAATGGTATATTTGCTTTCGCTATTTTTCCGTTAAGGTGGATCATCAGAGGACAAATATAAAAATTACCCTGCCCAAACTCCTTATGCTGACGGGCGTAATTTTCACGGCTGCCTCGTGCAATCCCACAAAATATGTTCCGGGCGGTGAGATGCTTCTCAGTCGGAGTGAGCTGCAGGTGCAGGAACAGGTTGATCCGCTGCCTGCCAGGGTCGATAAGCGTGCCCTGAAACCCTATATCAGGCAGCAGCCCAACAAGAAGATCCTCGGAGTACGGTTCTATCTCGGGCTTTATAACCTTTCAAACCCGGAAAAGGAGAAGTGGCCTCACGGCTGGCTGAGACGTATTGGTGAGGAGCCCGTGATCTTCGACCCCGCTGCAGCGGAGAGGTCGGCAGGACAGCTGGAAAGCTATCTGCGCTCAAAGGGTTTCTTTAATGCCGGTGTGGCTGACAGCATAAGGATAAAGGGAAAGGAGGCTGAGGTAATCTATATGATAGAGCCTGGCCGTCCCTATACCATCAAGGACATAAAATACGAAATCCAGGATACGCTGCTACGGAGTCTTGTGCTGAGCGATACTGTCAACTGCCTCATTGAAAGGGGTATGCTCTATGATGTAGACCTGCTGCAGAAGGAGAGGAAGAGACTGGAACGCTTTGTCAGGGACATCGGATTCTATACCTTCTCGACGGAGAACATCTATTTCCGGATCGACAGTGCACTGATGAGCCACCAGGTTATCGTAAACTATGTTGTCACTCCACGGTCGACGACCGACAGCCGGGGAAGACCATCCTACAGCAACCACAGGATGTACCGTGTAGGTGATGTATACGTCTATCCCTCCTTTGACCCACGGCTGGCGCTCACGGAAGGTGAGCGTTATACCATGTCCTTTGATACGACTTTCCACAGAGGAATCTATTTCATTGAGCCGCCGGGAAGGAGTATGGTCAAGCATGAGGTTATAACGCAATCGATGTACGTGTTGCCCGGCACTCTCTTCAGTGTCACCAATACAGAGCAGACCGAGGCCCACCTTGCCGATCTTAAGAACCACAGGCTGGTGAACATCTCATACAGTGAAGCCGGGAGCCTGACGGAAGGGTGGCGAGATGAAGGAGTGCTCGACTGTATCATACAGCTGACCCCCATGCAGAGGCAGTCGTTCAGCGTAGAGCTTGAGGGCACTCACTCCGGAGGCAACCTGGGAGGGGCAGTGAACCTGGTTTATCAGAACAAGAGTCTCTTCCGTGGGGCAGAGCTGTTCAGCATGAAGCTAAAGGGGGCATATGAGACTCTCACCGAAGATGTAAAAGGCTTCAAGAATACCGAGCAGTACGGCCTCGAGGCCATCCTCCGGCTGCCCAGGGTCCTGAGCCCGTTTCAGGGAGGAGAGAACTTCATCAGGAAGCATGACCCCGGGACGGTTATACAGGCCGGATTCAACTATCAGAAGCTGCCTATCTATGCACGTTCGGTTGCCAACATATCACTGGGTTACAACTGGAGTGGCAACAAGTTCACCAGGTTCAACCTGAACCCTCTCTCATTCAATGTCGTGAAGTTGCACTATGTGGATCCGGAGTTTCAGGCTGTCATTGATGAGATGTCATACCTGGCATACTCTTACCGTGATGTCACCATTATGGGCGGGAGATTCGACTTTGTTTTCAACAACCAGATAATTAAGAAATCAAGGGATTACTGGAATATCAGGCTGGGCTTTGATGCGGCAGGCAACCTCCTGAACCTGGGGTACAAGGCTGTCGGTGCCGGACAGCAGGAGGATGGCACTTACCACCTCTTCCGCCAGCCCTTCGCACAATTCCTGAAAGGAGAGGCCGATGCCAGCTACCATTTCAGGATCAATGAGCAGAGCAGCTTTGTGTGCAGGTTTTTTGCAGGCGTGGGATTGCCGTACGGTAATTCACAAGTATTGCCTTTCGAGGAGCAGTATTTTTGTGGCGGCGCCAATGATATCAGGGCATGGGTGGTCAGGGCACTGGGTCCGGGATCCTATGTGATTCCCGATAGCCCGTTCATAAACCAGACAGCTGATATGAAGCTGGTGGCCAACGCCGAATTCCGGTTCAGGCTCTTCTGGATACTTGAGGGCGCACTCTTTCTTGATGCGGGTAATATCTGGACTGTCAGGCAGGATGATGACAGACCCGGGAGCCGGTTCAGGATAAGTACCTTCACCGATGAGATAGCCGTGGGAACAGGCTTCGGACTGAGGTTTGACCTCAAGTTCCTGCTGCTGAGAACGGACCTGGGCCTTAAACTGCGTGACCCCCAATACTCCGAAGGATCAAAATGGATACCCCTCAACAGGCCGTTCAATGCCCGGGATGATGTCTCGATAGTCATCGGAATAGGATATCCTTTCTGAAGTCAGCAGTCAGCAGTCTTCAGTCTTTGGTCAAAAGTCACGACTGCCAACTGCCGACTGAAGACTGTGGACAGAACTGACCCTTGACTGGCTTCAGTTTTTTGCCTATCTTTCCTCTGTTCTTGCTGTATTACAACAGGTGAAGTCATTCAGAAAGACTGTTTCCGGGCTGTTTGGCCATGACCGGCGGGAGAGGAGAGGTACGTACCTGCTCTCTGTTCTTCTTATCCTGCTGTTAATCTTCAGGTTTGTTGCCTTCCGGGTGCCGGAGAGGGGTGAGGTGAGTGATGAGACGTCTGAGGCTGTCACTGCAGAGTCCGGAGGTGCCAATGCGGACAGGATTCTGCCGGAGCTTTTCACCTTCGATCCTAACGCCGCATCATATGATGAGCTCCTGCAACTCGGCCTGACGGAACGGCAGGCTGCCACCCTTGTAAGCTACCGGAACAGCGGGGCACGGTTCCGCCGCCCGGAGGATATAGGCAGGGTTTACGGTATTGACTCAGCTGATGCTGCACGGCTTATACCATATATTGTAATTGCTAATGGCAGACAGAGGGCTGATGCCGCGGCAGCAGGAGAGCGAACCCTGCCGGGCAGTGGTGAGCGGTATCCCGGCAGCGCTGATATTCCGGCATCAAGTTATGCTGACGGTGCATCGGGTTCAGGGAATCGTCCGGCGGCAGGCCCGGCAGGAAGGAATGCCGGTACGGCTGATGATCGTGCGACAGGCAATGCTGACCCTGATTACGGCAGCGAGAGTCCGATGATTGACCTTAACATCTGCACCGCCGCGGAGCTCGAGCAGCTGCCGGGGATAGGTCCGGTGCTGTCGGAGAGGATCATCAGATACCGCGCTCTTCTCGGAGGTTTTGTCGCCAGGGAGCAGCTCGGAGAGGTCTACGGTATAGACAGCACGGTTGTCAGGATGGTGTCAGGAAGGGTAACCCTCACCTTTGAGGCGGTGAGGCCACTTCTGCTCGACAGCGCCTCCTTCGGCTCCCTGGCCCGCCATCCATATGTCGGACACGAGACGGCAAGGCTCATAACAGCCTACCGGTCGCTGGCAGAGGCACCCCTGACCCTTGGCAGCCTGGTTGAAGGGAAAGTCATATCACCCCTGCAGGCTGAGCGACTGGCACCATATGTAAGACCCCCGGAAGAGGTCACCGGAGAGGATTATGAATTTATTTTGTCAAAAGTTTTGAAATGATTTGGATAGATATTAATTTTGCGGCTCGTTTTTAACACTAAAGTTAAATTATGATTATAGTACCGGTAAAAGAAGGCGAGAACATTGACAGGGCACTGAAGAAATTCAAGAGGAAATTTGAAAAGACGGGTGTTATCCGTGAGCTCAGGTCGCGCCAGGCTTTCATCAAACCCTCGGTCCGCCGCAGGGAAGAGATAAAGAAGGCCATCTATGTTCAGCAACTGCAGCAGGAGGAGGAGTAGTCCCGCTGCTGTCTGCCAGGTCATCAGTAAATAACATCAAAAGGTTCCTTTGATGGAGAGAAAGGAATCATTCCTGCAGTATATACGTACCGAGAAGCGCTATTCTCCGCATACCGTTACTTCATACCAGAACGATCTTGATCAGTTTTTTCACTGGCTCGGGGAGAATCATCCCGGGATGAGTGATGATTCTGTTACACCGGCTGCCGTAAGGGGCTGGATGGTGTCACTGCTTGAGGAGGGTTATGCTGTGAGCAGTGTGCACAGGAAGATGTCAGCCCTCAGGACTTTCTTCCGTTACCTGCGCCGCCATGGTATGAGCAGTGCTGACCCGATGTCGGCCCTTAAGCTGCCGCGAAAGCCACGTCAGCTACCTGTGTTCGTTGCCGAAGAGGCGCTCGACAGGCTGCTTGACGATTTTAAGTTTGGCGATGATTTTTCAGGCATACGTGACCGCACTATCGTGGAATTTTTGTATCTTACTGGCATGAGGCGGTCGGAACTGATAGGTCTGCGCAATGAGGATGTGGATCTCTTCTCAGGGCAGGTAAGGGTGACGGGAAAACGAGGAAAGCAGAGGGTAATACCCCTGGCGGGCAGCTTCATAAAATCACTCGGAACATATCTCGCAGCAAGAAGGGAGGCACAGCCTGACGGCAACTGGTTTTTTGTCACCGCAAGGGGGAACAAAATGTATGACAAGGCTGTTTACAATATTGTAAGGAGGTATCTTGCCATGGTAACTACGGTAGAGAAAAAGAGTCCGCACGTACTGAGGCACACGTTTGCCACGCACATGCTCAACCATGGGGCGGATCTCAATTCAATCAAGGAGTTGCTGGGGCATGCCAGTCTTTCGGCAACACAGGTCTACACCCACAATACCTTCGAACAGCTCAGGAAAGTATATAAACAGGCTCATCCCAGAGCTTAACAATCAATAAAAAACAGGAGGAACTATCATGAACATTAAGATTCATTCAGTCAGGTTCGACGCTGACAAGAAGTTGCTGGACTTTGTATCGCAGAAGATGAACAAGCTGTCACTTGTAAGTGATGATATTGTCAGTGCGGAAGTGTTTCTGAGGCTGGACCATGATGATGAGAGGGAAAACAAGGTTGCGGAGATCAAGGTAGAGTATCCGGGAGGCCCTCTTTTTGCGCGCAAGCAGAGCAAAACCTTCGAAGAAGCGACCGACCTCTGCGTCGCAGCCCTTAAGCGGCAGATAGTCAAACAGAAGAACAAGCTGCGCGGAGTTTAAGAGCGCTGCAGGAAAAAATCTTTATATTATTTTGACATTTGAAATTAAAATTTCTACATTTGCAAACCGATTTTTGAGGGTATTTCCTCATTGATCTGACGTTCTTTCGAATGCCGATGTAGCTCAGTTGGCCAGAGCAGCTGATTTGTAATCCGCAGGTCGGGGGTTCGAATCCCTTCATCGGCTCATTCAGTGATGAGAATGTGTATGTCTAACCAGGCATGCGCTGTTGAGAAGGGGAGATACCAAAGTGGCCAACTGGGGCAGACTGTAAATCTGTTGTCTGAAGACTTCGTAGGTTCGAATCCTGCTCTCCCCACTCTTGACAGTGAGCATCAATGCACTCTTCCCCAGGCAGGGACGTGCCGGTTAACGATATAAGCGGGAGTAGCTCAGCTGGTAGAGCATTAGCCTTCCAAGCTAAGGGTCGCGGATTCGAATTCCGTCTCCCGCTCATTATGCCGATGTAGCTCAGGGGTAGAGCACTTCCTTGGTAAGGAAGGGGTCATGAGTTCAACTCTCATCATCGGCTCAAAACAGACTTTGGATATAAATTTAAATTAATAAGCTTTTAGTTATGGCAAAAGAAAAATTTGACAGGTCGAAACCACACGTAAATATTGGTACGATCGGTCACGTCGACCACGGCAAGACCACCCTGACGGCTGCTATTACGATGGTTCTCGCCAAGAAGGGTCTCTCTGAAATCAGGGACTTTGATTCGATCGACAATGCTCCCGAGGAAAAGGAAAGGGGTATTACGATCAACACGGCTCACGTTGAGTACTCAACGGCAAAGCGTCATTATGCCCACGTTGACTGTCCGGGTCACGCTGACTATGTAAAGAACATGGTTACGGGTGCTGCCCAGATGGACGGCGCCATCATCGTTGTAGCCGCCACTGACGGCCCCATGCCCCAGACACGCGAACATATCCTTCTGGCCCGCCAGGTGAACGTGCCGAAGATCGTTGTCTTCATCAACAAGGTTGACGCCGTTGATGACGAGGAGCTTATCGACCTCGTTGAGATGGAGATCCGCGATCTCCTCAACTTCTACAAGTTCGATGGTGACAATGCCCCGGTTATCCGCGGTTCGGCACTCGGTGCCATGAACGGTGAAGCCAAGTGGGAAGAAAAAGTCATGGAACTGATGGATGCCATTGACGAATACATACCTATTCCTCCGCGTGAAAATGAGAAACCCTTCCTCATGCCTGTGGAAGATATCTTCTCGATCACCGGTCGCGGTACCGTGGCTACTGGCCGTATTGAAACAGGTATAGTTCACACCGGCGACGAGCTTGAGATCGTGGGACTGGGTTCGGAAAAACGCAAGACCGTATGTACCGGTGTTGAGATGTTTCGCAAGATCCTCGACCAGGGTGAGGCAGGTGACAACGTCGGTCTGCTGCTCCGCGGCGTAGACAAGAAGGAGATCAAGAGAGGTCACGTTCTTGCCAAGCCGGGTTCAATAACACCCCACACCAAGTTCAAGGCTGAGGTCTACGTGCTGAAGAAGGAGGAAGGCGGACGTCACACTCCGTTCCACAACCATTACCGTCCGCAGTTCTATCTCCGTACCCTTGACATTACGGGCGAGATATCTCTCCCCGAGGGAACAGAGATGGTGATGCCGGGTGACAACGTAACCATAACCGTTGAACTCATCTACCCGGTGGCTATCAACAAGGGTCTCCGTTTCGCTATCCGCGAAGGCGGCCGTACGGTTGGAGCAGGTGCTGTTGTTGAGATTGTCGAGTAAGACCTTTTAAATATACATATATTTTCAGGTGGTATCCGTACGCCTCAGGCGTACGGATAACCTATGAAATTTACACGGGTGTAGCTCAGTTGGTAGAGCACTGGTCTCCAAAACCAGGTGTCGGGAGTTCGAGCCTCTCCTCCCGTGCGAAAACGGAGTCTTAATTATGAAGGTAGGAACATATTTTAAAGAATCATACAACGAGCTGATGCACAAGGTAACGTGGCCTACCTGGCAGGAACTGCAGGCCAGCGCAACTCTTGTGCTTGTCACCTCTGTCATCCTTGCGCTCGTCATCTGGGTTATAGACTTCTTCTTTGACAAGATCATGGGGATTGTTTACAACCTCTTGTATTAATAAAACGGAGCGGGCACAGATGAGCGAGAATGTCAAAAAGTGGTATGTACTCAGGGCTATAGGCGGCAAGGAGAAGAAGGTGAAGGAGTATCTCGAGAGTGAGATAGAACGCCTCAAGCTTCATGATTACATCACACAGGTGCTGATACCTACCGAGAAGGTCTACCAGATACGTGCCGGAAAAAAGGTGAGCAAGGAGCGTACCTTCTTCCCGGGTTATGTCATAGTGGAGGCCGCCCTGGTGGGTGAGGTGCCGCATGTGCTGCGCAACATACCAAATGTTCTCGGATTCCTCGGGACTTCGTCGGGTGAACCGACACCGATACGGAGGGCAGAGATCAACCGTATACTCGGAAAGGTAGATGAACTGGCAGCCAGCGAAGAGGAACTGAATGTTCCTTTCGTGATTGGCGAGACGGTTAAAGTAATAGACGGACCCTTCAACAGCTTTACAGGAGTGATTGAAGAGGTCAATGAGGAGAAGCGCAAGCTCAAGGTGATGGTCAAGATCTTCGGACGCAAGACCCCGCTGGAGCTGAGCTTCCTGCAGGTAGAGAAAGAAAGTTGAGGAAATAAGGAAATTGACAGCCGTGAATTATAATGCTTCCTTAAGCGGCAGTCATGCTCTCGCTATAAACAATGCAAATTTTTAATTATGGCAAAAGAAGTTGCTGGATTAATCAAATTACAGATTAAAGGCGGAGCAGCCAATCCATCTCCACCCGTAGGCCCTGCACTGGGCTCCAAGGGTGTGAATATCATGGAGTTTTGCAAACAGTTCAATGCCCGTACCCAGGACAAGGCAGGGAAGGTCATACCGGTGATCATCACCGTGTACAGCGACAAGTCATTTGACTTCGTCACCAAGACCCCCCCTGTGGCAGTCCAGATATTGGAAGCCACAAAGGCCAAGAAAGGCTCTGCTGAGCCCAACCGCGCCAAGGTGGCAGCTATATCATGGAACCAGGTAAAGACTATAGCCGAGGATAAGATGCAGGATCTTAACTGCTTCACTCTCGAATCCGCGATGAAGATGGTGGCAGGCACCGCCAGGAGTATGGGTATCACCGTAACAGGTGCATTCCCGGGTAAATAACTAATTATGTGAATAGAAATGGCTAAGCTTACCAAGAAACAGAAGTTTGTCCTCGAGAAACTCGAGCACGGCAAGCTTTATACTTTGTCGGAAGCGGCAGCACTGGTAAAAGATATCACTACTGTAAAGTTTGATGCCTCGGTCGATATTGACGTAAGGCTGGGAATTGACCCGCGCAAATCGAACCAGATGGTTCGCGGTGTTGTCTCCCTCCCTCACGGCACAGGCAAGGAGGTCAGGGTTCTTGCCCTGGTAACCCCTGACAAGGAGGCTGAAGCAAAAGAGGCAGGCGCTGATCATGTGGGACTGGATGAGTGGGTTGAGAAGATCAAGGGCGGCTGGACAGATGTGGATGTCATTATTACCATGCCCTCAGTAATGGGTAAGATAGGTCAGTTGGGACGCCTGCTGGGTCCCCGTGGTCTGATGCCGAACCCCAAAAGCGGAACGGTGACCATGGAGATAGGCAAGGCTGTTAAGGAGGTTAAGCAGGGAAAAATCGACTTTAAAGTTGACAAAGCCGGTATAGTCCATGCTTCCATCGGAAAAGTATCCTTTGAACCTCATAAGATCGTTGAAAACGCAAGGGAATTTCTCTCCACGATCAACAAGCTCAAACCCGCCTCTGCAAAAGGTACCTACGTAAGGAGCATCTTCCTTTCCAGTACCATGAGTCCGGGACTGAAGGTTGATCCAAAGAGCCTTGAAGTTTAACTGAACAAAGAAATTCAGAGAGATTATGAGAAGAGAAGAGAAATCCGATATCATCAACAGTCTGGCTGATACCCTGAAGGAGTACAGCCACTTTTACCTGACTGACACTGCACAGCTCAATGCTGCTGACACCAGCAACCTGCGCAGGAAGTGTTTCGAGAACCAGATCAAACTGGTTGTCGTTAAAAACACCCTCCTCCGCAGAGCACTGGAGCAGGCCGGCCTCGAAGTGGGGGAACTTATCCCCGTGCTTAAAGGCTCAACTGCTGTAATGTTCTCGAATAACGGAAACACACCTGCCAAGATGATCAGGGAGTTCCGTAAATCGCATCCGAAACCCCTGATCAAGGGCGCATATGTAGAAGAATCAGTATATACGGGTGATAACCTTATTGAGACCCTCGCCGCACTCAAGTCGAGAGAGGAACTCATAGGCGATATCATCATGCTTCTGCAGTCGCCGGCGAAGAACGTTATCTCCGCACTGCAGTCGGGTGGTTCCACAATTCATGGTGTCCTCGAGACACTCTCAAAAAAGTAGTATTCATTAGTTAATCAAATTAAAATTCCTATAGAAATGGCAGATCTTAAGAAATTTGCAGAAGAGTTGGTGAACTTAACCGTGAAAGAGGTTAACGAGCTTGCAAAAATATTGAAAGAAGAGTATGGCATTGAGCCCGCAGCAGCAGCAGTAGCAGTAGCAGCTCCGGCAGCAGGAGGCGACGGTGCACCGGCAGAAGCTGAGAAGACCAGTTTTGATATCATCCTCAAAAGTGCAGGTGGCCAGAAGCTTCAGATCGTTAAGCTTGTGAAGGATATCACCGGACTCGGCCTGAAAGAAGCCAAAGCAGTAGTTGACGCCGCTCCCGGCCCTGTGAAAGAGGGCGTATCAAAGGAAGAGGCTGAGAGCATTAAGAAAACATTGGAAGAATCAGGAGCTGAAGTTGAACTTAAATAAGTTATACCTGATTACCGGGTTTACAGGTTTAGTTCCGCCACCAGGCGGAGCTAAGCCTTTTTGTCATTTTTTATAAGTTCACTTAATCCTACCGGAAATGTCTTCAAAAAATATCGAAAGAATCAATTTTGCATCCAAGAAAGAGCAGCTTGAGTACCCTGATTTTCTTGAGATTCAGCTTAAATCTTTTTCCGAGTTTTTTCAGCTCGGAACAACACCCGAGAACAGGAGAAAGGAGGGCCTTTACCAGGTCTTCATGGAGAACTTCCCCATTACCGATACCAGGAATAACTTTGTGCTTGAGTTTCTCGACTATTCCATTGATCCTCCGCGTTATACCATAGACGAGTGCATTGAGAGGGGCCTCACCTTCAGCGTCCCGCTGAAGGCCAAACTGAAGCTCTACTGCACTGACCCCGAGCATGAAGACTTTGATACAGTCATCCAGGATGTCTACCTGGGTGTAATACCGTACATGACCGAGCGCGGCACCTTCGTCATCAACGGCGCTGAGAGAGTGGTAGTCTCGCAGCTCCACAGGTCGCCCGGCGTCTTCTTCGGTCAGAGCATACATGCCAACGGCACCAAACTCTACTCGGCACGCATCATCCCCTTCAAGGGCTCGTGGATAGAGTTTGCCACCGACATCAACAATGTGATGTATGCCTACATTGACAGAAAAAAGAAGCTTCCTGTCACTACTCTCCTCAGGGCAATAGGCTTTGAAAGTGACAAGGACATACTTGAGATCTTCAACCTCGCCGAGGAACATAAGGTCTCAAAGGTTAACATTAAGAAGCTCGTCGGCCGCAAGCTTGCTGCCAGGGTCCTCCGTACATGGGTTGAGGACTTCGTTGACGAGGATACCGGTGAGGTTGTCTCCATAGAACGTAACGAGGTGGTTCTCGACAGGGAGACGATCATTGAAAATGAACATGTTGACCTTATAGTCGACTCCGGAGCCAAATCGATCCTCCTTCACCGTGAGGATATGAGTCTCTCCGATTTTGCCATCATATACAATACGCTTCAGAAAGACCCCTGCAACTCCGAGAAGGAGGCGGTAATATACATCTACCGTCAGCTCCGCAATGCCGAGCCGCCGGATGAGGCTACCGCCCGTGACGTCATCGACAAGCTCTTCTTCTCAGACAAGAGGTATGACCTTGGCGGTGTGGGCCGGTTCCGCATCAACCGAAAGCTCAACCTCAACATCGACATGGATACCAAGATCCTGACCAGGGAGGATATCATTGCCATTATCGGTTATCTTATTGAGCTCATCAACTCCAAGACCGATGTTGATGATATCGACCATCTCAGCAACAGGAGGGTTCGTACCGTGGGTGAGCAGCTCTCGGCACAGTTCAGCGTGGGTCTTGCACGTATGGCCCGTACCATTCGTGAGCGCATGAACGTGAGGGACAATGAGGTCTTCACCCCCGTTGACCTTATCAACTCCAAGACACTCTCGTCGGTCATCAACTCATTCTTCGGCACCAACCAGCTGTCGCAGTTTATGGACCAGACCAACCCGCTGGCGGAGATGACCCACAAGCGCCGTCTCTCAGCCCTGGGTCCCGGCGGACTCTCGCGTGAGCGTGCAGGGTTTGAGGTGCGCGACGTGCACTATACCCATTACGGACGGCTATGCCCGATAGAGACTCCCGAGGGTCCGAACATCGGACTTATATCCTCACTCTGCGTCTATGCCAGGATTAACGATCTGGGCTTCATCGAGACGCCCTACCGTGATGTCAATGAAGGCAAGGTCAACCTGAACAACGAGGAGGTGAAGTGGCTCACCGCAGAGGATGAGGAGCTCCTCACCGTAGCACAGGCCAACGCACCTCTCAATCCTGACGGCACCTTCACCAACCCCAGGGCCAAGTCGAGGCTGGGGGCAGACTATCCCTTCGAGGAGGTCTCCAAGGTGCAGATGATGGACGTGGCGCCCAACCAGATAGCCTCCATCGCCGCCTCACTGATACCTTTCCTTGAGCATGATGATGCCAACCGTGCCCTTATGGGCTCGAACATGATGCGCCAGGCAGTGCCGCTGATGAAGCCGGAGGCGCCGATAGTGGGCACAGGACTCGAAGCACAGGTGATAAAGGACTCCAGGATACTTATCGTTGCCGAGGGCGACGGGGTGGTGGAATATGTTGATGCCAGCGAGATAGTCATAAGGTACATAAGGAGCGACGAGGAGAAGTTCGTGAGCTTCGATGACGACGTTAAGCGTTACGAGCTGCCCAAATACCACAAGACCAACCAGAATACCACCATCAACCTCGTACCGATCGTCAGAAAGGGAGAGAAGGTGGTGAAGGGACAGGTGCTGACGGAGGGCTACGGAACCAAGAACGGTGAGCTGGCCCTGGGCCGCAACCTGAAGGTGGCATTCATGCCGTGGAAGGGATACAACTTCGAGGACGCCATTGTTATAAGCGAAAAGGTGGTCCAGGAGGATATCTTCACCTCGGTGCACATCGACGAATACATCCTCGAGGTGCGTGACACCAAGCGCGGCATGGAGGAGCTGACCTCTGACATACCCAACGTCAGCGAGGAGGCCACCAGGAACCTCGACGAAAACGGACTGATACGCATCGGAGCCCAGATAAAACCGGGTGACATACTTATAGGGAAGATCACCCCGAAGGGTGAATCTGACCCCTCACCCGAGGAGAAGCTCCTGAGGGCTATCTTTGGCGATAAGGCCGGTGACGTGAAGGATGCTTCACTGAAGGCAGGCCCCTCACTCGAGGGCGTGGTCATCAACAAGAAACTCTTTACCAGGGCTGTCAAGGACCGTAAGTCAAAGAGCGTTGAGAAACCCCTCATTGACAAGATAGACGCCGATTTCAACAGGGCCTCGGATGACCTCAAGGCAAGGCTGGTGGACAAGCTGTTCATTCTTGTCAACGGCAAGACTTCGCAGGGTGTGAAGGATTATCTCAACGTTGACATCATACCCAAGGGAGCCAAGTTTACCCTCAAGCAGCTACAGGAGATTGATTATCTGAATGTCAACCCCAACAAGTGGACGACGGACAAGAAGAAGAACGACAGCATCAAGCAGCTGCTTCACAACTATATCATCAAGTACAAGGAGATTGACGGTATCTACAAGAGAAAGAGGTACAACATCACCATCGGTGATGAGCTGCCCGCAGGCATCGTCAGGCTTGCCAAGGTCTATCTTGCCAAGAAGCGCAAGATCAGGGTAGGTGACAAGATGGCCGGCCGTCACGGTAACAAGGGTATTGTGGCCAAGATAGTAAGGCAGGAGGATATGCCCTTCCTTGCTGACGGAACACCTGTGGATATTGTCCTTAACCCTCTGGGCGTGCCTTCCAGGATGAACCTGGGTCAGATATACGAGACCGTCCTTGGATGGGCCGGCAAGGAGCTGGGATTGCAGTTCTCGACTCCGATATTTGACGGTGCCAGCCAGGATGAGATTAACAGCCTGACAGAAAAAGCAGGCCTACCGCGCAACGGTACCACCTATCTCTACGACGGGGGTACCGGTGAGCGTTTTGACCAGCCTGCCACGGTGGGTATGATCTATATGCTCAAACTGGGACACATGGTTGATGACAAGATGCATGCCCGCTCCATAGGGCCCTACTCGCTCATCACCCAGCAGCCTCTCGGAGGTAAGGCACAGTTCGGAGGACAGCGGTTCGGTGAGATGGAGGTGTGGGCACTGGAAGCCTTTGGCGCTGCTCACATACTGCAGGAGATACTGACCATCAAGTCTGATGACGTGATAGGAAGGGCAAAAGCCTACGAGGCTATCGTCAAGGGTGAACCGATGCCCATGCCTGGCATCCCTGAGTCGCTGAACGTGCTGCTGCACGAGCTTCGCGGACTGGGACTGAGCATCAACCTTGAGTAGAAGGGCCGGGAAAAATTCAACAGAAAAAAACAGAAAGACATATGTCATTCAGAAGAGATAACAAACAGAAGACCAGTTACACGAAGATATCTATCGGACTGGCGTCGCCCGAAGAGATTCTCGACCAATCCAGCGGCGAGGTCCTGAAGCCGGAGACGATCAACTACCGCACCTACAAGCCTGAACGTGACGGCCTCTTCTGCGAGAGGATTTTCGGTCCGGTGAAGGATTATGAGTGCCACTGCGGCAAGTACAAAAGGATACGCTACAAGGGTATCGTGTGCGACAGGTGCGGTGTTGAGGTGACAGAGAAAAAGGTGCGGCGCGAACGCATGGGCCACATCTCACTGGTGGTGCCCGTGGCCCACATCTGGTACTTCAGGTCGCTGCCCAACAAGATAGGTTACCTGCTGGGACTGCCTACCAAGAAGCTCGACAGCATCATATACTATGAAAAGTATGTGGTTATCAACCCAGGTGTCAAGGCGGTTGACGGTGTCAAGTATCTTGACTTCCTCACCGAGGAGGAGTACATGGAGATCATCGAGACGCTGCCAAAGGAAAACCAGTATCTTGACGATGAGCATCCTGATAAGTTTGTTGCGGAGATGGGAGCTGAGGCTCTCTACAAGCTGCTGAACAAGCTTGATCTTGATGAGCTTTCATATTCACTCCGTCACCGTGCCAATTCGGAGACCTCGCAGCAGCGCAAGAGCGAGGCTCTGAAGAGACTGCAGGTGGTTGAGGCATTCAGGGAATCGAAGAATGTCAACAGGCCTGAATGGATGATAGTAAAGATCGTACCGGTCATCCCCCCGGAGCTGAGACCGCTTGTTCCGCTCGACGGTGGCAGGTTTGCCACCAGCGACCTTAACGACCTCTACCGCAGGGTGATAATACGCAACAACCGTCTCAAGAGACTGATTGAGATAAAGGCACCCGAGGTGATCCTCCGCAATGAGAAGAGGATGCTGCAGGAGGCTGTTGACTCGCTGTTTGACAACTCGCGCAAGGCCAATGCTGTCAAGACCGATGCCAACAGGCCCCTGAAGTCACTATCTGACAGCCTCAAGGGCAAGCAGGGACGATTTCGTCAGAACCTTCTTGGTAAGAGGGTCGACTATTCGGCACGTTCGGTGATCGTCGTGGGCCCGGAACTCAAGCTTCACGAGACCGGTATTCCCAAGGACATGGCGGCTGAGCTCTACAAGCCCTTTATCATTCGCAAGCTCATAGAGCGTGGCATAGTAAAGACGGTAAAGAGTGCCAAGAAGATTGTTGACCGCAAGGATCCTGTGGTATGGGATATCCTTGAGAATGTTCTCAAGGGTCATCCCGTGATGCTCAACCGTGCTCCGACACTGCACCGGCTGGGTATCCAGGCTTTCCAGCCGAAGCTGATCGAGGGTAAGGCCATACAGCTCCATCCGCTCGTCTGTACGGCGTTCAACGCTGACTTCGACGGTGACCAGATGGCTGTTCACCTGCCGCTGGGCAACGCTGCCATACTCGAGGCACAGATACTCATGCTGGCTTCGCACAACATCCTCAACCCTGCCAATGGTGCGCCTATCACGGTACCGTCGCAGGACATGGTACTGGGGCTCTACTACATCACCAAGGCCCGTATGAGCACCGAATCCATCAAGGTCAAGGGCGAGGGCACCGTATTCTATTCACCGGAAGAGGTTCAGATAGCATACAACGAGAACAAGATAGACCTCCATGCCATCATCAAGGTGAAGGTAGATGATATTGTTGACGGACAGAAGGTTAACCATATCATAGAGACAACGGTGGGTCGGGTGCTCTTCAATGAGTTCGTTCCCGAGGAGGTGGGATTCATCAATGAGTTGCTGACCAAGAAATCACTGAGGGACATCATCGGAAACGTCCTCAAGAAAGCCGGTACCGCCAAGACGGCCGACTTCCTCGATGCCATCAAGGACCTGGGCTTCCGCATGGCCTTCACAGGTGGTCTTTCGTTCAATCTTGACGATGTTATCATCCCGAAGGAGAAGGAGATGTTCGTGCAGGAGGGTTATGAGCAGGTGGAGGAGGTGCTGGCAAACTACAGCATGGGCTTCATCACCAACAATGAGAGGTACAACCAGATTATCGATATCTGGACCCATGTGAACGCACGTCTTACCCAGAGCCTTATGAAGCAGCTGTCAACCGACAAGCAGGGCTTCAACTCGGTATATATGATGCTTGACTCAGGCGCAAGGGGCTCCAAGGAGCAGATACGCCAGCTCTCCGGCATGAGGGGTCTTATGGCCAAGCCGCAGAAGTCGGGCTCATCAAGCTCGGAGATCATCGAGAACCCCATCCTCTCGAACTTCAAAGAGGGACTGTCGGTGCTCGAGTACTTCATCTCAACGCACGGTGCCCGTAAGGGTCTTGCCGATACGGCCCTCAAGACCGCTGACGCAGGATACCTGACGCGCCGTCTTGTTGACGTATCGCAGGATGTGATCATCAATGAGGAGGACTGCGGAACACTGCGCGGGCTGGTGGCTACCGCCATCAAGAACAATGAGGAGATAGTCGAGTCACTCTATGACAGGATCCTCGGCCGCACAACCGTTCATGACATATACAACCCTCTTACCGGCGAACTGATCATCGAGTCCGGGGAGGAGATAACGGAGGATGTTGCCAACCGTATCGAAGACTCCCCCATAGAGCAGGTAGAGATACGTTCGGTGCTCACCTGTGAATCCAAAAAGGGTGTATGCGCCAAGTGCTACGGCCGTAACCTGGCAACAGGAAGAATGGTACAGAAGGGTGAGGCCGTGGGCGTGATCGCTGCACAGAGTATCGGAGAGCCCGGCACACAGCTGACGCTGCGTACATTCCACGTCGGAGGTACCGCATCAAACATCACCACCGAATCAAGCCTGGTGGCCAGGTACGGCGGTATCGCGGTGATAGAGGAGGTGAGAACCGTCAGCAGGAAAGACCCTGAGAAGGGAAAGATCGATATTGTTATCGGACGACTGGGCGAGATGCGAATCATAGACAAAACCACCGGCATAACCCTTACGACAAATACCATTCCTTACGGAAGCAAACTCTTTATCAAGCCTAACCAGGAGGTGAACAAGGGTGACCTCATCTGCGAATGGGATCCGTTCAACGCGGTCATTATCTCCGAGGTGGCCGGTAAGGTGGCCTTTGACTACCTGATAGAGGGTGTGACGTTCCGCGAGGAGTCTGACGAACAGACAGGATTCAAGGAAAAGGTGATCATTGAGAGCCGCGACAAAACCAAGAACCCGACTATCAAGATCATGTCACCCGAGGGTGAGGAGATCAAATCATACAACCTGCCCGTGGGAGCTCACCTGGTGACTGACCTCAATAAGCATGTTGTTGCCGGAGACACTATCGTGAAGATACCGAGGGCCGTTGGTAAATCGGGTGACATCACCGGTGGTCTGCCGCGCGTTACGGAGCTGTTTGAGGCACGTAACCCGTCAAACCCCGCCATTGTCACGGAGATTGACGGCGAGGTGACCTATGGCAAGATCAAGAGGGGTAACAGGGAGATTACCATCACATCCAAATCGGGTGAGATTAAGAAGTACCTGGTGCCGCTTTCAAAACAGATTCTTGTACAGGAGAATGACTATGTGAGAGCAGGGATACCTCTCTCCGACGGAGCAGTCACCCCGGCTGACATCCTTGCCATCAAGGGCCCCACAAAGGTGCAGGAGTATATCGTCAACGAGATACAGGAGGTTTACCGCCTTCAGGGTGTGAAGATAAATGACAAGCACTTTGAGATCATCGTGAGACAGATGATGCGCAAGGTAGAGATCATCGATCCGGGTGATACTAAATTCCTTGAACGTCAGGTTGTTGACAAGATTGAGTTCATGGATGAGAACGACTGGGTATACGGCAAGAAGATCGTGCTTGATTCGGGTGACAGCCAGACGCTGAGGCCCGGACAGGTTATCACGGCCCGCAAGCTCAGGGATGAGAACTCGCTGCTCAGGAGGCGTGACCTCAAGCTGATAGAGGCAAGGGATGCCATACCGGCAACCTCACAGCAGGTGCTGCAGGGTATCACCCGTGCCGCCCTTCAGACAAACAGCTTCTTCTCTGCCGCATCATTCCAGGAGACCACTAAGGTGTTGAATGAAGCTGCCATACTAGGAAAGGTCGACTTCCTTGAGGGGCTGAAGGAAAATGTGATTGTGGGTCACCTGATACCGGCAGGAACGGGACTGAGGGAATATAACAACATAATTGTCGGATCCCTTGATGACTATGAGACACTTGTCCATGCCGAGAGGAATCCCAGTGAGGTGGAACAGGAACAGGAACAGGAATAAATCAACATTGTCATGGAAGATACCAAGAATCCGAACCAGTTTAACATCGAGCTAAGTGAAGATGTTGCCGAGGGAGTTTATTCAAACCTGGCAGTGATAACTCACTCACCTTCTGAATTCGTAATTGACTTTATACGGATCATGCCCGGAGTGCCCAAGTCAAAGGTCAAGTCGAGGATCATACTCACGCCTGAACATGCGAAGAGGTTTGTGGCTGCTCTCAATGACAATATCGCCAAGTATGAGGCCGTTCATGGTCCCATACGCGAGATGAAGGGTTCAGGGCCTGTCATGCCTCCCGCCTTCGGAGGACCCACAGCCCAGGCTTGATTGACTGGGGACTTGGAATTGAGCCGGTTGAGAGATCAACCGGCTTGCTTTTTTTGCAGAGACGGAAAATAAGCGTTATTTTGCAGGTGATTAACAACAGAGACCATGAAAAGGAAAAAGATACTTGCCAATTCAGCCATTGTTCTGATAGTGACCGCAGGGGTGATTCTGGCGGGAGGCTGCAAGAAGCAGCCTAAATGCGGATGTGACGGTGATGCCCTTGACACCCTTGGCAGCACACACGTTTATATCTCATATGATGCCGACAACAACACTGCCCGTTTTACTCCTCTTGGGGATTCCTATTCAATATACTACTTCTGCAATCCTTCCGAGTGGATGAGTGAGCTGACCAAGTTTGAGCAGGGTGAGGAGATACTCATTTCCGGTCCCTTCTTTTATGAGTGCAACTACCTGATGAGCAGCAGTAACTCCTACTACTACAATCCCATGAGGATATACCAGATACAGGTTACCAGCGTGGCAGCCTATGAGTTCGGCAAGTGATGCTGCTGCCTGTCTCACACCACAAGCCTCATCCGGAGTGGCGACATACAACATATCATTCATCGGTGCAGGCAATGTAGCCTCCTCACTATGTGCCGGTTTCGCAGCCGCGGGTCACAGGATAATCTCGATAGCCTCAAAAGGTGGTGAGAGTGCCGGAGAACTGTCGGCATTGACAGGGGCGCAGCACAGAAGAGACCTCTCCGTTCCTGACAGCTGTGATATCCTGTTCCTTGCCGTTACTGATTCCGCCATCGCGGAGGTTGCCGCCAGAGTGAAAATACCTGCCGGCACAATGCTGGCACACACCGCAGGGAGTGTCTCCCTGGCAGCCCTGGGACGCAACCGGAGCGCCGGGGTTCTTTATCCGCTTCAGACATTCACCAAAGGCTTTTTCCCTGATCTTGGCAAGGTGCCGTTTTTCATCGAGGCAACGGACAGCCGGTCACTTGAGATGCTCAGAGAGCTTGGAAACAGTGTCGGTGCAGGAACGTGGGAGTGCGACTCCCTGCAGCGGTCAAAGCTCCATGTGGCAGCCGTCTTTACAAATAACTTCTCGAATTTCATGATGACCACAGGTGAGGTCATCGCTGCAGAGGCAGGGTTCGACCCTTCGCTGCTTAAACCCCTGGCAGAGGAGACGATGCGCAAGGTGCTGCGCATGGGGCCGGTGTTGGCACAGACAGGGCCCGCCAAAAGGGATGATGAGGGTACGGTGAAAAGTCATATCGATTTGTTATCTTTCTCGCCTCAACACCAGGAACTCTACCGGCTGGTCAGCAGCATGATCTCCGGATACTATAAAAACGGCAGGAAATGACCAACTTCAAGGCAGAACTGAGCTCCGTCACCGCATTTGTTTTTGACATTGACGGGGTGCTCTCCTCCCAGACGGTTGCCATGTCCGAATGGGGAGTACCGCTGCGGTCGGTCAACCTCAGGGACGGCTACGCCATTCAACTGGCAGTGAAGAAGGGATACAGGGTTGGCATCATCTCAGGCGCAAACTCAAAAGAGTACCTGAAACGACTCAAACTACTGGGTGTAAACGATGTTTTCCTCAACTCGCGGACCAAAAGCGAGAGCATGAAGGAGCTTGTGGCCCGGTGGAAGGTGGATCTGAAACACATTCTCTATATGGGTGATGACATACCTGACATCGAGGTGATGAAAATGGTTGGACTGCCTGTCTGCCCTGCCGATGCTGACAGCGAAATCAAACAGATATCTGTATACATTTCTGACAAGCGCGGAGGTGAGGGGTGCGTACGCGATGTGATAGAGCAGGCGCTCAGACTGCATAACAAATGGATGGACCATGAAGCATTCTCGTGGTAAGAAGATTGTTGACCTGATGAGTCTCGTCAGGCTGCCCAACCTGCTGGTGGTGGCAATTACGATGATGCTGATGCGCTATGCCATCATCAGGCCTCTGCTTAATGCCATACCTGTCACCATGGCCGATAACCCGCTGCTGGTTACACGCATGACCTTCCAGCTGGGATGGTTCGACTTTCTTATCCTGGTCCTTTCAGCATGTCTCATAACAGCCGCCGGATATGTCATCAACGATTACTTTGATATCCGGACCGATTTTATCAACAGGGGCAGGATCATAGTGGGCAACACCATTACCAGGCGCACGGCAATAATGTACCACAATGTGCTCAACATCCTCGGGGTGGCAGGCGGAACCTATGTCTCGGCACGAATAGGATATATCTGGCTGGGCATCTTCTTTGTACTCATCACAGGGCTTCTCTGGTTTTATTCATCAACATTCAAGAGGCAATTCCTTATCGGTAATATCATCGTTGCCCTGCTGGTAGCCATGATACCCATGCTGGTTGTGGTCTATGACGGAGCCCCGATCTATTCTTACTATTCCGGGGTGCTGACCGACTTCCCGGGGGTGGCTATCCTCTTCTGGTGGGTAGGCGGATTCTCCCTCTTCGCCTTCCTTACAACACTCATAAGGGAGATCATTAAGGATATGGAAGACTGTGAGGGGGACAGGGAGGCAGGCATGAAGACCCTGCCGGTCAGATGTGGGTTGATTACCTGCAAGACGATTGTCACAGGGCTGTCGCTGGTTACCCTGGTGCTCTTCTACCTGGTGTGGAACAGGTTTCTCCATGACACCATCACCCTCGTCTATATCTCACTCCTGCTTGCCGTGCCTCTGCTGTCTGTCATCTACATTGTTGTTGCCGGCAGGGATAAACAGCAGTTTCATATGGCCAGCAGGCTGATAAAACTGATCATGGTGGCGGGAATGCTTTACTCCCTTGTGGCCGGGGCTATAATCACCTCCGGAAAAATCTTCTGACAATGGCTTTTGACGGACTGAAGAACTATGAGCTTGTTCTTGCTTCAGCCTCACCACGGCGGCGACATCTGCTTGAGGAGGCAGGGCTCACCTTCACCGCGGCTGTTGCAGAATATGATGAGGTCTGGCCTGAGGGACTGTCGGGAAGGGAGATCGCCGAATATCTCGCTGCAGCCAAGGCACGGGCATGGAAGGAACCAATAAGGGCAAAGCAGATTGTCATTACCGCAGATACTGTAGTATGGTGCCGCGACAGGCTGCTTGGTAAGCCGGCAGACAGGGATGAGGCCGCCCGCTTTCTCAGACTGCTGTCAGATTGCGAACATGAGGTTATAACTGCCATTTGCCTGCGAGACAGCAGACGCAGTCATACCTTCTCCGTTACTACCAGGGTGAGATTCCGCAAGCTGCAGGAGGATGAGATTGCATATTATGTTGAGAGATACGCTCCGCTTGACAAGGCGGGAGCATACGGCATACAGGAGTGGATAGGACTCAGAGGCATCACCCGGATAGAGGGATCATACTATAACGTAGTAGGCATGCCCGTCAGCGACCTCCTGACCGAACTGATGAAATTTACAGTAAACAAAAAGAATTAATGATATGAAGAAACAAACCTTAACCGCTATTTTGCTTCTCTCAATGTTGTCAGTCCCGGCTGTGGCTGATGAAGGCATGTGGATACCGCTTCTGATAGAGAAGTACAATATCAGCCTCATGCAGGAGAACGGATTTAAACTTACGGCCGAGGACATCTACAGTATTAACAAGGCCTCAATGAAGGATGCCGTTGTGCTTTTCGGCGGTGGCTGCACCGGTGAGTTCATCTCTGACCAGGGGCTTCTCATCACCAACCACCACTGCGGGTACGGCTCTATACAGAGACACTCTACCCTGGAACATGACTATCTGACCGACGGTTTCTGGGCAGCCTCCCATGAAGAGGAGCTGCCCAATCCCGGGCTAACCGTCACCATCCTGAAGTATATGGAGGATGTGACAGACAGGGTCCTTGAAGGGGTGTCTGATGATATGGATGACAGCAAAAGGGAGGCCTTGATCAATGCAAATATTGTTAAAATCAATGCCAAAGCAATTGAAGGAACAGATTACCTGGCAGCGGTAAGACCCTTCTTTCTTGGCAACCAGTATTTCCTGATCGTCAATGAGGTCTTCCAGGATGTAAGGCTGGTGGGGGCACCACCATCCGCCATCGGCAAGTTCGGTGGTGACACTGACAACTGGGTATGGCCCCGTCATACAGGCGACTTCTCCCTCTTCAGGGTCTACGCCGACAAGGATAATAAACCGGCATCCTGGGCAGCGGACAATGTGCCCTACAGGCCTGCATACCATTTCCCCGTCTCTCTTGCGGGCGTGAAGGAGGGCGACTTCACCATGGTATTCGGCTATCCGGGACGTACACAGGAATATGCACCATCGCACCACATCCGGATGCTCAAGGATGTTATCTACCCGAAGCAAGTGGAGATACGCGGCAAAAAAATCTCAATAATGGAGCAGGAGATGGCAAAGGACCCGCTGGTCAGACTCAAGTATTCGGCCAAGTCTTTCGGAATGGCCAACGGATGGAAAAAGTGGATAGGAGAGATACAGAGCCTCGACAGGATGAACGCCGTGGAGCGCAAGCAAGCTTTTGAGAAGGAGTTTGCGGCATGGGTGGCTGAAGAGCCGGAGCGTATCCGGAAATACGGCGAGATTTTTGACCAGTACAGTGAGATATACAACAGCTACCAGGATTTATACCTTGTGAATATCTATACCTCCGAGGTGTTCTTCAGCAGCGGGGCTGAGGCTGTCGGACTGGCAGGAAGGTTCATGAGGGCTGTGGAGCTGGCGTCGGAAAAGAACACGGAGCTGGATAAGGAGATAGAGAGGGTGAAGAGTTATGTCACCGGCTTTTTCAGGAACTATGACCCTTCGGTAGATAAGAAGCTATTTGTTGCGGTGATGGACCTCTACGGCAAAAACATCGCCCCGGAGTGGCAGGCACCGGCATATAAGGCTCTCTATACCTCCTGCAGGGGGGACTTCGGATCAATTGTCGATAAACTTTATGAGAAGTCACTCTTCACCGATGAGAACAGGGTCAATGCACTGCTAAGCAAGTTTGACGCGAAGAAGGTCAGAAAGGATCCCTTTTATATTCTGGCCCAGTCGGCATCAGAGTTGCTGAATGACAGGGTGAGGCCGGAGCTGACATCGCACAATACCCGTCTTGAGAAGCTGAACAGGCTCTACATGGCAGCACAGATGGAACAGGGCAGCGACAGGGTCTTTTATCCTGATGCCAACTCTACCCTAAGGCTGGCATATGGCAAGGTTATGGGGTATGACTCCCGTGATGCCGTCTACCACAGGCACCAGACCACCCTGACCGGAGTGATGGAGAAGGATAACCCGGAGATATATGATTATGATGTGCCTGACAGGCTGAGGGAGCTCTATGAAAAGAAGGATTTCGGCAGGTATGCCACCACAGACGGCGACGTGCCAGTCTGCTTCATCGCCAATAACCACACCACAGGAGGTAACTCGGGCAGCCCGGTTCTCAATGCTGAGGGTCACATTATAGGTGTCAACTTTGACCGTGCCTGGGAAGGTGTCGCATCGGATATCATGTACAATCCTAAGCAGAGCCGCAACATAAGCCTTGACATCAGGTACGTGCTCTTCCTGATAGACAAGTTCGCCGGCGCCGGCTATCTCATTGATGAGATGACACTGGTTGGTGAGCCTCAGCATACTCCCTGACCTGGAAGACGAAAGCCTGCAGCCTGGTCTCCAGGGAGACGGTATCCTGTCCGTCATAGGGTATATTCAGGAAGGGAATGTTGTTGTTGTCCTTCCTGAATGAGTCACTCACCGATGCCACCAGTGTTCCCGGCATACAGGCAAAGGGCAGTATGGCTGCTATGCCCGAGACGCCCCTATGTGCCAGTGCTGCCGAGGTACCTATGGCTATCGGGGGGTCACCGTCATAGAACTCACTGACATACCTGTTGCTCAGATCAAGCATCTCATGAAGCGAGACATCCTTGGTGGTGTCAGTATATTTGTTGATGCCCCTGAGGAGATATTCGACGATCACCTCCTGGCCGATGGCCTGTATCTTCGATTTGATCACACCTTTGGTGTCATTCTTCCACCGGCTGTCGCGCGTATAGCGGTGGGTGGAGTAGGTTATCCATTCCGAGAAGGGACCGATGGACACCTCAGCACCCAGCGCCTCAAGCCTGTTGGCGATGTTGCCGTTGCACCCGGCATTGTCGCGCATGTAGACCTCGCCTATCACCGCAATGACAGGCTTCCTGCGGCTCTTGTCAACCTTCACCGCCATGAACTCGTGCGCCGTTTCCACCAGGATCCTTCGTAATCCCCTGCAGTTATTCTCTATGGAATCCCCGGCCCTCTTCAGGGCAGCCTGGTATATCGCTTCAGTGTCGCCGGGGTTGAGCTCGTAGGGCCTTGTCTCCCGATAGAGCTTCCTGATATAGTCAAAGGCCACAAATCCTTTCCAGGCATTGACGCGGAAGCGCTGGCTGCGGTCACCGGCCAGGTCAGCATATGATGTGTCATTGGAGGGTGTCACCAGCTCTGCTTCCCTGAACCCGAGCCGGTCAAAGAGTATCCTCTGGAACTGGTTGTACTGCCCGAAGCGGCAGGGACCATTATGGTCGGGCATGAAGAAGCTCATCTTCGAAGGGTCGGCGCCGGGTTCCATAAGCTTCTTGAGGAAGCTGCCGGTGGTACATATCATCGGGAAGCACTCCCTGGAGGAGGTGTATTTTCTTCCCAGTGCAATGTCCTCTTCGGTCTGTTTGGGCAGAACCTCCGAGGGGATGCCCACGCTGCGCGCTGCCGCAGCAATAAAATAGGCACCGTCATGCATATATGGGAAGTAGAGCGTCCTGTTCACCGGCGGCTCGGCAGGACTGGGCCGCGGCCTGATAACCTCGATCTCCCTCTTCTCATTCTGTTCTGATCCCTTCAGGCTGTCAAGGAAGGCTTCGATGCGTGTCACCATGCCGGCATCGGCTGAGTGTTCGTCCACCTCCAGGTGGAGGAAAGGTTTACCCTTCAGTTCCTCGGTGACATAATGCCATATGAAGGAGTCGGGACCGCACCTGAAGTTGCTGATATAGACAGCGTAAAGTCCGTCGGTGCGGGCCACATGCTGGGCCGCGGCGATCATCTTCTGCCCGTTGGGCCAGTACATGTTCCGGTAGTTGCCGTAGATGTGCGCCAGTGAGAGATCAAGCATGTCAAGCGGTATGGGCATGACATTCTGCGCAAGCAGCTTCTCCGTCAGGTTGAGGTTCAGATGAGGGTCTGTGCTGTTGTATGGCCGGCCGAGGATGATGACCGGACGGCAACCTTCAGGAAGATTATCCATCACCGTTTTGCCATATTCCGTCAGCCCCTTCTCAAAGGCCACCTGAACGCCGTCAGCCTTGTATATCGCATTCTTTATCTTTCCGGCGTCAAGCCTGAACCTCTCGCCGAAGAAAGATATCATCTCCTTTACCAGCGCCCTCTCAAAATACCTGAAATGGAGGGTGGGAGTGAGAAACCTTTTCTCATCCACCTTACCCCGAAGGGCAGCCCTGATCATGAAGGGAAACGACTGTATCCACGGACAGTTTGAGTTGGTGGTGGTGTCTCCCTCGCGGTATTTACCGCTTACGATGAAGGGCATGAATATATAGTCAGCACCCCTGTCGATCAGGTCCATGACATGCCCGTGCATCAGCTCCACTGGAAGACAGGTCTCCGCCGTGACGGTCTCCAGTGATCGTGTCACAAGGCTCTTGTCCGACTCCCGCGAGAGGATAACGTTGAAACCCACCTCCTCAAAGAATGTCCTCCAGAATGGGAACTGCTGATAGTAGATCATAAGCGCCCTGGGGATGCCCACCGTAGGCTTGCCGTCAACCTCTCTCTCCCGGTAATCGCCCATGAGCATCTCGGTTCTCTTCTTAAATAGATTGGGCAGATGGTCTGTTTTTTTCTTTCTTGAATCTATTTCATATTTTTCACAGCGGCCACCGTAATACAGTGATTTGCTCTCGCCGGCGATCTTCACCCTGCTGATCTCACAGTGGTTTGTGCAGCCGTTGCAGACAAACCTGGTGGTCTTATATGATGCATTGCATATGCCGAAACCCTTGAATGTTGTCTTATGGCCTTCGGTCATCATATTCTGCGCCAGTATGGCAGCGCCGATGGCTCCCGTAACGTCGAAATGTGGCGGGATGATGATCTTTTTTCCCAGTACCTGCTCAAAGGCAGCCACCACGGCCTTGTTGTTGGTCACCCCGCCCTGGAAGAATATTTTATCGCCAATCCTGCGGTCAGCAACCACTTTCTGAAGGTAGTTGTATACTATCGAGTAGGCCAGTCCGCCCACCAGGTTGTCATTACGGGCGCCCTTCTGCATGAAGCTGTTCAGGTCTGACTCCATAAAGACAGTGCAGCGGTCGCCCAGCTTCACGGGTGAGGCCGATTTCAGGGCCATTTTTCCGAACTCACCCACGATGTTTATGTTAAGCTTCTCGGCCTGCTCCTCCAGGAAGGAGCCGGTGCCGGCAGCACACACCTTGTTCATCTCGAAATCGACTACCACCCCGTTCTCAATACTGATGTACTTTGAATCCTGACCGCCTATCTCAAAGATCGTATCGACGGTGGGGTCATAGTCGATGGCTGCCGTGGCCTGTGCCGTGATCTCGTTGCGGATGGTGTCGGCACCGATGAAGTCGCCTGTGAGATACCGGCCGGAGCCTGTGGTACCGACGCCGATCACCTCCACCTCTTCGCCTACCTCATCGTAGATCTCGCTCATGCCTCTCTGTATTGCTTCCAGCGGCTTGCCGGCAGTGGGGAGATAGCGTCTGGCCACGACGTTGTGATCTGCATCGATGAGCACAACGTTGGTGCTGAGCGATCCCACATCAACACCCAGGTAGACGGGCAGCTTTTCGAGTCCGTTCTTAATGAACCTCACCTCCTTGGTGTAAAGGGCTTCGGACTCCTTCAACTGCGGGAGGCTGACAAAGACGGAGGTGTTGCTTTCAAGATATTCCTTCAGCTTCTGCAGCCCGGCAAATTTTCCGGGCTCAGTGCCGTTGGACCGTACATACATAACCGCACCTATGGCACCCATGGATGCATGATGCTCAGGGATGATCAGTTCATTACCCGTCAGACCGAGCACCTCCCTGAAGGCCCGTATCATGCCCGCGTTTGCCGCCACCCCACCGGAGAAGATGACAGGCTTCCTTATCTCCTTGCTGCGCGCGACGGTACTTCGAAAGTTCCTTGCCAGGGCGAAGCAGAGCCCTGCGACAATATCATGAAGCGGTGTGGCTATCTGCTGGTGGTGTATCATGTCGCTCTTGGCGAAGACACTGCAGCGGCCGGCAATACGCGGCGGGTTGACTGACTTCATGGCCATTTTTCCGAACTCCTTCTCTATCGGCACACCGATCCTCCTTGCCTGCTGGTCAAGGAATGACCCTGTGCCGGCCGCACAGATGCTGTTCATCTCAAAGTCGACCAGCCTGGCATACTCATCGCCCGGCTCCCTCTCAAGAACTATAAGTTTCGAATCCTCGCCACCGATCTCTATCACGGTGCGCGCATCAGGGTAGAGCCGCCCGGTGGAGGCAGCCTGCGAGATGATCTCGTTGACGAAGATGCCCCCGATCAGACTCGCAGCCAGCTTGCCTCCCGTGCCTGTCAGGGCAACCCCTTCGATGGTATCGGCAGGATAATCATTCTGCAGCAGCGTGAGCCGTTCATGAAGCTTGTTGAACGGCTTGCCGTGTACATAATCATAGAAGTCTTCAACTATCCTGCCGGAGCTGTCAAGTAACACGGTGTTCAGTGAAACGGATCCGACATCAAGTCCCAGGAAATATTTTTCCCCTGGTGCACTTTTCCCCTTTCCCGCATCCATGGTTCTCAGGTTTTGGTAATGTGGTCCTGTATGGAATCAGGCTTTTAAGTTAGGAAATTATTGATCAATATTTATGACTGTTCGTATAATCTTGATGCAGTTGAGTATCAGCCTTGCCGGCCGGATCAGCCAGACAGTTGCCGGTCGACGCTGCATCTCCGCATAATATTTATGCTATCTATGGATGACCGGAAATTATCGGCAGGGAAGGTTTTCTGGCATCAGGTAATAAAAAAAGCGCCTCTACCGGGTTGTTGGCAACCGGGAATCGGCGATTTTAATCATGGAATTTCAGGCAGCTCCTGCCCGCTCTTTAGTTTATCAGTATCTTCATATCCTCGTCAACGGTGGTGATACCTGCAATGCCGAACTTCCCGACAAGCACATTGACCACGTTGGGAGAGAGGAATCCCGGTAAGGTGGGTCCGAGGTGGATATTCTTCACGCCCAGGTAGATGAGAGCCAGCAGCACGATGACGGCCTTCTGCTCATACCATGCGATGTTGTAGGCTATGGGCAGCTCGTTGATATCACTCTTGCCGAACAGATCCTTAAGAGTCAGGGCTATGACGGCGAGTGAATAGGAGTCGTTGCACTGACCGGCGTCGAGCACGCGCGGGATGCCGTTGATGTCTCCAAGCTTGAGCTTGTTGTAGCGGTACTTGGCACAGCCTGCGGTAAGTATCACAGTGTCCTTCGGCAACTTCTGCGCGAATTCCGTGTAGTACTCACGGCTCTTCATACGGCCGTCACATCCGCCCATGACAACAAACTTGCGTATAGCTCCGCTCCTGACAGCGTCAACTACCTTGTCGGCAAGCTGAAGCACCTGGTTGTGTGCAAAACCTCCGATGATGGTTCCGTTTTCTATTTCCTTCGGTGGAGCGCATTTTTTTGCATGCTCAATTATTGCCGAGAAGTCCTTCTCCTTGCCGGGTTCCCTGTCTTGAATATGAGGGCAGCCGGGATATCCAGACGAACCGGTAGTGTAGACGCGGTCGCGGTAGCTGTCGCGCAACGGAATAATACAGTTGGTGGTGAAGAGCACCGGCCCGTTGAAGGTCTCGAACTCGGTGGCCTGCTTCCACCATGAGTTGCCGTAGTTGCCGACAAAATGGCTGTACTTCTTGAATGCCGGGTAGTAGTTTGCCGGCAGCATCTCACTGTGGGTGTAGACGTCCACCCCCGTTCCCTCTGTCTGGCGCAGCAGCTCCTCCATGTCCTTCATGTCATGTCCGCTGATGAGGATGGCCGGGTTGTTCCTCACGCCTATGTTTACCTCTGTTATCTCGGGGTTGCCGTAGGCGGTGGTGTTGGCCTTGTCAAGCAGAGCCATCACCTCAACACCGTGCTTGCCGGTCTCAAGGACCAGAGCCACGAGTTCGTCAGCAGTCAGGCTGTCATTGGTGGTGGCGGCAATCGCACGCTGGATGAAGGCGTCAACGCTGTCGCTGTTGAAGCCGAGGTTGCCGGCATGCTCGGCATAGGCTGCCATGCCCTTGACACCGTAGATTACCAGCTGGCGCAGTGACCTGATATCCTCATTTTCAGTGGTCAGAACACCCACACTGGCGGCAGTCTCCATCAGATCCTCACCGTCGGCCGGCTTCCAGGTGGCACTGGGGTGAAGGTCACCCGGAATCTCTATCCCGTGAGCCTTCATCTCACCGATGAATTTTTCCCTTAGCTCCACACCCTCATGAATCCTTTCGATGATCTTTCCACCGTCAAAGTTGGCGTTGGTGATGGTTGTAAAGAGGGCCTCCTGTACAAACCTGTCAACCCTGACGTTTGAATATCGGTTATCCCGTGCTATGGTTCCGAGGATTGAGATCCCCTTGGCGACATAGATCAAAATATCCTGCAACTGTGCAACCTCTTCCGTCTTTCCGCATACGCCCCTGACGACGCATCCGGTTCCTTTTGTTGTTTCCTGGCACTGATAGCAAAACATGCTCATCTCTTTCTGTTTTTAGTTTGATTTATAAGTTAACATCTTTATTATATCCCTTTCCATCTCTCTTTTTGCAATCTTCAGCCACAAAAGTAGGGACAACAAACAACACGGAGTGTAACATTTGTTACAAATTGTGTTAATTTTGAAGCACAAATAAAACAGATGAAGTTTCCAGTTCTTAACAGGTCACCTTTATTCAGCGGTCTTAGTGACACGGAGATAGACGGTATAATTGACAGCGTCAACTACAGGTCGCGCTCTTTTCCGGCCGGCGCCATGGTGGTGATTGAAGGCGATGATATATCCTCGGTGATGATTGTGCTTTCGGGCAGTGTGCGGGGTGAGATGACGGATCTTACCGGCAGGACAATCAAGATTGAAGATATCCATCCTCCCCAGGCTCTTGCTGCCGCATTCATTTATGGTAAGGAAGCCCGTTACCCGGTCAATGTCATTGCCAATACAGATGCCGAGTTACTTATCATCGGCAGGGCTGAATTTCTTACCTTGATGAATAATGACCGCAGGTTACTGCTGAATTATCTCACGGCAGTATGCACAAGGGCACTCTTTCTGTCTGACAGGCTCCGCTTCCTCTCATTCCGGACCATCAGGGAGAAGTATGCCCATTACATTAGCTCTTTGCCGGGAGCGAACTCAGGCAGGGTTGTCATCAACCGGACACAGCAGGAGCTGGCCGACTATTTCGGGGTCACCAGGCCTTCACTGGCGCGGGCCGTCAGTGGGATGGAGAGTGACGGGCTCATCTCCGTTGACCGCCGTGAAGTCAGGATCCTTGACATCAGGCGCCTCTCGACTCTTTCGGAGAGTTGATTTTCACAACCAGGGAGGTCCCTTTTTCCCGTTTCAGGTTCCCGCCGGGAGGTTCATTACGCCAGCAAAAAAACCTCCCGGAAGTTTGCACCCCGGGAGGAATATTTTCATGTCAGATCAATTATCAGGGCAGGATGATTATTTCGTCATCTCACCCTGCAGGTCAGAGCCTCACTGTTTCAGCAGTCCCCGGTTCTCAAGCAGGGCTTCAATGCTCGGCTCACGACCTCTGAAGGCAACCCACATCTCAAGTTCATCCCTCGATCCCTTGCGTGAAAGGATCTCTTTCTCGAAACGGGCTGCCACCTCCTTGTTGAAGATGTCACCCGTCTCCTTGAAGGCTTTGAAAGCGTCAGCGTCAAGCTGCTCACACCAGATATAGCTGTAGTAACCGGCCGAATAACCTCCGATGATGTGGCTGAAATATGTCGACCGATAGCGGGGAATGATCTCTTTTATCAGTCCGTACTTCTCCATGGTGCTCTTCTCAAACTCGCCCACATTTATCTCAACCGGTTCGGTGAGGGAGTGATACTCCATGTCCAGTAATGAGGCAGCCAGGTACTCCACGGTGATGAATCCCTGGTTGAATTTGCCGGCTTTCTCAATTTTCTCAATCAGTGCATCCGGAATAACTTCTCCGGTCTGATAGTGCTTTGCATATACCTTCAGCACCTCGGGCTCAAAGACCCAGTGTTCCATTATCTGTGAGGGGAGCTCCACAAAATCGCGTGCGACACCGCTGGTATATTCAGTGTTGGAGAGAAGGTTATGGAGCGCATGACCGAACTCATGGAAGAGGGTGCTTGCCTCGTCAGGGGTGAGCAGTGACGGTGTGTCTCCTGAGGGAGGAGTGAAGTTGGTGACCATGCTCACAAGCGGGGTGACAAATTTTCCGTTCTCGTCAAGCCTCTGTGGCCTCATGCCGCTGCACCATGCGCCGCCACGCTTGGAGGCCCTCGGGTGGTAGTCGATCATTAGGATGCCGACATGCTTTTTGTTACGCTTTACCTCAAAGGTCTTTACATCCGGATGATAGAGCGGAATGTCATTCCTTTCGCTGAATTCAAGTCCGTAAAGCCTGTTTGCAACATAGAACATACCGTCAGTGACATTTTTGGCAGAGAAATAGGGTTTCGTCTCTTCGTCGCTCAGGTCATACTTCTCCTTGCGGATCTTTTCTGTGTAATAGAACCAGTCCCACGGCTCAAGCTTGAAATTTCCGCCTTCCCTGTCAATGAGCTCCTGCTGTGCAGCAGCCTCTGCCTTTGCAACAGGAAGGGCTGCCTCCCATATCTGTGCAAGGAAATTAAGCACTGTCTCAGGCTCCTTTGCCATATTGCGCTCAAGCACGTAATCGGCATGACTTTTATATCCGAGAAGCCTTGCCTTTTCAACGCGCAACCTGATGATGTCAGCCAGGATCTGGTTGTTGTCTCTCTCGTTGCCGTTGTTGCCGCGCATCATGTAACCCCTGAACATCTTCTCCCTCAGTGCCCTGTTGTCAGCGTAGGTCATGAAGGGGAAGTAACTGGGAGCCTGAAGGGTGAAGAGCCATTTACCTTCCATTCCCTTAGCCTTTGCTGCATCGGCAGCCTGTGCCCTGACACCTTCGGGGAGTCCGGAGAGATCCTCTTCATTTTCAATGACCAGCGTGAAACCGTTGGTCTCAGCCAACAGGTTTTCTCCGAATTTTACCGAGAGGAGCGAAAGCTCGCTGTTGAGCTTGCGGAGCTTATCCTTATCCTCCGGAGAGAGACCTATGCCGCTCCTGATGAAACCCAGATACTCATCTACGAGAAGCTTGCTTTCCTCAGGGGTGAGGTCGAAGCTATCGCGATTTTCATATACTGTTTTGACTCTTTCAAACAGCTTCTCATTGAGTGCAATGTCATCCCTGTGCTTTGAGAAGAGGGGAGACATCTCCCTCTGAAGGGTCTGGATCGAGTCATTGGTGTTGGCACCGCTGAGGGGGCCCATGGCGCGCTGAACCTTAGTGAGCAGCTTGCCGGTGAACTGCATGGCCCTGATGGTGTTGTCAAAGGTGGGCTCTTCATTATTGTTGATGATGGCATCCACCTCAGCCATCTGCTCCTCCATCCCTTTCAGGTAGGCTGGCTTGAAATGTTCAAATTTGATCTGGTCAAATGGCGGAACCTCAAACGGAGTGTCCCATTCACAGAAGAACGGATTTTCACAGGTTTCCTTCCTGCATGAGACCGCTCCCACGGCAATAATCAAAAGCATAATGAAAGTTTTTTTCATATCGTTGAAGTTTGGATTTACAGGTTAAAAATACCTATTTATACGGAAAAAGTGCAATTTTTGGCTTATTTCCGGCCTGGTTTTTACATCTGTTAACCAGATGACGGCCTTGACGCTGCACATTTCAGACCTGATCATACATTTACCTATCCGGCGGCAGGCAAAAATCAGCCCTGATTTATTCTGATGTTCTCAACTCTGCCTCTCCCCGGCAAGTAGGATCAGCAGCAGCAAAAGAAAGAGGATGCCGTGTGAGGCACCCTCAATTCAACCTAAACCTGATCGTAGACAGGCCGGACGGCCTGATAAAGGAAGGAAAAAAGTCTTTGCTCCGGCTCTAGCTTATGAGCTGGGGAAAAAATGATGCAATAAGAACTGCAGCTTCAAAATCACTTGTCTGACCCCGGGCTATGACCTTCTGATGGAAATAATCCATCCTGTCAAGCTTCGAGTCATCAGTGACGATTCCTGCATTCCTGAACTTCCTGTCGACCTTGTTGACGCCGAAAAAAAGCGGAACTGTCTTTTTCCATTCTCTTTCCGTAATAAAGACCGGCAACCCCCTCATATGCTGCAAACATTTTCTGTTAAACTTTTGTTAACCGGACAGAAGGGTCAGTAACCTTCATATAATCAACATTATATGTCTGGAAATAAACTTTTGTCAATCGTTTTGCGAATGCCGATGTTTGAAATAAGGCTGGAAATGTTTACATTTGCATTAATATTTTATCTCATGCAGCGGAGTGAACACAGGTTTATGATGAACCGCCTCGGAAGGAGGCTGTACCATTGCCTTATGTTCTACAGCAGATAACCTTTCATCAGGGCAGCCGACGGCTGCCGCTCCTTTTCCCGTTTTACCGGACTCAATCACATTGCAGCAGTATGAAAGGTTTAATATTCAGTGTAAAAAGATATGCTATACATGACGGCCCCGGCATCAGGGTCACCTTCTTCATGAAGGGTTGCCCGCTCGACTGTTGGTGGTGTCACAATCCCGAGGGCAAGGCTACTGGTCAGGTCACGACCGAGCGGATAGACAGGGTTGGTGAGAGGGAGTTCAGGTCTGAAGAGCTGGTCGGCATGGAATATACACCGGAGGAGGTGTTGGCGAAGGTTGAGCGCGACAGGGTCTTCATGGAGCATTCGGGAGGCGGTGTCACCTTCTCGGGCGGCGAACCGCTGATGCAGCCTCTGTTTCTGACCGAGAGTCTGAGCCTGCTCAGAAGTGCAGGGTTCCACACCACGGTTGACACCTCAGGTTATGCCGCTCCCGATGTCATGAGGTCAGTAATGCAGTATACCAACCTGTTTCTCTATGACATCAAGCTGCTTGATCCCGATGCTCACAGGAAGTTTACAGGGGTAGACAACAGGCTCATCATCTCCAACCTCGATCTGCTGCTTGAGGGGGGGGCGGAGGTGATACTGCGGATACCTGTGATACCCGGAGTGACGGCTGACAGGGAGTTCATGGAGCAGTTGCGGCTCTTCATTGAAAGCCGGCGCGGGAGGAGGATAAGCGGGATAAGCCTGCTGCCGTATCACAAGACGGGCATCTCAAAGTACCGCCGGTTCGGGCTGCCCGACAGGATGGAGTCCTACAGCCAGATCTCCAACGGGCATCTTGATGACTACATGGCGATCCTGCAGCCGCTCGGGATCCACGTCAAGAAGGGCGGCTGACAATAAAATTACCAAGAGAGGAAGACAAAAGATATTAAAATGACAGGCATTAAGATAAGACATGAAGACACCAGATATTAAATGACAGGCATTGAGATAAGACATGAAGACACCAGATATTAAAATGCCAGGTACTGAGAAAAGAGAGGGAGGACAAAAGATATGAAAATGACAGAGAGAGTAATGAGGCTCAGGGAGCAGAGCCTGAATGCCACCGAGACCATAACCGCAGAGAGGGCACAACTGATTACGCGGTTCTATGCCAGCCGGGAGGCCGTGGGCCTCTCCGCACCTGTGCTCAGGGCAAGGGCCTTTGAGTATCTGCTGCGGAACAAGGCCATCTGCATCAATGAGGGCGAGCTGATTGTGGGAGAGAGAGGTCCCTCGCCCAAGGCCACACCCACATACCCTGAGATCAGCCTTCACTCCATGCAGGATCTTGATATCCTTGACACCCGAGAGAAGGTCAGCTTCAAGGTTGATGATGAGGTAAGAAGGATATACAGTGAGGAGATCATCCCCTTCTGGAAGGGACGCAGCAACCGTGACCGCATAATGGAGCGCATGACTCCGGAGTGGCTTGCAGCATACAAGGCGGGCATCTTCACCGAGTTCCAGGAACAGAGGGCACCGGGTCATACTGTGCTGGGCTACAAGATGTTCCATACCGGCTTCCTGGACCTCAAAAGGGAGATAGCTGATGCAGTGGCCAGCCTTGACTTTCGCAAGGACCCGCTGGCATACGAGCGCAACGAAGAGCTGAAGGCCATGGAGATAGCCTGCGATGCCATCATCATGTATGCAGGAAGGTATGCCGATGCCCTGGAGGCACTTGCAGCTGCTGAAAAGGATGACGGACGCCGACGGGAGCTGGAGCAGATGGCGGCCATATGCCGCAGGGTGCCGGCACACGCTCCCCGTACTTTCCATGAGATGCTCCAGCATTACTGGTTCATCCACCTGGGTGTGGTCACCGAGCTCAACCCGTGGGACTCATTCAACCCCGGGCGCCTGGACCAGCATCTTTGGCCTGTTTATAAAGAGGGGACAGAATCAGGGACCCTCACTCCCGAAGAGGCATATGAGCTTCTGGGCTGCTTCTGGGTAAAATTCAACAATCATCCCTCACCCCCCAAGATAGGTGTCACGGCACAGGAGAGCAACACCTATACTGATTTCTGTCTGATAAACCTCGGGGGAGTGAAACCGGACGGCAGCGACGCCGTCAACGACATGACCTACATACTCCTTGATGTGATCCGGGAGATGAGGATACTACAGCCCAGCTCAATGATACAGGTGAGCCGGAAGAACCCCGACACCTTCATCCACAGGGCGCTGGATATCATCAGGACAGGTTTCGGGCAGCCCTCGGTATTCAATACCGAGGCTATCATTCAGGAGCTTCTCAGGCAGGGCAAGAGCATCGTCGATGCACGCAACGGTGGGGCCTCGGGCTGTGTTGAGACTGGCGCATTCGGCACCGAGTGCTACTGGCTGACAGGATATTTCAACCTGGTCAAGATATTGGAGGTCACTTTGAATAACGGTTTCGATACCCGCACCGGAGTGCAGGTCGGACCCATGACGGGCGACCCTTCGACGTTCAGCACCTTCGATGATCTCATGCTGGCATACAGTGAGCAGGTAAATCACTTCGCAGATATAAAGATCAGGGGCAACAACGTCATTGAAAAGACATTCGCACTTCACCTGCCGGTGCCCTTCCTGTCACTGCTGCTTGAAGACTGCATAGCCAACGGCAAGGACTACAATGCCGGGGGCGCCAGGTACAATACCACCTACATCCAGGGAGTGGGACTGGGCAGCATTACCGATATCCTTACCTCAATAAGGTATAATATTTACGATATGCAACGGTTCACGTGGCAGGAGATGCTGACCGCCATGAAAAACAATTTTGAGGATGCCGCAGAGATGCAGTATGAGATGATATACAAGACACCCAAATACGGCAATGATGATGACTATGCCGATGCGCAGGCTGTGGCGGTCTTTGAGATCTTCCATGATGCCGTCACAGGAAGGCCGACACCCAGGGGAGGCATCCACCGTATCAACATGCTGCCCACAACATCACATGTCTACTTCGGCAGTGTGACGGGCGCCACCCCTGACGGCCGCAAGGCCTGGGTGCCGCTCTCCGAGGGCATAAGTCCCTTCCAGGGAGTTGACCGCCAGGGACCGACGGCAGTGATAAAGTCAGCTTCAAAGATCGATCACCTGAGAACGGGAGGCACCCTCCTCAACCTGAAGTTCTCCCCGGAGTTCTTCGAGGATGAAGAGAGCTACGGTAAACTCACTGCTCTCATTAGAAGCTACTTCAGCCTCGACGGACACCATATGCAGTTCAATGTTGTCAGTGCCGACACTTTGCGTGAGGCACAGAAACATCCTGAGCTGTACCGTGACCTGATAGTACGCGTGGCAGGATACAGCGACTATTTCAACGACCTGGGCGAAGATCTGCAGAACGAGATCATCAGGCGCACCGAGCACGGAGAGCTGTGACCTCAGGTTCGCGGAATAGGGAAAACCCTGCATTCAGGTTTGCGGAAAGCGCAGGACTCTGCTACCGGGCCCGGGAAGTATGGAAAACTGTGACTCAGGATCCGGGAACAACGTGATCAGAGACTCCCGCTGATCATCATCAGCATGCCCCTATCTGATAAGTAACTGTCATTTTTTGACGGTTAAAATTGACTTTGTCAATATTTTTAACTATATTTTGTAAAATTTTCCTCTGCCGCCATGACAGGTGCCATAAAGTCTGTCAGAGGAAGCCAATATCGTGGCCGTGAAAAAGATATTTGACTATTTTGATGCGCGCTACAGGGCTGAGATGCTTGGCAGGCCCATTGACCGTACGGGTCCTGTGATTACCGTCTCACGCCTCACCGGCTGTGACGGCAGGGAGGTCGCCGCCGAGCTGGTTGCCAAGCTCAATCTCAGGTTCAACACCAACAAATGGAAGTGGGTTGACAAGGACATCATCTACCATGCAGCCCACGAACTCAGGACTGACACGCACCGCGTGGAGACCTACTACCAGGGATTCGGTTTGTCGGATATTTCACAGATGATAATGGCCTTCTCAGGTACATTTGTAACTGACAGTTCCGTTAAAAAGGCCATCAGGGAGGTGGTGACATCCATTGCCCGTGACGGCTATGCGGTGATAATCGGCAGGGGAGGAGTGGCCATCACACGGGAGATGACAAACTCCCTGCATGTCAGACTGGTGGCGCCGCTCCCATGGCGTATCGATAACGTCATGAAAAAGAAGGAGATGTCAGCGGAGAAGGCTGAGAAGTATATTGTTGAAACCGATGAGAAGAGACATAAACTGATCGTCGATTTCCTTGACAAAGACAAAAAACCGCTCAGTCTCGACTATCTCTTTGATGTTACGCTCAACAGGGGCAGTTTTACGATTGATCAGATCTCTTCCATGATCCTTGAACTGTATGAGACAAAGATGAGGCTCAGAACAATATTGTAATACTGTGCTTTTTTAAGAGTTTGGGCACAGTTATGTGGTTGGTTTAGTGAAGAGGGTAAGAAGAGGGCCGGTGGCTGTTGCACACCGGCCCTCTCTGGCTTTTGGTCACAGACAGCTTATGTCTGCAATCCGTTTTATGTGATCCGAGATACGCCTGTCGAGCGACCTCTCATACTCATCCCAGTCATCTATCTTCAGCCTTGCTACACCGGTCTCGATTGCTGCCCTGGCAACGGCAGAGGCAACTTTTGATATAAGCCTCGGATCCAAAGGCTTGGGAATGATATAGTCCGTGCCAAACTCCAGGTAGGAGAGCCCGTAAGCCTTGAGCACCACCTCCGGTACAGGCTCCCTGGCAACCGCTGCCAGAGCCTTGGTGGCCGCCAGCTTCATCTCTTCATTGATGGAGGTGGCCCTGACATCAAGAGCACCGCGGAAGATAAACGGGAAACCCAGTACGTTGTTGATCTGGTTGGGATAGTCTGACCTGCCGGTGGCAAAGATGAGATCATCACGCGTGGCCATGGCATCTTCGTAGCTTATCTCGGGATTGGGATTGGCCATGGCAAAGACGATAGGTTGAGGCGCCATCGTGCTGAGCATCTCCGGCGTCAGCATATTGGCCACTGAGAGCCCGAGGAAGAGATCGGCTCCCTTCATTGCCTCCGCCAGGGTGCTGACGTTACGGTCGGTAACCCACTCCTGCTTGTACTTGTTGAGATCTTTCCTGTCCCTGTTGATCACACCCTTGCTGTCAACCATGATCAGATTCTCCTTCCGCACTCCAAGTGACACATAGAGACGTGAGCATGAATTGGCTGCAGCTCCGGCACCGCAGACAACGACCTTTATATCACTTATCTCCTTGCCGTTGATCTCCAGCGCATTGAGCAGCCCCGCCGCTGAAATGATCGCAGTACCGTGCTGATCATCATGAAAAACCGGTATGTCAAGCATCGCCTTCAGCCTGGTTTCCACCTCAAAGCATTCGGGAGCCTTGATATCTTCAAGATTGATCCCTCCAAATGTGGGGGCTATCTTCGCACATATCTCGATAAGCTTGTCGGGATCCTTCTCATTAACCTCAATGTCAAATACATCGACGTCGGCAAAGACCTTGAAGAGAAGCCCCTTGCCCTCCATCACCGGCTTGCCGGCAAGAGCCCCGATGTCACCGAGCCCGAGCACGGCAGTGCCGTTGGAGATGACAGCCACAAGATTGGCCTTGGCTGTATACTGGTAGGCATCATCCGGGTTCTTCTCAATCTCAAGACAGGGGTAGGCAACACCCGGCGTATAGGCCAGGCTTAGATCAAACTGTGTCCGGTACGGCTTGGTGGGGATTACCTCCACCTTGCCCTTGCGTCCGCTGCTGTGATACAACAGCGCATCCTCCTTTGTGGCTTTTGGCATAGTAGAAAAATTTTGATTATGAACGATTAGGAAAAAGGGATTAACATCACGAATTTAACACAATTCCACGATTGCTCCTATTTTTTGAAAATAATAAACTCAATTCACTTTGTGCTCTTTGGAAAAATAGATATTTTCAACGTTTTAAACAGAACCTGACCAGATTTATGCCATGAACCCTATGCTGCAGAATATTGCAATCGGTGTTGATATAGGTGGAAGCCATATCACCGCCGTTGCCGTTGATATGGAGAAACACCGCATCATTGAAGCCTCACGCGCCTCAAGCCCCGTTGACAACAAGGCAGAAGCCGATGAGATACTGAAGGTATGGAATGACACCCTGCGGAAGGTTCTGAAGGGTATACAAATATTCAACCTCCGTGGAATAGGCTTTGCCATGCCCGGACCGTTTGACTATGTCAACGGTATCTGCCTCATCAGGGGCGTGCCCAAATATGAAAAGCTTTACGGCATCAACATTGGCAAGGCAGTCAGCTCAGCACTGGGGTTGCCATGCGACTGCCACGTACGCTTCATGAATGATGCCAGCTCCTTTGCCGTTGGCGAGGCCTGGGCCGGTAAGGCAGCAGGTTTCAGTAAGATGATGGCTATCACCCTTGGCACGGGATTCGGTTCAGCATTCCTCAGTGACCGTATTCCAGTGGTTGAGGGAGAGAGAGTCCCGAAAATGGGATGCGTATACCATCTTCCCTTTGGCAACGGCATTGCCGATGACTACTTTTCAACACGTTGGTTCACGGCCAGTTATAAAGAGGTTACAGGACTTGTGGCAGAAGGAGTGAAGGAAATAGCAGTGGCGGCGGAGAGTGATCCCGCGGTCCGCAATATCTTCAGTGAGTTCGGCAGAAACCTGGGAGCCTTCCTTGCACCATGGCTGAAACGTTTTGGCACAGAGATACTTGTTGCCGGAGGCAACATATCTCATGCCTGGGAGCTCTTTGGAGATACCTTTGAGAGCGAACTGAAAAAGGCAGAATGCAACACCACGGTAGCCATCTCTGAACTGAAGGAGGATGCTGCACTGCTCGGCAGCGCCTATCTTCATGATGAGGAATTCTGGAAGGCCGTCCAGCCTGCTCTCCGTCTAATGTAAGACTGAACAATCCAAAAACAATGAATGAGAAAAAAATCGAGATGAGACTGGTGGTGCCGGTGCTCCTCTCTTTCTTCGTCATGAGCTTTGTCGATCTCGTAGGTATCGGCAAGGACCGTGTAGCCGGTGATCTCGGACTGAGCGATTTCATCCTCGGACTGATACCTTTTGCCGCCTTTATCTGGTTCTTCATCCTCTCTGTTCCTGTGGGCATACTGCAGGCCAGAGTGGGCAAGAAGACCATGCTCAATATCGGCATGGGAGTGACGGGAGTGGGGCTGCTGATACCCTTCTTCTACTACAACTTTGCGACCGTGATCGCAGGGTTTGCCCTGCTGGGTATAGG
>WOYI010660491.1_pt1 | contig 52578 bp, 48 predicted proteins | sample 6423411 | NCBI WGS metagenome assembly WOYI01 (sample SAMN13441803, study PRJNA592873) | oil field metagenome | biome: oil field; feature: oil-well bore; material: oil-contaminated soil; isolation source: oil-contaminated soil from oil-well borehole | place: Germany: Wietze | collected 2016-10-18 ... | reverse complement strand
AACCAATGAGGTTCTTTCATGATGAGCAACATCATCTATCTGATCGTCCTGATGAGCTTTTTTGCGACCGCCTATCTGCTGGTACACGGCCTGGAGCGATTGAAATGAGCATGGATGACATGTTTGGCATCCTGATCGCCCTCGGCCTTGCCGGCTATCTGCTCTATGCCTTGCTCTTTCCCGAGCGGCTTCTGTAAGCATCCCCAGCCGCGCGGCAGGACCCTGCCACCAAAACCTCGGGCAACACCCCAGGCCAACCCCCAGGCCAGAATCCCAGGCCAGAACCCCAGGAAAAGTGATCATGTCGGATCTTCTGCATCTGTCCATCTACTTTGGTGTTGTGCTCGGCTTGTCCCTGCCCCTGGGACGGCATCTGGCCCAGGTGTATGGCAATCGCCCCACGATCATGACGCCGCTGGTCGGTGGCCTGGAACGCCTGATGCTGCACCTCGGTGGTTGCAAGGTGGACGACCAGCAAAAACCCCTGGCGTATCTGGTCACGCTGCTGATGTTCAATGCGCTGGGGGCTGTCTTTCTCTATGGCCTTTTGCTGCTCCAGGGAATCCTGCCCTGGAACCCAGCCCATCTGCCCGGACTGCGTCCCGATCTCGCCTTCAATGTGGCGGTGAGCTTCGTCACCAACACCAACTGGCAGTCCTATGGCGGCGAGGCCACCTTGAGCCCGTTGTCGCAATCCCTGGGTCTCGTCACCCAGAACTTTCTCAGCGCCGCAACGGGCATGGCGGTGGCCGCCGCCTTGATCCGTTCCCTGGCAGGACATGGCTCCATGGGGCATTGCCATGTGGACCTGATTCGCTCGGTGTTGCATGTCCTGTTACCCATTGCCCTGCTGGGCAGCCTGCTCCTGGTGAGCCAGGGCGTCCCCCAGAATTGGGGCATACCGGTCACTGCTCACACCCTGGAAAACCAGGCACCCATCACCATACCCCAGGGCCCCGTGGCCAGCCAGATCAGCATCAAGCAACTGGGCACCAACGGTGGCGGCTATTTCAACGCCAACAGCGCCCATCCCTATGAAAACCCCACGCCACTGTCCAATCTGCTGGAATCCCTGTTCATCCTGCTGATCCCTGCGGCTTTTCCATGGGCCTTTGGCCGCATGGTAGGTGATTTTCGCCAGGGTCGCGCCGTGTTCATGGCCATGACGATTCTTTTCCTGGGTGGGGCAGCCGTCCTGTACTGGGCGGAACAGTCGCCCAACCCCATGGTCACCGACCTCGCCATTGCGCCCATGGCCAACATGGAGGGCAAGGAGGTGCGCTTTTCGGTACGCGACGCAGCCTTATGGGCCGCGGCCACCACGGCGGCTTCCAATGGTTCGGTCAACAGCATGCATGACAGCTTTACGCCTCTTGGCGGCATGGTGGCCATGGTGAACATGATGGTAGGTGAGGTGATCTTTGGTGGCGTGGGGGCTGGCTTCTATACCATGTTCGTCTTCGTGATCCTGACGGTGTTCATCGCCGGACTCATGGTGGGCCGCACCCCGGAGTATCTGGGCAAGAAGATCGAGTCCAGGGAGATCAAGCTCGCCATGCTGGCCGAGCTGACCATCCCGGTGGGCACCCTGCTCTTTGCGGCCCTGGCCGTCGTCCTGCCCGCAGGCCGGCACTCGGTGCTGAATGCAGATCCCCATGGCTTGAGCGAGATCCTCTATGCCTATACCTCGGCCACCGCCAACAACGGCTCGGCTTTTGCCGGTTTCAATGCCAATACGGTCTTTCACAACACCTGTCTGGGTTTTGCCATGCTCATCGGGCGCTATGGCCTCATTGTGCCGGTGCTGCTGCTGGCAGGGGGATTGCTTGACAAGAAAAGGCTGCCTGTAACCAGCGGCACCTTCCCCACCCATGGCCCCATCTTCGTGATGCTGCTGGTCTGTGTCGTGCTGATCGTGGGCGGACTCACCTTTTTCCCGGCCCTGGCGCTGGGGCCCATCGCCGAACATTTCCTGATGGTGGGTCATGGGAACTGACATGAACATGAATGGTCAGCCAGAAAGGCACAGGGGGCATCATCATGACCCAGCGTCCCTGTTTACCAGGACCATGCTGCTGCAGGCTGTGCGCCAGGCGCTGCTGAAGTTCCATCCCGTCAAACTCGCCAAGAACCCGGTCATGTTCCTGGTGGCCGTCAGCACGCTGTATGCCACCATCCTCCATGGGGTCCATGTGGCCCAGGGCGCCGACTGGCAACCGGTCATCATGCAGATCCTGCTGTGGCTGTGGGCCACGGTCTTCTTCGCCAACCTGGCCGAGGCATTGGCCGAGGGGCGCGGCAAGGCGCGCGCCGACAGCCTGCGTCAAACGCGCTCTGCCCAGAAGGCCAAGCGCCTGGACGATCCACAGGAGAATACTGCTTACTCCATGGTGCCGCCCACCGAACTGGACGTGGGGGATGTGGTGCTGGTGGAGGCCGGCGACATCATTCCCGTCGACGGCGAGGTCATCGAGGGCATTGCCTCGGTGAACGAGTCGGCCATCACCGGCGAGTCGGCACCGGTGATCCGTGAAAGCGGCGGTGACCGCTCCGCGGTCACCGGCGGCACCACGGTCATCTCGGATTGGATCAAGGTGCGCATCACCGCGAAGCACGGCGAAACCTTCCTGGACCGCATGATCCGCATGGTGGAAGGTGCTGCCCGCCAGAAGACACCAAACGAGATTGCCCTGGATATCCTGCTTGCCGGCCTATCGCTGATCTTCCTGGTAGCGGTGGTGACGCTGGCCTGTTTTGCCATCTACTCCGGCACCACGGTGCCCAACATCTACCTGGTGGCCCTGCTGGTGACGCTGGTGCCCACCACCATCGGTGGGCTTTTGTCCGCCATAGGCATTGCCGGCATGGACCGCCTGATCCACATCAACATCGTGGCCAAATCGGGGCGTGCCGTGGAAGCATCCGGTGACATCGACACCATTCTGCTGGACAAGACGGGTACCATCACCTATGGCAACCGCATGATGGAAAGCCTCCACCCCCTGCGCGGCGTTTCCCAGGACCAACTGGCCGAGGCAATCACCCTGGCCTCGTGGCAGGATGAAACACCGGAGGGCAAGTCCATCGTGCAGATGGGCATCGGCCATTTCGGCGTGACCGTGGAACCAGAGCGCATCGCTTGTTTCATCCCCTTCAGCGCCCAGAAACGCATGAGTGGGGTGGATCTGACCGATGGGACCGAGATTCGCAAGGGGGCCCGTGACTCCATATTGAAGATGATCGAGCTCAAGGATGGACCCGTTTATGACGAACTGAACCAGATCGTCGATGGCATCGCCCGGGCAGGCGGCACGCCGCTGGTGGTGGTCGCCGAGCGGCGTCCCCTGGGCGTGGTCTATCTCAAGGACACCATCAAGCCGGGTATCCGCAAGCGCTTCGCCCAGTTGCGCCAGATGGGCATCCGCACCATCATGATCACTGGAGACAACGCCCTGACCGCCGCCACCATCGCCGCCGAGGCCGGCGTTGACGACTTCCTGGCCGAGGCCACGCCCGAGAGAAAACTGGACTTCATCCGCAAAGCCCAGGCGCAGGGCAGCTTGGTTGCCATGTGCGGCGATGGCTCCAATGATGCCCCCGCCCTGGCACAAGCCGATGTGGGCGTCGCCATGAACGACGGCACCCAGCCGGCCAAGGAGGCCGCCAATCTCGTCGACCTCGATTCCGATCCCACCAAGCTCATCGAGGTGGTGCTCGTCGGCAAGCAGCTGCTCATCACCCGCGGCGCGCTCACCACCTTTTCCATCGCCAACGACGTGGCCAAGTATTTCGCCATCATCCCCACCCTGTTCATGGGCCTCTATCCACAGCTCAAGGCCATGGACATCATGCGCCTCGGCGATCTCAAAAGCGCTGTGCTCGCTGCTGTGATCTTCAACGCGCTGATCATCGTCGCCTTGATCCCGTTGGCACTGCGCGGCGTGAGCTTGCACTCCTCCAGCGCCTCGGCTTTGCTGCGGCGTCATCTGCTGCTCTTTGGCGGCCTGGGCTTGCTGATTCCCTTCGCGGGGATCAAAATCATCGAGATCACCATCAAGGCGCTGGGCCTGGTGGGGGCGGGAGGCTGACATGCCTGGCATCCTGACGAGTTTGCGCCTGTTCCTGGGCTGCGCCATCCTGTGTGGACTGCTCTACACAACTGCCCTCACCCTGTTTTCCCAGGCTGTATGGCCTTGGCAGGCGGGAGGGAGTCTGCTGGTCAAGGACGGCCGTGTGACAGGTTCCCTGCTGCTGGGCCAGCCTTTCGCCAGTGCACGTTATTTCCACAGTCGCCCGTCGGCCTCGCATCATGATCCCCACGCCTCTGGCGGCTCCAACTGGGGGCCCAGCAGCAGCCAGTGGCGCGAGGCACTGCAACAGCGCATCGTGGCTGCCGGTGGCACCACCGTCAACCCCGTACCCGCCGACCTGGTCATGGCCTCTGGCAGCGGCCTCGATCCCCACATCACCCCGGAGGCGGCCCGTTTCCAGATCCCACGGGTGGCCCATGCCCGCCAGCTGAGCGAGGATACCCTGCAACAGCTGGTGAGACAGGTCACCGAAAAACCCATCATGCGGCTGATCGGCGCCAAGCGGGTCAATGTCCTGCGACTCAATCTGGCCCTGGACGCCCTCGATAAACCGGGGCGCACCGCCTCACCACCCTGATGCCATGCCACAGGAAGAAAACGCCAGGCCAGACCCAGATACCCTGCTCCATGAAGCGACCCAGGAGACCAAGGGCAAGCTCAAGATTTTCCTAGGCGCTGCCCCTGGCGTGGGCAAGACCTATGCCATGCTGCTGGCGGGCAAGCGGCTCCTGGCCGATGGCGTGGATGTGGTGGTGGGCGTGGTGGAGACCCATGGCCGCCGGGAAACCCAGTCGTTGCTGGTCGATCTGCCGACCATCCCCCTGAAGACCATCACCTACCGGGAGCGCTCCTTTCAGGAAATGGATCTCGATGCCCTGATCCAGCGTCACCCCCAGGTGGCGCTGGTGGATGAATTGGCCCATGACAACCCCCCGGGCTGCACCCACAGCAAACGCTACCAGGACGTGGAGGTCCTGCTGGATGCCGGCATCGATGTCTTGACGACCCTGAACGTGCAGCACCTGGAAAGCCTCAACGATGTGGTGGCCCGCATCTCGCGCATTCGCGTGCGCAACACCGTACCCGATCGCATCGTGGAGCGAGCCCATGAGATAGAGCTCATCGACCTGCCCCCCGATGACCTCCTGCAGCGCCTGCGCGAGGGCAAGGTATACGTTCCGGAGCACGCCGAGCGCGCCCGGGAGCATTTTTTCCGCCTGGGCAATCTGACCGCCCTGCGAGAGATGGCCTTCCGGGTCGCTGCCGATCGGGCCGAAGCCGCCATGGTGCGCTACATGAAAGGGCACGGCATCCGGGGCCCATGGCCCGCCGGCAGCAGAATCATGCTCTATCTCAACACCGTCGTCGGCAGCGAGCGGCTGGTCCGGGCCACAAAACGGCTTGCCGAAAGGCAACAAAGCCCATGGACGGCCTTTTTCGTGGAAAGCCCACGACGCCCTTTCCCAGAAAGCCAGCGCCAGCAACTGGCCGAGGCGCTGCGCCTTGCCGAACGATTGGGTGCCGAGACCGTGGTCCTGAGCAGCAACGACCCAATCCAGGAAACCCTGGATTATGCCAGGAACCACAACGTCACCCAGATCGTGCTGGGCCGCCCTGCCAAGAGCAGCTGGCTCGCCTGGCGTTGGGGTGAGACCGAACAGCTGATGCGCAAGGCCGATGGTTTCGAGGTGTTGCTGGTCACCTGGAATCAACCCAGCCAGAGCAGTGCTGCTGCAGCGCCAGTCTGGCTGCGCTGGCGGGAGGCCGGCCGGGAAGCGCCCCGGCAGGTCGTCATCGGCACGTTGCTCACGGCATGCGCCACAGCGGTGGCCCTGGTACTCTGGCGCGTCTTGCCACAGACCAACGTGGCTTTGCTGTACCTGGCGGCGGTGACGCTCGCTGCGATCCACCTGGGACTACGTGCGGCGCTCACCGTGCTGGTGCTCGCGGCGTTCACCATGGATTTCCTGTTTCTGGAGCCACGCTTCAGCCTGATCGTGTCACAACCCAGCGACCAGGTGGGCCTTGCCTTTTTCTGTGTCATGTCCCTGGTGGCCACCTGGTTTGCCTGGCGGCTGCGCGACCACATGCTGGCCATCGAGCATATCGCCAGACGCAACACAAGCCTGCATGAGCTGAGCCGCAAGCTGGCCGGCGCCCTGTGGGAAACCGATGTGGCCGATGCCCTGGCCGAACATGTGCGCATCACACTGGGTGTTCAATCCATCCTGCTGCTGGGTGATGAACGCGGCGCGCTCAAGCCTGTCCATCCCGCCGATGGTCTACTGGACAATACCGACCTGGCTGCGGCCGATTGGGTCTGGCGCAAGGGCAAGGCAGCCGGTTTCAGTTCCGACACCCTGCCCAGTTCTGCCTGGCTGTTTCTCCCCTTGGTCACGGCCCACGGCCGGTTGGGTGTGGCTGGGTTTGCCCTGCGGCAAAGCAAGGTGGTGCTGCGCCCCGACGAGATGCGCCTGCTGGACTCCCTGGCCCACCAAACCGCCGTGGCCATAGAACGCGTCCAGTTGGTGGCCCAGGCCCAGAATACCCGCGTGCTCATCGAGGCAGAGCGGCTGCGCACCGCGTTATTGGGCTCCATTTCCGCCGATCTGCGCAGCCCCCTTTCGGCCATCATTGCGGCTGCCACCACCATGGCTTCGACCAGTGAGGCTTCCACGGAAAGCAAGCGTGCCTTGATGGAGGTCATCCTGGACGAGGCAGAACGCCTCAACCGTTTCGTGCAGAACCTGATCGACATGACGAGGCTGGGCCGGGGTGCCCTGGAACCGAATCTGCGACCCTGCGCCGTGGCCGATCTGGTGGGCCGGGCCGTCAAGGTCCTGGATCGCCTGCTGGCCAATCATGCCATCACCATCGATGTGGACGGCGATCTACCGCAGGTCATGGCTGACGCCAACCTGATGGAACAGGCCTTTGCCAATCTGCTGGATCACGCCAGCCGGCAGGCGGCGGCGCGCAGTAACATCACGCTTTCGGGCAGTTTCCAGCCACCAAGAACAGTCAAGGTGGTGGTCACCTATCGCAACAAACCCCAGGACCAGCTCCTGCCGCCTGGACGGGACGACAACGCAGAGCAACTCGATGCCTTCGGCATGAGCCTCTCCAGCAGCCTGTTTCAGGCGCAGGGCTGCACCCTGGAGATCGCAGCACCAAAAAACAAGCACGAAACCCGACTGATCATTACCATACCCATTGCCGACGAACCCACCGCCTCAACCCTGCCGACTGGCTCCGCGCACTTCTGACCAGTCCCTCAGGCCATGCGGCGGCGGCTCATGCGTGCCATCACGGCGGTGGGCAGCAGGCGCACCATGCAGGGTACCAAGGCCCATGGCCAGCGGGGTACCGTGGCCCATCCAGCGCCATGTTCCAAGCGGTACAGGATGGCCGCAGCCCCCTGCCGGGCACTCACCAAAAAGGGGCGCCACGTCAGGTTCTGATTGATGGGTGTGTCGATGTAGCCAGGATGCAGCACCGTCACCCGGATGGGTGTTCCCCAGACCTCGGCGCGCAACCCCTGCGCCAGGGTACTCACCGCCGCCTTGGAGGCGCTGTAGACCGCGCTGCCCGGCAGGCCCCGGAAGGCGGCCACCGACGACACCAACACCACATGGCCCTGGTTCCGGCTGCGAAAATGGGCCATGACCGCCTCGGTGCTGGCAAGCGCCCCCAGGACATTGGTCCGGATCACCTGCTCATGGAGAGGATACTGCCCGCAACCCAGCATGCCACCCCCAGCGATCCCCGCATTCAGGATGGCCACATCCAGGCCGCCCAACGCGGCTGTTGCCTGCTCCACCACCTGAAAAACCTGCTCGGCCACCGTCACGTCCGCAGCCCCACTCCAGATCACCTGCTGCGGCCTTGCCGCACGACGCGGTGCCGCCCAGGACTCGATGGTCGCAATACGGCGCGCCACCAGCGCCACATGGGCACCACGTTCCAGCAGGAGATCGGCCAGTTCCTGGCCGATACCGGAGCTTGCCCCGGTGATCAGCACCTTGCTGCCGGCAAAGGAGAGGGTCATCGCACCCGCATCCCCGGCTCGGCCCCACTGTCCGCAGACAGCAGGAAAATACCGGGGCCATCATCGCCGGCCGCCAGCACCATGCCCTCGGAAACCCCAAAGCGCATGGCTCGCGGCTTGAGGTTGGCGACGATCACGCACAACCTGCCCACCAGGGTCTCGGGCTGATAGGCGCCCTTGATGCCGGCGAAGATCTGGCGCTTTTCCGTCCCCAGATCCACCATGAGACGCAGCAGCTTGCTGCTTTCAGGCACCACGGCCGCCTCGAGGATGCGGGCGACGCGCAGATCGATGCGGCCGAAGTCCTGGATATCAATGTAGTCCTGGCCATCCCCAGGTCCTGACGCCGCAGGTTCCACCTGGCCTGGCGCGTTTTTCTTGTCTTGGCCACCCTGCGCTTGGGCCGCATCGCGCAGCCGTTGCACGGCGGCACGTTCCAGGCGCCGGGCCAGGGCACTGTAGGGCTGGATCACATGATCCCCCAGCGGGAGCCCGGCATCATGCCAGCGCAACGGCTCGATCTGCAAGAATCGCTCGGCCTCGGCGGCGAGGTGCGGCACGATGGGCTTGAGGTAGAGTACGAGCAGGCGGAAGCATTGGATGCCCAGCGAGGCAACCTGCTGCACCTGCTGGATGGCCCCCTGCTTTTCCAGGCGCCAGGGTGCCTGCTCCTGGATGAACTGATTGACCTGGTCGGCGCAGGCCATCACCAGGCGCACCACCGCGGCGTATTCCCGTGCCTCATAGTGCTGGGCGAGCTGCCGGGCTGCGCCCTGCACCCTGGCCCACAAGGGATCATCCGGTGACACGGGCGAGAGCAGTCCGCCACTGTGGCGCTCCAGGAAGGGGGCGAGGCGGGCGGGTATGTTGACCAGCTTGCCCACCACATCGGCGTTGCAGCGCTCCAGCATCTCGTCGAGATTGAGATCGATGTCCTCCACCGCCGCACTGAGCTTGGAGGCGAAGTAGTAGCGCAGCATCTGCGGATCGAGGTGCTGAGCGAAGAGCTGGGCCTCGATGAACGTGCCACGGCTCTTGGACATCTTCTGGCCATCCACGGTAAGAAATCCATGGGCGAAAACGCCACTGGGCGTGCGGAATCCAGCGCCATGCAGCATGGCTGGCCAGAACAGGCAATGGAAATAGATGATGTCCTTGCCGATGAAATGATACAGCTCGGCTGTGGCGTCAGCCCCCCAGAAGGCCGCGAAGTCGAGCTCGCGAAGCCTGGTGCACAGGTTCTGGAACGAGGCCATATAGCCGATGGGCGCATCCAGCCATACATAGAAATACTTGCCCACAGTCCCGGGAATCTCGAAGCCGAAGTAGGGGCTGTCCCGGGAGATGTCCCAGTCCGCAAGGCCAACGGCGAACCATTCCATGAGCTTGTGACGCACCGCCTCCTGGACATTGGCCTGTTCCAGCCACTGGCGCAGCATGGCCTCGAAGGCAGCGAGCCGCACGAAATAATGCTCGGTACGGCGCAGCACAGGCGGGGTTCCGGAGAGCACCGAGACGGCATCCAGCAGTTCCATGGGGTTGTAGGTGGCCCCGCAACTCTCGCAGCTGTCGCCATGCTGGCCAGGGGTGCGGCAGCGCGGGCAGGTGCCGCGGATGAACCGGTCGGGCAGGAACATGCCCGCGGCCTCGTCGAAGGATTGCTCGATCTCCCGATTGGCGATAAAACCCCCCTCCTTGAGACGGGTATAGATCAATTCGGCGAAATGACGATTCTCCGGTGAGTGTGTGGTATAAAAATTATCCATGGCAATGGCGTAGCGCTGCAGATCGCGCAGGTGCTCCCCATAGATCCTGGCGATGAGCGCTTCGGGACTGATTCCTTCGTCCCTGGCGCGCAGCATGATGGGCGTGCCGTGGGCATCATCGGCGCACACATACCGGCAGTGATGGCCGCACAGGCGCTGGAAGCGCACCCAGATGTCGGTCTGGATGACCTCCAGCATATGGCCCAGATGCAACGGCCCGTTGGCATAGGGCAAAGCGCTGGTGACGAGAATGGTTCGCTGTGTCATAGTGCTCTTTGCGCTCTATGGGATTTGGGATTTGGTTGGCTATTGTGCCACAATGCACGCCATGGCATACGACATAGGATATCACCATGGGGGATAGCTCTGCTGTGCCACAGGCGGTCCGCACAGCCTGGCAGAACCACATCGAGCGCTACAGCGGCCTGCCCATCCTGGATCTGTGCCGGGCAGCAGGGCGGCAGCTCATCGTCCAGCTGCCCTTTCCCGCCGCCGGCTATGCCCCGGCATTGCGCCAGGAACTCATGATGGCGCTGGGCCCAGGAGGGGAGGCTTGGCAGGTGGAGGTCACCTGGCACGTGCCCGCCGCCACCCCCCGCGCCGGATTCACCCCCCTGCCAGGCATCGCCCATGTGGTGGCCATTGCCTCGGGCAAGGGCGGCGTGGGCAAATCCACCGTAGCGGTGAATCTCGCCGCCGCCTTGCATCGTGAAGGGGCGCGGGTGGGCATCTTGGATGCCGATATCTACGGGCCCAGCCAGGGGCGGTTGCTGGGGTTCAATGGCCGGGCCACGTCTTCGGATGGCCGCCATCTGGACCCCGTCGTCCGGCACGGCATCGCGTCCATGTCCATCGCCTATCTGGTGGAACGGGATACCGCCATGATCTGGCGCGGGCCCATGGTCACCCAGGCATTGCAGCAGATGCTGCACGATACGGCCTGGGGAGAACTGGATTATCTGCTCATCGACCTGCCGCCCGGCACAGGCGACATCCAGCTCACCCTGGCGCAGCGCGTCCCCTTGAGCGGGGCTGTGGGCATCACCACACCCCAGGAGCTGGCGCTGGACGACGCCCGGCGGGCCATGGCCATGTTCGGCCAGGTGGCCGTTCCCCTGCTGGGCATCGTGGAGAACATGGCGTTCCATGTCTGCCCGCGCTGCGGCCTGGAAGAGGATCTCTTCGGCCATGGCGGTGGCGCCAGGCTGGCCCGGGAACTGGGCATCCCCCTGTTGGGCCAGCTGCCCCTGGTCAAACGAATCCAGGAGCTCTCCGAACAGGGCCTGCCCATGGTCCTTGCGGAACCCCAGGACAGCGCCACGGCGGCCTATCTGGACATAGCGCGGCGCATGGCCGGCATGCTGGCTGGCGCTCCGGCCCATGCCTTGCCAGAGATCATCATCAGCGATGATTGAAGCATTTTTTCGGTGATCGGTGATCGGTGATCCGATCGAGTGTGATGGCGTCAGGGTCTGGAGGCGTTCCAGTCCATCGGCAGCATGGCCGGAGCGCCCGGGATGGATGTGATGAGGTGCAGGCATGATGGACAATGGACAAGTAAGGATCATGCGAGGGTGGCGGGGCCTGGTCGCAGCGCTGTTGATGGGCTGGTTGTCCTGGGCCAGTGCCACGGAGGTCTTCACCGGCTCCAATGTGAGCCTGGCCGTGCGCCAGGGACAGGCCTTCTCCTGGGGAGACAACCGCTCCGGACAACTGGGCAATGGCACCTGGGGGGATATGGCCACTACCCCCCAGCCCATCCTGAGCGCTTTCAGCCCCATCACAGCACTGGCAGGCGGTGATCGGCACAGCCTGGCCTTGATGGCCAATGGCACTGTCTGGGCCTGGGGTGACAACTCAGACGGCCAACTGGGTATTGAAACCCAGGGTGAAACCGAACCATTTCCCCTGCCCGTCGCCGTGCATGGGCTGGAACACGTCATCTTCATCGCGGCCGGAGGCAACTTCTCCCTGGCGCTGGATGACCAGGGCACCGTGCAAGCCTGGGGTCGTGGCGATTTCTCTGGGGAGCAGGGTACGGGCAGCACCGCAAACACCACCGCCATCACTGCCATTGGTCTTGCTGGCCCGGCGACAGCCATCGCCGCAGGACACGGTCATGGCCTTGCGGTCCTGGACGATGGCTCGGTGCAGGCCTGGGGCAACAACGCCCATGGACAGCTGGGTGACGATACCTACCAGACCCGGCTCGCAGCGGTGCCGGTTCTCGGCCTGGAGGGCAAGAACATCGTGGCCGTGGCCGCGGGCAGGGCCTCCTCCATGGCGCTGGATGATCAGGGCCAGGTGTGGGTCTGGGGCAGCAACGAAAGTGGTCAACTGGGGGACGCCATCCCGAACTATGGCCATGTGAATGATGATTCCCCCGTTCCCGTCCGGCTCTCCGTGCCTGGTGAACCCATCATCACGCGCATTGCCTGTGGTGCCCGCCACTGCCTGGCGCTGGGGGAGACCACCAAGAAACTCTATGGCTGGGGGTCCAATGACTCCGGGCAGGTGTCCCCCGGAGGACCGCCTGTGGTCCGCGTGCCGCAGCCCATCAACCGAGCCTTTACCTATGAGGAGCTGCGGGTCATCCAGGATGCCCTGGCCCGGCATCAGCCTCCGCCGCCACCGCCCGTGCTGGGAGGGATCGTGAACATGGCCGCCGGCGACAGCCACAGCGTGGCGGTAGACGACCAAGGGCGTGTCTGGACCTGGGGAGGCGGCGGCTATGGCCAGCTGGGCCGTGGTGCCGTAGCAGCCCCCGCCCCGGCTGCAGAAATCAACCTCCCGGGCTGGTGACATGCCCATCAAGTCAGACCGCTGGATCCGGCACATGTCGCGGCAATGCGGCATGATCGAGCCCTTCGAGCCACAGCAGGTCCGCCAGCGACAAGATGGCCAACCCGTGATCTCCTACGGTACGTCAAGCTATGGCTACGACATCCGCTGTGCCGATGACTTCAAGATCTTCACCAACATCAATTCGGCCATGGTGGACCCAAAGGCATTCGACCGCTCGAGTTTTGTGGACCACCATGGCGGGATATGCATCATCCCGCCCAATTCCTTCGTGCTGGGGCGCACGGTGGAATATCTGCGCATCCCCCGCAACATACTGACCATCTGCCTTGGCAAGAGCACCTATGCGCGCTGCGGCATCATCGTCAATGTCACCCCCCTGGAACCGGAATGGGAGGGCCATGTGACGCTGGAATTCTCCAATACCACGCCCTTGCCCGCCAAGATCTATGCCAATGAGGGCGTGGCCCAGCTCATCTTCCTGGAATCCGATGAGCCCTGTGAGGTCTCCTACGCCGATCGCCGGGGCAAATATCACAAGCAGATCGGCCTGACCCTGCCCCTGCCCTGAAAAAGGCGCCCTCGTCAGCCACCCTCCTGAGAAGCCTTGTTCAGCTGTTGCAGGGTGATGGTCACGGTGGGCTTGCCCTTTTTTTTCTGCTGCAGGCGGACCAGCATGTGGTCAAGCTTGGGTGCAAACCACAAAGTAAGCTGCTTGTTGTCCTGATCCGTGCGGACAACCCGGATGGCCTGCACCATGCCCTGGGGCCCTGGGACTTCTTCTTGCTGCTGCACCTGGTAACGCCGACGCTTGATGCCCTTGAAATTGGCCACCGCATGCTTGATGGCGCCCTTTTCACCGGCAGCCACCTGCTGCATGAGGCGCAGCTGTTCACTCATGGGGTCGAGGACATGGGCCGGCAGGGAGGCCGTGGTCGTTTCATCCTTGCTCACGATGCGCAGCTTCTTGTTCGGCCAATCGAAATACAGGGTCTGCACCACAGCCCGCGCCCCGGGATCATCGATGCGCTGATAGCGCTGGGGCTGGGGGAACCCATCTTCTTCGAGCCACTGCCCCCAGACCTCTTCATTACGCACCTTTCCGGAAACCAGCGCCGCCAGTCCCATGGGATGGGACACCAGGCGATAATGGTAGCCTGTGTCCCGCGACTCCAATGCATATTCCAGTTGCGCCACGTGCAATGGCCCCACCTGCAGACTGTACTTGGCCGTAAAGGAATCAAGCCCTCTGGCGTAGACAGGTGGCGCCAGGACAGCAAGCATGCTGCCTACCAGGAAGACCAGGCCAACCAGATGTCTTGCCCTGGGCATTGCCTTGTTCCTCATTGCATGCGGAAGCATACTAAAGGCTGTCCGTGCCTTATTGCCTGCGATTTCTTTCATCACTGTACCTCTGGGCACAGCGCCCCGCAAGAACGCCTGCCAACCGTGGAACACCTGTGTCGGCCTGTCCATGCCACACCAGGACAACCACATTCAGAACAGGGACATCAGGCACAGATCGGGGCCCAGAAGCTCGGGCTTGAGGAGCACCATCAGCTCGGCAGCAGGAATCCCCGCAAGGCCTGTTGGCACCAATGCAGGACATGGCCCGGCATCATGCCCAGAAGGAGGATCATGGCGCCATTGAGGCCCAGGACCAGCTTGATATCGGCAGGCACAGTGACATCGGGACTGCGTCCGAGAGCTACGGTGGGCGCATCCATGTACATGACCTTCACCACGCGCAGGTAGTAAAAGGCGGCCACCACGGAGAGCAGCACAGCAAGCACCGCCAGCCGCACCGCTCCTGCACCCACGGCAGCCCTGATCACCTCCAGCTTGGCCATGAAGCCAAGCAAGGGCGGCACGCCCGCCAGCGAAAACATGGTGAGCATCATCACGGCGGCAAGCCAGGGACTGCGCTCGGCAAGCCCTGCATAGTCGGCAATGCGTTCGGTCTGTGCCATCTGACAGACCACGAGTACCACACCGAAGGCCGCTGTGCTCATCACGGCATAGCTCGTCATATAAAAGATCGACGCACCATAACCTGCCTCGCTCCCAGCCAGGGCGCCAAGCAACACGAAACCCATATGCGCGATGGCCGAGTAGGCAAGGAGACGCTTGATGTTCTGTTGCCACAAGGCCCCGAAACTGCCCACTGCCATGGACACCAGGGCCAGGACCATCAAGGCGGGCTGCCAGATGGCCAGGTTTGCCTGGGCACCCTGTCCCACCAGACGAGCCAACAGAACCAGTGCTGCCACCTTGGGGGCCGCCCCGACGAACAGCGTGACCGCAGCTGGAGAACCCTCATACACGTCAGGCAGCCACATGTGAAAGGGTGCCACACCCAGCTTGAAGGCAGTCCCAGCCAGCGCAAAGGTCAGAGCCACCACAACCGCCGACCCTGGCGCTCCAGCGCCCCCCAGGGCCAGGGCCATGGCCTGCAGGTTCATGGTTCCCGTGATCCCATAGAGCAGGGAAAACCCATAGAGCAGCATACCGGAGGACAGGCCGCCCAGCATGAAATATTTCATGGCTGCTTCGCTGGCCATGTCGTTGTCCCGGTCCAGGGCAACCATGGCATAGAGCGCGAGAGACATCAGCTCCAAACCGAGGAACAAAGTCAGGAGATGCCCTGCCGAGGTCAGGATGAGCATGCCAGCCACCGCCAGCAATCCCAGGGTATAGTATTCACCCTGCGGCCAGCGGCTCACCATGGGCCGGCCATAGAGAAACACCGCCATGCTCACCACCAGGAGCACCGGCTTGATGAAGGCCGCAAAGGCATCCTGGACGAACAACCCGCCCCACCAATGCCCGCTGCTGGTTCCCGTCATGAGTTCCACCACCACCGCCGCCGCCAGAAACACCTGGGTGGCTGGATAGGCCAGCTGCGGACGGAACAAGCCCAGCAACAGCACGGCACAGGCAGCCAGCGCCACCAGGATCAGCCCCGACATGGCCAGCGGCATGGTCAACCTCGCACCATCTGGGCGGTCAACACCAATTGCTGTGCTGTGCCACTCATGAGATGGATCAATGGTTGGGGCCACAGGCCCACCACCAGCACCGCCACTCCCATGACACCAAGCAAGGCTGCCTCCCTGCGATTGATGTCCACAAGCCCCGCCACAGGATGGCCATCAGGAAGGGCACCGAACACCACCCGTTTCACCAGCCATAGGCTGTAGGATGCCCCCAGGATCAAGGTCAGTGCGGCAAGGGCCGCGATGCCTGTGTTGGCCCCCATGGCCCCCAGGATCACCAGGAGCTCTCCCACAAACCCGGAGGTGCCCGGAAGACCGCAGTTGGCCATGGCAAAAAAGACGAACAAGGCACCAAAGACGGGCATGGCGTTGACCACACCCCCATAGGCGGCAATCTCCCTGGTGTGCAGCCGGTCATAGAGCACCCCTACGCACAGAAAAAGTGCTGCAGAGATAAAACCATGGGAGATCATCTGCACCATGGCACCCTGCACGGCCACAGTGCTCTGCGCCAGGGGATCGGCCCCCCGGGCCAGCACGAAGGGCAGGAACAACCCCAGGGTCACAAACCCCATATGGGCGATGGAGGAATAGGCCACCAGTTTTTTCATGTCCAGCTGCATCAACGCCACAAAGCCAACATAGACAATGGCCAGCAGCGACAGCACGATCACCGCCTCGGCCATGGCCGCAGCCCCCGCTGGAGCCACGGGCAAGGCCCAGCGCACCAAGCCATAACCACCCAGCTTCAGCATGATGGCCGCCAGAATCACGGAGCCTCCCGTGGGGGCTTCCACGTGGGCATCGGGCAACCAGGTATGTACCGGAATCATGGGGATCTTCACGGCAAAGGCCGCCAGAAAGGCCAGAAAGATCCAGATCTGCTGCTGTCTGGTCAGCGCGGCTTCCTGCCAGGCCATCAGGTCGAAGCTGCCGGTGTTCAGGCGCAGATAGGCCACAGCCACCAGCATGAGCACGGAACCCAGGAAGGTGAAGAGAAAGAACTTGAGTGTGGCATAGACCCGTCGCGGACCGCCCCAAATCCCCACGATCATGAACATGGGCAGCAGGGTCGCCTCCCAGAGCAGGTAGAACAGCAAACCATCCAGAGCCGCAAAGACGCCATTCATGATGCCTGTCATCATCAGGAAGGCTGCCATGTACTGATTCCTGCGTTGGGTGATGGCATCCCAGCCGCACAGCAGCGCAGGCAGTGTGATCAGTGAGGTCAGGAAGATCATGGCCACGGCCAGGCCATCCACACCCAGCACATAATCCGCATGCAGCATGGGCAGCCAGCCGATATGTTCCATGAACTGATAACCACTGCGTCCCGGCTCGAACCCAGCCACAAGCAGCAGCGCCAGGACGAGCTCCAGCGCCGCCACGGCCACCGCCACAGGCCGCCCCATGCTGCGCTCTCCCATGAGGAGCATCACCACGCCACCCAGTATGGGCCACCACAACAGCGCGCTCAGCAGCATCAGCGGCCTCCCCAATCCAGCCAGGTCACCAGCAGCACCACGGCCACGATCATGGCAAAGGCGTAATGGTACAGATAGCCGCTTTGCAGGCGCTTGAGCAGACGACCCATGCGTCCCATGGTTCCCACGGTCCCGCCCACCACCAGGCCATCCACCACACCGGCATCCACCACGCGCCACAGCACCAGCCCCAGCCCTCGGGCCGCAGCCGTGGCATAGCGCGAGTAGAGCGCCTCGAAACCGTACTGATTGATGAGGATGCGCCACACCCCCATCATGCGCTGGCGCAGCCGCTCCGGAAGAGAAGGATTGGCCACATAGGCGTACCAGGCAGCGGCAGCACCGGCCATGGCCAGATAGATGGCCGGTGACCACAGGCCATGCAGGGCAAACGCAACGGCACCCTGTGCATGCTCGCTGCCCTCATGGGTGACCACCACGCCACGCAACCATTCACCGAGCCCCAGGGGACGCCACAAAAGGAAACCGGCCAGCACAGAAGGAATCGCCAGGACAACCAAAGGCAGCCAGACCACCATGGGGCTTTCGCTGGGTGCATGATGGTGGATTCCATGGTCGCCGTGTTCATGATGATCCTTGCCCGGGTCTTGTTGGCGCAGCTCCCCAAAGAACACCATGAAGATCAGCCGGAAGGTATAAAGACCGGTGACGAACACGCTCAGCAACAGGAGCAGCCAGGCGAAGCCGGCTCCAGGCAAGTGTGATTCGGCCACGGCCTCGAGGATGGCATCCTTGGAGAAAAAGCCCGAAAAGCCCGGAAAACCGATCAGGGCCAATGCACCACACAGGCTGGTCCAAAATGTGATGGGCATGAGGCGCCGCAGGCCGCCCATGCGGCGCATGTCTTGCTCGTGATGCATGGCCATGATCACCGACCCAGCCGCCAGAAACAGCAATGCCTTGAAAAAGGCATGGGTCGCCAGATGAAAGATGGCGACACTGTAAGCCGAAGCCCCCAAGGCAGCGGTCATGTAGCCCAGCTGGGACAGCGTGCTGTAGGCGATGACCCGCTTGATGTCGGTTTGCACCACCCCCACCAGACCCATGAGGAAGGCAGTCAGCGTGCCGATGAGCAGCACCACGGTGAGCGCCACAGGAGAAAGCTCGAACAGAGGAGACAGGCGCGCCACCATGAAGATGCCGGCAGTCACCATGGTGGCGGCATGGATCAGCGCTGAAATGGGTGTGGGGCCTTCCATGGAATCGGGCAGCCAGACCTGCAGGGGCAGCTGGGCGGATTTGCCCATGGCGCCGACGAACAACAACAGACAGCTCAAGGTCAGCACAGAGCCGTGCATGCCCCAGAATCCCACGCTGGTCTCGGCAAGCATGGCGGCCCTGGCGAAGACCTCGCTGTAGCGCAGGGAACCGGCGTAGGTGAAGAGCATGGCGATGCCCAGCAGAAAGCCCATGTCCCCCACGCGATTGACCAAAAACGCCTTGAGCCCAGCGGCCGTGGCCGAAGGCCGGGTATACCAGAATCCGATCAGCAGATAGGAGGCAAGACCCACCGCCTCCCAGCCAAAGAACAGCTGCACAAAGCCATCTGCCAGCACCAGCATCAGCATGCCGAAGGTGAAAAACGAGATGTAGGCAAAGAAGCGCCCATAGCCCGGGTCGCCTTTCATGTAGCCGATGGCATAGATATGCACGAGAAAGGAGACAAAGGTCACCACACTGATCATGAGCGCGCTCAGGCCATCCAGCCACAGTCCGACGTGCATGGTGTATCCCTGGATGAACGCCCAGTCGTACCAGGAAACCTGCATGGGCTCACCACCGATCACCCGTGCCGAGACAATCAGGGCCGCCACCATGGCAAACCCCACAGCGCCACTGGTCACGGTATGGGCCAGCGCCGGCCTTTTCAGGCCCACGGTCCCGGCCACGATGGCGGCCAGCAACGGCAGCAGCGGCACAAGACTCAGCATCATGGCTGCCTCATCCCTTGAGCCTCCCCAGTTCCTCTACATCGATACTGCCGCGGTTGCGAAACAGCGTCACCAGGATGGCAAGGCCAATGGCCGATTCGGCCGCCGCCACCGTCAGCACGAAAAACACCACTGCCTGGCCCGTCAGGTCGCCATGCTGGTAGGCAAAGGCCACGAGATTGGTGTTGACAGCCAGCAGGATCAGTTCAATGGCCATCAGCAAAAGCAGCACATTGCGCCTGTTGAGAAAGAAACCAGCCACGGCGATGGCAAAGACCACAGCCGCCACCACCAGCAGATGTCCTGCTCCCACGTTCATGTCCAAGGACATCCAGCACACGCAAAGAGGGTGATCATGTGTCCTCTCGTTGCGCGCTGGCGGGCAGTTGCTCGCCGGATGCCTGGTGGGGCGGCAGGCGCCACAAACGCAGCCGATCCTGCTTGCGTACCAGCACCTGCCTGCCGGGGTCCTGATGGCGTGTGCCCTCACGCCGGCGCAGTGTCAGGGCAATGGCTGCCACGATAGCCAGCAGCAGGATCAGACCGGCAATCTCGAAGGGGTACAAGAACCGCGTATAAATGAGCGTGCCCAGCGCTTCGGTATTGCCACCTTCCGGAAAGGCATGCCCAGCCCCCTGGGCCAAGCCGCGCAGCGCGGCGATGATCTGCACCATCATGGCCACAGCCACCAACACCCCAAGCGGCAGATAGCGCACAAAGGAACGATGCAACACCGCCAGGCGCACATCGATCATCATGACCACGAACAAGAACAGCACCATGACGGCGCCAACGTAGACCACCACCAGCGCCATGGCCAGAAACTCGGCCCCGGCGAGCAGCCACAGGACCGCGGCACTCACAAAAGCCAGCACGAGAAACAGGGCGGCGTAGACCGGATTGCGCGATCCCACCACCCCCAATGAGGCGCCGATCAGAAACGCTGAGGCCAGATAGAATGGCAAGGCAGGCAACAAGAATCCCCTGTTCAGGTATGGTTATGGTGATTGGATATCAATGGTATCTGGTATTTCAACGGTATGGTGCGTCCAGGGCGCGATCCCGGGCGATCAGATTCTCGTAGCGATCCCCATTGGCCAGCAATTGCTGCTTGGTATAGATGTTTTCGCCCCTGGTCTCGAAATGGAAATCCAGCATGCCCGTTTCCACGATGGAATCCACCGGACAGGCCTCCTCGCAAAAGCCGCAGTAGATGCACTTGAACATGTCGATCTCATAGCGCGTGGTACGTCTGGTGCCATCGTCGCGCTGCTCGGATTCGATGGTGATGGCGAGCGCCGGACAGACCGCCTCACACAGCTTGCAGGCAATGCAGCGCTCCTCGCCATTTGGATAGCGGCGCAGGGCATGGACCCCGCGAAACCGTGGACTTTTTGGGGTACGCTCTTCGGGATAGTACAGCGTGATCTTGGGCTGGGTCATCTGCAGGAACGTCAGGCGCAGCCCCAGCAGCAGCTCGGCCAGAAAAAGGCTCTTGAAAGCCGACAGGAGTCTGTTCATAGCAACGGTACCCTCAAAACCAGGGGCCAAACCCCACTGCCTTCCAGACACATTCTAACCCAATCCACAGCAGTGTGAGCGGGATGAAGACCTTCCAGCCCAGTCGCATGATCTGATCATAGCGGTATCTGGGGAATGTGGCGCGGAACCAAAGAAAGCAGAACAGGAAAAAGGCCATCTTCAAGGCCAGCCAGTGCAGCCCCGGCTTGCCGAGAATGGGCACCAGACCCTCGAAAGGCGACAGCCAGCCGCCCACGAAAAAGATGCTCACCAGAGCCGAGATGAGAATCATGTTGGCGTATTCGGCCAGGAAAAAGAGAGCAAAACCGGCCCCGGAATACTCCACATGAAACCCGGCCACGATCTCCGATTCACCTTCTGCCACGTCGAAAGGCGCGCGGTTGGTCTCTGCTACGCCACAGATAAAATACACCACGGCCAGGGGCAACAAGGGCCAGATGTACCAGTGATGCAGACCTCCGGCCTGGGCCACCACGATCCTGTCCAGGTTGAGGCTGTTGGACGCCATGATCACCCCCACCAGGGCAAACCCCATGGCGATCTCATAGGCCACCATCTGGGCGGCGGAACGCATGGCGCCCAGTAAGGCGTACTTGGAATTGGACGACCAGCCGGCCAGGATGATGCCATAGACGGTCATGGAGGTCATGGCCAGCACGTACAGCAGGCCGGCGTCCACGTTGGCCAGGGCAGCTCCTCGCCAGAAGGGCACCACGGCCCAGGTGGCCAGGGCAGGCACCAGCGCCAGGAAGGGGGCCGTCAGAAAGAGAAAACGGTTCGCGCTCGCCGGGACCAGTACTTCCTTGAGGAGGAGCTTGAACACATCGGCAAAGGGCTGCAGCAGGCCCCGGTACCCCACCCGGTGGGGCCCGATGCGTCTTTGCATATAACCGATCACCTTGCGTTCCACGTAGGTCAGGTAAGCCACCACCACGGTGATGGGCATGATGACCGCCAGCACCTTGAGCAACAGCACGCCAGCTGCCAGCAGGCCATTGGTCATGTACTGGCCAGAGAGGGCCATGGTCATGGCACCAGCGCCTCATGGGACAGGGCCAGCAGCTCGATCCTCTGCTGACTCCTGCCCAGGGCCGTCGCCACAGGACCAGGCCATGCCGCAACCACCACACCAGGCGCCACCCCATCGTCCAGCTCCAGCCAGACCTGCACCGCCCGTCCGCCCTGGCGCACCTCCACCTCGGCAGAGGCCATAATGCCATGCAGCCTGGCGCTTTCAGGATGAATGCGCACCACGCTGTCGTTGCGGGCATGGATCGTGGCCTGCAGGGATGGCGCATGACGCATCAAGGCATCCGTCTGACAGGCGGCAGGCTCGAACACCTGCCGCAAGCCGCCATCTGCAATCCCTTGGCCGTCATCAATCTTGGTCCCTTTGGCTGGAGCGGCACCGGCAGGCTCCTGCGGCAGGTTCCCGGCAGCGGCATCCTGCCCGGAAGTCTCCAGGCGCTCCCGGGCCGCCCTGGTCAACTCCGCCACGGTATTCCACGAGAAACCATCAAACCCCAGCTGGTTGCCCAGGACACGCAGTACCTTCCAGGCCGGCCGCGCTTCACCAGGCGGCACCCCGCCCGCCCGGGTGGCCTGCCAGGTGCCAGCCATGTTGACATACGTCCCCTCGTTCTCGAGCGATGCGGCCACGGGCAGCAGGACGCGCACGGCCTCCGCTGCGGCAGGGCGCGCTGCCAGCGCGGCGGAACGAAAGGCGCCGAGCATCACCACGCAGTCGGCTTGCCTGAGCCTCTCCTGCAGCAGCGGGGCATCCAGCGTGTCTTCAGGCGCCACCTCCAGCAGGAGGTATCCCTTGGGGTCCATGTCTGTCCATGGTTTGCCCCGGACGGCATCAGGCAACACGCCCATCAATCGCGCCCCCACGCTGTTGCCTGCCTGGGGCAGGCACAGCAGCTGCGCTCCGGACCAGACGGCAATCTGCTGTGCCAGGGCATGGATATCGCACCACAGGGGACTCATCTGTGCTACGCCACCCAGCAGCAAGCCAGCATCCTTCTCGCCCAGCAGTTCGGCGCACATGCTCTGGGTCTCGGTGGATTTCCCGGCGGTCAGCAAGGCGCTCAGGTGCTTCGGGATGCGCCGCTTGCCTTTCATGGCCCGGGCTACCCCAGCCAGTTCAGCCACCAGGTCGCCACCAAGGCTCTGCTGGGCCAGTGCGAAGCGATACCCCACATCGCGATGGGCCAGCGCCACCACCTTGCACCCTGACTCCACAGCCTTGCGCAGTCGCAACGTCAACAGTGGTGCCTCGTGGCGCAGATTGACACCCGCCAGCACCACCGCCCTCATGGCCGACCAAGCCGGGATGGCACTGGTCATGGCGGACAGCGCCGGGTTGGCCCAGGCATTGCGGAAGTCCTGCTGGCCAAGACGGTGGTCGATGTGCGGCGTGCCGAGACCATCGGCCAAGAGGCGCATCAGCAACAGCTCCTCCACGGTCCCCCGCGGCGAGGCCAGCATCCCCAGGGCCTCTCCGCCGCGACGCTCCACCACGGAGCGCAACCCAGCTGCGGCCAGCTCCAGGGCATCGGCCCAGGCCATCTCCCGCCAGGCACCCTGGACATAGGCCATGGGCGCGGTGAGGCGCTCCAGGCTCTTCATGCCCTCGTAACTGAAGCGATCCCGGTCGGCCAGCCAGGTCTCGTTGACCGCCTCATTGTCCCGGGGTACTACCCGGATGATCTCGCCGCGCCGTTCATGGGCAAAGGCATTGGAGCCCAGGGCATCATGGGGCAGCACCACAGAATGCGCCAGCAGTTCCCATGGCCGTGCCCGGAAGCGGCTCGGCCTGGCGGTCAGGGCGCCCACGGGACACAGGTCGATGATATTGCCGGAAAGCTCGCTGGAAAGCGGCCGGCCCACCGTGGTGATCCGGGAATGCTCGCCGCGCCCCAGCATGCCCAGCTCGGGGATACCATCCACTTCCGCGCCAAAGCGCACACAACGTGTGCAAAAAATGCAGCGCGTCATGTCGGTGGCCACCAGCGGACCAAGGTTTTCATCCTTGATGATGCGCTTGCGTTCCTGATAACGGGAGACATCGCCACCTGCTTCCAAGGCCAGGTCCTGCAGCTCGCATTCGCCGCCCTGATCACAGACGGGGCAGTCCAGGGGGTGGTTGATCAGCAGAAATTCCATGGTGGCTCGCTGGGCGGCCCGCGCCTTGGGAGAAAGGGTAAAGAATTTCATGCCATCCGCCACCGGCGTGGCGCAAGCCGGTACCGGCTTGGGGGATTTTTCCATCTCCACAAGACACATGCGGCAGTTCGCGGCAACCGTGAGCTTCTTGTGATAGCAAAACCGTGGGATATAGAGGCCATGGGCATCGGTCACCGCGATGAGCATCTCACCCTTGCGGGCCTGCATGGGCAGGCCATTCACCTCGATGGTGATCATGTCCACTGGGGTGACCGGCTTCTGCTCCGTGTTGGCTGGATCAGTCATGACAACTCCTGGATGAACACCCACCTGGTCACTAGGCGGCCACCAGCGGGGTGGCTGCGCCCACCGCACAGACGCCATGCACCACATGGTGTTCGAACTCGTGACGGTAGTGCTTCAAAAAGGCGTGCACCGGCATGGCCGCTGCATCGGCCAGGGCGCAGATGGTGCGCCCTTCCATCTTGGTAGCCACCTCGTCGAGGCGGGCCAGGTCCTGTTCGTGACCCAGGCCATGCTCAATACGGCTCACCATGCGGTAGAGCCAGCCTGTGCCCTCACGACAGGGCGTGCATTGGCCACAACTCTCGGCATAATAGAACCTGGCGATACGCTCCAGCATCTTCACCATACACATGGTCTCGTCGATGACCACCACAGCCCCGGAACCCAGCATGGAACCAGCCTTGCGCAGGCTGTCGTAGTCCATGTTCAGCTCCATCATCACCTCGCCCGGCAGCACCGGCACAGACGACCCTCCGGGGATCACTGCCTTGAGACGGCGGCCAGCGCGCACCCCACCGGCCATCTCCAGCAATTTGGCAAATGGCGTGCCCAGTGGCACCTCGAAGTTGCCGGGGCGCTCCACATGACCTGAGACCGAAAAAATCTTGGTGCCCTCGGCCCCTTTCAAGCCCATGGCGGCAAACCATTGGGGGCCATGGCGGATGATGGCTGGCACCGAGGCGAAGGTCTCGGTGTTGTTCACCGTGGTGGGCAATCCATAAAGGCCCTTGGCTGCGGGAAAGGGGGGCTTGTAGCGCGGAAAGCCCTTCTTGCCCTCCAGGGAATTGAGCAGGGCGCTTTCCTCGCCGCAGATGTAGGCCCCGGCCCCCAGGTGGGCGAAGAGATCCACGTCGATGCCGCTGCCCATGATGTTCCTGCCCAGCAGGCCCTCGGCATAGGCCTCGGCCAAAGCCGCCTCGAACCGGGCAAAGGGCTCATCCATGAACTCGCCGCGGATGTAATTGTAGCCCACAGAGGCTCCCATGGTGTAGCAGCCGATGGCCAGACCCTCCACCACGGCATGGGGATTGAAGCGCAGGATATCGCGGTCCTTGCAGGTACCAGGCTCACTCTCGTCGGAATTGCAGACCACGTATTTCTGTATGGGGGCCTGGCGGGGCATGAAGCCCCATTTCATGCCCGTATTGAATGCCGCCCCACCGCGGCCCCGCAGCCCAGATGCCTTGATCTGCTCCAGGATGGTTTCCTGGGGGATGCGCTCCTTGATGATCCGCTCCCAGGCGCTGTAGCCGCCCAGGCTGCGATAGGTCGGCATGCTCCACGGGTTCTTGTGACCCAGCGTGACATAACAGACCTGATTCTGGGGGATGGTTTGCGGTGCCTCACTCATGACTGCCTACCCGTGCTCACTGACTTGCCAGCTGCCTGTCATCATGCCCAGGACCTGGCCTGTCATGCAAAACGGGCACGGCATGCAAGACCCTACTCCAGCCCATCGACGATGGCGCACGCCTGCTGTGGCGTGAGATTCTCATGATAGACGTGGTCCACCATCATCATGGGTGCTCCGCAACAGGCTGCCAGGCATTCTTCCTCGAGTTTCAAATAGATGCGGCCGTCCGGCGTGCTCTGTCCGGCACGAATCCCCAGATGCTGCTCCAAGGCCTCCAGCAACGCCTCACCGCCGCGCAGCATGCAGCTGATGTTCGTGCACACCGAGATGCTGTGCCGGCCCACTGGAGCGGTGGACAGCATGCTGTAGAAGGAAGCCACCTCATAAACCGCCACAGGCGCCATACCCAGGAAAAGGGCCACGCCGTCCATCAGTTCCTTGGTGAGATAGCCCCCCTGGGCATGCTGGGCGGCATGCAGCGCATAGAGCACGGCACTCTGTTTCTGGTTTTCCGGATAATTGGGCAGGCGCTTCTCGATGGCCTCGATCACCTCATGGGGCAGTGTGCTTGGTTGGTTCTCGCTCATATCATGGCCTGTTTATGGGGAAGACTACCTGTCGACCTCACCAAAGACGATGTCCATAGTACCCATCACAGCCACCACATCGGCCAGCATGTGGCCGCGGACCATCTCGTCCATGGCCGCCAGATGGACGAAGGCGGGGGGGCGGATCTTGACCCGGAATGGTTTGTTGGCTCCATCGGAGATCAGATAGATGCCGAACTCCCCCTTGGGGGCTTCCACCGCGGCGTAGGTCTCTCCTTCCGGGACGGAATAGCCTTCACTGAAGAGCTTGAAGGAATGGATCAGCGCTTCCATGTCCTGCTTGACCGCTTCGCGCCCAGGCGGCGTCACCTTGTGGTCGGCAAGCATGACCGGGCCAGGATTGGCCTTGAGCCAGTCCACGCACTGCTTGATGATGCGATTGGACTGGCGCATCTCCTCCACCCGCACCAGATAGCGGTCATAGCAATCGCCCTCGGTACCCACGGGGATGTCGAACTCCATCTGGTCGTACACCTCATAGGGCTGCTTGCGCCGCAGATCCCAGGGGATACCTGAACCACGCAGCATGGGCCCCGTGAAGCCAAGCGCCAGAGCACGCTCCGGCGGCACCACGGCAATCCCCACGGTGCGTTGCTTCCAGATGCGGTTATCGGTAAGCAGGGTTTCGTATTCGTCCACCAGCGCCGGGAAGCGATTACAGAAATCCTCGATGAAGTCCAGCAGCGAGCCCTGGCGGTTGGCATTCATGCGCTCCAGTTCCCTGGTGCTGCGATGTACCTTGGGATCTGCGGGCGGTTGATACTGCGGCATGCGCTGGGGCAGGTCCCGGTAGACGCCGCCTGGGCGATAGTACGTGGCATGCATCCTGGCCCCAGAGACCGCCTCATAGCAATCCATGAGATCCTCGCGCTCCCGGAAGCAGTACAGGAAGAGCGTCATCGCCCCGATATCCAGCCCATGGGAGCCCAGCCAGAGCAGGTGGTTGAGGATTCTGGTGATCTCGTCGAACATGACCCGGATATACTGGGCCCTGATGGGCGGCACGATGCCCAGCAAGCGCTCGATGGCCAGCACGTAGGCGTGCTCGTTGCACATCATGGAGACATAATCCAGCCGATCCATGTAGCCGATGGAATGATTGAACGGCTTGGACTCGGCGAGCTTCTCCGTGCCGCGATGCAGCAGGCCAATGTGTGGATCGGCGCGGCGCACCACCTCGCCCTCCATCTCCAGCACCAGACGCAGCACACCATGCGCCGCAGGGTGCTGGGGGCCGAAGTTGAGGGTGAAATTACGCAGATCTGGCATCTTCAGTCCACCCGGGAACGACCCTGGAAAAACCGCCGCTCATGATCCAGCACCCTCTGGGCCTCCATGATCCACTGGCCGGATGACCCTCGCCACGGTGGTCCGTGGCTCGATGGTGACCGGTTGATACACCACACGCTCCTTGTCGGGATCGTAACGCACCTCTACATACCCGGAGAGCGGGAAATCCTTGCGGAAAGGATGCCCGATGAAGCCATAGTCCGTCAGGATGCGGCGCAGGTCGTCATGACCCTGAAAGCAGATTCCGTACAGATCGAAAGCCTCACGCTCGAACCAGTCGCTACACGGGTACACGGACGTCAAGGAAGGCGCCACGGGAAAGGCATCATCATCCAGAAAGGAACGCACCCGCACCCGCCAGTTGTGTCTGACCGACAACAGGTGCAAGACGACGGCAAACCGCCTGGGCCAGCGGGGAGCAGCGGCCACCACGGGGGTGGTGGGCACCTCTCCTGCCATGGTAATGGCCCGTCGCACGCCCCGGGAAAAGCCGCTGTCGGTGGCCTGATGGGTCACCCATTCCGACTGCCCGTAGGCCATGTAATCCACGCCACAAAGATCAACCAGCTGCTCGAAGTGCAGTTCCTGGTCATCACGCAGCACCAAGGACACGTCCACAAGCTGGGCCGGAGGACAGGTCAGGATGGGGCAAGCGGTTTGGTCCTGACCAAGCTGCACATCGGGATGATGCGCCAGCAACCGCTCCTGCAAGGCATACTGCAGCGGGCTTGGCGGCGCTGACTCGGGCTGCTCGCTCATCCGCTGCGCGCGATGGTCTGGGTGCGCTTGATCTTGGCCTGCAACTGCATGATGCCCCAGATGAGCGCCTCGGCCGTAGGAGGGCAGCCAGGCACATAGATATCCACCGGCACGATGCGATCGCAACCGCGCACCACCGCATAGGAATAATGATAATAACCGCCGCCATTGGCACACGAGCCCATGGAGATGACCCACTTGGGATCACTCATCTGATCATAGACGCGGCGCAGGGCCGGAGCCATCTTGTTGACCAGCGTACCGGCCACGATCATGACGTCCGACTGGCGCGGGCTCGGCCTGAAAATCACCCCGAAGCGATCGAGATCGTACCGTGCGGCCCCGGCATGCATCATCTCCACGGCGCAGCAGGCAAGCCCGAAGGTGACCGGCCACAGGGAGCCCGTCCGGGCCCAGTTGATCAGTTGGTCGGAGCTGGTGGTCACCCAGCCACGATCCATGAGGCCTTCTATTCCCATTCCAGGGCCCCTTTGCGCCATTCATAGATGAAGCCGATGGTGAGAACCAGCAGAAAAGCAACCATGGCCAGCAACCCAGCTGTACCGATATGGTTCAAACTGACCGCCCACGGAAAGAGAAAGGTGATCTCCAGGTCGAAAAGAATGAACAGAATGGCCACCAGGTAATAGCGCACGTCGAAGGGCATGTGCGCATCCTCGAAGGCCTCGAAACCGCATTCATAGGGCGCTGCCTTTCTGGGATCCGGCCGCCGGGGGCCCAACACGAAACCTGCCGCCAGGGCAAACAGACCGATGCCGGCTGCCACCACCAGAAAAAAGGGGATGGCAAGGTAAGCGGCTAGCATGCGTGGCCGTCCGCAAGGCTGTTTGTCATCTGCGTGATCTTGGTCATGCTGTGCTCCATCATCGCATCCGGCATCACATGCTTACACCGTACTGGTGCCGATGGCCGGACTCGAACCGGCACGGCTCGCGCCACCGCCCCCTCAAGACGGCGTGTCTACCAGTTCCACCACATCGGCACATTCTTGGCATTGTACCATCTTAAGGATTTGGCCGGAAACGGCAGCTTGGCCCAATGGTGCACCGCCGTGTCACGGTGGAGGTGTGCTGGAAGCAGGAGGGCGCGCCCCCTGGGCATCCCTTGCCCTTGGCTGCAGTTTGTCGCCAGCATGGCCTGCGGTGGCATCGGGAATATCAGCCGGCCTCGCAGGCGAGCCGTCTCCCTGTGGCCTGGCCCCATCCTGTTGCAATGGTGCCGCAGACCCCTTCCCGTCCTGGCCCCTGGAAGAAGCGCCTGGTTTTAGTTTTGGTTTTGCAGCGGATGCAGGTGTCTGTGTCGGGTAACGCTCGGTGACGCTGGCCCCCTGCCCCCTATGGACATACACGCCATTCAACCCCAGCGAGGTGGCCAGCAGCAACATGGCGATCGCCGCGGTGCTGCGACTCAGGAACGTAGCCGAACCCCTGGCGCCGAAAACACTGGCCGACGCCCCAGCCCCCAGGGCAGCGCCCGCCTCGGCACCCCGCCCCTGCTGCATGAGCACCAGGGTCACCAGTACCACACAGCAAACGACATGCACAACGATCAGTCCCGTTTCCAGCACCGTACACCTACCTACCGGCGCGCCTGCGCCACAATCTCCAGAAAGCTTTCTGCCTGCAAGGAGGCCCCGCCAACCAGCAAACCATCCATCGTGTCGATGGCCAGCAATTCCTCTGCATTGCGCATGTTCACGCTACCGCCATATAACACAGGCAGGTCCGGGTCGTGCCCAAGCCCCGCCAGCTCCTCCCGCAACCAATCCAATGAAAGCGCGACCTGCTCCGTGGTGGCCGACCGGCCTGTGCCGATGGCCCACACCGGCTCATAGGCCACCGCCAATGGGCCTTTCAGCTTATCCTGCCCCAGGGCTGAACGCAACTGATGGCGCAAGCGCTCCTGGGTCGCCCCCAGATCACGCTCCGATGCGGTCTCACCCACGCACAACATCACACCCAGACCGGCTTCCCAGCCGCGCTGCAGTTTCAGCCGAATCAGCTGATCCGATTCCCCAAGAACATGACGGCGCTCGGAATGACCCACCAGGATGGCTGCCATCCCCATGTCACGCAGCATGGCGCCGCTGACCTCGCCGGTAAAAGCACCCTGATCCGGAAATTGGGAGATGTCCTGGGCACCCACCCGGCAGTGTGTTCCCAGCATTTCCTGGACCTTGTCCAGGTGCAGAAATGACGGAAACACCATCACCGCCGGATCACGCCGCAACCCCGCGGCAATCCCTGCACAAAGCGCCTGCACGCTGGCTTTTGTGCCGTGCATTTTCCAGTTGCCGGCAATGATCCTTGGTGTCTTGGCAAAGAGAGTGTGTTGTTCAGTCATGGGTTCGATGATCCTGCAAAAGGGCCGCCAGAGAGCTGGCTATCTCCTGGGCCTCGTTGTGGTCAATGCCTTCAACCATCACCCGGATGACCGCCTCGGTGCCGGAAGGGCGCACCACCACCCGACCCCTCGAGGCCAGCATTCTCGTGGCATCTGCCATGGCCTGCTGGATCCTGGGCTCACCCAGGCTGGAAAAGCCTGGCTCAGGAAGCGGCACGTTCAACAACACCTGGGGCAGCGGCTGATACTGCTGCACCAGCTGACGCAGCCCCTGACCTGTGGCCATCATGATCTCCAGCACCTGCAGGGCCGCCACGATACCATCTCCCGTGGTGCTCCGGTCCAGGCAGAGGATATGGCCCGAGGGTTCACCGCCCAGGTTGGCGCCGTACTGGCGCATCCCCTCGGCCACGTGATGATCCCCCACCTCTACCCGCACCAAGAAAATGCCCTGGCGAGCCAGGGCATGCTCCAGGGCCAGATTGCTCATGGTGGTGGTGACCACGGGACCCTGCAGGCGGCCCTTGCGGGCCCAGGCGGTGGCCAGAATGAAGAGCATGCCGTCACCGTCGACCACAGCCCCCTGTTCATCCACCAGAACGACCCGATCGCCATCGCCATCCAGGGCGATACCGCAATGCGCCCCGCTGGTCCTCACCAGCTCACACAGTGCTGCAGGATCGGTGGAACCGCAGCGCTCATTGATATTGTAGCCATCCGGCGCAACCCCCATGGGCACCAGCCGCGCGCCGAGCTCCTCGAAGACGTCCGGGGCCACGCGATAGGCTGCGCCATGGGCACAGTCCAGGGCGATGACCAGGCCATTGAGATCCAGGCCCGCAGCAAGGGTAGCCTTACAGTATTCCACATAGCGCCCCTGGGCATCCCGCAACCTGCTTGCCTTGCCGATGGCGCGACTGTCGGCCATGCGAAAGGGCCGCGCCAGGACCTCTTCCACCGCCAGCTGGAAGGCCCGGTCCATCTTGCCACCCTCGCCATTGAGAAACTTGATGCCATTGTCCATGTAAGGATTGTGCGAAGCGCTGATCACCAGGCCGCCGGTCGCCCGAAAGGTCTTGGTGAGATAGGCCACCCCCGGTGTGGGCAAAGGACCGATGAGGCGCACATTGACGCCGGCGGCAAGCAAACCCGCTTCCAGCGCCGACTCGAACAGGTAGCCCGAGACCCGGGTATCCTTGCCGATCAACACCATGGGCTTGGGTTCGTGACGCAGCACCAGACCAGCCGCCTGGGCGAGACGCAACACGCATTCTGGGGTCATGGGCTCCTCACCCACCCGGCCCCGGACACCATCTGTACCAAAGAGATTCATGATGCGTTGTATGCCTTCACCACGTGCAAAACATCCACGGTCTCTGCCACATCATGGGTGCGTACCACGCTGGCCCCTTGCACCAGCGCCAATACGGCAGCAGCAAGCCCGGCTGCGAGCCGATCTTGCGCTGCCCGACCTGTCAACAACCCCAGCATGGACTTCCTGGAAAAGCCAACCACCACCGGATAGCCCAGGCTCACCACGCGCCAGAGCTCATGCAGCAACGCCATGTTTTGTGTCAGATCCTTGTGAAAACCGAAGCCTGGGTCCACCCAGATGGCAGGCACACCAGCAGTCGTCGCTGCCTCGGCCCGCTGCTGCAGCGCTGTGCAGACCTCGTGCACCACATGATCATATCGAGGTTTGCCAGATGATGCATTGTGCGCCCCCCAGTGCCCCAAAATGGCCGTCCCACCGCCGTCGGCCACGGCCTGGGCCGCACCTGGCCGCACCAGGGCACGCATGTCGTTGATCACCTGGGCACCGGCTGCCAAGGCGGCGCGCATCACCGCAGGCTCGCTGGTGTCCACCGAGATGGGGCAATCGAGCTCCGCCACCAGTGCCTGCACCACAGGCAGGACGCGGCGCATCTCCTCGGCTATGAGCACGGGGCGCGCCCCGGGTCGGGTGGACTCACCCCCCACATCGATCAGGGCAGCACCCTGGGCGCGCATGGCCAGGGCTCGATCCACAGCTGCCCTGGGGTCTGCAAACAGGCCACCGTCCCAGAAGGAGTCCGGCGTGACATTGAGCACCCCCATGACACAGGGGAAGATCATGGGCTCGATGGCGCAGCGGGACAGCGACACTGTACTGGACTAACTGGCCGCGCCGGACACCCCCGCATCGGAAGGCTTGCCCTCACCGGGCCTGGAGACAGAAGGTGGTCCTTTGTCCAGACTGATCCCATCGCCTCCCAGAACACTATAACCGGCCGGTGGCTGGGGTTCGCGGCCTTCCATGATGTCCGCGATCTGCTGGCGGTCGATGGTCTCGTACTTGATCAATGCCTTGGCCATGGCATGCAGCTTGTCGATCTGCTCTGTCAGGATGTGTCGCGCCATTTCATAGTTGCGCTGCACCACCTTGCGCACCTCATCGTCGATGGTATGCGCCGTCTCATCGGAAATGATGGAACGTGACCCCATGCCCATGTAGGGGTTTTCCTGTTCCTCCATATAGGTCAGTGGACCGAGACGCTCCGAAAGCCCCCAGCGCGCCACCATGTTGCGTGCCAACTCCGTGGCCTGCTCGATGTCGTTGGCAGCCCCGGTGGTGATGAAATCGGCACCAAACACCAGCTCTTCTGCCGCCCGGCCACCGAACAGGCTGGCCAAGCGGCTTTCCAGGCGGCGCTTGCTGTAGCTGTGGCGATCGCCCTCGGGAAGATACATGGTGAGCCCCAGCGCATGCCCGCGGGGCATGATGGTCACCTTGTAGACTGGATCATGGTCGCCGATGAGCAGCCCGATAATGGCATGCCCCGCCTCGTGATAGGCGGTAAGTTGCTTTTCCTCGTCACTCATCACCAGGGAACGCCGCTCGGCACCCATCATGATCTTGTCCTTGGCCCGGTCGAACATCTCCATGTCCACGGAACGTCGATTGGCCCGTGCCGCCAGCAGGGCCGCCTCATTGACCAGGTTGGCGAGATCGGCGCCGGAAAAGCCTGGCGTGCCCCGGGCGATGATGGCCGGCTCCACATCCTTGCCCAGAGGGACGCGGCGCATGTGCACCCTGAGGATCTGTTCGCGACCACACACGTCGGGCAGCCCCACCACCACCTGGCGGTCAAAACGACCGGGGCGCAGCAGGGCGCGATCCAGCACGTCGGCCCGGTTGGTGGCGGCGACGACGATCACTCCCTCGTTGCCATCGAAACCATCCATCTCCACCAGGAGCTGGTTCAGGGTCTGCTCGCGCTCGTCATGACCGCCGCCCAAGCCTGCGCCCCGATGCCGGCCCACGGCATCGATCTCATCGATAAAGATGATACAGGGCGCATGCTTCTTGGCCTGCTCGAACATATCGCGCACCCGGGCAGCACCCACGCCCACGAACATCTCCACGAAGTCCGAGCCCGAGATGGTGAAGAAGGGCACCTTGGCCTCACCGGCGATGGCCCGGGCCAGGAGGGTTTTGCCGGTCCCCGGGGGCCCCACCATCAGCACACCGCGGGGGATCTTGCCGCCCAGGCGTTGGAACTTGGTGGGGTCACGCAGGAAATCAACCAGCTCACTGAGATCATCCTTGGCTTCTTCCACACCAGCCACATCGGCAAAGGTGACCTTGACCTGATCCTCGGCCAGGAGACGCGCGCGGCTCTTGCCGAAGGACATGGCTCCCCGCCCTCCCATGCCACCTTGCATCTGACGCATGAAGAAGATCCAGATGCCGATCAGCAGCAGGAAGGGAAACCAGCTGATGAAGATCTGCAACAGCAGCGACTGATGCTCCGGCTCCTTGCCAGCAATGGAGACCTCCTTGCTGCGCAGCTTGTCCACCAGGCTGTCGCTGACCGGCGCAGGAGCATAGCTGATGAACCGCCCCCCGCTGTAGAACTGGCCCTCGATGGTGCGACCACCAATCTCCACCTCGCGCACCGCACCGCGCTCCACCTCACTCAGGAACTCGGAATACTTGAGCTTGTCGCTTCTCTCGCTGCGGATGCCAAAACCATTGAATACCGACATCAGCACCACAGCGATGATGACCCACAGCAACACATTTTTCGCCATATCATTCATCACGCGCCTCCGGGGGTCTTCCCCCCGCCATACGATTAGTAGCCGACCGAGATATCACACGATACCGATCATTTGTTTATCATAGACTGTTTTTGTGAGTTTCTGTTCCTTGCACCAGGTCCCGGGGCGCGCCAGCCCAAGAGATACAATTCGCGGCTCTCACTGCGCGAGGCCTGCGGCTTGATGCGTTGCAGGGTCGGGCAGCACGCCCGCATCAGGGACTCGAACGCCTTGAGTTCACTGCCGGCAAAGGCCTTGACCAACAAGACGCCGCCAGGTAGCAGGAGTTGACTGGCCAGTGACACGGCTCCCTCGGCCATGGCCAGCCATGCCGCCTGATCCCTGGCGGCATCCCCGCTCAGGTCAGGAGCCATGTCGCTGATCACTGCATGGACTCCGCCATCCCCTACCCATGCCGTCACGGCAGCAAGCCCTTCTGCCGTGGCCAGGTCTGCCCGCAACACCGCTACACCCTGAATGGGGGCCATGGGCAGCAGATCCACAGCCCATATCCGACCAGTGGGCAAGATGCGCCGGGCAACGTATTGGCTGAACCCGCCCGGAGCCGCTCCCAGGTCCAGCACCTGCATCCCAGGCCTGAACAGCCCGCAGCGCTGATCGATCCCGGCAAGCTTATAGGCTGCCCGGGAACGAAAGCCATCCTGCCGTGCCTGACGCACGAAGGGATCCTTGGCCTGACGGCGCAGCCAATCCTGTGATCTCACGACAGACCGCCTCCCTTACCCATGGGGGCCATGCCCTGACTCACCAGGGACCATGCCAGGACGATGGCCGCCAGGGCACACAGACCATAGTCCGCCATGGCCATGGTGTGCAGACGATCGAGAGCCGGGCCATGCTCACCGCCGGCGGCCAAAGCCGTGATGCGCGGCCCGAGGTAACCGTAGGAGAGCGCTGACCCCAGCCAACAGACCCCAGCCAGCAAGCGCTGCTGCCAAGCGCCGGCCAGCCACAGCACCATGGGCAATACCACCAGGGCTGTGAGATGCACAAAGGCAAACAGGCCAGCGGCCAGTCTGCCGGCCGAGGCCGGCGGCAACACGGCAAACAGCCGAGGCACCACCACAAAGCCCACAGTCCACATACTCCCCACCCAGGCCAGGAAAACCAGCATGGCCAGGCGCTGGCCCTTGTCCCTCAAGCAATCGACTGACAGCATTCAGCCAAAACGCACGGCAATGATCTCGTAGCGCCGCTGTCCGCCCGGGGCGCTCACCGTCACCTCATCCCCCTCTGCCCGACCAATCAGTGCCCGGGCAATGGGCGAGGTATAGGAAATCAATCCCTCCTTGATATCGGCCTCTTCCTCACCCACGATCTGATAGGTGACGGCCTCACCGGAATCTTGCGCCTCCAGTTCCACGATGGCACCGAAGATCACCCGGCCATTGCTCTGGAGGCGGCTCACGTCGATGACCTCGGCCATGGAGAGCTTGAACTCCAGATCGGCGATACGTCCCTCCACGAAGGACTGTTGTTCCCGGGCTGCGTGGTATTCGGCATTCTCCTTGAGATCGCCATGGGCACGGGCCTCGGCCAGATCCTTGATGATTCGCGGTCGTTCCACGTGTTTCAGTTGCTGCAGCTCCGAGCGCAGCTTTGCCGCGCCGCGCTGGGTCATGGGCACTCTCGTCATCCGCGGTGTCCTCCTTACACACCCTGGGCCAGCTGGGCCAAGCGGTGCCATGCCTGCAGTGACTGGAGCGGTGCTGCCACCTGGCTGGCCAGGGCGCGACATGCCGCCTCGGCCCCGGTCATGGTGGTAAAGTAACCGACGCCGTAGCGCAGGGCTGCAGCACGGATCGAGACCGCCTCGGCCATGGTGCGCTTGCTCTCCGTCGTATTCATGATCAGGTCGATGCCCCCATTTTGCAACAGATCGATCACATGCGGCCTGCCTTCATGCACCTTGTGGACCGTCCGACACAGAAGACCTGCTGCCCCGATGGCCGCCGCCGTGCCGCGGGTGGCCAGCAGCTGATAGCCCAGACCGGCAAGCTGGGCGGCGAGCATGCAAGCTGCGGGTTTATCCTGGTCACGCACACTGATCAAAACCGCACCATGGCGGGGCAGACGAACGCCCACCGCCTCCTGAGCCTTGGCAAAGGCCTGGGCCATATCGCGCCCAAAACCCATCGCTTCCCCTGTGGACTTCATCTCGGGCCCCAGAACCGGGTCCACCCCTTCGAAGCGCGCAAAAGGAAACACGGCCTCCTTGACGGCATAGTAGGGTGGCGCGGCACGCTGGCCGGTCAGCCCCTGGGAGGCAAGCGTCCGGCCCACCATGCACAACGCACCACAGCGCGCCACGGCAATGCCCGTAGCCCGGGCCACGAAGGGCACGGTGCGTGCCGCCCTGGGATTCACCTCCAGCACATAGACCACGCCATCCTGGATGGCAAACTGCACGTTCATCAGGCCCACCACACCCAGGCGGCGGGCCAGGCGGCGTACCTGGTCTTCCAGCTCCTGGCACAGGGCTGCAGACAGGCCATGGGGCGGTAGCACGCACGCCGAGTCACCGGAGTGGACCCCAGCCTGTTCGATATGCTCCATGATACCTGCCACGAAGACCGCGCCCTGCCCGTCGCAGATGGCATCCACATCCACCTCCACGGCATGCTCCAGCAGGCGGTCCAGCAGGACATTCTGTCCCGGTGCCGCGGCTGCGGCACCGGCCAGCACAGCCTCCAGATCCTGGGCATCGTGCACCACTCGCATGGCCAGCCCCCCCAGCACATAGGAGGGCCGCACCAGCAAAGGATAGCCCAGCTCACGGGCAGCCTCTGCGGCCTCCTCCACCGAGCGGGCAATGAGGCCCTTGGGCTGATGCAGCTCGAGCTCGGCAATGATGGCCCCGAAGCGTTGACGATCCTCGGCGAGATCAATGGCCTCCACCGGCGTGCCCAGGATGGGAACCCCGCAGCCGGCCAGTCCATGGGCAAGGCGCAACGGCGTCTGCCCGCCATACTGCACGATGACACCCACGGGTTGTTCCACATGGAGCACAGCCAACACGTCTTCCAGTGTCAAGGGTTCGAAATAGAGCCGGTCGGCGCTATCGTAATCCGTGGAGACGGTTTCTGGGTTGCAGTTGATCATGATCGTCTCGAACCCAGCACCACGCAGGGCCGTGGCCGCCTCCACGCAACAGGTATCGAACTCGATGCCTTGTCCGATGCGGTTGGGGCCGCTGCCCAGGATCACCACCTTGGGCCGTTCGCTTGGCCGCGCCTCACAGTGGGTCTCATAGGTGCCATACAGATAGGCGGTGGTGGCCGGAAACTCGCCGGCACAGGAATCCACCCGGTGAAATACCGGGCGCACGCCATTGTGCTGCCGCACCTGGCGCACCTCTGCCTCGCTTGAGCCCAGCAGGGCGGCCAGCCGCGCGTCGGCAAAGCCCTTGCGCTTGAGCCGCCGCCATGTATCGGCGCTCAATGCCTCGAGTCTTTGCCCGGAAAGCAGCTGCTCCTCGGCGATGAGATCGGCGATCCCGGCGATGAACCAGGGATCGATACCGCTGAGCCGGGCCACCTCGTCCTGGGACCAGCCGAGCCGCAACGCTTCGCCCACATACCACAGCCGCCGGGGGCCCGGGGTGATCAGCTCGTAGGCCAACTGTTCACAATCCTCCAGCACGCCACCTGCCACGAGGTCGAATCCGGATGTGCCCATCTCGAGGCCACGCATCGCCTTGTGCAGGGATTCCTGGAAGGTGCGCCCCAACGCCATCACCTCGCCCACCGATTTCATCTGGGCTCCCAGGCGATCCACCACACCTGGGAACTTCTCGAAGGCAAACCGGGGGATCTTGGTCACCACATAATCGATGGTGGGCTCGAATGAGCTGGGAATGACCCCGCCTGTGATCTCGTTGCGCAGTTCATCCAGCGTATAGCCCAGGGCCAGCTTGGCCGCCACCCGGGCGATGGGAAAGCCGGTTGCCTTGGAGGCCAGGGCAGAAGAACGGGAAACCCGCGGATTCATCTCGATGACCAGCATGCGCCCATCCCTCGGATTCAGGGCAAACTGCACATTGGCGCCGCCGGTATCCACCCCGATGCGCCGCAGCACGGTGATGGCCGCACGACGCATGGCCTGATATTCCCGATCGGTGAGCGTCAGCGCCGGTGCCACGGTGATGGAATCCCCGGTATGCACGCCCATGGGATCCACGTTTTCGATGGAGCAGACGATGATGGCGTTGTCGCGGCGATCGCGCACCACCTCGAGCTCGAACTCCTTCCAGCCCAGCACCGATTCTTCCAGCAGGACCTGGCGGGTGGGCGAGGCCTCCAGGGCCGCCTCCACCCGTTCGATGAGCTCGTGGCGATTAAACGCCATCCCCGCACCCCCACCGCCCAGGGTGAAAGAGGCGCGCACCATGATGGGAAAGCCCAGCATGGCAGCTGCCTCGTTGGCCTCGTCCAGGCTGCGCACATCGCAGCCTCGCGCCGTGGCGAGACCCACCTGTGCCATGGCGGCCCGAAACAGGGCCCGGTTCTCGGCGGTCTCGATGGCCGTCGCCGAGGCCCCAAGCAGCTCCACCCCATACCGCTCCAAGGTGCCATCAGCCACCAGGGCCATGGCGCAGTTGAGGGCTGTCTGGCCACCCATGGTGGGCAGCAGGGCATCGGGGTGTTCTTGTTCGATGATGGCGGCGATGGAGCGTGGATTGAGTGGCTCGATATAGACCGCATCGGCCATGGCGGGGTCGGTCATGATCGTAGCCGGGTTGGAATTGACCAGGATGACCCGGTAGCCTTCTTCCCGCAACGCCTTGCATGCCTGGACACCAGCATAATCGAACTCGCAGGCCTGACCGATGACGATGGGTCCCGAGCCGATGAGCAGGACAGACTGGATATCGTTACGCCGCGGCATCAGGCCGCCACACGGTCGGCTGCAACCGCCCGCAGAAAGGTGGCGAACAGAGGCTGCAGGTCATCCGGCCCCGGGTTGGCCTCGGGATGTCCCTGAAACCCCCAGGCCAGGGTGTGACGATGGGCAAGGCCCTGCACGGTGCCATCGAACAAGGAGCGGTGGGTCACCAGCAGATTGTCGGGCAATGTGGCCTCATCCACCACGAAGCCATGATTCTGGCTGCTGATGGCCACGCCGGCCGTCTGGACGATGATCACGGGATGGTTGATGCCGTGGTGGCCAAAGGCCATCTTCCTGGTGCGTCCGCCACAGGCCAAAGCCAAGATCTGATGGCCGAGGCAGACACCCAGGATTGGCATGCGGGATTCCAGCAGCTCCTTGGTGGCTCGATGAGCATAGGTGCAGGCCGCGGGGTCCCCGGGGCCATTGGAAAGCACCACCGCATCCGGCTGCCAGCTCAAGATCTCGGCGGCGCTGGAAGTGGCCGGTACCACCACCACCTGCCAGCCACAGGCCGCAAGACAGCTCAGGATAGCGCGCTTGGTGCCAAAATCCACCACCACCACCCGATGGCCTGCCTGCTGACTGGCGGACCATCTCGTCTCCCAATAGCTGTAGGGTACCTGCGTGCTCACCTCGCAGGCGAGATCCAGACCTTGCAGTGATGGGCAGTGCCGTGCTGCGGCCAGCGCCGCCTCGGCAGAAGGTGCAATGGCACCCCCCTGGGCGCCATGGGTGCGGATATGATGGGTCAGCGCACGGGTATTGATGCCACTGATGCCCACCACCCCGTGCCGTTCCAGATAGGCGCGCAGCGAACAGGTGGCCCGCGGCCCGGTGGTGACAGCGCTCAGCTCCCGCACCACCAGGCCACTGGCGCAGACCTGGGCACTTTGTTCATCATCGGGATTACAGCCCACATTGCCGATGTGCGGCATGGTGAAGGTGACGATCTGGCCCGTGTAGGAGGGATCGGTCAGCACCTCCTGATAGCCGGTCATGGCCGTCTGGAACACCACCTCACCCTGGGCGGTGCCGGATACGCCACAGCTCGTGCCAGGAAAAACCTGGCCGTCGGCCAGCGCCAGATAGGCCTCTGTCGTACTCAAGGCTTGACTCCCGCAGAATCTGGCCCAGATGTCCAGGACCCTGCGTTCCCGGGCCATCCCAAGACCTGGGCCATATCATAGCATCCCGGGGGCTGGTCCACCACGAAACGGGCGGCGAGTATGGCCCCCCTGGCAAAGGCCAGCCTGCTGCCGGCACGATGGGTCACCTCCAGGCGCTCGCCTGGACCAGCCAGGATGACGGTATGTTCACCGGCCACATCGCCACCACGCACCGCATGGATGCCAATGCCGGGTTCGCGCCTCGAGGTGCGACCCGAACACCAGGCAGTCGGCGGCAGGCCGCGCGCCTCCTGCAACCGTTCGGCCAGAGCCAGCGCCGTTCCCGAGGGCGCATCGCGTTTGCCGGCATGGTGCATCTCAACGATCTCGATGTCGGTCTCGGGCAGCAGCCGGGCGGCCAGGGTGGCCAGCATGCCGGCCAGCACCATGCCCGGTGCCATGTTGGCCGCGGCCACCACAGCCGCACGCGACACAGCAGCCTCCAGAAGCCCGGCATGCGTTGCCCAGGCCGTGGTACCGATCACAGCCGGAACGCCCTGGGCAATCACGGCCTCGAGTACTGCTGCTGTACCAGCCGGCCTGGAAAAATCGATCAGCACATCCACCTGGCCGCGCTCGAGCCGCTGCAGCACATCCACTGGCTGTAGCGCCACCCCAATGGGCTGCAGGCCAGCCACCGTGCCTGCATCGAGCCCCTGCTGGGCAGAAGCGCTGCCCACCAATGCGTAGGCAAGCGTCATCTCGCGGTGTTCCGCCAGAAGACGGATGATCTCCCGCCCCATTCGTCCCGATGCGCCTATCAAGGCTGCCTTGATCATAGGGATCTGTGGTTCCTGTCCTTCAGCGGATTCTCCAGCCACACGATGCGGCGGTCAGGCGGTCAGCCGTTCCACGAAGCGCTTCACGCTATCGATCCACGAACGGCGCTGCGGGGTGTGCTGGTAGTTACCGGCTTCCAGGGTGGCCTCCAACTGGCGCAACAGGTTTTCTTGTTCCGTCGTCAGATTGACCGGGGTTTCCACATGCACCTGGCAGAGCAGATCGCCCGTGGTGCCATCGTGAGGGGAACGCATGCCCTTGCCGTGCAGCCGGAATACCTTGCCGGACTGGGTTCCTGGCGGAATACTCAGCTTGAGGTGTCCATTGAGGCTGGGCACCTCGATCTCACCCCCCAAAGCGGCGGTGACGATGCTGATGGGTTGCTCGCAGAGCAGATCGTTGCCCTGGCGCTTGAAGAGAGGATGGGGGCGCACCGCAATCTGCACATAGAGGTCACCGCTGGGGGAACCGCGCACCCCAGCCTCGCCCTCGCCCACAAGACGCATGCGATCCCCGCTATCCACACCGGATGGCACATTGACCGAGAGCACCCGCTGACCCCGTACCCGTCCATCGCCATGGCAGGCCGGACACGGCTTGCTGATCACCTGTCCTTCACCATGACACTGGGGACAGGTCTGCAGGATGGAAAAAAAGCCCTGCTGCTGGCGCACCTCGCCACGCCCCTGACATTTGGGACAGGTCTGTGGCGTGCTGTCCGGCGCAGCACCACGCCCCTGGCAACTCTCGCAGGCCACCATCATGGGCACCTGGACCTTGACCGTGGCGCCGGCTGCGGCCTCTTCCAGATCGAGCTCCATCACATAGCGCAGATCGGCACCGCGCCTGGCACTGCGCCGACCGGGCCCGCCCTGGGATGCGCCAGCGAACACCTCGCCAAAGAAATCACTGAAGATATCCTGGAAGGTGTCACCGAAGCCGCCGGCTCCGCCGGCAGAACCACCCCGGGCGTAGTGCTCGCCATAGCGGTCATAGGCAGCGCGCTTCTTGGGATCACTCAGCACCTCGTAGGCCTCGTTGATCTGCTTGAAGCGATCCTCGGCTTCACTGTTTCCGGGATTGCGGTCGGGATGATAACGCTGCGCCAGCTTGCGATAGGCGCGCTTGATCTCATCATCCGCCGCCTCTCGAGCCACACCGAGGATCTCGTAATAATCGTGTGCCATGGTCATTGCTCAACTACCAAACATACGCTAAGGCAGCGCATGCGTCAAAAAACAGGAAACCATCCTTGCGCTTATTGCCCCGGCCATGAGAGCCGCGCCCTGGGCGGGCAGCATCCTTCCCTGGGAGCAAAAGGTAAACCCGCCGCCTGCGGCATCATGACCCGATGGTTTCCTGCCCAGGCCGTGGTCACTTCTGGTTTTCCTTGACCTCCTCGAACTCGGCATCGAGCACCCGGCCCTCACCATCGGCACCCCCCTGGGCCTTACCCTGATCTGCCGAGGCAGCTTGTTGGGAAGCAGCCTTTTGCAGCAGCGCACTGGAATGCTGCGAGAGCGTGGCCATGGCCTGCTCGATGCCGTTCTTGTTCTCGCCGCCGATGGCCTCCCTGGTCTGCCTGAGTGCCTCATCGATGGGTTGCCGCTCGGCGGCATCGAGTGTGTCGCCCAACTCCTTGAGGGATTTTTCCACGGCGTAAACCAGGTTTTCCGCCTGGTTGCGGGCCACCACCAGCTCATGGAATTGCTTGTCTTCCTCGGCATGGGTCTGGGCATCCTTCACCATGCGCTGCACCTCGTCCTCGGTCAGACCGGAAGAAGCCTTGACCACGATGGACTGCTCCCTGCCGGTGGCCTTGTCCTTAGCCGATACGTGCAGGATGCCGTTGGCATCGATATCGAAAGTGACCTCGATCTGCGGCATGCCCCGCTGGGCAGGCGGGATATCGGTCAGGTCAAAGCGGCCCAACGATTTGTTTTCGGAGGCTTTTTCGCGCTCACCCTGCAACACATGCACCGTCACGGCGGTCTGACCATCCTCGGCGGTGGAAAATACCTGGGTGGCTCTGGTGGGAATGGTGGTGTTGCGCTCGATGATCTTGGTCATCACCCCGCCCAGGGTCTCTATGCCCAGGGACAATGGGGTCACATCCAGCAGCAGCACATCCTTGACATCGCCAGCCAGTACGCCGGCCTGGATCGCAGCACCGATGGCCACCGCCTCGTCGGGGTTCACGTCCTTGCGTGGCTCCTTGCCAAAGAAGTCCTTCACCACATCCTGCACCTTGGGCATGCGGGTCTGTCCACCCACCAGAATGACCTCGGTGATGTCAGTCACCGAGAGACCGGCGTCCTTCAATGCCTGGCGACAGGGCTCGATGGTGCGCCGAATGAAGTCGTCCACCAGGGACTCCAGCTTGGCCCGGGAAAGACGCACATTCAGATGCTTGGGCCCCGAGGCATCGGCAGTGACGTAGGGCAGGTTGATCTCGGTCTGCTGGCTCGAGGACAGTTCGATCTTGGCCTTTTCGGCAGCTTCCCGCAGACGCTGCAAGGCGAGCGGATCCTTGCGCAGGTCGATGCCATGCTCCCCCTTGAACTCATCGGCCAGATAATCGATCACCGCCCGATCGAAGTCCTCGCCACCCAGGAAGGTGTCGCCGTTGGTGGCCAGCACCTCGAACTGGTGCTCACCTTCCACCTCGGCCATCTCGATGATGGAGACGTCGAAGGTGCCACCGCCCAGGTCATAGACGGCAATCTTGGCATCGCCGCGGCGCTTGTCCAGACCGTAGGCCAGAGCCGCGGCCGTGGGCTCATTGATGATGCGCTTCACATCCAGCCCGGCGATGCGCCCAGCATCCTTGGTGGCCTGGCGCTGGGCGTCGTTGAAATAGGCCGGCACGGTGATGACCGCCTCTGTGACCGTCTCGCCAAGATAGTCCTCGGCGGTTTTCTTCATCTTCTGCAGCACCTTGGCCGAAACCTCGGGCGGGGCGAGCTGCTTACCCATCACCTCGATCCAGGCATCGCCGTTTTTGGCCTCGACGATCCTGTAGGGCACCAGCGAGATGTCCTTTTGCACCACGGCATCGGCAAAGCGCCGTCCGATGAGCCTTTTTACGGCATGCAACGTGTTTTGCGGGTTGGTCACCGCCTGGCGCTTGGCGGCCTGCCCCACAAGAATCTCGCCATCCTTGGTGTAGGCCACCACCGATGGCGTGGTGCGCTGCCCTTCGCTGTTTTCCAGCACCTTGGGCTTACCGCCTTCCAGGATGGCCACGCAGGAATTTGTCGTTCCCAAGTCGATACCAATGATCTTACCCATAATCTTCCTTCTCCAAACCTCAACAGGCCCCTATGTTTCTTCGTTATCTTCGTTTCTGCCATCGTCTTTCCTTGCAGGCATGTCCACAAGGAAAAACCGGGCTATTCCACGCCATCGCCCTCGGTACCGCTCTCCGTCGGAGCCGGGCTCGCCACCACCACCATGGCCGGACGCAGCAGCCGGTCATGCAGCGCGTATCCCTTCTGCATGACCCGCACCACATGATGGGCAGGCAGCTCGGGGTGACTCTCCATGGCCACCGCTTCATGGTGCGTTGGATCGAACGCCTCACCCAGAGGATTGATCTCTCGCACCCCATGGCGCTCCAGGATGCCTGTCAGCAGGCGCAACGTCAGCCCGGAACCTTCCAGCAAGGAGTGCAGACGCTGCCATTCCTCGGCGGGCATGGTCTGTTCAGCCTGCAACACCGCCTGGGCTCCCAGCTCCAGGCTATCCTTCACTGGAAGGAGCTCCTGCACAAAGCGCTCGAGGGCGAAGCGCCGCGCATTGTCTGCCTCACGTTCGGCACGGCGTATGGTGTTTTCAGCGTCGGCCCGGGTACGCACATAGAGCGCCCAGTGCTCCTCGGCCTTCTTGATGGCTTCTTCCAACTGGCGGTGCAGCATGGCCCTCTCGTCGGCATCCAGCGCCCCGCCAACTGGTCCGGGGTCATCCTGCCCAGCGGGCGCCAACCCATCGCCCCGTCCCTCTGCCTCGGCAGGCAATGAATGATGCGCTTCACGCCTTGCGGTCTCTTCATCCCACATCATGCTGCTCCTCCATGGAAATGACGCGCGGCCCGCCTCCTCCTGGCCATGGGGAGGCGCACCTGGCTCTCTGCCCTAAACTAGAAGATTGGGGCTCAGTGACGGCAATTCAAGATGGCACCCAGCAACTGGGCACCGAGATTGACGGTGGGGATGACCCGTTCATAAGGCATGCGCCGTGGCCCCAGGGCAGCGAGCACACCCTGGGTACGCCCCTGCACCTGATAGGGGGCGCTGACCATGCTCAGATCCTCGAACGAACTGATTTCCAGTTCACCGCCGATGAAGACCTGCATCTTGCCCGCCGCAATGCACTGTTCCAGGAGATGCAGCAACTCACGCTTGGCGTCCAGGGTGCGAAACAGCTCCTCGAGCTTGGCCATGTCCTGCAGTTCCTTGCAGGACAGCAGATGCCACTCGCCGGCAATGAAACAGTCGGTTGCTTCCTCTTCCTCGCCAGCCAGCAACGCCATGGCCATGCTCACGGAAGACCGCATCCACTGGCTCAACATGGAATGGGTCTTGTCGAGCTCATCCACCAGGCGGTGACGAGCGGTCAGCAGGTCACAACCCCGAAAGGCTTCGCTGAGATAGTTGCTTGCCCATTCCAGCTCGACATCGCTGAAGGTGTGGTTGACACACAGAATGCGGTTTTCCACGTCATAATTGCTGAAGACCAGGATCGCCAGTACACGGTTCTCGGAAAGATTCAAGAACTCCACATGGCGGATGGCGGCATGCTCCCGCTTGGGCCTCGTTACCAGGGCCACCATCTTGACGGCACTGGCGATGGCACCAGATACTTCCATCAGCAGAGCCACCAGGTCCTTGTCCGCCATGGCCAACAGGCGATCGTCCATGAGCAAGCGGGTCTCTTCCTGGGTGCCCTGGGCAATGGAGGTGGCATCAAGCAAGGTATCGATGAAGTAGCGATACCCCTTGGTGGTGGGCACCCGACCTGCCGAGGCATGCGGAGCCTCCACCAGCCCCAGCTCCTCCAGGTCGGCCAGGATGTTGCGTACCGTGGCGGCACTCAGGGTCAGGTTGCATTCCCGGGCCAGCGTGCGTGATCCAATGGGCTCCCCTTCGCTGATGTGCAACTCCACCAGCACCTTGAACAGATGGTTGTAGCGCGCATCAAGATCTTGCACGTTCATTACACCGCGCATGGCACTCCTGCAACCCCCATGCTTCGCGCCCTCGCCAACATGAACCCCTATGACACACCGCGCCACTCATCCGCCGTCGCCCCTACCGGATACCGGATAAGTGCACAGGTTGTTATTAATCTAACTGCAAACAATCGATGTATGCAACGGTCTGCCGCGGGTGCGCCCTTGTCCTCGGTTCTGCCGGGGAACACGGCTCCCATGCAGGCTGGAAGGATCAGCCTCCCTTGGCAGCTCTTGGAATCGAACCATGTTAGCATACTGGCTTGTGCGCCGTTTCCATAGCGCCATCCCCAGGGGACGACTGCCATCATGTCCAAACCGATCCAACGCGTCGTCGTCGCAGGCGATGCCGGCAATCCTCTGTTCGAGGACACCGCGCAAGCCATCCTGCGCTTTCTGGCGCACCGCCATGTCCAGGCCACGTCGTTCGGCTGGACGCATGCCAGCACCCCGCCCCTTGAGCCAGCCAACCTGACCGAGGACCTCCAACACCACGCCCAGGGCAGCGAGTTGATCATCGTCCTGGGAGGTGATGGCACTTTCCTGCGCATGGCCGCCGCCGCTGCGGCCTGGCGGATCCCCCTGCTGGGCATCAATCTGGGGCGACTGGGCTTTCTGAGTGATCTCTCGTCGAATGATCTGGAGCGATCCCTGGGCGACATACTCGATGGTCGAGGCCGGCTGGAACAGCGCATGCTGCTCTCGGGCCGCATCCTCGGCGGGCGGGAGGAACGCCTGAGGCGCGTGGCACTCAATGAGGTCTGCCTGCTCAAGGCCGAGCCGGGGCGCATCATCGAATGCTCTTTGGCCATCGACCAAGAATGGATCAGCCAGCATCGCGCCGATGGCCTGCTGTGCGCCACGCCCACCGGGTCCACAGCGTATGCTCTTTCCAGTGGCGGCCCAATCCTGCATCCGGATGTCGATGGCATGGTGGTGGTACCCATCTGCCCCCATACGCTCAGTGACCGCTCATTGGTGCTGCCTGCCCGGGCCACGGTGGCCTTTCATCTGCAAGCGGGCAGCGCCCTGGTGATGTGGGATGGGCATCACCGCCATCAGCTGGCCCCAGATGAATTCGTGGAGATCACCGTCTCCGAGCATCGCATATCCCTATTGCATCCACAGGGTTACAATTACTTCCAGCGGCTGCGTCACAAGCTGTTGTGGGGTTCGCCCCCGCAGCACAGCAACCAATCCCCGCCAACCCCATCCTGACGCCCCTGCAACCCGACACCCATGCTCCACCAACTCCTCATCCGCAACATGGCCCTGGTAGATCACATGCAGATCGAGTATGGCCAGGGCTTGTGTGTGGTCAGCGGCGAGACCGGTTCTGGGAAATCCCTTCTGGTGACAGCCCTGGGGCTTGCCATCGGCGATCGCGCCGATGCGACTCTCATCCGCAACGGCCAGAAAGAAGCCGAGGTCAGCGCCGTCTTCGATCTCTCACGCCAGCCCCGGGTGCAGCGTCATCTTGAGGAACAGGAGCTGGCCGATGGCAACACATGCATCCTGCGCCGTATCCTGCGACCCGACGGCCGGTTGCGCGCCTGGATCAATGGCCATCCCAGCACCGCCCAGCAACTGCGCGCCGTGGGAGACCTGCTGGTGGATCTGCATGGCCAGCACGAGCATCACCTGCTGCTGCGCCCGGCGCAGCAGCGCATGTTGCTGGATGCCTTCTGCGATCACATGCGCCTGACCAACCTGGTAGCGGAACGCTACCATCGCCTGCGGTTCATCGAACAACGCCTGACCCAGCTGGAGGCAGCAAACGCCGAGCAGGCACACAGGCAGCTCATGCTGCAGCAGGCCATCAGGGACCTCACTGCCCTGGATCCCCAGCCCGGTGAAGCAGAGGAACTGGAGGAACTCTGCCGCACGCTGCGCGCCAAGGAACAGATCCTCGAGGCACTGCGCAGCAGCCTTGCGCTCGCCGAAGACGAGGATCCCAACGCCAGCGGCCTGCTGGCCAGGGCACTGCAGCACCTGCGCCATGCCCTGCCCCTGTCCAGGGAGCTTGCCGGCCCCGTGGCCGAGCTGGAGGCTGTTTCCAGCGCTCTTGGCGATGCGCTGCGTACCCTGCGCCACCTGCAGCACGACCTGGATCTGGATCCGTCGCGCCTGCGGACCCTGGAGGAACGCCGTTTTGCCTTTGCCGAGCTGGCCCGGCGCCATGACGTGCCAGCAGGCCAACTGCATACCGTGCTGGCCTCCCTCAGGCACGAGCAGACCACCACAGAGGGTCATGACCTGGAACTGGCCAGATGCAGGGAAGAGCTGGCAGGGGCCGTGATAGCCTACAACAAGGCGGCCTCCGAACTCAGCGCCAGCCGTCGGGAAGGCGCTGAACGTCTCTCCCAGCAGGTCTCCATGGTAGCGCAGCGCCTGGGAATGCCCCGGGCCCTGATCCAATTTCAGGTACAGCGCCTGGGTGACGATCATGCGACGGTGACACCCCATGGGTGGGATAGCATCCTCGTCCTGGCCACCATGAATCCTGGGGAACCACCCAAACCATTGCCGCAGGTGGCTTCTGGCGGCGAGCTTTCCCGCCTGAGTCTTGCCATCCACAGCTGCATTGCCGCCGATGAATCGGCCACCATGGTTTTCGACGAGGTGGATGTGGGTATCGGCGGAGCCACCGCTCAGATGGTCGGCCTGTTGCTGGCCCGGCTTGCCGCCAACCGGCAGGTGATCTGCGTCACTCACCTGCCCCAGGTGGCGGCCTTTGCCAGCTGGCACCTGCAGGTGAGCAAGGAGATGGGGGCGCACGCCACCACGTTGCAGGCCCAGGTTCTCCATGGCGAGCAGCGCCTCCATGAGCTGGCACGGATGCTTGGCGGGCTCGAGATCACCGCCGCTGTCAAGCAGCATGCCCAGGAGCTGCTGGCCATGGGCCAGCAACGCCAGCTCCTGGCTGACCACGAATGAGTTTTCCAAAAGAACCCTGACAGCCTAGCCATAGGCCAGCAGCAGGATAGACACGGCCAACAGCCACAGGGCCAGCAGCGTCATCCCGCGCTCCCACAGGTTGGCGGTTTGCGGCGTACCGGCAGGCACATCCTTCCAGCCGCTGCACATGGGTTTGACAAGGTTCTCGCCTTTGGCCCAGTAGAGAAGGATGGCCAGGACATGCACCGCCACGGCCGCCAGCAGCACATTGCTCTGCCAGCTGTGCCAGCGGCTCAGCAGGCGGCCCCACCGCACCGGCAGCAGGTGATGCAAAGGCCCCTGAAAAAGGATGTCATCGCTGGCGCACAGGCCAGTGGCCAGCTGTGCTGCCAGCAGCAGCAGCAGCAGAAAGACCATATAGCTGCCCAGTGGATTATGGCCCACTCCAGGCGGTGCCTTGGTGCCGGACAGCAGGTGGCGGGCATGGCGCCAGGCAGTGGCAGGACCATAGCAAAAGGCCCGGAAGCGACTGTAGCGCCCCCCCAGGAAGCCCCAGGTGAGACGGAAGCCCAGCAGCGCTCCAAGGGCATACCCCAGACGCATGTGCCACAGCCGGGCCTCGATACCCAGCCAGCCGGTCACATACATGGCCACCACCACTGCCACCAGCAGCCAGTGAAAGAGCCGCAGCGGCCCATCCCAGATGCGCACCGTCTGCAAGGTCTGGTCCTGCTGGCGCACGGGGCCTGTCAGCCGCGCAACCCCACACCGTCGCGCAGCAGCCGCCACGCATAGAAATAGAACACGGCGATGGTCAGCAACAAAATACCATAGGCAAGCCCGATGGGCACATCGGCCACCCCCACCATGCCATAGCGGAAGGCATTGACCATGTAGACCACGGGATTGAGGTGGGACAGGCCGCGCCAGAAGGGCGGCAACATGTGCAGCGAATAGAACACCCCACCGAGATAGGTGATGGGCGTCAGCACGAAATTGGGAACGATGGCGATGTCATCGAACTTCCTGGCATAGACCGCATTGATGAAACCCCCCAGGGCAAACAGCACCGCGGTCAGGAAAATGACCGACAGCGTGACCAGCCAGTGGGTCATGGGCAGGTGGGTGAAGCACAGGGCAATCAGCAGCACCACCAGACCCACCAACAGGCCGCGACCCACCCCTCCGCAAACGAAACCCAGCAAAATGACGTTGTTGGAGACCGGGGCCACCAACATCTCCTCCACGTAGCGGTTCATCTTGGCCCCAAAGAACGACGAGGTGACATTGGCATAGCTGCTGGTGATCACCGCCATCATCACGATGCCCGGCACAATGAAGGCCATGTAGCTCACCCCGTCGATCTGCGGGATGCGCGAGCCGATGAGGTGGCCGAAGATCAGGAAATACAGCGTCATGGTGATGGCCGGCGGCACCAGCGTCTGGATCCAGATGCGGGTATAGCGCCTGGTCTCCTTGGCTGCGATGGCCCAGAAGGCATGCCAAAACACCTGGCGCAGCGGTTTCAGGACCACCTGGTTCATACCGCCACCTGCCTTGTTGCGGGCTGGGCCTGCTCCCCGATGCCCACCAGACGCGTGAACAGGGCTTCCAGCCGGTTTTGCTTGTTGCGCATGGAATGCACCACGATGCCCCGGGCTGCCAGCAGTGCGAACAGGTCATTGAGGTTCTGGTCGCGGCCCACGCAGACCTCCAACGTCCGCGGGTCCACCAGCTTGACCCCGAAGTCTCCCAGGGACGACAGCACGGCCAGTGGCTCACACAGGTAGAGCACGAACACTTCCGAGTCCAGCTGATCCAGCAGGGACCGCATGGCGGCGTTGGCGATGATCTCGCCATGGTCGATGATGGCCACCTGCCGGCACAAGCGCTCTGCTTCCTCCAGGTAATGCGTGGTGAGGATGATGGTGGTGCCGCTGCGGTTGAGCTCTTCGAGAAAGCCCCACAATCCCAGGCGCAGCTCCACGTCCAACCCTGCTGTGGGCTCATCCAGGATCAGCAGCCGAGGCCGGTGCACCAGGCCACGGGCGATCAGCAAGCGGCGTTTCATGCCGCCGGAAAGGGCTTTGGCCTGCTGCTGGCGCTTGTCGGCCAAGCCCAGGATATGCAGCAGATGCTCCACGATATCGCGCAGTTCCAGGCGACTCAAGCCGAAATAACCCCCCTGGGTATAGAGGATATGCTCCACCTTCTCGAAAGGGTTGAAGTTGATCTCCTGGGGCACCACGCCCAGCATCTGCTTGACGCCATAGGGATTCTGATCGAGACGCTCCCCGAAGACCGTCACCAGGCCACCCGAGGGCCGCACCAGCGAGGCGACGATGCCGATGGTGGTGGATTTGCCAGCCCCGTTGGGGCCCAGCAGGGCGAAGAACTCGCCCTGCTCCACATGCAGGGAGATACCCTTGAGGGCCACCTTGCCATTGGCATAGGTCTTGGTAAGCTGGTGGAGCGACAGGGCATGCACGGGATCGATCATGGTGGATTTTTGCTCTTTGCCCGCAGGTGATCTTGCTATACTACGGTTTGGTTTCTGGTTTTTGGGTTTTCTGGTTTTTGGCTCATGTCCGCGTCTGCCGGACCAGTAAAGACGACCCAGCAAAGCAATTCAGTATAAAACGATTAGGGGGAGGAACGCATCTTGGATTACAAAACGTACATGTGCACCATCTGCGGCTTCATCTACGATGAACAGGAGGGCTACCCCGCAGGTGGTATTCCGGCAGGGACCAAGTGGGAAGACATCCCCGCCGACTGGACCTGCCCCCAGTGCGGGGCCAGCAAGGAAGAGTTCGAGCTGACCGAGCTGTGACCGCCACCGCCCACGCCCGGCACCTTATCTCCTGAGCCAACGCGCAGCACGCCCCAGCACCGTGATGCGCAGGCCAGACCCCTGGCAATCCCGCCTAGCCATCCAGCCGGAAATAACCGATGGCCCTGTTGAGCTCGTCCATGGTGG
>WOYI010904764.1_pt1 | contig 52615 bp, 47 predicted proteins | sample 6423411 | NCBI WGS metagenome assembly WOYI01 (sample SAMN13441803, study PRJNA592873) | oil field metagenome | biome: oil field; feature: oil-well bore; material: oil-contaminated soil; isolation source: oil-contaminated soil from oil-well borehole | place: Germany: Wietze | collected 2016-10-18 ... | reverse complement strand
TAACAACCAATACGGGTGGGGTGGCGGATTATTAGTAAGATTCTAAAAAAGGCTAAAAAAGACAATGTGCGGCGATTAATACCTTTATTTGTCGCATAATGTGCGATGAATAGAATAAATATGCGGAGAATAAGTCGTATATTTATCGCAAATATTGCGGAGAATGAAGATTTACATATATCAAAAAGAAGGTTGGGCTAACTTTAAATGGGACAATGAAAAACTGCTTTCGTTGTTAGGAAAAGTAAGAAACTTACAAGGAAGGCTTGTTGGTAGAATGGAATCACTGGGTTTCGACCTTCGAAATGAAGCAACCCTGGAAACGTTGACTCTTGATGTTTTAAAATCAAACGAAATTGAGGGAGAAATTTTAAATCCAGAACAAGTGCGCTCATCGTTGGCTCGTCGTCTGGGAATGGAAATTTCAGGATTAATTCCATCCGACAGAAATGTTGAAGGAGTTGTAGAAATGATGTTGGATGCCACACAAAATTATTCTAAGCCATTAACAAAAGAACGGCTTTTTGATTGGCATGCTGCCTTATTCCCAACAGGAAGAAGTGGAATGTATAAAATAATTGTTGGAAACTGGAGAGACGACTCAACAGGTCCCATGCAAGTTGTCTCCGGTGCTTTGGGAAAAGAAAAAGTTCACTATCAAGCCCCGGATGCTTCAAATATTGAGAATGAAATAAACCAATTTTTAGAATGGTTCAACAAAAATGAAACACAAGACCCTGTTATTAAAGCAGGAATTGCGCATTTGTGGTTTGTGACGATTCACCCGTTTGAAGACGGAAATGGCAGAATAGCAAGAGCAATAACTGATATGCAGTTGGCAAAGTCGGATGGAATATCACATCGATTTTATAGCATGTCTGCACAAATAAGCAAAGAAAGGAAGCAATACTACGACGTTCTTGAAAAAACACAAAAAGGAACAGTAGAAATTACAAATTGGCTGGAATGGTTTTTAAAGTGCTTATTTGATGCACTAAATTCTTCAAATCAGGTTTTAGGAAAAGTGATTTATAAACACAAATTCTGGAATTTGAATGCAACAAAACTCCAGAATGACAGGCAAAAATTACTGCTAAACAAATTATTAGATGGATTTGATGGGAATTTGACTTCATCAAAATGGGCGAAAATTGCCAAATGCTCAACAGACACTGCTTTAAGAGATATCCAGGACTTGATAAATAAAAATATTTTGAGAAAGACTGAAGGAGGTGGACGAAGTACAAGTTATGAATTGGTAGAAATAGAATAAAAAAATTAACCACCACCCAAAAGGAGGTGGTTTAATCTCCGTTCCTGAAGCCATCCAAAAGACTACGGCACAAACGCACATTTCCCGCCCGCTATTCCATTTATTCCGTTTCCTTTTGTCTGTTTCATTCACTTTGTTTTTGGGTGCCTAAGCGTTCAATTAAGGCTTCCTAAACAATTATCTCTGACATATTTGCTCCGATTTCTTCAATTTAATACACAAACAGATGCATTACAAACAAAAAGACCCTGGTAGTCTGACATTTGAGTTAATTTCATAGGACTTGAACGGGCTAAAGCCATGAATATGGCATCGATTATTCACAATGAAGGAAGCTGTGTATGTTACCGAAGGGATTGAAAGAACGGCACAAGACCAGGTCCTATCATTTCCATCAAATTATGAAGGCGATTTTGTCGAATGTTATATTGCATTTCGCACGTTGGATGGTTCGGTTTCGAATAGTAAATACATTGGCTCGTTCGAAATTGCCATGCCGGATTAATAAATTTATCAGGAGGGTAAACCGTCTGATAGTCAGGCGTTTTTTTTATTCTCTTAACTGTCCTTTTTACGGCAATTTGTATGTATCACGATGTATGAAAAAGAGAAAGCAGTTACTTTGTTTTGTAACTGCTTCATTTCCAGTAGCGAGAGGCGGGCTTGAACCGCCGACCTCATGATTATGAATCATGCGCTCTAACCAGCTGAGCTACCTCGCCAAATTTAATTTAAAAGCAATTTAATCTTTGTATTTGCAAAGCTTTTTACCGTTGTAAAAAGCGCCCAAAAGGCTTTAAAATTGCGGTGCAAATATAGTATTTATTTTTATTTGGCTCCGTTTTTTTTGAAAAAATTGAAATCAACCATAGAAGCCTTGATTTTGTTGTTTGTTAGTTACATTTCTAATAACTATATTGCCAAAAATCGAACTTATGGCAAAGAACAGGATACAATTTGAATACGTAATTAATTGCTCCCCTAAAGTTTTGTATAACAGGCTCAGTACGGCCTCCGGGCTGACTGAATGGTTTGCCGATGATGTTCGTGTAAGGGGTAAAAAATACACATTTATTTGGGATAAATCGGAGCAGGTTGCCGAGATGACTTTACAGAAAGAAAACAAGCTCGTCAGGTTTAATTGGCTTGATACCGAAGATGAGGAGGAATCGTATTTCGAATTTAGAATTACACGCGACGAACTAACAGGAGATGTGTCGCTTATTATTGCCGATTTTGTGGAAGAGGGAGAAGAGGATGAGGCAAAGGGTTTATGGGATACTCAGGTTGCCGATCTCAAACATATTTTAGGTTCGATTGCCTGATCGCTTCAAAAAAGACAAACACGTTTCAGTATTCTTAACTTTTTTTACTTTCCCAATCACCAAAATAACTTAGTTTTGTACTCGTTTTTAGAAGGTAAACCGATTGCATGAAACGTTTGCATTTATACATCATTAAGTCGTTCATCGGGCCATTTGTGATGACCTTTTTTATTGTACTTTTTATCCTGCTTATGCAGTTTTTATGGAAGTACGTGGACGATCTGGTTGGCAAGGGACTCGATTTTGGCGTATTGGCTGAAATGATGTTCTATGCTTCGTTTGCCTTGCTACCCCTGGCATTCCCGCTGGCCATGCTACTGGCATCGATTATGACGTTTGGCTCGATGGGCGAGAACTACGAGTTGGTGGCCATGAAATCCTCGGGAATATCTTTATTCAGGATAATGCGACCTTTGATTTTGATTGCAATTTTAATAACATCCACCGCATTTTACTTTTCAAACAATATTGTTCCGAAAACCAATCTTCGTTTTTCAACATTATTATACAGTGTGAAGCAACAAAAACCGGAACTTGTTTTACAAAGCGGAGTTTTCACCAACGAAATTGATGGATATAGTATAAAGGTGAGCCACAAAGACAACAAAACAAAAATGTTGTACGACTTGCTTATTTACGATCACAGTGGAGGGAAAGCTAACGAAAGCGTAACTGTCGCTGACTCCGGAATACTTCGAATCACTGACGATAAAAAGTTTATGGTCCTTACTCTGTTCCATGGCATCAATTACGAAGAAACAAAGCCTGAAAATAACCGCGACAGAGACAATCATGGATACCGTCGAAGCATCTTTCAGGAACAAACGATTCGTGTAAAAACAAAGGGTTTCGATTTTAACCGGCGCGACGAGAGTATTTTCCGAAACCAATCCCGAATGCTAAACCTGAAAGAACTGCGTGACATGGAAGACAGCCTTTCGGTTGATTATTACAACAGGCTGAGGAAGTATATGACGCAAATTAATCTGAACCCTACAGTTACCATAGCGCTATACAACTTAATGGTGAAAGAAGACTCTCTAAAAAGGCCAGCAGTACCTGGGCCGGATACAATTGTTGATTTTGACAGTTGTTTTGCGGGCGTCGAAAAATGGGTGCAAGCCGATATTGTTGGTCAGGCCCTGGAAAGCGCACGCAATGTCAATCAAAATGTTAACATGTTCCAGAGTCAGCTGTATGTGCATAAAACCAACCTAAATCGTTACAATATGGAGGCGCACCGGAAGTTTACGCTTTCCGTGGCCGTTCTTGTCTTTTTCTTTGTTGGCGCGCCTTTGGGAGCCATTATTCGAAAAGGAGGTTTAGGAATGCCGGTAATTGTTTCCATATTATTGTTTATATTTTACTATATATTATCAATCAGCGGCGAAAAATCGGCACGTGAAGATGTGTGGAACATGATGAACGGGATGTGGTTCTCAACTTATATTTTCCTGCCGGTTGGCGTGTGGTTAACCTATAAAGCAGCTACCGATTCTGCCATCATGTCGGCCGAAACCTACACCAAGTTTTTTAGTAGGTTGGGACTTGGAAGGTTTTTCAAACAAAAACCGAAGAAATAGACTATTCTATGAGGATACTGCAGGTTACCAATAAAGTTCCCTATCCTGCCAAAGACGGCGGTGCAATAGCCTGTATGAACCTGTGTGTTGGTTTTTCTCAGTTAGGCCACCAGGTAACGGTTTTATCGATGAACACGGTGAAACATTACACCAATTACAAGGATATTCCCGAAACCGTGAAAAATATTGCCGCATTCAGGCTGGTTGATGTCCCGGCGCGAATCAGTGCATTGCAGGCTTTGTTAAACCTGATTTTCTCGAAAAAACCCTACAATGCCGTTCGTTTTATCAGCGATAATTTCTCAAAAGAACTCGAAAAGTTGTTGCTGAATGAATCATTTGATATCATCCAACTGGAAGGACTTTACCTGCTTCCATATATTCCGGTTATCAGAAAAAATTCAAAAGCCCTGGTTGTATATCGTGCACATAATATCGAGCACGAAATATGGCAGCGAAGTATGAAAGTTTCGCAAGGCTTTCGACGGTTCTATTTAAAAAATCTTTCACGGAGGATACAAAAATTTGAGCTATCGATGCTGAATAGTTATGATTTGTTGGTACCCATCACTGCACGCGACGAATCCATACTGAATAATATGGGAAATAAAAAACCCACGCATGTTTCACAAACTGGTATCGATGCATCGGTGATGATTCCCAACTCAAAAAAACTTGAGCATCCCACATTATTTCACCTGGGGTCGATGGAGTGGGCCCCCAATCAGGAAGGTTTGATCTGGTTTGTTGAAAAATGCTGGCCTGCAATTCATGAAAAATATCCTGAAATAAAATTTTATGTAGCCGGAAGAAATGCCCCGGGCTGGCTTCAAAAACGGATGGAATTGCCCAATGTTGTATTTGTGGGCGAGGTAGCCGATGCCTACGATTTTATGAATTCAAAATCGGTGATGATCGTTCCGCTTTTTTCGGGAAGTGGTATGCGTGTGAAGATCATCGAAGGAATGGCGCTCGGGAAAAGCATTGTAACCACTCCAATAGGCGCCGAAGGGATTGATGTGCAACATCGAAGACATTTGTTGATTGCCGAAAATGAGACGGATTTTGTACAGGCAGTTTCGGATCTTTTAGATGATCAGGATTTATTTCTCGAAATAGGACGAAATGCCATCGGGTTCATCCATGAAAATTTTGATAACTTAGCAACAGCAGGCAAGCTTATCGATTTTTACCAACAATATATCCGATGATTCTGATTGTTCTGTTTTGGATCTTACTTTTTATTGTCGTATATACCTTTGTAGGATATGCGATGATTTTGTGGCTCCTGGTAAAAATAAAATCGATTTTATTTCCCTTTAAAAAATTGAAGTTCGACGAGACTTTTGAACCTGAAGTATGTTTGTTTGTAACTGCTTTTAACGAGAAAGATTATATTCAACAAAAAGTTCAGAATTCTTTTAACTTAGATTATCCGAAAGAAAAAATCCAATATGTTTGGATAACTGACGGCTCAAATGACGGCACACCTGAACTTCTGAAAAAGTATGATCAACTCGAAGTTTATCATCAACCCGAGCGCCGTGGAAAGATGCATGCCATGAACCGTGGAATGAAATTCGTGAAAGCGCCAATCATAATCTTTTCGGATACAAATACTTTGCTGAATAAAAATGCAGTACGCGAAATAGTAAAGCGTTTCAGTAATGCCAAAGTAGGCTGTGTTGCAGGAGAAAAGCGGATTATCGAAAGCGAAACGGAAAGTGCTGCCGGTGCTGGCGAAGGTTTGTACTGGAGGTTCGAGTCGTGGATCAAGCAACTCGATTCGGAGCTGAATTCGGCAGTGGGGGCAGTGGGGGAGTTATTTGCCATCCGTGCTGAACTTTTTGAAGATGTAGAAACTGATACTCTGCTCGACGATTTTATCATCTCGCTGCGAATAGCCCAAAAAGGCTATAAAATTGCCTACGCGCCCGAAGCTTATGCGCAGGAAAATGCATCGTTAAATGTGAAAGAAGAGTTAAAGCGAAAAGTGAGAATCGCTGCGGGCGGAGTACAGACCATTGTCCGTTTGGGCAGCTTGCTTAATATTTTCAGGAACGGCTGGTTGAGCTGGCAGTATTTTTCGCACAAGGTTTTACGGTGGACGGTTACTCCACTGGCTCTTTTTCTACTTTATTTTGTTAATCTGGGGATCGTATTGAAAAAAGGTAATTTCCAGCCCACCGATTTTTATACCGTGTTTTTATGCCTTCAAACGCTGTGTTACTTTATTGCCTTGTTCGGATGGTATTTCGAAAATAAAAAGATCAGGCTGAAATTCTTTTTTGCACCCTATTATTTTGTAATGTTCAACCTGGCGTCGATTCGGGGAATCTTTCGGTACATAAAGGGGAAACAGGCGGTAACCTGGGAAAAGTCGAAACGTGCCTGATCTTACTGACTTAGCTTTTTCTGAAAACGCTTCTCGATCAGATCGCAACGTTTGATCGATTTCCTGAACCAGTCGAGTTTGATCTGATCTTTCTCCACTTCGCTTAATTTCCAATCGATACGTTTATCGTTTTTCATACTAAGTGTGAGATGATGCAGAATAATGGCTGCTGAGACTGAAATATTAAAACTTTCGGTAAAACCGTACATCGGGATTTTAACAAATTCATCGGCTTCTTTTAGAATCGTCTCCGAAATTCCCGGTAGTTCCGATCCAAAAACCAACGCAGTTTTTCCTTTTGTCAGGTCAAAGTCCCCTAATTCCTGGTTGTTGATGTGCGGACTTGTGGCTACAATTCTGTAATTCTGAGCCTTTAAATTGCGAATGGCTTCCAGGCTGTTGTTCCCGGCTTCATTGTATTTGTGTAACGACAACCATTTTGACGAGCCCATCGCTATATCGCGATGAACTTTAAAATCGTTTTGGTTCTCGATAATGTGCACATCCTGAATACCAAAACAGTCGCAGGTGCGTAATACAGCGCTGGCATTTTGGGCCTGAAAAAGATCCTCTAAAACAACGGTCAGGTACCTGGTCCGCATATTTAATACATCGTCGAATAACTGGATTCGGTTAGGAGTGAGGTATTGCGATAAATGTTCCAGGAGTTTTTTATCAATTCTTTCCATCGATCGGTGTTTATAACAAATAAAAAGGGAAGCGTTTGGCTCCCCTTTTTAATTTCATTTCAGTGTATCGTTATGATACTGCGTCAGCTAACTCAGCTCCTGCTTTGAATTTAACAACTTTTTTGGCAGGAATACTAATTTCTTTACCGGTTTGCGGGTTTCTACCTGTTCTGGCACCACGTTCAGAAATAGCGAAAGAACCAAATCCAATCAGGGCTACTCTGTCACCGCCTTTTAAAGCGTCGGTTGTTGATTCCACAAATGCGTCCAAAGCTTTTTTGGCGTCAGCTTTGCTCAGGCCAGCTTTTTCGGCCATAGCGTCGATTAATTGTGCTTTATTCATAAGGCAAAATTTAAAATAATTAATTAAGTGATTGAAATTAAACTAATTAGTTAATATAACTTGTATTTTTTATTCCATCGTTTATCTCCGAAAAATTGAATGAAATGATTCTGAACATTCAGTAAAATCAATACTTTCAGAGAACTTTGCCTAAGGCTTAGCTAAATTCAGAAATAAGTTTTAAAAAACCAAACACTGAAACCCTTTTTTTTCAGCACTTTCAGAAAAAATTGCAAAAAACAGTTTTGAGGTTTGAAAAAATCGTATATTTTTGCACCGCGCCTGGAGAGATGGCAGAGTGGTCGATTGCGGCGGTCTTGAAAACCGTTGTACCGAGAGGTACCGGGGGTTCGAATCCCTCTCTCTCCGCCAAAAGATCCACTGGAAATTCCGGTGGATTTTTTTATTTGGCATATTGTTGATAATTTTTTTTGAACAGCGCGTTATCAGGGGCTTCAAACCAACTTTAACCCACAAAAACGGCATCAGAAAATATCTTTTTATTTTTTAAGTGCATTTAGGTAATTTAGTTTGATTTGTTATATTTGCAGTCGCTAAATAAAAAGCATTGTTCTTCTCAAAATACACGGGTGTAGCTCAGTTGGTAGAGCACTGGTCTCCAAAACCAGGTGTCGGGAGTTCGAGTCTCTCCTCCCGTGCACTTTAAACGAGGTTCTTTGTAGAAGACCTCGTTTTTTTGTTGCTTCAATTCGCTCGAAAATTCAGGTATTTTCTTTTCTTTTCATTACTTTCAGCGCACAAATCAGGTGGCATGCAAGTCGACGTTTTTATACCGTGTTTTATCGATCAGTTTTATCCCGAAACTGCTGCGAGTTTTATCAGGATACTGGAAAAGGCAGGGTGTGAAACATTCTACAATCCCGGGCAAACCTGTTGCGGGCAACCGGCTTTCAACAGTGGTTACTGGAATGAAGCTCGGACTGTAGCCACTAAATTTATCCATGATTTTAGCGAAGGGAGACCCGTAGTGGGGCCATCAGCTTCGTGCACCGGTTTTATACGCAATTATTACCAGAAACTATTTGAAGGCGAAGATTTGCTTGATTCTGCCAACCAACTCCGGAAACGTGTTTACGAATTTTCTGATTTTGTGGTGAACCATTTAAAAGTAGTTGATTTTGGAGCTACTTTCCCGCATCGGGTTACTTTTCACGATAGCTGTGCCGGTTTGCGCGAATATGGTATAGGAGAGGAGCCCCGAAAATTGCTGGCCAATGTAAAGGGGCTCGAATTGATTGAAATGGAAAAGCGTGATACCTGCTGTGGTTTTGGCGGTACGTTTATGGCCAAGTTCCATCATATTTCAACCGCCATGTCCGAGCAGAAAGTGGAAAATGCAATGAAAACAGGGGCCGAGTATATTGTATCTACCGAAGCTTCATGTTTGATGAACCTTGAATCGTACATCAGAAAACAAAAACTACCGATCAAAACTATTCATTTGGCCGATCTTCTGGTTAGTGGGTGGAAATAAGTTGAATCCAAATTACAGCTCACAGCTCTCGCCCGTTGTTAAAACATTTGCATCTCGTGCAAGCGTTTGTATCTGCCGTCTAATTTGATTAGCTCGTCGTGGGTGCCCTGCTCAACTATTTCACCTTCGTGGAAAACACAGATTTGGTCGGCATTTCGCACGGTAGAAAGACGGTGTGCAATAACCAGCGATGTACGGTTTTTCATGAGTTTTTCGAGCGCATCCTGCACCAGACGTTCCGATTCGGTATCAAGAGCTGAGGTAGCTTCATCCAGAATCAGAATTGGTGGGTTTTTAAGAATGGCGCGGGCGATGCTAAGTCGCTGCCGCTGACCGCCCGAGAGTTTACTTCCGCGGTCTCCGATAATGGTGTCGTAGCCTTTTTCGGTTGCCATAATAAAATCGTGTGCGTTGGCAACTTTAGCGGCTTCTATTATCGCTTCTTTGCTGGTATGGTCAACACCAAAAGCGATGTTGTTGTAAATGCTGTCGTTAAACAGAATGGCTTCCTGGTTCACGTTTCCCATAAGGTTGCGCAGGTCGAATATCTTCAAATCACGTATATCGGTTCCATCAATAAAAATTCCGCCTTCCTGAACATCGTAAAATCGCGGAAGCAGGTCGACAAAAGTGGTTTTTCCACTTCCCGATTGTCCAACTAATGCCACCGTTTTACCTTTTTCAACCTTTAACGAGACATTTTTCAACACCTTTTTTTCTTCGTACGCAAAACTGATGTTACGATATTCCACTTCGTCCGATAAATTGGCGATAGCTTTTGCTCCGCTTCGTTCAGTAATCTTATTTTCGGCCATCAGGATCATGTCGATCCGGTCCATGGCAGCCAATCCTTTTTGAATACTGTACAATGCTTGTGTAAATGCTTTTGCGGGGTTAATAATCTGGTAAAAGATACCGAGGTAAGCAATAAATTCAGGCCCACTTAATTCGCTGTTGTTTCCCAGAATTAATGTTCCACCAAACCAAACTACAATTACCATCACAATGGTTCCCAAAAGTTCGCTCATTGGATGGGCCAGTTCGCGGCGGCGCATCAAGCGGTTCATGATTGAGCGGTAGCCGTCCAATTCTGCATCAAAGTGCCCGTTCATCTTTTTCTCGGCATTAAATGCCTTAATGATACGCAAACCTCCCAGTGTTTCTTCAATTATCGAGAGCAACATTCCCATTTTATCCTGGCCTTCACGCGAAACCTTTTTCAGCGATTTGCCAACTCTTCCAATAATAAAACCGGCAACAGGCAAAACCAGGAAAATAAAGAGTGTCATCGAAGGGCTCATTACCAGCAAGGAAATCAGGAAAACCACGATTAGGACCGGATTTTTGAGAAACATATCGAGCGACGACATTACCGAGTTTTCCACCTCCGTTACATCGCCGGTAACACGGGCCATAATATCGCCTTTTCGTTCTTCTGAAAAAAAGGATAGCGATAGGCACAAAATCTTCTGAAAAATCTGGTGACGGATATCACGAACCACTCCGTTACGAATATAAACAGCCTGGTATGCAGCAAGGTATGCAAATCCAACTTTTAAAAGGGTAGCAACAATCACAAACATTCCTACAAATAAAAGTGTGGCGCCTGGGCCATAATCAGTTTTTACCGTGGTAACGTAATAATACAAGTTGTTTTTTATGCTGTCGATACTCCACGACCATTCGCTAAGCGTGGTAACATCTTCCGAAAGGTTGAACACAATTTCTAGAATCGGGATCATCATTGCCATCGAAAATACAGCAAAAACCGCCGAAAGCAGGTTAAACAGAAAGTTGAATACCAAATTGGTTTTATAGGGGGGAATGTACCGCCTCAGTATTTTAATGAATTCTCTCATGCTCTGTTTTTAAGAATACCAAACCTGGGTATTCAGAATATTTCGGGCTAAATTAAAAAATGCCGGTATAATTCTGCGGTGTGATGGCTTTTAATTCTGCTTTAACCGCTTCACTGATATCAAGCGAATCAACAAATTTGTGGATTGCCTTCTTGTCAACTATATCGTTTTTCCGGGTCAGGTCTTTTAAAGCCTCGTAAGGATTAGGGAAAAACTCGCGCCGCAAAATGGTCTGAATGGCTTCGGCAACCACTGCCCAGTTGTCTTCCAAATCTTTTTCGATGGCAGCAGTATTGATCAGCAATTTGTTTAAGCCTTTCAAAGTCGATTTCATCGCAATAATGGTGTGCCCAAACGGAACGCCAATAAAACGGGTTACTGTTGAGTCGGTCAGGTCGCGCTGAAGCCTGGAAACAGGAAGCTTTTGAGCCAGTTGTTCGAAACCTGCATTCGCAATCCCGATGTTTCCTTCCGAGTTCTCAAAATCAATCGGATTTACTTTGTGTGGCATAGTTGAAGAGCCTACTTCTCCTTTTTTGATTTTTTGTTTAAAGTAGCCCATCGAAATGTAGGTCCATATGTCGCGGTCGAGATCAAGAAGTATATTGTTGATTCGTTTCAGGGCATCGAAAACAGCGCTGTGATTATCGTAATGCGAAATCTGAGTGGTGTATTGCGAACGGTGTAATCCCAGTTTTTCTTTTAGGAAATCGTTGGCGAATGTTTCCCAGTCGATGTTGGGATACGCCACATAATGAGCGTTGAAATTACCTGTGGCGCCACCAAATTTTGCATCAATCGCAATTGATTTCAGATGAACCAGTTGTACCATAATTCGTTCGATAAATACCTTCAACTCCTTTCCAACTTTTGTTGGCGAAGCCGGCTGACCATGTGTTTTTGCCAGCATCGGAATATCTCTCCATTCATTGGCCAAGGTCAATAATTTTTCAATAAGTTGCTGAAGTAAAGGATAATATACATTCTCCAGTGCGTCCTGTATCGATTTAGGAATTGCAGTGTTGTTGGCATCCTGCGAAGTGAGCGCAAAATGGATAAATTCCCTGTATTTGCTTAACCCAATTTTATCAAATGCTTCTTTTATGAAATACTCAACGGCCTTTACGTCGTGGTTGGTCACACTTTCAATTTCCTTGATCCGTTGTGCATCATCAAGCGCGAAATTGGCATATAGCATTCTAAGCGCGTCCAGTTGTCCGGTTGTTATGTCTTTCAACTGTGGCAGAGGAAGTTCGCAAAGTGCAACGAAATATTCAATTTCGGTAAGCAGGCGGTACTTAATAAGCGCAAATTCACTAAAATAGTTTCCCAATTCTTCTACTTTGTTGCTGTACCTGCCGTCGACCGGCGAAATGGCCGTTAATGCATTCAATTCCATCTTGTTCTTTTAATTAAGCCGCAAATTTAACAATTTAAAGCAAGTACTTTGCCCCCGCGCCACGATTTTGCGTTTCTTAACAAGCGCCTCAAATATTTGGGCGGGTTGTTTAACGCATTTTTGCGCAATACATGATATATCTTAAAGAATCGCGGTGAAAATATTTTTACCTTCGTGCAAACAGTTTTAGCCGATCGGCGTTTTTAGATAGATATGAAAACAATGGAGAAGACACGGATTTCGATCGTTTCGTACTTAAACAGCAAACCTTTTCTTTACGGAATACAACATTCCGATATACTTTCTGAACTTGAACTGAGCCCGGATATTCCTTCCAGGGTAGTGGCCAAACTCACTTATAACCTGGCCGATATTGGGCTGATCCCGGTTGCCGGTTTACGCGGCCTCGATGAATACCATATTGTGAGCAACTATTGTATCGGGGCAGTTGGCAAAGTAAAAACAGTGGTGCTGGTATCTGAAGCCCCGCTCGAAGAAGTGAAAGAAATTTTGATGGATTATCAATCCAGAAGTTCGGTTTTGCTGGCTAAAGTATTGGCTAAATTCTATTGGAAAAAAGAAGTGAACTGGGAAAATACCTGTGCCGACTTTCACAATAAATCGATTAAAGGGACCACCGCCGGCGTGTTGATCGGCGACCGTGTTTTTGATGTGGAAGGACGTTATGCCTATTGTTATGACCTAAGCGAAGAGTGGCAGAAATTTACTGGCCTTCCCTTTGTTTTTGCGGTTTGGGCTTCGAATAAAAAAATCTCTAAAAAAGTGGAGGCAGGTTTTAATACTGCGCTCGAATTGGGAGTAAACAGTATTGCTGAGATCGTAAAATTTGAACAGGAAAATTATCCGGGAGTGGATATTGAAGCTTACTTTCGCGACAACATCAGTTTCAATTTGGATGTAGAAAAGCAAAAAGGAATGAAAAAATTTCTGGAATTAGCACAAAAACTCGAGCCGGTTGCATTAACTTAAGCGCAGGAAATATTTTCATCCACAAAATAATTTAAGCATGATGAAAAAGTATTGGCTTATTCTGTTTCTGCTATCAAGTCTCCTTGTTTTTGCACAGGAAACACAACACACACTGGTTTATAAACTCGACATTAAACAGGATATTACGCCTGCAACACGCCGACAGGTCCGGCAGGCTTTTGAAGCGGCAGACAGTTTAAAAGCTGATATTTTTCTGATCCACATGAATACATATGGCGGGACCGTGGTGGATGCCGATTCTATCCGAACCATGATTTTGCAAAGTAAAATTCCGGTTTATGTATTTATCGACAACAATGCAGCCTCGGCCGGAGCATTGATTTCTATCGCCTGCGACGGGATTTACATGCGGCCTGGCGGTAGTATTGGTGCGGCAACTGTGGTTAATCAAACCGGCTCTGCCATGCCCGACAAATACCAGAGTTATATGCGCTCTACCATGCGTTCGACGGCCGAAGCCCATGGAAAAGATACTGTAATTACTGCCGAAAACGATACGATTATCTCCTGGTTCCGCGACCCCAAAATTGCAGAGGCCATGGTCGACGAAAGTATCTATATTGCTGGTGTTTCCGACTCCGGGAAAGTACTCACTTTTACGCCCATGGAAGCCATCGGGAATGGTTATTGCGAAGGAACAGCCGAAAATGTCGAAGAAGTGTTGGACCAGATTGGAGTAAAAGACTATGAACTTGTTGAATACGAGTTGACCTGGATCGAAAAGATTATTTCATTGTTGGTGAGCCCAATGATTTCGGGGCTGCTGATTATGGCAATTATTGGAGGGATTTATTTCGAAATGCAATCGCCGGGAATTGGGTTCCCGCTCGGAATTGCAGCGCTGGCAGCCATCCTCTACTTTGCTCCTCTATACCTCGAAGGACTTGCGGCCAATTGGGAGATCACTATTTTTATTATCGGACTGGTTTTACTGGCGCTGGAAATATTTGTGATACCCGGCTTTGGAGTGGCTGGGATCATCGGTGTAGTCCTGGTTTTCCTGGGGCTGGTGCTCAGTTTAATCGATAACGTAAATTTCGATTTTGAGCATGTTGAACTTCGTGGTGTGGGAGTGGCAATTACAACGGTAGTTGTGGGCGTTTTCGGAGGTTTTCTGATTTCGCTTTACCTTGGGCAAAAGGTGTTTACTGCACAAAGCGGCGTATTTAAAAATTTCGCCTTAAATACGGTTCAGCATGTCGACGAAGGTTATGTAAGCGTTGAAACATCGTTGTTTGCATTAAAAGGAAAAACTGGCGTTGCCCAAACTGTTTTGCGTCCCGGTGGAAAGGTGTCGATCGAACACGAAGTTTATGATGCTGTGGCCGAAAACGGGTTTATTGAAAAGGGAAAAGAAGTAAGAGTTACCCGTGTTGAATCGGCACAATTGTATGTGGAACTAACACAAGAATAAACCTTTTTTCGAAAACATTATATTTCTATTATAATGCAAAAGTTTCTGCAAAAGATGTAAGGGGAATGATGAGTCATTGCCTCAAGATACAGAATACAGTAACCAACCCAGGAAAAGTCTTTTTTGAAATCTGGGGACAAAAAGGGCAATTATTGAAAAAAAATTAGGCTAGGCCCCAAATACAGGCGAATACAAATTCAAATTAAATACGGAAAATTATATTCCCGGAATGAATTTACCGGGAATCTCAAACGAAGATGGAACGTTTGAAAACTTTCAGATAAGCAAACCATAATTTCAAAGAATAGGAATAAGGTGGGAAAGGTTCCCTCCTTGTGAATTACATTTATATTCTCTTTTTTTGTTATTTCGCAACAGAAATTAAAAGGCAATGGAAGACAAAAAGAAAGACGGACGTTACCAAAGAATCTACATACAATTGAGTGGACTGGTGTTGAAGAGTAATAACACCCAGGCGCGGATGGCTACCATTATTGCTGTGTTACATCATAAAATGGATTTTTTTTTCTGGACTGGTTTTTACCTGGCCGACAATGGAAAGATGACTGTAAGCATGTACCAGGGGCCGGTTGCTTGCCAGATTCTCGAAAAAGATAAAGGGGTTTGTTGGGCGGCTTACAATCAGCAAAGAACGATTGTGGTGGAAGATGTTCATGAATTTCCTGGCCACATTGCCTGCGATTCACGTTCGAATTCCGAAATCGTTGTTCCGTTAAAAAACAAGATTGGCGAGATCATCGGGGTACTTGATATCGACAGTAAAGACAAAGCTTCATTTTCGGAAGTGGATGCGCGCTGGCTCGAAAAAATCCTGGAACTTATTTACATTTGATTTTGCCGTTTTTATCGGCTTTTATGTTCAAGGGGACTTACTACCGGGCAAAATATGAGTTGCCAGCTATCATATAATAAAAGAGAAAGTACCATATTAGGGGCCAATTATCTTTTGGAAAGGGAAAAGAAAAACAAAATTTCGTATCTCCGGCTTTTCCTTTACCACAGAGAACACAAAGGGGGCACAGAGTTATAACACAGAGGCAGCTTTAAGGGGGTACCTCCGAAGTACCCTCCCCCACCTCCGAAGTACCTCTTTGATTCTTTTTGGTCCAAATTTGTTTTTTTAAAGTACTTCTTTGGGTTTGCGGGCTTCGAAATTCCACGCTCTTTGTCGCCGCATGATTGTACCCAGTTCTTTTCTTTTACCAAGCGATGCAATTGCAGGGGAGCGGAGAAATCAGCCGTTTTAAGGCACTGTTTTTCCTGCAATTTATTATTCTGAATAAATGGCAAAGGGCTGAAAACAGTTTAAAGAGAATGTTTTTCCGGGCTTATTCCGGATACTTTGCCAAGAATTAGATCCAGTAAAGGCAGATTACTAATTTCCATCCACCAGATATTTTTTAAGAATAGCGGTTTTAGGGTTCTTTAATATATCGTCGGGATGGCCCTGTTCAATAATTTCTCCATAATACATAAAAACAACATGGTCGGCCAGGCGGAGCGCTTGTCGCAATACATGTGTTACCAGGATAATTGTATAATGCTGTTTTAAATCCTTAAAAAGGTTTTCAATGATTTTTGTTGAAATCGGGTCGAGAGCCGAAGTTGGTTCATCGGCCAAGATTATGGTCGGTTTCACCGCCAGTCCGCGCGCTAAGCAAAGCCGTTGCTGCTGCCCAATGGAAAGGCTGGTAGCGGGGCTTTTCAGGCGGTCTTTTACCTCATTCCATAACCCTACCCTTTTCAGGTTGGTTTCCACACTGTGTGCAATTAATTTCTTCGAACGGATGCCTTTTAGCTTTAACCCGTACGCCACATTTTTATAAATGGAAGCAGGTAACGGAAACGGCCTTTGCGAAAGCAATCCCATTCTTTGCCGCATTGCTGACAGGTTTTGACCGGCCTTCATAATATCCTGCCCGTCGATGATAATCTGCCCCGAAACTTTCAGTTCTTTGTGCAGGTCTGTCAGCCGGTTTAAGCTTTTCAGCAACGTGGTTTTTCCACAACCCGAGGGGCCCAGCAAAACAATAATTTTATTTTTCGGGATTTGTAGATTGATGTTCTTCAGGATATCCCCATCCTTAGTTTTAACGTTTAAATTTTTTATGCTGATGACGGAGGTATCTTTAATTTCTTCTGCCATTTCTATTTTGTTTTGCAGGGTAACGCTTTCTGATGAAAGTCCCGATTGATATGTAAAAGCCATTTGTTTCATTTAATGATGTTTTTTGAATACCGTTTTGAAAGCAAGCGTGCCGAAACACTGATGATTAATATAATGACCGTGAGAATAACTGCGGCCGCATAAGCACGTTGCCGCACTTCTTCAATGGGGGAACTGAGTTGAAAAAATATGGACAACGGCAAGGTGGCAACAGGTTCGTCTAAAGTAACCGGGATATTATCGGTAAACCCTGCCGTAAAAAGCACCGAAGCAGCATCGCCAATGCCTCTTCCGAATGCCAGCAAAAGGGCAGTAATAAATCCTGCAAAACCCTGTTTGAACAACACCTTCAATGCAGTCTCTGTACGTGTTGACCCCAGCGAGTATGAAGCTTCCTGGAGTTCTACCGGAATTGTTTTCAATACTTCATCGAAGGCACGTACCAAAATAGGCGTTATCAATAATGCCACGGTTATTATTCCGGCTAAAAGGGAGGCATTTAATCCTAAAAACAGCATTACGGCAAAACCAAATGCCCCGTAAACAATCGAAGGAATCCCCCATAGCGCATCCAGGAAAAAACGAATTGTATTTTGGGTCCGTTTTAACCTGATTAGCTGAACATTAATAAACAATGCCGCGGGCAGGCCAATAATTACGGCAAGAACGGTAGCCCCTAATGAAAGGTAAAAAGAACCTACAATGGCATTTAAAATTCCGCCGCCGCCCCCGAAATAGTAACCACCCTTAGGCATTGAAAAAACAATTTCCCAGGATAAGGCGCCAATTCCTTTATTGAAAACAACAATCAGTAAGTATAATAATATCAGCACAACAGAGTAGGCGGCTATAAAAGAGATAATTTTAAAAAACCACTCCTCAATTATTTTCCAACGGTTCATATCTTTTCGGTTTTATGAATAAAATACCTGAAGAACAGGTTGATAATCAAAATCACAACAAATAAGAGCAACGCAGCAAACATAAGCGCCGAGTCGTAATCGGGAATCGACATCATTTCGCCGTAATTATTGGCAATCAAAGCAGGTAGCGGATAACCAGCCTTAAAAGGCGAAAGCGTTATATTGAGCGTATTGCCAACCACCATTAAAACGGCAATAGTTTCGCCAAAAGCTTTGGCAATTCCCAACCCAAAGGCTGAAATAATTCCGGGGAAACCTTTTCGGATAATGACATGTTTTACCATCTCCCAATGTGTGGCGCCCAGCGACAGCGAAGCCTCTTTCATCCCAACCGGAATGGTATGGAAAACTTCGATAAGCATGTTCAGCATATAAGGAATACACATCACGGCTAAAACAATCCCACCGGCTAACAAACTGTACCCCGAGCTGGTTGCCCCGAAAAACGGAGCAATGCTCCCGGAAACCAACGGAACGATTACAAGAATACCCCAAACACCATACACTACCGATGGGATTCCGGCGAGGATATCGATAACCGGAAGCATAAAATTCAGCAATCGCCTCTTGCTAAACTGGGTAAGATATATGGCGGCAAACAAACACAAGGGGGCCGATAAAATAAAAGCAAGCAGGGTTACATATACCGAACTGAAAATAAAAGGCAAAAAACCAAATTCACCTTTCATGGGGAACCATTTCGAAGAAAAAATCAGGTCTGTTAGCGAATGTTCATTTAAAAGCGGGGCAGCTTTCCAATACAATCCGATACCAATAAAAACAGGAATAGCCAGTATAATATACAGGCCTCCCCTCATCCAGATGTTAACCAATGAATCGGTCAACCTCCTTTTTCTGTTCATGTTTATTTTGGTTTATAATTTAATCTATCCAAATTAATTCTCCAGTTTGGCAACTTGTTCGTCCAGTTTTGCTTGTGTTAAAGGGACGTATCCAGCTTCAGAGACAAACTTTTGTCCATTTGTTACTACCCATTTCAGGAAATTGAGCGTAGCTTGTTTTGTGGGTTTTCCTTTGGCAACCAAATAAAGTTCGCGTGCCGGTGGCGAAGGGTATTTTCCTTCGGCGATGGCAGCCAGCGCCTGGCCAAACGTGTCGTAAAAATTTTCTTCCGCATCCAGTTTACCGTTTTCGTTTACGTCAATCGGGATAACCTCAATCCCCTGGTTCTTTCTTCCGGTTTTTAAATCGTACAGGTAAATGGTATTATTAAACCCGATTCCTTTCACATCTTTTACCACAGCATCTGCTAATCCGGGGTCGCCAAACACGCCAACCCCGTTCAAATCTTCCTGTGCCCCTCCAAGGTAAGCTGCCCATGTTCCGGCTGCGCCACAGGCATCAGAACGGGTAAAAACATTAATCGTTTGGTCTGTTGTTATTCCCGGAAGCTGGTTCCAGTTCGAATACTTTCCCTCAATATACAGCCCCTGGAATTCTGCCCGTGTTACTCCCCTGGTTTTCAAAACCTCAACAACCGGGCCCGCAGCGTTTACCGTTGGAATAACGGCATCCTTTGTAACAGCAACCCACCAAACGCCTTTGTCGATTTCGGCTTGTGCAATTTCGCGTGAAAACATGCCCAGGTCAACCGTGCCCGAAAGCGCGTCGGCCATACCTTTTCCCGCGCCACCGGCTGAAATGTTAAACCTGACCTCCGGATTTTCCTTTTGGTACTCTTCACTCCATTTAACAACCAAGGGATACAGTGCGAAAGCTCCCGAAAGGCTGATGGTTTGTTCTTTCTTTTTTGTTGACGTACAAGCAGCCAGCAGAATGATGACGGCAAAAATCAGGATACTCTTTGTTGATTTCATTTTTATGAATTTTACTTTCGTTTTAATTTTTAAATAACACCGGCGTTACCGTGAGTTGCAGGTACAGAAACTGAGAAAACTTTGTATCCGGAACATTTTGAATTGCTTTGAGCGAATTTGCTGGCAGAAAAAACGAATACCCACATTCTAAAGCCCCCCAGTTTGAAAATTTGTTTTTCACTACAATATCGTTTTCGTAGCCCAGCTTTTTGTCAGCGGGTGTGTTTTCATTGGTTTGTGCCAGGCAAAAATAGTGTCCGGTATTTTTCAGGCTGGTTTTGGCGGTTAATTTCAAATCCACATAAAAATAGTAGTCTGCCAGGCCCCCCTGTTTTGTGTGAGAACTAAAACTACTGAAGTAATCAATTCCTCCGAAAAAACGATGGCGGCCACCATACAATACGTCGAACAGGTGGTCGGTTTGACCATTTACAGGGCTATTTCCCGACAAGTAGCTTACGCCAATCCCGGGAGTAAGCTTCCCGGTTTTATACGAAATATCGGCATCGCCCAGCCAGGCGCCCACATTTTTCCCGGTGTTGTTTTTTCCGAACTGGTAGTAGAAGTTACCCAAAATGGTTAAGCCACTTTTTTTATAGTTTAAATAAACACCACTTGTTTGCCTGAAATAAAGTTTATTTTCGGTTTCCGACTTTGTGACACCGGAAGCCACGTGTGAAAGCGAAAATTCCCAGGCTTCCGAAATACGATGTTTTGCCCATACAAAATTCAACGATTTAATGCGATTGGGGTCGTAAAGATTATCTGTGGCATTTTCGCCGGTCGAGTTCCAACTGCTACCTGCATGGACTTCCCAATTCTCAGCATTCCACTTGTAAACTACAGCATCGTACGCTATTCCGTTCTGGTTCCAGTTGCGGGCGGCTAAAATGCGCTGATTATCGTAAACCAGTTGTTGCCGGCCTACCGACAACCAGCTTTTTTCGCTTGTTTTAATCTGCACAAAGGCTTCAAATAAATCAAGCGATGCATAATCGCCAAAAACACCTGTTGAGCTGCTTAGTTGTTCATCGCCCCAAACCCTGACGTCCTGCGGGGTAAACTTAAGTTTTAAGCGTTCATTTTCGTAACTGAATGAAAGCCGGGTACGCTGCGAGATAAATGCTGCCGGGGTTGTACCCTCTGCCGCAAGTTTTTTATAGCCATCGCGTAATTCAAAACGGTTCCGGTATTGGGCATCAACTGAAAACTGGGCCATTCCGTGTTTAGATACGCAGCAAACTACTAAAAAAGTAAAAAAAAATTTTGTACTGATGGTTGATTTTAACTTACCCTGACATGAAATTATTTTAAAACGCCTATCGGTTCCAAACATAACTTTTGCAATAAAAACTTTCTTTACAAAAGTATATCGGTTGAACCAGCCGGGGAACAGTGTAAAAACGTAAATTTCAGGCTACGTTTTTAGACGTAGAGGCTTTTTGTTCAAATTTGAAGGAAACCGTTCTTTATGGCATAAATAACCAGGTTGGCCGTATTTTTCGATTGTGTTTTCAGCAAAAGATTTTCCCTATGTTTATCTACCGTACGTTTGCTGAGTACCAACTTATCTGCAATCTCGTTGTTTGTTAGTCCTTTGCAGATTAACAACAAAACTTCTAATTCCCGTTCAGTTAATTCACTGTCAAAAACGTTAAAACTGGCTTTATCGGGGTATTTCAGGATTTCGTTCAGAATTTCGATGGAGATGTAGCTTTTGTCGTTACAAACGTCTGTAATGGCTTTTTCCACTTCATCAAAATTGGAATTTTTGAGCAGAAAACCACAGGCGCCAGCATCAATCATGCTCAGGTAATAATTTTTGTCGGAATACATCGATAACGCGAGTATTTTGATGGAGGGTTGAATTTCCCTGGCCCGTTTGGCTGCGTCAATTCCGTTCATAACCGGCATTTCAATGTCAATTAAAGCCACATCAACCGGGTTGTTTTTCAAACCTGTTATAAACTCCTCTCCATTGTTCGCTTCAAATATTTTCCCAATAAAATCGAGACCACTAAGCAATAATTTCAATCCTTGCCTGAAAAGGGGATGGTCATCAACAAGGTAAATATCAATTTTTTTCATTGTTTGTTTTGTTTAACGGGAAAAAGAACTCGATTAAAAAACCATTCTCCGGCGCTGTTACAATCGAATAATGCCCGTTTAGTGATTTGACCCGCGAAAAAATATTATTCATCCCCATTCCCCTGTCGCTGTACTTTTCGTTTCCCGGTTCATATTCAAAACCTTTCCCGTCATCCAGATAGCGGACATTAATATATGTATCTTTTTCTTTTATTTCCAAATATACTTTTTGCGGGTTGGCATGAATAAAACTGTTGTTCATTAATTCCGAAATAATCCGATAGAAATTGATGTTCATTTCATCTGACAGCCTTTTTTCATCGATCTGGAAATCAAATTCATACCCAATGTTCTTTTGAGAAAAAAGCTGAGTCGCCAATGTGTTAAGGGCTTGTTTTAGGCCATAGTTTGTTAACAGGTGCGGGCTCATATTATTGGCAATCTCTTTTAAGGTTACAATTGAATGACTTGCAGCGCTGTGTGCGGTTTCAATAATTTTAAGGTTCATTGGGGTCAGGTTCTCTTTATTCACAGCGCTCAGCGTCATTTTTATAGATGATAACACCGGCCCCATTCCATCGTGCAATTCCCGGGCAAATCTTTGCCTTGATTTTTCCTCTGTGTTAATAACGGCAGACAAGATTTTTTTCTCGTTCTCTTCTCTTAACTTCTCAATCTCATCCTGCAGATTAAAAATCTTTTTTATAAAAATTACCCCCACAAAAACAAACACTGAAATCAAAACTCCAATCCAACCATTTATTTCGTCTTTTGGAAATAATTTTGATTCCCAGAAAAAACCCGAAAATTCAAATAATCTCCGCAAAGCCATTAAAATGAAGGCACAGGAAATTAATATCCATGAGATGTTAAATCTTGTCCGGCGTATTAGGCTAATTGCAAGAATCGTTGCAACAATTTGAAAAAGCATCGACAGTAGCAACGCAAATTTTAATGTTGTCATTTTTCAAAATTTTAATACTAAAAGGAGAACATACTTAAAAAACACTGTTCCTTTTTACAAAAGTAGAAAATCTCAACTACCAAGGGCGTTGTTTCCGATGGTCGTTTTACCCTCCATTTGTTGGAAAATGCGGGCTTCATCGCCACTGTAAAAATCCCCCGACGAATTGAATACGATTTTCATGGCAGCATAATTCGCTCATAAGTGTGACAATCAGGCCAACTAATTAAAAGAGCACTTCGCGGAATTCCATGAAGCGCTCTTTTTTTATTGAAAACCCAGGCGGTTTATTTCTTATGGACCGGAGAGATCAGAAAACTAAATTCATAATCCTGGTAAGGTACGCGATACTCTTCCAATGGAAGTGCGCCCCAACTGTTGATACAACCCAGTCCCATTTGAACTTTGTCGATACAAAGCGTAACAAAATCGCTTTGCAGAACTTCGGGTGAATGACGCTGGTCTTTCTCCTGGCCGTCGTCGAGGGCATCTACGGTATATTTCAAAGCCGAAGCCGAGAATGCATTGTTGGAAACAAAAAGAAGGCCTCTGTCGCTTACTGTTGTTTGTTTCCACCAGCGGATATCAGATTTGGTGCCGGTTTCCTGTGGCCGAATGTAGGAGTAGAATTGCTCACAAACATTTTGCTTGTAAACGCCAATAAATTGCGACGTTTTCCGATCGCTGTAATTTTCAACCGGGCCTCTTCCGTAATAAGTAATTTTTGAATAATCCTTGGGCATTTCCAGTTTCATTCCAAAGCGGAACATATCCGAAATACCGGCGCTTTTATCGGCTATCAATTTCTGGGTAACTTTTATCTCGCCGACGTTGTTGATCACATACCGGAGTTCCAGTTTTCCTGATACGGCAGGTATTTCATATATCGCATTAACTTCCACCAACTGATCTTTTTCATTCGCCCCCAAAGCGGCAAGTTTCATCTCCGGGTTCTTCCAAACCTGGTAGCGATATTCCAAACGGGCACCAAAATCGTTATCGGTGGGTGCACGCCAGAAATTTGGGACCAACTGGCTTCCATCTTCAAGCATTTCTTTTCCATCTACCGCATAACGGCACAGAAAACCGTTTCCACGTTTAAAATCAATTCGGAAGCTTTCGCCTTTAACTGTAAGATAATCAGCATCGTTATCAACAACAAGGGGTTTAACCACCTCCTTGTTAGTTGCCACTTTGTTGGCCAGCTTCAACTCATCAAAAGTCCAATCTTTCACGGGTAACTGCTGTTTTGCCAAAATATAACCAGCCGGAACCGGACCTTCCGCCTTTTTGAGTTTATATGCCACGTTCACAAATACTTCTTTAGCTGAACAGTTTTCAGGAATTGTTAACCCCAGGTTGATCGTTTGTTTCTGATGTGGTGCAACATTAAGTACGGGAACGACACCGGTTTCAACTACTTTTCCATCTGCCGCCAATTCCCATTCGAGCAAAAAGTTGGAAAGATCGCGAAAGAAATATTCGTTGTAAACTTCCACCGTCCCTTTATTCAAATCTATCGGTGTAGTCCAAACCGATTGGTAATAATAACCAACTTCAAAGTAATGCGGGTTTGGGTTACGGTCCGGACTGATCAAACCATTATCAAGAAAATTATTATCCGAAGCGTCGTAAGGATTAAAATCGCCCCCATAGGCATAAATGTCTTGTCCGTCTTTGTTTTTCCAGTGAATACTCTGGTCCACAAAATCCCAGATAAAACCACCCTGATAGTTCGGATATTTTCGAATCAAATCCCAGTATTCTTTGAAACCACCTTCCGAATTTCCCATGGCGTGAGCGTATTCACACTGTATCAGCGGCTTTTGGGCATTCGACTTTCCGTACTCTTCGCAACGATCGTTTGGCAGATACATGGGGCAATAAATGTCGCTGAATTCGTTTCCATGTGCCTGTTCATACTGAACTGGTCGCGAAAGATCAAAGTCTTTAATCCAGCGGTAGCAAGCCTCAAAATTTGGCCCAAAACCAGCCTCGTTGCCCAATGACCAAACTATTACTGCCGGATGATTGTAATTGCGAAGCACATTACGTTGGTTTCGTTCGAGATGAGCCAGGGCATAATCCTCATCTTTTGCCAGTGTTTCGGGCCCGTACCCCATTCCGTGCGATTCAACATTAGCTTCGGCCACCACATAAATTCCATATTGGTCGCACAAGTCATACCAGGCGCTATTGTCGGGATAATGACAGGTACGTACCGCATTCACATTGAACTTCTTCATCATCTCGATATCCTGTACCATGCGTTCGCGCGAAACTACATAACCGCCATCCGGGTCGAGTTCGTGGCGGTTTACTCCTTTAATCAAAATCGGCTGTCCATTCACACAAAGCTGACCGTTTTTCATTTCCACTTTCCGAAAACCAACGTTTAAAGGAATCACTTCCAAAACCTCATTACCGCTTTTTAAAGTAGCCCTTAAATTATACAGTGCAGGTGTTTCAGCGGTCCATTTTGACGGATTAGTTACGGCAATCTCCGTATGTAATTTTCCAGATCCTTCAAGCAATTTTTCAGCGACTACATTTCCATGCGAATCTGTTAAATGTAATGCAACGTTTCCTGTTCCTTCCAGGTTAATAGCTACATTCAAAACGCCATTGATATAATCGTCAACCAAATCGGGAGTCACTTTTATATCCTGAATATAGGTTTTGTTTCGGGCGTACAGGTAACAATCGCGACCAATTCCCGAGAAACGCCAGAAATCCTGATCTTCGAGATAGGTACCATCGCTCCAGCGGAATACCTGAAAAGCCAGCAGGTTTTTACCAGGCTTTAGAAAACTTGTCAGGTCAAACTCTGCTTCCAGTTTGCTATCTTCGCTGTAACCCGCAAATTCACCGTTCACATACAACGAAATATTCGAAGTTACTGAACCAAAGTGGGCAAAAACCGATTTACCCTTCCAGTTTTCAGGAATTGTGATTTCTTTCCGGTAGGTTCCAACGTGATTGTTTTCTTCAGGGACCAGCGGTGGATTGTTTTTGTACTGATTGCGCCACGCATAGCCAATATTTACATAAACCGGATCGCCAAATCCGTTTAACTCCCACATTCCCGGAACCGGCATCTTATTCCAGCCTTTATCGTTATAATCTGCCAGGTAGAAATCGGTTGGCCGTTGCCATGCATGTTCCACCCAGTTAAAATTCCAGGTTCCGTTCAAGCTTAAAAAATTGGCCGACTGTTCCATGCATCCCGATTCAGCAGCATCTGCCGATTCAAATGCAAAATACGTACTGTGCATTGGTGCACGGTTAATTTGATTAACCCGCGGGTCCTTCCAGGTTTCATTCTGTGCCATCACTAACTGTGTGGCGAGCAAACTCAAGACGATAAATAATTTTACTTTCATCGAAGTTACTTTTGTGTTTTTATTTTTCTTTTAAGAATACCCAACTAATTACTGAAGCGAAACCCGGCAAACATAAAAGCGTTGCCTTCGATTTTACTTGCAAAGCCACTTTCTTCGGCAAAAATACTGGAAGAAGCAGGATGAATTGCTGCTCCCACATTTTCAAGGTCAACTTCCAATTTGGCTTGGGCAGTTGAATTCCAATTCAAAACGAAAAGGAGCAAAAGAATGGACAGGTATTTCATGATTCGTAAATATTATGGTTCTCCAGGTTGATGATTTATGGAATTATGCTATTGTTTACTTGTATTCGTCGGCTTTGTTTTTATAAAAATCCTGCAATTCAAAAAATGCCTGTTTTTTAACTCCGTTGTTCGAGATAAGTCCTTTACGGTTAAAGAAATCCTGGATACCGTTTAACTGGCGGCGTGGAGAATAAAAATCAACCAGAATCCAGGGACTGGTCCCTGCAAATCCTTCCACTTTATCGAACATGGCAAGCGTTTCTTTGTAAAGTTGGGCCTGGTATTCTTCTGTCCAAATCTCTGTTTCGCTGCTGTGTTTCCCCTGCAAAGCGCCGGCGCCAAATTCGCTCACAAAAAATGGTTTATCGTAAGGAATGTTCCATTTCCGGGTTTTCATATCTTCAATTTTTCCGCCATACCAACCTAAATAGCTATTGAAACTTATAATGTCGACAAAAGTATTCATATTATCTTGCACCTTACTCACATCCTTTGCTTCGCCACTTACTTCCATGGCCATACTAATCAGTCGGGTGTTGTCTTTATCGCGCGCATATTTGGCCAGTTTCCCTAAAAAAACATCGCGGGAATCGCTGTGCGGCGTTTCGTTGGCAATCGACCAAACCGTGATGGCGCAACGGTTTTTGTCGCGACTAATCATTTCGTCGAGTTGCTGTTGGGCATTGGCATAGGTATTCGGATTATCCCAGTGAATGGTCCAGTAAACAGGTATCTCGCTCCACACCATGATCCCCAACTTTTCGGCTTCGCGAATCATGTGCTCGTTGTGCGGGTAATGTGCCAAACGTACAAAATTACAACCCAGTTCTTTTGCCCAACCCAGCAGCACTTTTGCATCGTCGGGCGACCAGGCTCTTCCCTGCCGGAAAGGCGCTTCCTCGTGAATGCAAATACCTCTGAAAAAAGTTTTTTCTCCGTTCAATAGGATTTCTTTACCGCGGGTTTCGATTTGCCGAAATCCGATTTGATCTTTTATCTCTTCAGCTTCCCGCGAAAGAACAACCTCATACAATTTTGGATTTTCGGGGCCCCACAACTCAGGCTTGGCATGAATAGAAATTTGAGCAAAGCCTTTTTCATCGGTAACAAATATCTCTCTCACCTTAAGTTCCGGAATCATTATTTCAATTACTTCGCCTGCTTTGGCCTGGTTAAGTTGAATGTTCCCGACAATATGGTCGTACTTCCCTTTTTCAAGTTGAACCAGATAATCGCTGATAAAAACATCGGGCACATCCACAATCATCACTTCGCGCGTTATGCCGCCATAATTCCACCAGTCGGCGTTTATCGTCGGAACTCCTTCGGGATGACGTTCGTTGTTTACCCGCACCACTATGAAATTAGACCCATTTTTAACTTTCTCAGAAATATCGAAATTAAATGGGGTGAAACCTCCAATGTGCTCGCCAACCTTTTCACCATTCAGATAAACCTTGGTATCGTAATTGGCTGCCCCGAAATACACAAACGTTTTTTTCCCGGGCTTTTTGGTATAATCAAAATCTTTTTTGAACCACACGCTACCTTCGTAAAAAAACAACTGCTTGTTTTTGGTATTCCAGTCCGAAGGAATCACCATCAGCGGCGAGGTATCGAAATTATACTCTACCAAATCGGTTTTGCTTTGCGCCTTCCGGTTTTTGAAAAAGCCATTGGGATTTTCCTGCAACCGGTAATCGTAATAACCCATATCAAAAGGGTCGATGATATAGTTCCAACTTCCATTTAGAGTTACATAATCTCGTGCATACACATTTTGGATCAGAGATTCTTGCGCATTCATAAGAAAAGGGAGCAGAACAAATGCAGAAAGGATAATTTTTTTCATTGTATTGGTTCAATTAACCAGGTTTCTCGTATTCGGCAAACAAAATTAAGAGAATTGAGCTTTTATAAACAATAAAAAAACTGATTGTGTGTGTTTTTTCGAAATTCATCATGGAAAAACATCCCTATTGGCTGGTATCCATTCAGTTGCATCTCCAAAGTTATTGTTTCTCATTCAAATACACCAAATGCTCCTTTATCGAAATTTTCTTAATGAAAGGTAAAGTCACAATAAATCTGTCTTCGTGCCTTATGCTTCAAATTTAGGCGACAATAACACAGCACACTAAGGATTGCGAAAGTGACAAGGAATATTTGCCTGCTAAACTCTCTGTTTTCATTCCCTTTAAATGTAGACGAAATATCTAAAGAAGAGTTATCATTCACCGTACAATTCAGCAAATAGCCTGGGCAAACATACAAGCGAAATCGAATGACAAAGTATCAAACATTAGGAGAATTTCTGGTTGATTTCAGAAAACACCGAAGCCTTATTCAAATTGATTTTGCGGCTTTGCTCAATGTGGACGTTCGTACGATCATCCGCCGGGAGAAGAATGAAAGCTTGATTAAAACCGGGAAAGAAGACATATTTCCGTTCTTCCACTAAAATATGAAGTGTACGAAGCCAGCCATCCGCGATAATAAAATGAGGGAGAAAGGGATCACGATTCAGCACCTGTTGCAGTATCTGGACGACGATCCAAAAGTTTTCTATTTCTATCCCATCTGCTCTAACTCGCCCGATAATACTTACTGCCTCATCAACAAGTTTTTATTTTATTTTAAAAAGCTAAAGGAAACCAACTATATTTTTGCGGGAATCACTTTTCAGGAATAAAAAATTGAACGTTTTAAAGAAATGGGGCTCCAGGTAATTTGGCAACAAGTGGTGAAGGACCATCCCGAATGGACTTCCACGTTTTTTTCGGGAAATTTTAATGATTTCCCGTTTAACGAGAATCAATTTTGATATTGAAAGCTGTAGCTGCCGCTTCAGGCATCTTTCCTTTCCTACTTTATATCTTTTAAACGATAAGCCAGGTACATTCTGATTATTCCGATTATTATAAATGCCAGCGAAGTCCACACGACAATCGTAAAGCCGATGATTTCGGGATGCCACAACAAAACCGCTGCCAGCACAATCATTATTATTCCCAGGGTAAGAACACGTTTCCAAACTGCTGAATTAATTTTTCGCAGATGTAACGCCCGTTTTATTTGTTCGCCGCCCTTGAATATCAACCAAAACCCGATCACAAAACTAATGATCACCAAAATAGTTTGCGGATTGGCAATGAGCAAAATACCCAGAATTACGTTAAGCAAGCCACCCCAAAGATAAACGAGTACCTTACTCCATCCGTCACTATTTTTAAGTAGCACATAAATCTCGAGAATTCCGGAAATTAATACAATGATTCCGAAAACGATAGTGAGTGTTTTAAAACTATCGAGTGGTGCCGCAAGGAACCATATCCCGAAAAGCAAAAGAATGAGCCCCGAAATAAAAGGCAACCACCAGTAATTGCTTTGATTTGTTTTAGTACTTGTTGAGTTCATATTCAAATTAATTTTAATTGCACTAATGTACTAAAATTGAGATTGTTCGTTCGGCTTTCAGTCTAAAAGATTTCAATTTCACACCTTGGCTTATTTTTGAAATAAAATTCGACAAAAACGTTAAAGGATGTATCATGTGCGCAACAGCACCGAATAATGTGTTTTTAAAATACTTTTTAGCTGACATTTATCGTGCACAATAAGTTCAGATAAGCTGTAATTTTGAATCAAAATCTAAAAATCAATTGGCTATGTCGAAAATCAGCAAAGAAGACGCCCTTAATTATCACGAAAAGGACAGGCCGGGGAAAATAGAAGTAGTCCCGACAAAACCGCACAACACGCAATACGATCTTTCTCTTGCTTATACTCCGGGGGTGGCACAACCCTGTCTGGAAATTGAGAAAGATCCGGATAATGCATACAGATATACTGCCAAAGGAAACCTTGTGGCTGTAGTATCCAACGGTACGGCAGTACTTGGTTTGGGCGACATCGGGCCTCTGGCCGGCAAACCGGTTATGGAAGGAAAAGGCTTGCTGTTTAAAATATTTGCCGATGTGGATGTATTCGACATCGAAGTGGATCAGAAAGACCCAAAAAAACTGATCGAAATAGTAAAAGCAATCGCGCCAACTTTTGGGGGTATTAACCTGGAAGACATTAAAGCGCCCGAGTGTTTCGAGATTGAAGAAACACTAAAAAAAGAGCTAAACATTCCGGTTTTCCACGATGACCAACATGGAACGGCAATTATTTCTGCAGCAGGTCTAATTAACGCACTGGAAATCAGCAAAAAGAATATATCAGAAATCAGGGTAGTAGTAAATGGAGCCGGAGCGGCAGCGGTATCGTGTATTAAATTGTACATCAGCATGGGCGTAAAACCCGAAAATGTGGTGATGGTGGATAGTCGCGGAGTGCTGAATGCTGAGCGCACCGATCTGAATCCGGTCAAAAAACAATTTGTTACCAAACGCAAAATAAGTACACTGGCCGAAGCAATGAAGGACGCCGATATGTTTTTGGGACTGTCGGTAGCCGGTGTGGTATCAAAAGATATGGTAAAATCGATGGCCAAAAACCCGATTGTTTTTGCAATGGCCAATCCCGATCCCGAAATCTCCTATGAAGATGCTACCGAAACGCGCGACGACATTATTATGGCTACCGGACGAAGCGATTATCCAAATCAAATCAACAATGTTTTGGGCTTTCCATTTATTTTCCGCGGAGCACTCGATGTACGGGCTACTACCATTAACGAAGAAATGAAAATTGCCGCTGCACGGGCGCTGGCAAAACTGGCAAAAGAATATGTTCCCGAAATGGTTGCCCGGGCCTACAACCTCCGTAATCTTACATTTGGGAAGGACTATATTATACCTAAACCGCTTGACCCCCGCTTGATAACTACGGTTTCAACAGCAGTTGCCAAGGCTGCCATGGATAGCGGCGTAGCACGAAAACCAATCACCAGTTGGACGGCCTACGAGCAGGAATTGAACAGCCGCCTTGGAATAGATAACAAGCTGATTATGGCTATTCGCAACAAAGCCCGTCAGGATCCAAAACGCATAGTATTTGCCGAAGCCAATAATTTCCGCATACTAAAAGCAGTTCAGTTTGTATTGCGCGAAGGAATTGCAAAACCAATCCTGATTGGGAACAAGGAAAAAATACATGCATTGATCAGGGAAAATCAACTCGATATCGAAAATGTGCCCATCATTGATATGATCGAATCGGTAAGCGACGACAAGCGTTTGCACTTTGCCAAACTCCTGCACGAAAAACGCAAGCGCAAAGGGATGACATTTAACGAGGCTGTCGAAAAAATGTATAACCCGGATTACTACGGATCGATGATGGTGGAAACCGGGGAAGCCGATGCCTTCATTTCAGGATTCTCCAGAAAATACTCCTCAACCATTCGACCTGCTTTGCAAGTAATTGGGGTGAAAAAAGAATTCAATCATATTGCAGGCATGTACCTGATGCTGACCAGGAAAGGTCCGATTTTCCTTTCGGATACAACGGTTAACATGAACCCGACACCTCAAATTTTAGCCGACACCACCATCCTGACCGCTAACATGGTTAAGAATTTTAATATCGAACCTAAAATTGCGCTTTTGTCATACTCAAATTTTGGGGCTTTTAAAGGTGAAGGAAGTCCGGTTAAAGTGAAAGATGCCGTAACTATTTTGCACGAAAAATACCCCGATCTGAAAGTAGACGGCGAAATGCAGGCGAATTACGCACTCGACGGGAAATTGCGTTATACCCGCTATCCGTTTAACAAACTGGGCGACGAAGATGCCAACGTTCTTATTTTCCCTAACCTAAGTTCAGGTAACATTACCTACAAGGTATTACAATCAGTGGGGACTGCCGAAGCCGTTGGCCCGATCCTGATGGGAATGAACAAGCCAATTCACATTCTGCAACGCGACAGCACCGTGCGCGAAATCATTAATATGGTGGCCATTGCAGTAATCGATGCGCAACGCGTATCCGACGAAGAATAAACACAAAAGGTAATTTGATCAAAACGCAAAGACCTTTCTTTTATCCGAACCTTCAAGGGTACCAAAACCTTGAAGGTTTTTTATCAATATTTCTACTACCACATTTTTGAAGTTAATCAGTGTAAATTTGTTTTTTCGATCTATTTTTGAAGCATGAACATCGATAAATATCCGTCGCGGTTGTTGGAAAATGCGGTAAATGAGTTTTCCAAATTGCCAGGCATCGGCAGGAAAAGCGCCTTGCGCCTGGTACTTCATTTGCTGCGGCAAAATCCGGAGCAAGTAGAAGCTTTTGGACACAGCCTCATTCAACTGAGAAAAGAGATCAAACATTGCAAGGTCTGTCACAATATTTCAGATTCCGACATTTGCCAAATATGTTCCAATCCGGCAAAAAACAACAGCGTTGTTTGCGTGGTCGAAAACATCCGCGATGTAATGTCGATCGAGAACACCCAGCAGTACAACGGATTGTACCATGTTTTGGGTGGAATTATTTCGCCAATGGATGGAATCGGGCCTTCAGATCTTGAAATTGAATCGTTGGTTAAGCGTGTTGAAAAAGGCGAAATCGTTGAAGTGATCCTGGCTTTATCGACCACCATGGAAGGCGACACCACCAACTTTTATATATTCCGAAAACTCAAGGATTTCGAGGTGAAACTGACCACGCTGGCCCGCGGTGTTTCGATTGGCGACGAACTGGAATACACCGACGAAATAACACTCGGACGTTCGCTCCTTCACCGTGTTCCTTACGAAAGTTCGGTAGGAAGATAGGCCTTTACATCAGAAAATCAGAATTTTTCCGTTATCCAAAAGTATTATCTACATTTGAACATATTTGCCAGTACCAGACTATGGAATTATCGGTAATTATTGTCAATTACAACGTAAAACACTTTTTGGAACAGTGCCTTCACTCGGTACTGAAAGCTTCACGTAACCTGGAAGTAGAGGTTTTTGTCGTCGACAATAATTCGGTGGACGGTTCGGTACAACTCATCCGCGAAAAATTCCCCGGAGTTTATTTGATCGGGAATAAAACCAACCTAGGGTTTTCAAAAGCCAATAACCAGGCCATTCAGCTTTCAAAAGGCGAATTTGTACTTCTGCTAAATCCCGACACTGTAGTGGAAGAAGATACTTTTGAGAAGGTTATAAATTTTATGAAAGCACATCCTGAGGCAGGCGGACTGGGTGTAAAAATGATCGATGGGAAAGGCGCTTTTCTTCCCGAATCGAAACGGGGATTGCCTACCCCCTGGGTAGCTTTTTATAAAATGTTCGGATTATCGAAGCTTTTCCCGCGTTCAAGAAAATTTGGGAAGTATCATCTTTCTTATCTCAGCGAAAACGAAATTCATGAAGTTGACGTACTGGCCGGTGCATTTATGTTGATGCGGAAAAGTACGCTCGAAAAGGTGGGTTTGCTCGACGAAACCTTTTTTATGTACGGCGAAGACATCGACCTCTCGTATCGCATCCAGTTGGGAGGATATAAAAACTACTATTTCCCCGAAACCACTATTATTCATTACAAAGGAGAAAGTACAAAAAAAGGTTCGCTCAATTATGTAAAAGTTTTCTACAACGCGATGGTGATTTTCGCGCGGAAACATTTTCCTTCGGGCAAAGCCGGGGTTTTTGCTTTACTCATCCACCTGGCCATTTATTTCAGGGCCTTTCTTTCGATAAGTAAACGGGTGCTTACTAAAATATTGCTTCCGATTTTGGATGCAGCGCTCATATTTACCGGCTTTATCATTATCACACCGTTTTGGGAAAACCTGCGTTTTCACGCCAGCGAGTACTACCCCGACGAATTTATAACTTTTGTGGTCCCGGTGTATATTCTTTTCTTTTTAACAGGAATCCTGTCATCGGGTGGTTACCGGAAACCGTTGAGCATTTACAAGATGATCCGGGGGCTTTTCTGGGGGCTCATTTCTATTTTGCTGGTTTATTCACTGGCCGACGAGCGTTATCGTTTTTCACGCGCATTAATTTTACTGGGAACCGCATGGTCGGGAGTAGCGCTGATCTTCCTTCGGATGTTTGGACACTGGTTGCGGGTTCCGGGGTTCAGGCTCGATCTGAAACAAGTTAAACGAATTGCCATCGTGGGGCATCCGAATGAAGCTGCACGCGTAAAACAAATTCTGGAAGAAACCAGGATGCACACACAGGTTACCGGTTTTATTGCGCTCGATACCAACGACAAGGGAGAAGAGTACATTGGAAATATCGATCGTTTGCAAGAGATTATTAAAATCAACCGGATTAACGAACTTATATTTTGTGCCGACAACCTGCGTTCGGCCGATATTATCCGTGCCATGCTCGAACTCACACAAATGGATGTGGATTATAAAATTGCCCCACCCGAAAGCATCAGTATCATTGGCAGCAATTCGATTCATACTGCCGGCGACTTGTATGTGGTGAATGTTAACGCTATTTCGAAAGCAGTGAACCGGAGAAAAAAACGATTGTTCGATATCGAAACGGCTTTTGTTTTTCTGTTGCTCAGCCCGGTATTGATGTGGAACTACCTAAACAAGAAACAGTTTTTCGCCAATGTGTGGAAGGTGTTAACCGGAAGTAAAAGCTGGATATCATATATTCCGGAGAAAGGCAGTTTCGAAAATCTGCCAACGCTGAAAAAAGGCATCCTCCACCCCGCCGACCTGTTTCCGGAGCTAATGCTCGACCCCGAAAAATCGGCACGTTTGAATATGCTTTATGCCAAAGATTATCGTATATTGACCGATGCCGAGATTTTATTCAAGGCGTGGAAAAATATCGACAGATGATGAACCAACTCCTGAAATTTGGAAAAATTAGCTTGCGCCCTCTCGAACCCGGGGACATTGAGCTCTTGTACGACTGGGAAAACAAGATGGAAATATGGGAGGTTAGCAATACAAAAACACCTTATTCAAAGCATATTTTAGCTCAGTACCTTGTAGAGTCGGCAAAAGACATTTACAGCACCAAACAACTTCGGTTAATCATTGAGAATGAAGAACAGGAAGCCGTTGGGGCAGTCGATCTTTTCAATTTCGAACCGTATCATTTGCGGGCCGGGGTTGGAATTCTGGTCCACAACCCCAAAAACCGGAAACACGGATATGCAGCCGATGCCATTGAAGCGCTGTCGCGATACTCGCTCGAGGTTCTCGGAATTAAACAACTTTATGCAAACATCGCAGCTGATAACGAAGAGAGCATTCGCTTATTCGGGAAAATGGGATTTATACAAAGTGGCGTAAAAAAGCAGTGGCTGAAAACATTGCACGGTTGGAAAGACGAATTGTTTTTTCAAAAGATGTTATGCTGATCGGCTGAATGTGTACTTGTCAATTCATAAACCTTGCCTAAACTCCGGTATTTCACGTAAGAAAGCGTACGAATTATTAGTATAATCTATTTGGCAGGCAAAGTGCTGCAATCCGTTCGAAACAATTACCTTTTCCACCCTGAGCGCCATATTATAACGCACCACCTGGTCGAAAGTATCCTGCGTAATTTTAACTGATGGGGCCTTAAATTCAGCAATCAAATGTGCCTGACCGCCACGCCGGTAAATCAGCAAATCAAAACGACGCTGGTTGCCGTTTACAATGATTTGTTTTTCCACCGACATCAAAGTCTCGGGGTACTTTTTTTCTTTTTTCAGAAACTCAATAAAATTCTGTCGAACCCACTCTTCGGGGGTCAATGCCACAAATTTTTTCCGGATGGAATCAAAGATCATTTGTTTCCCATCATCGCTGCGAATTCGAAAATCATATTCCGGTAAATTCAGTTTATCCATTTGTGTGCAAACTTATCAACTCGTTTTGGCAGGCGACAACTAAAAATGTACATTTGTGCCAACCTTTCAACCTAAGTGCATTCTGATTGTTCAAAGGTAAGATATTTCAGTTTTATGAAAACAAAAAAAGAGATTGTAGAAAACTGGCTGCCACGTTATACCGGCAAGCAGTTGGAAGAGTTCGGGCAATATATTATCCTGACCAATTTTCAGGATTACATTGAAAAATTTGCGCACAAATTTGAGGTACCGATCGATGGAGCCGATAAAAACATGCCTAGCGCAACCGCCGAAGGAATAACCATGATCAACTTTGGAATGGGGAGTCCGAACGCGGCCACGGTGATGGACCTTTTGAGTGCGATAAAACCCAAAAGCGTGCTTTTCCTCGGAAAGTGCGGTGGGCTAAAAAAGAAAAACCAACTCGGCGATTTTATCCTACCCATTGCAGCAATCCGTGCGGAAGGTACTTCGAATGATTATCTGCCACCCGAAATTCCTGCGCTTCCGGCATTCAGTTTGCAACGCGCAGTCTCGCATATCCTTCGAAATTCGGAACAGGATTACTGGACCGGCGTGGTTACTACGATGAACCGCCGGGTATGGGAATTCGACACACAATTCAAGAAATACCTGAAAAAGACACGTGCGATGGCCATCGACATGGAAACCGCCACTTTATTCACAGTTGGTTTTGCCAATTCAATTCCAACCGGGGCGCTTTTGCTGGTTTCCGATCAACCTATGATTTCGACTGGGGTAAAAACCGAAGCCAGCGACAAAAAGGTTTCTTCCGAATATATGGAACGACACATCCAGGCAGGCTTCGATGCACTGATGGAAATCAAAAACAACGGACTTTCCGTAAAACACCTCAGATTCTAAGATGGAGTTCGGCGACATTCTACACGACCTGAAGAAAGGAATTTACTATCCCATCTACCTCTTGCAGGGAGAAGAACCCTACTATATTGATGTGATTTCGGATTACATCGAAAAAAATGTGTTGACCGAAGCCGAAAAAGCGTTCAACCAAACCGTTTTTTATGGCAAAGATTCAGATCCGGTAAAAATTGCGGAAGGTTCGATGCGTTTCCCGATGATGGCGCAAAAACAAGTTATTATTGTTAAAGAAGCGCAAAGTCTGAGCAAAATCGAAACCCTTGCACCATATGCCGAGAAGCCACTCGGATCGACTATCCTGGTGCTTGCTTACAAATACAAAACCGTGGATGCCCGGAGTAAACTGGTAAAAGCAATCAAAAAAAACGGGGTGGTATTTACTTCCGAAAAACTATACGAGAACAAAATTCCAGCCTGGATCGATACATATTTAAAAGACCAGGATTACAGCATTACTCCGCAGGCCGCCCAATTGCTAACGGCATTTTTGGGCACCGACCTCAGCAAAATTGCCAACGAACTCAACAAACTGGTAATTGCGGTAAAGGATAGCAACCGGATTACGCCCGGGCACATCGAAAAAAACATTGGGGTAAGCAAAGATTACAATGTACTGGAATTACAAAATGCGCTTGGACAAAAAGACGTTCTGAAAGCCAACAAGATAATTAACTATTTCGGCGCCAATCCATCGTTGAACCCGATCCAGAAAACCGTAGCAGGTTTATACTTTTATTTCTCCAAACTATTTACCTATCATTTTCTGAAAGACAAATCGGAGCGCAGTGTTGCCGCAGAGTTGCGTGTACACCCGTTTTTTGTTCGCGAGTATGTGGCCGCCGCCAAACGGTACTCGCCCACCAAACTTTACGAAATTATAGGAATTTTGCGCGAGTACGATATGAAAAGCAAAGGTTATAATGCACCGGCAATGGTGAGTGAAGCTGATTTGCAGAAGGAAATGATTTATAAAATTTTACATTGATGATAACCTGGTTTATTATAGGTACTACGGTACTGATTTCTTATTTGGCTTTTCAAAATCCTGACCTGGCTTCGAAGCTCCAGTTTAATGCGGCACACGTCGTTCACCGAAAAGAATACTACCGGCTGGTTTCGCACGCATTTATCCACGCCAACTGGACTCACCTGCTTATCAACATGATGGTGCTTTACTTTTTTGGCCGTAATGTAGAAGCCTACCTCGGTCATTATTTTGGAACCCGGGGCACCTTCTATTATCTGCTTTTGTATTTTGGTGGAATCCTGGCTTCCAACATCTGGAGCCTTATCAAAAACCAGAACAACTATTATTACAATGCGGTGGGAGCTTCGGGAGCTGTTTCTGCCGTTTTGTTTGCCACCATTTTTTTCGATCCGTGGGGATTGTTGTACCTTTTTGCCATTATACCTGTTCCGGGGATTTTATTTGGAGTAGCTTACCTTATTTACTCGTACCAAATGAGCAAGAAACAGCACGACAACGTAGCTCACGACGCGCACTTTCTGGGAGCGGTTTTTGGTTTTGTTTTCCCGGTTTTACTCAGACCCGGTTTATTCGAACAATTTATAGATAACCTGTTTTCATTTATATAGTCATGGATTTTGTGCTGGTAAACGGAGTGCCAAGTTCGAAAAAAGATGCCAACCCCGGTCGCTTTTTATGGAACAGTTCCGTGGTCATTTCACAGGACATTTTGTTTGGTTTTGGTGGTATACCACTGCTGAATGAGAATCTCGATAACATTCAGTCACAGTTACAATCCCTGTCTTACGAACTTCCTCCACTTTTTAATAACCGTCGCGAAATATTCAGGCTGTTTAAACGCCTGTTAAATAAAAACAAATACTATCGATCGGGCTACCTGCATTTGAAAATTCTTGTTTCGGATCAGGAAAGTAACTGGCTGCTTGAAGCAACAAATTACAAGGGTTTCGAATTTCCAAACCGGGAACAGGGCTTACTGACACAAATATCCCCATTTCAAAAATTTAGCGGTGCACCATTCGGCAGGCTACTTTGTCATAATCGTTTGTTTTGGTTAGCTGCCGAAACAAAAAACGAGGCAGGTTCGTTATCCCGAAGCATTTTTACAAACGAAAAAGGCCAGGTTTGTGATGCCCGCGGAGCCAACATTTTCCTGGCAAAAAATGGGGTTTTGCTTACGCCATCGCTCGATACCGGATGTTACGGGGACCTGATTCGAAGAATTGTGATTGAGCAGGCAGCAGCGCTTAAAATCCCGCTTATCGAATCGAATGAAATTGATGAAAAAAAATTGTTGGCTGCCGATGAGATTTTTCTGGCAAGCGAAGCCCGCGGAATTGAATGGATAATGGGAATTGGCACAAAACGTTTTGTTCGGAACTATTCACTGATTATTCATGAAAACGTAAATGCTCACTTACAAGTAAGGGCACAAAAGCAATTATTGTAGAATTTAATACCGTTACAGTTTTTATGCGTAAATCAGAATAGCTGGGTCAATGTTTTTAAGAATTGATTAAGCTTTCGAATACCGGCTCATCTCCTGTCCCTCTTTCAAAATAAAGAAAATAGCTTTGCACAAAACAACACTCAATGTGGGTTATCCTTGCCTTGGTATCAGCGGTTTTACTCGGTTTATACGACGTCGTCAAGAAATTATCGTTAAACGAAAATGCCGTTTTACCCGTACTTTTTTTTATCGACACTTACAGCCGCGGCAGTGGTTTTCCCATTTGTTATTGGCTCTACGGCGCCCGAATATTTTCAGCATCCCGAAATATTTGTACCGCCGCCTGTGTTTCAATGGCGGTGGAGTATCCCGCTAATTGCGGTCTTCCTGCTTTTTGCCGACTACATGTACTTTTATGCACTTAGCATTCCTGACTCGATGATTTCGATTATCTCGGTCCTTCGCCGTGGTGGGGTGCTGGTTGCATTTACTCTTGGGGCCGTTTTATTCAAAGAAAAAAATATCAAACGAAAAGGGATTTACCTGCTTGGGATTCTTATCGGAATTCTTATCATTAGCTTTGGATCAAAATAATCTGTGCTGAACCTGTCCTTGCCCTGAAACATGTTTTATAACGTTGGTTTAATTTGTAATTTAAGCCCGATTATCATACCGAATTAACATAGAATAAAATGAAAAACTTAACCAGCTTACTCCTGCTACTTCTTATTTCGGGAAGTACATTAATGGCTCAAAAAAATTACCAGCCAACAGAAAAGAATCTTGAAAACCGCGAGTGGTTCCAGGATGCCAAATTTGGACTATTCATTCATTGGGGCGTGTATTCAACCATGGCTGGCGGTGGCGATAAGGGAATTGCCGAGTGGATCATGAACCAAAAACAAATTCCGATTTTACAATACGAAAAACTGCCTGCCTTTTTTAATCCCACACAGTTTGATCCTGCCGAGTGGGTTTCAACGGTAAAAAAAGCCGGCATGAAATACATTACCATCACCAGCAAACACCACGACGGTTTTGCCATGTTCGACTCACAAATAAGCGATTACAACATTGTAGACCGTACGCCTTATGGAAAAGACGTGTTGAAAATGCTAAAAGATGAATGTGATAAACAAGGCGTTAAACTATTCTTTTACCATTCGCAACTCGACTGGCACCACCCCGATTACTACCCGAGAGGAAGAACCGGACAAGGATACACCGGGCGCCCCGAAAGCGGCGACTGGAACAAGTACATCGACTATATGAATACGCAATTAACAGAGTTACTGACCAATTACGGCGAAGTGGGTGGAATATGGTTCGACGGAATGTGGGACCAGTGGGATGCCAACTGGCGCCTTGACGAAACCTATTCACTAATCCACAAACTGCAACCCGGGGCATTAATTGGCAGCAACCACCACAAAGCGCCCTTCCCTGGCGAAGATTTCCAAATGTTCGAACGTGACCTGCCCGGCGAGAATTCGATGGGCTTTAACCAAACCGGAACTATTTCCGAACTTCCGCTTGAAATGTGCGAAACCATGAACGGATCATGGGGATTTAACATTAAGGACCAAGACTATAAATCAACCAAACAATTAATCCAAACCATGGTGAAATCGGCCGGTTACGGAGCCAACTTTTTGCTGAACACCGGTCCGATGCCAAATGGAAAAATTCAACCTGAAAATGTTGAGACCTTGCTGGAAATGGGTGAATGGCTCGACAAATACGGCGAAACTATTTACAAAACACGTCGTGGCCCAATCCGCCCGCAAGACTGGGGGGCCACTACATCAGCCAAAAACGGCACCGTTTACATACATCTTTTGGAAATGAAAGACGAGAATTTGTTGATTCCTTCGCTACCCGGGAAAATAAAATCGTTGAAGTATTTTGATGGCGGCGAGAAAGTAAAATTCGAAGAAACCGAATATGGAGTTTTACTGAATGTTCCAAAAGAAAAAATGGACAAAACAGATACTATACTCGTACTAACCATGAAATAGAAGGTGCAACAAAATAGATTTCATCACAAAATCCGGGCTTTGTCCGGATTTTTTTATGGTCTGTTATTTCAAACTTCCATGATAAGGGAAAGAACAGCACTTGTGAAAAATTCTTCCTTTGCATGTAATGCTTTTCATAAGCACACGTCTTACCTTTGAAAACAACGAACAAAAAAGCAGAAAAGCAAAAACAAAAGCATGGTTGCCCGAGATTTTAAAACAAGCATATTACCGGTTAGCAAAAAGCTGCTTCGTTTTGCAACGCACTTTTTGAAAGACGAAGAACTGGCACGCGACGTTGTTCAGGATGTCTTCCTGAAACTCTGGCAAAAAAGAGAGATACTGAATGAAGTAGAAAACATAGAGGCCTTTGCCATGCAGATGACCAGGAACCGCTGCCTCGATGTAATACGAAGTAACAAAGAGGTTCCGATTGACGAAGAAACCGGAAGGCGTTTAAACGCCAAAACGGTAGACGTTCATTCAAAAGTTGAATTAAGCGAAACGGCGCAGCAGATCGGGAAACTGATCGGCCGCTTGCCCGACCTGCAACGAAATGTGATGCAATTGCGCGACATAGAACAAATGTCGTACGACGAGATTGCTGAAATTACCGGCTTGCAGGTCAACGCGATTAGGGTGAACTTATCGAGAGCACGGAAAAAAGTGCGTGATGAATTTTTAAAAATGAATGAAAATGAAAACCGAAGAAGTAAAAATTTTACTGCAACGTTACTTTGAGGGAGAGAGTACCGATGCCGAGGAACGCAGGCTCGAAGCCTACTTTCAATCGGGAGAAGTGAATGCCGAAGTAGCAGAATTTGCCGGGTTCTTTGGAGGTATTTCCGAACTGGCCGGAGTCAGCGACGGTCCACATATTGAAGAAGATATCATGGATTACATCCTCGAAAACGAGCAGCGCGAAAAAAACCGCTACCGTTCGATGTGGAAAGTTGTAACCGGAATCGCAGCTTCGGTAATTATTGTACTGGGTGGCTTTCTGTTCTACCAGGAACAACAAAAGCCTTTTGAAGACACCTTCAACGATCCGGACGAAGCCTATGCTTACGCCACCGAAACGCTGCAATTTATGTCGGTAAAATACAATAAGGGACTGGCACAGTTATCGAACTTCGAGCTGTTGAGAAAGGCGAACGATCCGGTAAAAAAAGCGACGGAACCAGTGGTCGAATTCTATGATGGAATTGATAAACTGGAAGAAAGTAATAATTAATTAATCAAAATAAAGGCAAATAGGCAAGCTGGCAGTTGAAAGCCGGAACCAAAAAAAGTACAAACAACAAAAAAATAAAACGTCATGAAAAAGATAATCTTGTTATTAGCAGTGTTGCTGCCCATGGCAGTGCTTGCACAAAAAAGCCCGGTTGACAAGCTCTTCGAAAAATATGCCAACAAAAAGGGATTTACTACCGTGAACATTTCAGGTAAACTCCTGGGTTTTGCCAGTAGTCTTGACACCGGAGACGAATCAACCAAGGAATTATTGAATGGATTGAGTGGCATTCGTGTTCTCTCGGTTGAAGACGATGAACTAAATAAGAACATCGATTTTTATGCCGAACTCGAAGCTGACGGTTTCTTCAAAAACAACGACTACGAGGTGTTGATGGAGGTAACAGAAGATGATGAAGTGGTACGTTTCCTGGCCAAAGATGCCGACAATGGTAAAATATCAGATCTACTGCTGGTGGTTGGTGGCAACGACAACGCACTCATCAGCATCCAGGGAATCATCGATCCGGCGAACATTGGAAAGATTACCAAGGCTGTAAATATCGATGTAGGCGACTTTGAATAAAAGTGATAAATCATTTGCAGATATGAAAGAATCCGGGCTTGTACCGGATTTTTTTTGTTCTATATCTGTTCATTTACAAATCTTTCGTAATTTTCAGCCAAAGTAACTCACAATTGATGGATTTAGATTCAATTTTACAAAAGCATCAGGTTCAACCCGGAACTACCAAGGTAATCAACATAGGTTGTGTTCGGCTGGAGGCTTCCCGTTTAAAAGAAGGATGGCACCTGGAAACAATCGATAATTGTCCCAACGACGATATCGCATTGGACGAGGCATCGGCATTAAAAGATTATTTTCAAACCGGTAAATCAAACTCGCTGGTTATCGCTCCTGCCCTACCTGTAAAACCCATGGTTTTTAAGGGCAGTGGATTAAATGTACTGCCCGGGCAAAAAATTACAATTTTTGTGAAAATACCGCTTACTTTTCAGATCTACTTCTCAAAAGTTCTGCCCGAAAATCTACTACGTGAAATTACGTACAAGAGAATGTCGAACACCTGGTTTGGAGAGCCCGACTCAGGTGAGCCGGCTTATACGCTGGGCAGCGAGTATTTTCTGGATTTCAACGAAATAGGGATCAACGACTTTGAGGCGATTTGCCCGGTAAGTGTAAAAAATTCTGCAAACGATAATCTGAATGTACAACGCGTAATCATCCGCGACGAGAACCTTACCTTGTACAAAAACAATAACCAGATGGTAACCAGCCATGTTCAAATCGAATACAAGGGGAAAGACATGATTAGTTTGGTTGACTACCAGTATTCAAAACTATTTCATGGCGAAAAACAGGAAATACTTGCCAAACCGCGCAACAGCGCCGGCAAGAACGTTTTGAAATTGAATTTCCATTTTATAAAAAACATTTACAGAACTGAATAATGAACTTCGATTGGTCAAAACATTTTAGCCCCGATTTATTCGGGAAATTATTGCGGCTGGCAATCATTTTGGTGGTAGGGCTGGTAATCGTGTATACGGTCTCCTACCTGGTACGAAAGCTGCTACCCAAAAATCTTACGCAACAGCGTAAAATGATTATTAATCGCTTTGTATCATATTCAGGTGTTGTGATTTTATTTTTTACAATTGTTTCTGAACTTAACATTAACCTCACTGCTATTTTTGGCGCCGCAGGGATTATTGGGATAGTAATTGGAGTGGCGTCGCAAACGAGTATTGGGAACATTGTGAGTGGCTTTTTCCTGGTTTCCGAAAAATCGTTTGAGTTGGGCGATGTAATTAAAATAGGCGATAAAACCGGCACGGTTTACAGCATCGACCTGCTTTCGATAAAAATCAGGACCTTCGATAACCTGCTACTGCGTATTCCAAATCAAACAGTAATATCAAGCGAAGTGATCAACGTTACCCGCTTCCCGATCCGTCGTCTCGACATTGACCTGAGTGTGGCTTACAAAGAAGACCTTGAAAAAGTAAGAGAAGTGATCGGGCGGGTAGTGCGTCAAAATCCATTGTGTCTCGACGAACCCGAGCCGTTGATTACCTATAAAAGCTTTGGCGACAGTGGAATCAATATTTTACTTGGAGTTTGGTTCGAAAAAGCCAACTTTCTGAAAGTAAAGAATTCAATATTCCAGGAAATAAAAGCTGCTTTCGATAGTGAAGGTATAGAAATCCCGTTCCCGCATGTTACGCTTTACACCGGCGAGGTTACAAAACCATTTCCTATTGTAAAGAAGGATGAAACAGAGGCAAAAGGCTGATCTCTTTGCGTGATTGTTTCAGAACTTGTTCCCATTCATTTCCTTTCCGCCGGGAAAAATTGCCGTAAATGTTTGATGAAGGCTTCACCAAAAGATAAAATGAAGCGTAAACATTTGATGATTACCCGACCAAACCAAAAAGAAGGCTTTGGAGGTTTGTTTAAACCTTGCCGGAACAAAAAGTGAAGGTGTGAACGTTTGATAATTGCTCGTCCGAGAGAAAATGGGAGGCATGGAGGTTTGCTTAAGCCCCGCCTGAATAAAAAGCATTCAGTGAACGCGTGGAGGTTTATCGATAAAAAAACGTCGTGCCTAAAAAGGCACGACGTTTTTGTTTATTTGATTTTGATTTTGGCCGGTTATAAAAGCCCCCTTTTTTTCAGGAGAGGTTCTTTTGCTGGATCTTGTCCACGGAACTGGCGATAAACATCCATTCCTTCGTAGGCGCCGCTTTCTTCAAGAAGTTTCCTGAATTTGGCAGCATATTCCGGATTAAAAATATCGCCGCTTTGTTTAAAGGCATCAAACGCATCAGCATCGAGCACCGCGGCCCAGATATATACGTAGTAGCCTGCCGAATATCCGTCGCCCGAGAATATGTGCGAAAAATAAGTGCTGCGGTACCGTGGCAGAAATTCAGGAATCAAACCGATGGCATCCATTGCATCTTTCTCGAATTTATCCACATCAGCAATTTCCGGATTTTTAGTGGTATGATAATCCATGTCGAGTAGCGACGCGGCCACATATTCTCCGGTAATAAATCCCTGGTTAAAGGTTCCGCTTTTGATCAGCTTATTCAATAATTCATCAGGAATGGCTTCGCCGGTTTTGTAGTGTTTTGCATAAACTTTTATCACTTCGGGTTCAGCAGCCCAATTTTCCATAATTTGCGAAGGCAGTTCAACAAAATCGCGTGGTACGCTACCAATTGTGCGGTCGTATTTCCCATCAACGAATATAAAATGCAGTGCATGTCCAAATTCATGAAACAGGGTCGACACCTCATCAAAACTCAATAAAGCCGGGGCATCGCCCGATGGACGGGTAAAATTCATTACAATTTCACCAATATATGGCTGACGTTTTCCGTCACGGTATGTCACATCTCTGAACCCGGTCGACCAGGCGCCTACTCTCTTACCGTCGCGCGGGTGAAAATCCATGTACAAAATTGCCAGGTGCGAACCATCGGCTTCGAGTACTTCATAAGCCTCAACTTCGTCGTTGTAAGCTGGAATATTGTCGTGTTTTACAAACTGAAGCCCGTAAAGTTCTTTTGCAACATAAAAAATTCCATTTTTAACATTATCGAGGCTGAAATATGGTTTTAGTTCTGCCTCATCCAAATCGTATTTTTCTTTACGTAATTTCTCGGCATAGTACCACCAGTCCCACGATTCTATTTTGATGTTTGCCCCTTCGCGGTCGGCGATGGCTTGCATGGATTTTACATCTTCTTTGGCCATTTTAAGCGACGGAACCCAAAGCTCCATCAGGAAATCGGTGATGGCTTTTGGTGTTTTGGCCATATTCACATCGGCTTTGTAAGCTGCAAAATTATCGAAACCCAGCATTTTGGCTTTTTGGTCGCGTAGTTTTACAATTTTCTGGATGATGGCTTTGTTATCGTTTTCGTTGTTGTTGTCGCCACGCATAAAATAGGCGCGGTAAATTTTCTCGCGTAGGTCGCGTTTTTCCGAGAATTGCAGGAAAGGGATCCAGCTTGGTTTGGCAAGTGTAAAAACCCACTTCCCTTCTTCACCGGCTTTTTTAGCAGCATCAGAGGCTTGTGCGATTACATCATCAGGAAGCCCGGCAAGGTCTTCTTTATTATCGATAACCAAAATAAAATTCTTGTTGGTTTCGGCTAACAGGTTTTCATCAAACTGAAGATACAGGGTAGATAACTCACCATTTATGCCTTTCAAAATTTCCTGGTCTTCGACGGAAAGGTTGGCGCCGTTGCGCTCAAAATCCTGGAAATATTTTTCGGTTACACGTACTTGCTGATCATCGAGACCAAGTTCGTTTCGTTTTTCATAAATCGCTTTGATTTTCGCAAACAAGCCGGCGTTCATGGCAATCTCATCGCGGTGCATGGTTACCAAAGGTGAAATTTCGCGGGCTGCCACCTGCATTTCGTCGCTGGTGTTGGCATCGGTAAGCGGGAAAAACACACCGGTAACCTTATTCAGCAGCTCGCCCGATTTGTCGAAAGCGAGAATGGTATTCTCAAAAGTTGGTTCATCGGCGCTGGCAACAATGGCATCAATCTCGGTGTTGTGTTCATCGATACCTTGCTGAATGGCGGGCAAATAATGCTCTACCTTAATTTCATTAAAGGGAGGAACTCCAAAGGGAGTGTTCCACTCGGTAAAAAACGGATTTTCCATATCAGTTTTACTTTCATTTTTTCCAGACTGGCACGAAGATAGCGCCAAACCGGCAACAAATACAATAAACAGCAGTTTCTTCATTTCTATATATAATTAGTGATTTTGATTTTGTTGCGAAAGATACATAATAAACACCTTTCGTGACATGACAGAATTCAACCTTTTTAATGGCGCTTAGCTATAAAACCTGCAAAAACAAGCTTTTGTAATGCTTCTCAGAATGAAAGTGTAACTGTTCGCCCGATCAGATAAAAATCCTTACTTTTGTCGCATTCAAAAAACGACTGAAAAGCATTCAAAAATGAAGATTTCGTATTCGTGGTTAAAAGACTATGTAAAGCTGGATAAAACACCGCATGAAGTTGCTGATATACTGACACAGATCGGGTTGGAAGTAGGGAGCATAGAAGAAGTGGAAACCGTAAAAGGTGGTTTGCAGGGACTCGTCATCGGCGAAGTGCTCACATGCGAAAAGCACCCAAACTCGGACCACCTGAGTGTGACTACTGTAAATGTTGGTAGCAGTGAAGCACTGCCAATTGTATGCGGGGCTCCGAATGTGGCTGCCGGGCAAAAAGTGGTTGTGGCAACCGTTGGGACAGTTTTATATGATGGCGACCAGGAATTTACGATCAAGAAATCGAAGATCCGTGGTGAAGTTTCGATGGGGATGATTTGCGCCGAAGATGAGATCGGCCTTGGGACCGACCACGAAGGAATCATGGTTTTGGATGCCAATGCAAAAGTGGGCACAGCAGCCAAAGATTTTTTTAAAGTTGAATCTGATTGGGTAATTGAGGTGGATTTAACACCCAACCGAATCGACGCAGGTTCTCACATTGGAGTAGCCCGCGACCTGGCCGCTTTTTTGAGTAAAACAGAGAAAACCAGGTATCAAAAACCATCGGTCGATGCGTTCAGGGTGGACAACCACAAGCTCGAAATTCCGGTAGAAATAGTTAACCCTGAAGCCTGCCCCCGGTATTCGGGAGTTACCATTTCGGGGCTTGAAATAAAAGAATCGCCCGAGTGGCTGCAGAACCGGCTGAAAATGATCGGGCTTTCGCCCATCAACAATGTAGTGGATGTTACAAACTATGTTCTTTTTGAATGTGGCCAACCACTTCATGCGTTTGATGCAGATGAAATTACGGGCAACAAAGTGGTGGTCCGTACGATGAATACAGGCACCAAATTTATAACGCTCGACGAGACTGAACGTGAACTGCACGAGGACGATCTGATGATCTGCAATACCAAAGAAGGAATGTGTATCGGAGGTGTATTTGGCGGCAGGCGTTCAGGAGTTAAAAAATCTACCAAAAACATATTTCTTGAAAGCGCATATTTCGACCCGGTTTATATCCGGAAAACGGCTCGCCGCCACGGACTGAACACCGATGCTTCGTTCCGTTTTGAACGTGGTGTGGACCCGAATAATACAATTTTTGCACTCAAACGTGCTGCAATGCTGATCAAGGAAGTCGCTGGCGGTACCATTTCTTCTGAAATTGTTGATATTTATCCGCAAGCAATTGATGACTTTAAAGTTGATATTTCTTACGCAAATGTGAAACGCCTGATTGGGAAAGATCTTGGGGCAGAAACGATCAAGAATATTTTAAACTCGCTCGAAATCAAAATCGAAAACGGGGATGAAAAAGGATTATCACTGCTTGTCCCGGCTTATCGCGTCGATGTAAAACGCGAAGCTGACGTAATTGAAGAAATCCTGCGTATTTACGGGTACAACAATGTTGAAATTCCAACGCAGGTTAATGCTTCGTTGCAAACTGCTGAAAAGCCCAGCCCCGATCACATAAAGAACCTGGTAGCTGAAATGCTTACGTCTCAGGGATTCAACGAAATCTGGTCGAATTCGTTAACCAAAGCAACTCATTACGATTTGTTGACACAGTTTAATTCAAAACAAACTGTTAAAATCCTGAATCCGCTGAGTAACGATTTGAATGCGCTGAGACAAACACTTTTATTCGGAGGCCTGGAAACGATTGCATATAACGCGAACCGCCAAAATAAGAACCTGAAATTTTACGAATTCGGGAATTGCTATTTTTACAAAGGCACACAGCTAAAAGATCAGCCAGCCAATAATTACTGGGAAGAAAGTCACCTGGCGCTTTTTGTCAGCGGGAACAAGGAAACAGAGAACTGGACTACCAAAGAAGAGAGTTCGTCGTTTTACGGGTTAAAAAGCTATGCCGAAAATATTTTGCAGCGTCTTGGGTTGAAAAATCAAAACCTGGTTGTTGATGGTCCCGGGAACGAATTATTTTCGGATGGGTTGACCTATTTATACAACAATAAAGTGGTCCTCGAATTGGGGATTATAAGCTCAGGCTTACGAAAGAAATTTGAAATCGACAGACCGGTTTATTATGCTGACTTTAACTGGGACAACGTTTTCCAATTTCATAAAAAACATAAAGTCCTGTTTAACGAATTGCCCAGGTTCCCGTCAGTTCGTCGCGACCTGGCCTTACTGATCGATAAAAACGTGAAGTTCGACCAAATAAAACAACTTGCCCTGAAAACCGAACGCCAGTTGTTGCGCGAAGTCGATTTATTCGATGTGTACGAAGGGAAAGGTGTTCCGTCCGGAAAAAAATCGTATGCCGTAAGTTTCATCCTTCGCGACGATTACAAAACGCTGAATGAAAATCAAATTGACAAAACCATGCAACGCTTGATTTTCATGTTTGGTAAAGAACTGGGAGCTGAATTGAGATAGAAATTTTCTTTTTCAAGGCAAACAATTGTTATCCCGGGTTGTTTCATTACGAGCTCAACAAATTAAGCTTAATATCTAAAGCATTTATTAAATGCAAAACCACACGAAGGGAATTATTTATGCAGCCATAACTGCATTTTTCTGGGGATTTCTGGCCATTGCCTTAAAAGTAGCCGTAAATAAAGTCGATCCGGTTACTATTGTTTGGTTTCGCTTTGTCGTGGCTTTTCTGATTCTATCGGCATGGACAGCCTACAAAAACCCGTCATCGTTTCAAATTATCGTAAAACCGCCAATTTTAGTGATTTTGGCAGCACTTGCCCTGTCGTGGAATTATCTTGGGTACATGCTGGGGATTCAGTACACGACGCCCAGCAATGCACAGCTATTTATTCAAAGTGGCCCGATGTTGCTGGCTACTGCCGGTTTTGTTCTATTTAAGGAAAGTGTTTCGCGTCAGCAAATTATTGGTTTTTTATTGGCAATTGCCGGGTTTTCGTTTTTTTACCGCGACCAGTTGCACGCCTTTTTCGAAACCCGGGGAACTTACAATTTGGGCATTTTGCTCACCATTTCAGGAGCGCTAGCCTGGTCAGTTTACGCCATCCTGCAAAAGAAATTAGTAATCAATTATTCAGTAGATAGTCTGAATCTTATTCTGTTTCTTTTACCAGCCATTATTTATCTGCCATTTGTTAAGCTTAGTCCACTACCCGAACTCCACTGGAGCTGGTGGTTGCTGCTGGTTTTTCTGGGTGCAAACACATTTATTGCCTACACCAGTCTGGCAAACGCACTAAAATACCTCGAAGCCAGCAAAGTAAGCATCATTATCATACTAAATCCGATGATCACCTTTATTACCATGGGAATTTTAACCGAGTTGAATGTTTCCTGGATCCAGCATGAGCGCTTTTCTCTTTCTACAATTTTGGGGGCGACACTCGTTTTTTCAGGTGCAATTTTGGTGATTGGAATCAGGAAAAACAGACTGTCAAACAAAAAGTCCTGAAAATTTATTCGAGTTGGTCCGGTTCATTCCATCAAAATTCGAATTGAAGTAAATTGCGTTAAACCCTTCGTACATTATTTTGTTTACTTTGGAGAAAACTTTCAGAGATGATCAGATTGAAATACTTTTTAGTGGTAGTTACGTTGCTGTTATTTTTTTCATGCACTCCGGATCCGATAAATATTACAACGGTTACCGGTGGCATTTCAGCAAAAAAGTTGGCCAAAACACTTTCGCATGAGCATTTGCTGGTTGACTTTATTGGCGCCGACAGCATTAGCTACGACCGTTGGGACAGAGATGCGGTTGCAGAAAAGGCGCTGCCCTATCTGAAACAAATCCGTGACCTTGGCTACAAAACTTTTGTTGATGCAACACCTGCCTATTTAGGCCGCGATCCGCAACTGCTAAAAATGTTATCTGAAAAATCGGGTATTCAAATACTTACAAATACGGGGTATTACTCGTTGAACGAGAAATATGTACCTGGATTTGCGTTTACTGAATCTGCCGAACAACTGGCCGCCCGGTGGATTGATGAAGCACAAAATGGAATTGAGGGCACAGATGTTTTTCCCGGGTTTATAAAAATTTCTGTTGAACCTGGTCCCTTAACAGAATTGAACCGGAAAATAGTAAAAGCAGCGTGCATTACTCACCGCGAAACCGGCTTAACAATTATGTCGCACACCGGCCCTGCCTTACCGGCATTTCAGGAAATCGAAATTCTGAAGCAGAACGGCATTCACCCATCAGCTTTTATCTGGACACATGCACAAAATGAAAACGACTTTAACAAACATTTGGAAGCTGCTAAAATGGGAGCCTATATCTCTTTCGATAATTTTAAAGCTGCCGATACAACCAGATATCTCGACTTTATTCTTTTTATGAAAAAACATGGCATTTTGCATAAAGTGCTTTTATCGCATGATGCAGGGTGGTACGATCCTGAAAAACCGGAAGGTGGAGAATTCAGAGGATTTACCGACCTGGACACCTATCTCGTCCCTGCGCTGGAGAAAGAAGGTCTTGCGCAGTTTGATCTTTTTCAGCTCTTCTACGGAAACCCGGCCGATGCTTTTATGATCAGGAAACGCATGCTCAACCCGGAGGAAAAGTAGTCGTATTACTGAGCCTGGAAAATATAAATCAAAATAGATTTAACAAAAAAGCCGCCTTATGAGCTGCCTTGCCTCGACCCGAACCCGTCTCGCCTTAGGCGAGATGACAGGCCGATGCTCTAATCAACTGAACTACCACACCGGGATTATGAAGATTAAAAACTCGATTAAAAATGCGGTGCGGACGGGACTCGAACCCGCGACCCTCGGCGTGACAGGCCGATATTCTAACCAA
>WOYI010776624.1_pt1 | contig 52750 bp, 47 predicted proteins | sample 6423411 | NCBI WGS metagenome assembly WOYI01 (sample SAMN13441803, study PRJNA592873) | oil field metagenome | biome: oil field; feature: oil-well bore; material: oil-contaminated soil; isolation source: oil-contaminated soil from oil-well borehole | place: Germany: Wietze | collected 2016-10-18 ... | reverse complement strand
TTCGAAATCGCCGAGGATGGGCAGGATGTAGATCGTGCCCACCTCACCAGGAGGCATCTCCTGGAAGATGTCATCCATGATGAAGATCTTTGAACCGGGTATGGCGCGGCCCACGCTGCCCGGATGGAGACGGGCTTCTTCCGGGCGGATGGTGGTGCCCACCCCTTCTGTGCCGCCGTAGAGCTCGAAGAGCACCTCGCCCCACCAGTTCAGGATGTCCTCCTTGGTTTTGGGGGGGCAGGGGGCGCCTGTGGTGACGACCGAGCGCAGGGTTGAGAGATCGTATTGTCCGCGCTGGGCCTCGGGCAGCTTCAATAGGCGATGGAACATGGTGGGCACCATGTTGGACGAGGTGATCCGGTAGCGCTCGATACGCTCCAGCGTGCCCTCAGGGGTCCATTTGTCCATGATCACCACGGGCACACCCATGTGCAGCACAGCGGGTCCCATCATGCTGGGGGTGGCATGGTACAAGGGTCCTGTGAGCAGATGGGCGCCTGTCATGGGAGGGATATCGAACAGGAAGCCCAGGAAGTTGGTGAGGCTTGCCATGATTTCCGGATCCGCTCCAGGCAGTGAGCGACGCACGCCTTTTGGTTTGCCTGTGGTGCCTGAGGTGTAAAGCATCAGGGTGCCGGCACTGCGCTGTTCGGGCAAGGTGGCGGGCTGATCCTGCAGCAGGTTCTCATAGGGCTCGAACCCAGGGATGGGTTCTGCCGTCCAGTAGCAACGCTGGATGCCGGCCTCGGCGGCGGCCTGCTGGGCCACAGCGCCGCAGCGGCCGTGGGCCACGAACACCTGGGCATCGCTGTCGCGCAGGATATAGCTGGTCTCCTCCCTGGAGAGATGGTAATTGATGGGGCTGAGGAACATGCCTATCTGGGATAGAGCCAGAAACAGCTCGAAGAAGACCGGGTCGTTGGGGGCCATCAGGGCCACCAGATCGCCTGCTTCCAGGCCCGCAGCGCGCAGCCCGTGGCTCAGCTGGTTGACCCGCGTCAGGAGTTCGCCTGCTGTGATCTGCCCATGGTCATGGGTGACCAGAGCCAGGCGCTGTGGCTGAACAGCGGCCCAGGCCCAGAACGACTGGGTGTCCTGTATGGGATTGTCCTGTTGATGCTGGTTCATGCTGCCTCCTAGCCGGTCCACATCATGCCGGCTGTGCCATTGGTGACGGTTCCTGTGACGAAGCTTGCTGCATCGGAAAGCAAAAAGGCAGCGATCTGGGCCATCTCCTGCGGCCTGGCGCCGCGCTTGAGCACGCTCATGCCGGCCATGTGGTCCAGCGCCTCCTGGGGATAGATGCGATTCAGGAAGGAGTTGGGCACATAGCCTGGCGCAATGGCGTTGGCGCGCACATGGGGGGCGCCTTCTGCAGCGGTGACCCGGGTCAGTGCATTGACACCCGCCTTGGCGGCGCAATAGGCGGCCTCGCCGGGGCTGCCCATATAGCAGGCCGCAGACGAGATGTTGACGATGGCGCCACCTTGCTGCTCCATCATGATGGGCAGCACCGCCCGGGTACACAGAAAGGCGCCCTTGAGGCAGATACCCAGCACCATGTCCCAGTCCTCTTCCTTGTACTGGGCGATGGGGGCGATGATCTCGCGTCCAGCGTTATTGACCAGATAGTCGATGCGGCCATAGGCCTGCATGGCCTGCTCTTTCATGGCCGCCACCTGATCGGCCTGACTCACGTCACACAACACGCCGATGGCCCTGATGCCCCTGGCCTCGAAGGCTGTCACGGTTTCCTGGATGCGCCGCTGATGCACGTCGCAGATCACCAGCTTGGCGCCTTCTTCACCCAGCAGCTGGGCGATGGCGTGGCCAATGCCGGCCCCGGCTGCGGCGGTAACCAGCGCCACCTTGCCCTTAAAGCGCATTGTTCCGTCCTCCCATAGCCCTAACCGTTACCGCTGACCTAGCGGGGAAACTTGCGGTAATTGGCCGACCGTTTCTCAAGAAAGGCATTGGCTCCTTCCAGCTGCTCGGGACTACCCAGGAAGTTCGGATTGAACTCGGCGAGATAATCTCTGAAGAAGACACGCAGTTCCCGGTATTCATCATCGAAGGAGGCCTTGACTGTTTTCAGGGCAGTGGGACAGAGCGCCATGATCTCATCCACCCAGCGCTGGACCTCTTGGTCCAGTTTTTCCGCGGCCACCACTGCGTTGCACAGCCCCCAGGCCAGCGCCTGCTGGGCTGGGATGCGGCGACACAACAGCCACATCTCCCGGGCGCGCTTGTGGCCCAGAATACGTGCCGCATAATTGACGATATAGCCGCTGGCTGGACTGCCCACCCGAGGACCATTCTGGCCGAAGATGGCGTTGTCCGAGGCGATGGTGAAGTCGCACATGTATGCCAAGTGGTTGCCGCCGCCGATGGCGTAGCCATTGACCCGGGCGATGGTGGGCTTGAGGCAGTCGCGCATGGCGTCGTATAGGCCCAGCACCAGCCTGCCCGCATCGGCCAGGCCGCCCTGCGCTTCCCATGAGACATCTCCTCCGGAACAAAAGGCCTTCTCGCCCACGCCGCTCAGGACCACCACGCCGATCTCCCGGTCTTCCTTGATGCGCTGGTAGGCATCGATGAGTTGCTCCAGCGTGGGACCGCGAAAGGCGTTGTGGGTCTTGGGTCGGTTGATCCACAACCAGACCGAGCCGTCGCCCTTCTTTTCGAAGATGATGTCGCTGTATTCCATGCCCGCTCCTTAAGCACTACATAGGCTTTGACAACGTTCCATGGCGGCAGGAACTGTGACCCCTGCGGCTGATTGATCTCATCGATCAGTTTTAACTATAGTTTGTATTGAAAGTCTGGCAAGAGCGAGGTCAAGTGATTCAAGGATTCAGGTGATACATATCAAGAAAAAAGCATCTGGCAGCAGCCTGTGTTGGGCAATCGGGCAGATTCCGGCGGAACAGCGTGGTGTGGCAAGATGGGGGGTACTATGCAGATCTTTTTGATTCTTGAAGCATTGGGCTGGTTTGGCTATGGCATCCTGTGCCTGCTGTATCCTTCCATGTTGATACAGGTTGCCGGTATCCAGGCGCTGTCCGTCAGCGGCCTGGTGGAACTCTCGGCCATGTATGGTGGGCTCGAGGCCGCCATCGGCGTCATTGCCTTTCTGGGTTGGCAAAGCGCTCCTAGGTCACGCTGGGCGCTGTGGAGTCTTGTGTTGTTGTGTGGTGGCATGGGCAGCGGTCGCCTGCTGGCCACGCTGTTCCACATGCACCTGTCGCTGTATACGGCAGGGGCGTTGCTTTTCGAGCTTGGCTCGGCGCTCGTGGCGTGGCTATTCCTAAGGCGCATGCCGGTCTCGGATCCGGCTGTGACCTCTCAGCGCTAGATTGGCGGGCCAGGTTGGCGGGCAGGCCCAGCAGGCGTTCGCCGCTGCCTAGCCTGCTGCGGCCCGCGTGCTGGTGGGGATCTCGCTGAAGGGCCGCTCCTTGTCGAGGCGTATGTCGGCGGGCAGGCCCAGCAGGCGTTCGCCGATAATATTGCGCTGGATCTCGTCGGTGCCCCCTGCGATGCGCGTCCCCGCCGAGGCCAGGAACATTTCCTGCCACAGGCCCTCGTCTATGGACTGGGCGCCCATGACGGCTCCCGATGCTCCCTGCAGCCCCATGGCCATGCTGCCGATGTGCTGCATGAGCTGGGCTGCGGCCAGCTTGCCAATGGATCCCTCGGGTCCCGGGGGACGCCCCTGGGAGAGGGCGGTCAAGGCACGATAGCCTGTGAAGCGCAGGGCTTCCTGCTGAGTGATCAGATCGGCCAGCTCCTGGCGTACGGCGCTGTTTTCGATGGCCGGCTGGCCCTGGGTCATGCAGCGTGCCGCCAGGTCCAGGATGGCTGCGGTGCCCGGTCCAGGCTGGCGGCCAGCACCCAGGAGCATGCGCTCGTTCATCAAGGTGGTGAGGGCCACCCGCCAACCCTCGCCCACAGCACCGAGGCGGTTTTCATCGGGGATGACCACATCGGTGAGAAAGACCTCATTGAAGGTGGCGCCACCTGTAATCTGCTTGATGGGGCGCACTTCCACACCAGGGCTGTGCATGTCCACGATGAAGTAGGTGAGTCCCTTGTGCTTGGGCATGTGGGGGTCGGAGCGTGTCACCAGGATGCCCCAGTCGGCCAGATGAGCCAGCGAGTTCCAGACCTTCTGGCCATTGATGATCCATTTGTCTCCTGCACGCACCGAGCGGGTACGCAGCCCTGCCAGATCCGAACCAGCCGCGGGTTCCGAGAACAACTGGCAGAAAATGATCTCGGCTGTGGGAATCCGGGGAAGGAACCGTTTTTTTTGTGTCTCGGTACCATGCGCCATGATGGTCGGTCCGGCAAGCCCGATACCCAGATGAAACACATTGACGGGTGCCAGGAAACGATCTTCTTCCTGGTTCCAGATGACCTGCTGCATCAATGAACCACCATAGCCCCCATACTCACGGGGCCAGGTGATGGCGGCATAACCACTTGCCGCCTTGATGGCCTGATATGCCCTTGAGGCCTGTAGCTCGGCGGCGGCAATGGGTCGACGCAGGAAATAGGAGTCCATCCGGGCAGGAGGACGTGGCGCCAGATGGGCGCTCAGCCAGTCACGAGCCTCCCTGCGAAAGGCAGCTTCTTCCTGGGTGTCATCGAAATCCATGCTCTCTGCTCCACATTACGCGGCCCAAGACCCGCAAGCAGCTCGTTCTTGCATTATGTATATGTATAGACGTCCTGGTTGTGGGTGCAAGGGACTGGCAAGAAAGGCCGATGGAGAAAAGGGAGCTGGAGAAATGCCTGGTGTTCTATGAGATATTTGGCTAGGCATCGCTGTCGACAGTGGCGGGGGTTGGCGAGGAGGCGTTGCGCGCCAGGACACTGTGGTGTCTGGCGTAGAAGACATAAATCAAAAAGCCCGCCGCCATCCAGGCCAGAAATACCGCAATGGTGGTCCAGCCCAGGCGGATGATCAGCCACAGGCACATGAGGATGGCCAGGATGGGGACATAGGGCATTGCCGGCACCCTGAATGGGCGATCCAGCTCCGGGCGGCGCGCGCGCAGCACGATCACCGCCACGGAGACCAGCGCGAAGGCCGAGAGAGTACCCACATTGACCAGCTTGTGCACCAGGTCTATGGGAAAGAAGGTGGCAACCAGAGCAATAACAAAGCCTGTAGCCAGGGTTGCCTGCGATGGCACCCGGAAGTGGGGATGAATCCTGGCAAAAAAGCCTGGCAGCAACCCATCCCGGGCCATGGCAAAGAAGATGCGCGACTGGCCATACATCATCACCATCATCACCGAGGTAAGCCCGAAGAGGGCGCCTGTGGCCACGATGGCCGCCCCGGCGCGCATGCCAAGATACGACAGGCCAAAACTCACGGGATCCGGCACATTCAGCATGTGAAACGGCACGATCCCGGTGAGCGTCAGCGATACAATGATGTAGATCCCCGTGCACAGCAGCAATGAAAACAGGATGCCTCGTGGCAGGTCACGTCCTGGGTTGCGGGTTTCTTCGGCGGCGGTAGCCACCGCATCGAAGCCGATATAGGCGAAGAACACAGAGGCCGCCCCGGCTGTGACCCCAGGAAAACCGTGAGGCAGAAAGGGTTGCCACAGCTCGAGTTTCACGTGTGGCATGGCCAGCAACAAGAACAGGAGGATGACCGCCAGTTTGAGCCAGACGATGAGATTGTTGGCCCGTCTGGTTTCATGCACGCCCCGTGACAGGATCATGCTGACCGCAAGCACGGACAGGCCAGCCAATACATTGACCTGTCCGCCATGGAGCCAGTGGGGGAGCGCAAGCCCGATGCTGCTGACAAGGCGCCCCAAATAACCCGACCAGCCAATGGCCACCACAGCCACCGAGATGCCGTATTCCAGCACCAGCGCCCAGCCGATGATCCAGGCCATGATCTCGCCGATGGCCATGTAGGTGTAGGTATAGGCACTGCCGGAACTGGGGATCATGGCGGTGAGTTCCGCATAGACCAGGGCCGAGAAGAAGCAGGCCAGGCCAGCGAGCACAAAGGACAGGGCCACACCCGGTCCGGCGATGGCAGCAGCTGTGCCGGTGATCACGAAAATACCGGCGCCAATGATGGCCCCCATGCCCAGGAAGGTCAGGTCGAAGGCCGACAGCACGCGATGCAGGTGGTGATGGTCATCCAGATTGATGGGTTTGGTGCGCCACCAGGGGGCTGCGCGCTGCCAGATGTTCATTGGCGTTGAGCGCTGTGTGCTGTGCGGTGCTCAGGGCCAGTACATGCAAGGAAAGCGCACGGCAGACCCCGGGCTGGTTCGGGCCATGCCCTGCCGGGGCAAGATGGTATCATGCCGTATCGCCGCCCAGCACCACCTCGAAACCCTCGAAATGGGGTGGTCCCAGGTAGATGGCCTTGGCCCCCCCGGCTGTGGCATGGGCCTTGCGAAAGGCCTCGGAGTGTGTCCAGTTGACAAAGGCCTGTTCGCTTTCCCACACCGCATGGGAGGCAAACAGGGTATGTTCCTCCGTGCTGGGGCCACGCAGGAGATGAAAGACCCTGAACCCGGGAACCCCTTGCAGATGGCTGTCACGGTTTTTCCAGATGTCAACAAAGGTGTCTTCCTGGCCGCGCACGATACGAAAACGGTTCATGGCAATGAACATCACATCAACTTCCTCAATTCCCTCGACCCCGGGTTGTTTCTTCCATGGTACCCATGACAACCCTGTCTTGTGAAGGCGTATCGGCTCCTGGCGCTGCCGGCACGCCATACCCCCGGAACTGGTCGATGGCACCTTGCAGGCTGTCGCGCCATTGCAGCAGTGTATCGGGCAGGGGTGGCGAGGAACGATCAGCACCCAGGCAGCGCACCGCCTGGGGTGCGGGCAGTACCTGGCCCATGTGGAGCAGGGCCAGGCGGCTCCAGACCACCGTATGGAGCTGGTCTTTTACAAAGAAGCGGTGCTCCACATAGAAATAGACCATGTCCCAACCCAGGACGGTGCTGGTGATGGTGCAGTGGGACAGGGGCTTGATCTCGCGGAGATAGAAGATCTGCGAAGCACCGATCACACCACGCCAGCGATTGCGCAAGGCGCGCCACCAGAAATGGGTGCGAATCACCAGGGCGGCCATGGCCACATCACAAAACGACAGGTAGCGGGCGTTGGTGAGATGCCAGTTGGGGTCGCAGTCATTGGGCAAGACCCGCAGCGCGATGGTGTTGGGTGTGAGGTAAGGGATGCGCTTGGCCAGCAGGCTGCGGGCCATGGTCCATAGCAGGCGCAACAGGATATTCATGGGCTTTCCCCGACCTGGGGCAGCAACGCCGTGGTTCGGCAAGCTGAACAAGGGGCCATGCAGGCGCGGTGGTTCATGACCCGGTGGCGCCATCTGTTGTTTTGTGGCCCTCGAGACGCAGCAGGGGAAAGAGGATGACCTCGCGGATCGAGGGGCGGTCAGCCAGCAGCATGACCAGGCGATCCACCCCAACCCCAGCGCCGCCGGTGGGTGGCAGGCCGTGCTCCAGGGCGCGGATGTAGTCGGCATCGTAGTGCATGGCCTCTTCTTTGCCTGCGGCATGGGCAGCGGCCTGGGCGTGGAAGCGCCGCGCCTGGTCCTCGGGGTCATTGAGCTCAGAAAAACCGTTGGCCACCTCGTAGCCAGCGATGAACAGCTCGAAGCGGTCACACAGGAACGGGTCATCCTGGTTGCAGCGCGCCAGTGGCGAGACCTCCATGGGGTAACCGGTAATGAAGGTGGGGTGGCGTAAACGATGTTCGATGCACTTCTCGAACAGTGTGAGCTGGAGCTCGCCTGCTCCAGCAGCTGCGGCGGGCTCGAGACCTTGGCTGGCCATGACGGCGTGCAGGTAGGTTGTATCACGCAGGCGCGCAGCCTCGATGTCGGGCAGGTAGCGGCACAGCGCTTCTTCCAGTGGCAATCTGGTAAAGGTCTGGCCGAGATCGAGGCTCTCTCCTTGGTAGCTCAAGCAGGAGCTGCCGCAGACGGCGATTGCCGTCTCGCGTATCAGGGTTTCTGTCAGAGCCATCATGTCATGATAATCGCTATAGGCCTGATAGTACTCCAGCATGGTGAACTCGGGGTTGTGCCGGGTGCTCACTCCTTCATTGCGAAAATTGCGGTTGAGCTCGAAGACCCGCTCGAAGCCACCAGCCACCAGTCGCTTGAGGTAGAGCTCAGGGGCGATGCGCAGAAAAAGCGTCATGTCCAAGGCGTTGTGGTGGGTGATGAAGGGCCGGGCCGCAGCACCCCCGGGGATGGGCTGCATCATGGGGGTTTCCACTTCCAGGAAGTCCCGCGCCCACAGCAGGGCACGCAGTGTGTTGATGGCCTTGCTGCGCATGAGGAATACCGCCTTGGTCTGGGGGTTCACCAACAGATCCAGGTGGCGCTCCCGGTGTCGGCGCTCGGCATCCTGCAGGCCATGGAACTTTTCCGGAAGCGGCTGCAGTGTCTTGACAAGGATGATGAGTTCCTCGGCGCGTACCGTGAGTTCGCCGGTGCGTGTCTTGAAGAGCGTGCCGCAGACCCCGATGATGTCCCCCAGATCCAACCCCTTGCAGGCCTCATAGCGTGCGGCCCCCATGGTCTTGGTGTCCAAGAAGAGCTGCAAAGAGCCGCTGCCATCCTGGATGGTGAGAAAACTCGCCTTGCCCATGACTCGCTTGAGCATGATGCGGCCAGCAAGACGCACCGCCACGGCTTGCTCCTGGAGCACTCTGGTTTCGGCCCCATCGAAACGGGCATGGAGATTGGCTGCCTGGGCATCGGGCTTGAAGTCATTTGGATAGTTCCAGCCCGAGGTCTGCAGGGCATGGAGCTTGGCGGCGCGCTGCTGCAGCAGCTGGGAATGTTCATCCATGGATGGCTGCCATCATCGCCCGCTACCCCCTTGGCCCATGCCATGCCGCAGCGTGGCCTCGATGAACGCATCGAGATCGCCATCCAGGACAGCCTGAGTGTTGCCGCTCTCAAGGCCAGTGCGCAGGTCCTTGATGCGGGACTGATCCAGGACATAGGAGCGGATCTGCTGCCCCCAGCCGATGTCTGGCTTCAGGGCTTCGGCACTGGCCGCCTCCGCCTGGCGCTTGCTTTCCTCCAGCTGGAAGAGCTTGGCGCGCAGCTGGTTCATGGCCGTGGCACGGTTCTTGTGTTGCGAGCGGTCATTCTGGCATTGCACCACGATGCCTGATGGCAGATGGGTGATGCGCACCGCACTCTCGGTGCGGTTGACGTGCTGGCCGCCGGCACCGCTGGCGCGATAGACGTCGACGCGAAGGTCCGCAGGGTTGATCTCGATCTCGGTCTTGGTATCCACCTCGGGTGTCACATGGACGGCGGCAAAGGAGGTATGGCGCCGTGCCCCGGAATCGAAGGGACTCTTGCGCACCAGGCGATGCACCCCGGATTCGGTGCGCAGCCAGCCATAGGCATAAGGACCGATCACATGGACGGTTGCTCCTTTGATGCCCGCAACCTCGCCAGGGGTTTCGTCAACCAGCTCGGTGGCAAAGTCATGGTTGTCGGCCCAGCGCAGATACATGCGCAACAGCATGGCAGCCCAGTCCTGGGCCTCGGTACCACCGCTGCCGGACTGGATCTCGAGAAAGCAGTTGTTGCGATCCAGTTCCTGGGTAAAGAGTCTGGCGCGCTCGGCGCTGGCCAGCTGCTGCTCCAGCCCGGCCATCTCTTCGGTAGCCAACTGGGAGGCTTCCGGGTCGTCAGGCGCCATCTCCAGGAGTTGCTCGATGTCCTGTAGGATCTGGCGGATTTTCAAGACAGGCTCGATCAGTTTCTCGATGGCGGCGCGCTCCTGATTCAAGGCGGTGGCACGTTCCTGGTTCTGCCAGACATCGGGTGCGCTGAGCTCGGCCTTGATCTCTTCGAGGTGCTCCTGCTGGGTTGTCAGGTCAAAGCGACCTCCCGAGTGCCTCGAGGCGCTCATGGAAGTGCTGGGTTTCCGGAAAGACAATGCTCAAATCTCTTCCTCCTGGCAATCATCTCGAATAACACATGGTACCCGATTCTGGGGGCGGTGACCTTGTTGCCTTGACAGCTTTATGGTCAGGGATGGATCATAACCCCACCGAGCCACCTCTATTGACCCAGTGATTCCTATGGAAAACAGCTACGACGAGATTCCCTACGAGAGCCACGCCTTTTCCCAGAGTCACCCTGATCGCCTGGCGGTCATGGCGACCCTGTTTGGCCTGACGCCCAAGGCTGTGGCGCGCTGCCGGGTGCTGGAGCTGGGCTGTGCCGCAGGAGGCAATCTCATTCCCATGGCCTGGCACCTGCCAGAAAGCACCTTTGTGGGACTCGACCTTTCGGCGCGGCAGATTCGCGATGGCAGCGAGATCATCGAGGCACTGGGTCTTACCAATGTTCAGTTGCACAACATGGACATCACCCAAGCCGATCACCGCATGGGACGGTTCGATTATATTATCTGCCACGGGGTGTATTCCTGGGTTCCGGAGCTTGTGCAGCAGGCCATCCTGCGGATCTGCCACGATCTCCTGGAACCCCAGGGCGTGGCGTATGTCTCGTACAACACCTATCCTGGCTGGCGCATGCGCCAGATGATCCGGGACATGATGCTCTACCACGCTGTCCAGTTCAGTACCCCCCAGCAGAAACTTGATGGGGCGCGCACACTGATCAGCTTTCTCAATGCCAACGTGGCCAAGGACAACGCCTATGGCCTATTGCTGGAGCAGGAGCTGGCCATACTCCAGGGGTCCAGCGACTATTACCTGCACCATGACCACATGGAAAAAACCAATCTGCCCTGTTACTTCCATGAATTCCTGGAAAAAGCCCAAGGCCAGGGACTGGCCTACCTGGGCGAGGCGGACCTGGGCAGCATGTTGGTGGAAACCTTCCCCGACGAGGTGAAGCAACAGCTCTCCTTGCTGCACTCCGATCGCTTGCACCTGGAACAATATCTTGATTTTCTCCACAATCGCCAGTTCCGCCAGACCCTGCTCGTACACGCTGCAGCGCTGCATATCCAGTCACCGGATCCCATGCAGCTGCGTCAACTGCTGCTCTGCGCCGAGCTCACCAGGGAAGACGATGGGACCGCCAGCTCCATGCAAGGGGGTGACCCTGTTCGTTTTGTAGCTGTCAATGGGGCGCGGGTCACCAGCGCTGATCCCCTGGTGAAGGCTGCCTTGGTGGTTCTCGTCGAACGGTTTCCTGTCGCCATGACACTGGAACAACTGTTCCGTGCCGCCTTGTTGCTGCTGGGCAGAGAGGTGGAGCCAGGTCGCGAGGCCATCAATCTGCGTATCCTGGCCGAGGCCTTGCTGGAGTTTCATGCAGCTGGTGCTTTGGAGGTACACAGCTATGATGGGTATCCCCCTGCTGCGAGCCAGTCTGCAGCGAGGAACCCACAGGCGACTTCCCTGGCCAGGGTGTATGCGAAAAGAAGCGTCATGATACCGGGGCGCTGGCATGGGGCGGTGGATTGTGGCTATCTGGGGCAACAGACCCTGCTTCTGATGGATGGGCGTCGCTCCAGGGAGCAAATCAAGCATGAATTATTGGACAGGGTACAACGGGAAGGTCTGGTGCTGAGCGATGCCGAAGGGCATGAGGCGCGCACGCTCCAGAACCAATCCGGTGTTCTCGATGTCTTCCTGGAAGAATTTCTTGCTGCATGCCGGACAAATGGCCTGTTGGCAGGGTAGCTATGGTGAACGGGCATGGTTGAAGATTCCAGCAGGGGAAACAGGCCGCCAACCTATGATTTTCTTCTTCGGGAGGCGCAGCGTACCAATGCCGGGCACCAGGAGACAGCCGAGAGGTTGTGTGCGGCTGCGTTGTGGCATGTCAAACGCCTGCAGGAGTTGATGGCACTGCCTCAGGCCGCCTTGCTGCGCCAAGACTTCCTTGTGGCGCGGCTCAAGGCGGTGCAGGGCTCGGAGGGGGCGGAGGCCCGTTTTGCCGAAGCGGCCGCATGTGACGACGAGCAGCACGCCCAGCGCCTTTATCTTTCGGTGGCAGCCGAGATGGAAGAATTGGTGGCTGCCATCGACAACGCCCGGGAATACCAGGCCAGGCTGAACGATGCCATCCAGATGGTCCAGGGGGCCTACACCCTGCTTGCCGATGAGCCCGGGGAGATGCCATCTCAGGGTGCACAGGCGCAACAATCCAATGAAGCGCATGGGGCGCTGCAGCAGCCTGCCGAGGAAACCAGCCAAAACCCCCAGACCATGGGCCAGACCCTGGTTGGTTGTCTGGAACGTTTGGCCATGGCCCATGAGGTCCAGCAGCCGGGATTGCTGGATGAGGCATACACCATGTTGGATGCCCTGAGCCGTGGCGAAGCGCTGCAGGTCCATTAGCAGCTTGATGGGTCTGCCAAGGTCACGCTCCATGGCCATGGAGCGGGACGCCTATCCTGGATGCTGCCTGACGGTGGGCTTGGTGTGCAGATAGGACAGCAACAATCCGCTCATGCTCTGGATGCCTATCGCGATGGCGCTGTCGTCACCTCGAAAAGTCGGCGTATGCAATCCGCCTGTCTCCGTGCCGGGCTTGTGTACACCCAGGCGGAAATAGAAACCCGGAACAACCTGGGCAAAGAAGGCGAAATCCTCGGCTCCCATGGTGGGAGGCAATTCCTTGACATGGGCAGACCCGACGGCTTCGGCGAGGTGTGGCACCGCCCAGTTGGCCAGGGCAATGTTGTTGATGGTGGCTGGGTTGTTTTTCTGGTATTCGAACGTAAAAGTGCTGTCATAGGCAGCGGTGATGCCAGCTGTCATGTCGCGCATGCGGCGCTCCATGAGTGCTTGGACATCCCCTGACAGGGTGCGCACCGTACCTTGCAGCTCCACGGTTGCAGGGATGATGTTGTAGCGCGTGCCGCCGCGGATCATGCCCACGGTCAGCACCGCTTCGTCCAGGGGGTTCACATTGCGCGCCACGATGCTTTGCCATGATGAGACGATGGCCGCAGCCGTGACGATTGGGTCCCTGGAGAGTTGGGGGTAGGCGCCATGGGCCGGACGTCCCTTGATGGTCAGGCTGAACTGGTCGGATGCCGCAAAGGCGGGTCCTGCGCTGTACCCCACCTCGCCCACCTGGAGATCCGGAAAGCTGTGCAGGGCAAAGATCGCCTGGGGTCTGGGGTTGTCCAGCGCCCCTTGTTCAAGCATCAGTTCGGCCCCACCGCGCTCCCCTGGGGGAGGACCTTCCTCGGCGCCCTGGAAGATCAGCTTGACCGTGCCTGCCAGGGAGGGACGCTGCTTGGCCAGCAATGCGGCAACACCCAGCAGCACGCTGGTGTGGATATCATGACCACAGGCATGGGCGACCCCCACTTGCTGACCGAGATAGTCTGTCTTGACCACGGAGCGAAAGGGCAGATCGTTTTGTTCGGTAACTGGCAGGGCATCCATGTCAGCCCGTGCGGCCACCACTGGACCTGGTTTGCCTCCTTGCAATACCGCTACCACCCCGGTATGGCCGATGCCAGAATGGACCACATAACCCATCTCGGTGAGCGCTGCGGCCACCAACTGGGCGGTATGCACCTCGCGGTTGGAAAGCTCGGGATGCTGGTGGATGGTATGCCGCCAGGCAATGGCCTGTTTGAGAACAGCGTCATCCACAGGAGGCATGCTGCAGGCTTCCTGCTGTATCAGCAGGAAGCCTGCAGCATGGATGACAGGCAATGAAACCAGGCGCCGGATATTGAGCATCGTCGTCTCCCTGATGATCTGCAGGTCAGAGCCCGTCTTCTGGTTTGGCCCATGCTGGCAAACATGGCCCCCTTGTGGAAGAATGAGACTCTAAATGCTGATCACCATTAAAGACATAACATTGATCAATGGTCAAGAACGCTTTGGAATAAGCATTATCCTAAAAGTTAGGAACTTTGAGGCGAACGTGTTGTCCATATGTGCAAACGCGCGTTGCTTGTCGTGTGGCTGGAAGCAAGCCTTTCGATGTCCGGGCTCACGGATCGGAGCCAAACCCATTCGAAGGCAATCACGGCAAACCAAGGAAAGGCGACCATGCAACATAGCGACATGCAAAACATCGGCTACAGAAAGGACGTTGGCAGGGGCTACCAGGAGACGTGGCAAAACCAAATCCAGGCCAATGGGGCACAAGGTGCCGCACAGCGTTCTTCTTTCGACTCTTCCGAGACTGACTCACCTGGCCTGGATGGTCCTCTTGTCGAGTGCGCCATAGGAAACGAGCAACTCGACCGCTGGCAGCAGGCCATGGCAGGGCAAGAGGCCCAGGAGCGAGTCCGTTTTGTCCTTGAGAACCTGCCAGGGCATCATGTAATCACATCGAGCTTCGGCATCCAGGCTGCCGTGATGCTGCATCTGGTGACCCAGGTACGACCAGACATTCCAGTGTTGCTGATCGATACCGGCTATCTTTTTGCCGAGACCTATCGGTTCGTGGAAGAGCTGACTGCCAGGCTCGGGCTGAATCTCCATGTGTTCGGGCCACGCATCAGTCCAGCTTGGCTCGAGGCAACTTGCGGTGCTCTTTGGGAACAGGGTGCCGATGGCGTGCGCCGTTTCAACGATATCGTCAAGGTGGAACCAGCCAGGCGGGCACTGACCAGCCTGGGAGCCAGGACCTGGTTGTCTGGTCTGCGCCGCCAGCAGGCCAGCTCGCGACAGGAGACGCCATTGGTCACCAGGCGTTGGGGTTTGCTCAAGGTGCATCCCATCATAGACTGGACCAATCGTGACGTGCACCATTATCTCAAGACCCATGATCTTCCCTACCATCCTCTCTGGGAACGGGGGTATGTGAGCGTGGGCGACTGGCCCACCAGCCAGCCACTGGTCCCTGGGATCGCCGAGGAGGACACTCGTTTTTTCGGCTTGGCCCGGGAATGTGGCTTGCACGAATGACAAGGACCGTCCACAGCGCAAACCCGAACGCCGGCAGTTGCAATGGGGCAACGAGCCTGGCCAATGGGTTTTGCTCTACCCCTGGAGATTAAGGAGATCAAGCCATGTCCGATCCAGAGCACGAATCCAGCACCCCCCTTTTTTTGTCAGGGGGCAGGAGCGGCATGGCGCTGACCCCTGAACAGCGTCGCGTGGTGGATGCCTTGTGTCATGAACTGACGCCTGAGCAGATGATCTGGTTATCCGGTTATCTGGCTGGTGCTGCAGGTTGGTCGTCGCAGTCGCAAAGCCCGCCTCTTCTTGCCCCCCAAGGCGCTGCAGACTCCCAATCCCTGCCCGTGGTGACGATTCTTGTGGGCTCCGAGACAGGGAAAAGCCTGCTTGTGGCCCAACACATCACCAGACGGCTCGAGGAGGCAGGCATGGTCGCGCAGTTGCGCGATCTGGCAGAATACAATCCAGCAGACCTGCGCAAGGTGCCCTACGCGGTGTTCTGTGTCAGCACCCACGGCGAAGGGGAGCCGCCCCTGCCGGCTGCGGAGCTGCAATCCTATCTACAAGCCTCCAAGGCACCGAAGCTGGACAGGCTGCAGTTTGCCGTCTTTGGTCTCGGTGACCGCAGTTATCCCAGATTCTGTCAGTTTGCCAGGGATATCGATGAACGGTTGGTTTCCCTGGGTGCCAAGCCCTTGTTGCAGCGTGTCGAGTGTGAAGGTGACCACGAACAGCAGGCGGAAAACTTCGCCCAGGCATTGAGTGCCAGGCTGCTCGCCCAGGGTCAGGCTCCCCGGTTGGAGGTGGTGCCGGGACGGGGGGCTGCCAGGCACTTGCCCACAGCAGCCATGGCGGCTGAACGCCTTTTGCTGTCTGGCAGGGGGGCGAGCAAAGCCGTCTATCATATCGAACTGCAGATGGAGCAGAATCCCACCTACCAGCCCGGCGATACCTTGCATATCCAGCCCTGCAATGATCCAGCTACCGTAGCAGCGCTGCTTGCGGCCATGGGGTATGCCGACAGCGAGCAGGTGCAGGTGAATGATGTGACCGTGTCGCTGCACCAGGCCCTGTTGGAGCGCTGCGAGATCACCACGGTGAGCCAATCCGTGGCCGCAGCCTATGGCCAGATGGCAGGTGTCAACGCGCTCACCGAGCGCCTGGAGCATGAAACCCTACCCCTGGAGCAATGGGATGTGCTGGAGATGGTGCGCCTCTTTCCGCCGCAACGGCTGACCCCCCAGGGGCTGGTGGATCTGCTGCGACCCCTGGCGCCACGGGCCTATTCCATCTGTTCGAGCCCCAGCACCCACGAAGGCGAGGTGCACCTGCTGGTGGAGCAGGTCTTTACGCCCCCTGGTCGGGTCGGGGCGGCTTCGGGTTTTCTGGCCACTGTGCCTGTGGGGAATATGCTGCAAGGACTGTCCTGGCATGAAAATCCCTATTTTCACCTGCCCCAGGACCCCACCGTGCCAATACTGATGATCGCCACAGGAACCGGTATTGCTCCTTTCCGGTCCTTCATGGCCGAGGCGAGGGAAACGGGGCGCCGCGGTTTCCACTGGCTGGTCTTTGGCGAGCGGCATTTTCGGACGGATTTCTATTATCAGCGCGAATGGCAGCGTTTGCTCAAGGAAAAGGTCCTGAGCCGTCTGGATGTGGCCTTTTCACGGGATGGCTTTGGCCGCGTTCATGTTCAGGACCGGCTCATGGAGCAGGCTCAGCTGGTTTATGGTCAGCTGCAGGAAGGGGCTCATGTATATGTCTGTGGGGGCGAGGCCATGGAAAAAGAGGTGCGCCAGACCCTGCTCGGCATCATTCAGTCCCAGGGATCCCTCGGTGCCGAACAGGCCCAGGAGGTCTGGAGGCAGATCGAAAAAAGCCGGCGTTATCATCGGGATGTGTATGGGGGATGAGCGGTGAACACAACCAGCAAGCCTTCGGAACTGGAAGTAATCAAGTCGAAGAGCAGGGCCTTGCGCGGCACCCTGGCCGAATCCCTGGCTCATGCCATCACTGGCGCTGTGTCGCCGGATGATGTCCAGCTGCTCAAGTATCACGGCATTTACATGCAGGACGACCGCGATCTGCGGGATGAGAGGCTGCATCAGAAGCTGGAGCCGGCTTACAGTTATATGGTGCGCTTGCGCCTGCCCGGTGGCGTGTTGAGCAGCGCCCAGTTCCTGGGCATCGCCGAGCTGGCCAGGCGCTACGGCGCGGGATCGCTGCGTCTCACCAGCCGGGAAACCGTGCAGTTTCACCATGTGGACAAGCGGGCTTTGCGTTCCTTGTTGCAGGGCTGCGTGGCGTTGGGTCTGGATAGCCGTGGGACCTGTGGGGATGTGAACCGCAATGTCATGACGCCCCATCATCCCTTTGCCTCGCCCCATCACCAGGCAATGCAAGAGCTGGGTGAGGCCATCTCGCGGGCCTTTCTGCCTGAACCGTCGGCCTATGAAGAGGTGTTTTTGGAACGGGGCCAGCGTCCTGTGACGGTCGATTCCTTCTATGGTCCCGTGTATCTGCCGCGCAAGTTCAAGATTGCCCTGGCGCTGCCGCCCAACAACGATGTGGATGTCTTTGCCTACGACCTCAATTTCGTGGGTTTGGTGGAGGATGACAGGTTGGCCCGGCTGGTGGTGCTGGTGGGCGGCGGTTTGTCCTTTAGTCATGACGACGCTCGTACCGCCCCATACCTGGCTCAGGCGCTGGGATGCTGCCGTCCGGAACAGGCCGTGGCTGTGGCCAGGGCCGTGCTGCTCTGGCAGCGTGACCATGGTGACCGCAGTGATCGCAAGCAGGCGCGCCTCAAGTACACCGTGGCGCGCCTGGGGCTCGAGCGCATGCGACATGACGTGGAAGAGCTGATGGGTGCTGCGCTGGAAGACCCGGTCCCCTTTGCTTTTACCCACCGTGGCGACCATCTGGGCTGGTTCGAGGACCAGGGTGGACGGCACTACGGCCTGTTCGTACCCGGCGGCAGGCTGGAAGGTAACGGCCTGGAAAGGCTCTGTGCCGTGATCGCCAGGCACGATGAGCCCATCTGCATCTCGCCCAACCACAACATCACCCTGGTGAGAGCCAATCTGGATCTTTCATCTGAGCTCGACGCGCTCTGGGGACCACCCACCCCCATGGCCGCCCAGGCCATGGCCTGCGTGTCCCTGCCCACCTGCCCCCTGGCCATGGCTGAATCGGAGCGCTACCTACCCCAGTTCCTATCCAAAATAGCATCCTTGTGGCAGGCCCATGTCGTGCAGGGCAGGCCGCCGTCGGTGCGCATCACTGGCTGTCCCAACGGTTGTACGCGTTCGGTATTGGGTGAGGTGGGCCTGGTGGGCAAGGGTCCTGGATTATACAACCTGTACCTTGGCGCCAGTCCCCGGGGGGATCGCCTGGGGCGCTTGGTGGCCGAAGGCCAGCAGGAGGAGCATTTGCTGGCCAGGATCGAAGAGGCGTTTGCGCTCTTTGCCAGCCAACGCCTTGCCGAGGAGCCGTTCGGTGACTGCATGAACCGCCTGCTCGATACAGGTCTGCTGGCAGACAGAGCAGCTGTATCGCCTGGTGGGGCAGCGGGTTGAGCACACTGGTTTCTGGTTGTCAGGTGTCGTAGAATAGCCCAGGGAGCAGGTCAGACAGCCGCTTTCCACGCTGGTTGCCAGTATGGGGGGAGGAAAGTCCGGGCTCCACAGGGCAAGGTGCCAGGTAACGCCTGGGGGGCGTGAGCCCACGGAAAGTGCCACAGAAATCAAACCGCCAAAGCACCCCCATGGGTGCCGGTAAGGGTGAAACGGTGCGGTAAGAGCGCACCGCGCGGCCGGTAACGGCAGCGGCACGGCAAACCCCACCTGGAGCAAGGCCAAATAGGGGAACATGGGTTTTATCAAGCCCGCATGCGGCCCGCATGGGTTCCCGGGTAGGCTGCTTGAGGCATCGGGTGACCGGTGTCCCAGATGGATGGCTGTCCACGACAGAACCCGGCTTATCGACCGGCTCCTTACCGCTTGCATGATTATTTCCTGCTGACACAAAGCCCTGCCTGAACTGGCGGGGCTTTTTTGTATACCCCCCAAGGCAGCCTCGTTCTGAAAACCCATGGAGAGCGCTTGACTCAGTTGTTTCAGGCACCTATAGTGCTGTGGAGATTGGTGGGTAAAAGTGGGAATGAGTGGGAGCGATGTTGCGCGGCCTATATCAGGCGGCCCTGGACGCCAAGGGCAGGCTGGCCATACCGCAGCGGCATCGCGAGCAGCTGGAGCAGATGAGTGTTGATCGGCTGGTGATGACCATCGATCTGGACCACTGCCTGCTGCTCTATCCTGTGACCACCTGGCTTGCCATCGAGCGCCAATTGGTCGCGTTGCCCAGTCTGGATCGACGGGCCCGCAGCCTGCAGCGCTTGTTGCTGGGGCATGCCACGGAGCTGGAGCAGGATGGCAGTGGTCGCATTCTGGTGCCGGCGACGCTGCGACAGTTTGCGCAGTTGGACAAACAGGTCATGGTGGTGGGTCAGGGCAAGAAGCTCGAGTTGTGGGATGAGAAGCGGTGGCATGAGGCATGTGAGTGCTGGCTCAAGGAGCATGGGGAGACGGGAGCGCGACTGACGGGGGATCTGGAGGGGCTTTCCCTGTAGACGCGGAGAGACACCAACCGGTTTTGCTGGATGAGGTGGTGCAAGCCCTGCAGGTCAGCGCGGGTGCCGTGCTGGTGGATGTTACCTTCGGTTTGGGGGGCCACAGCCGTGCTTTGTTGCGTGAGCTTGGTGTCGAGGGCCGGCTGCTGGTCTGCGATGCCGATCCAGCGGCCATATTGCGAGCACGCGGCTTGGCTCAGGAAGACCTCCGGCTGACGGTTGTGGCGGGGAATTTTGCTGACACGGAGGCCATGGTGAAAGGCCTTGGGCTGGCGGGCAGGGTGCATGGGCTGGTGGCCGACCTGGGTCTGTCATCCGCGCAACTGGCAGATCGTTCCCGGGGTTTTTCCTTTCGTGAGCAGGGCAGTCTGGATATGCGGTTCAATCCCCACCAGGGCGAAAGCGCGGCTCAATGGCTACATCGGGCAACCGAGAGCCAGATTGCCCAGGTATTGCGGGATTTCGGGCAGGAACCGGCATACCGCAGGATTGCCCGGGCTATCGTTCAAACCCGCAGCAAGGGACCCCTTGAGACCACGAGACAACTGGCCGATGTGGTAGCTCATGCCCGGGGTGGTGGCTATGGCCATCATCACCCCGCCACCCGAACCTTCCAGGCACTGCGCATGCAGGTCAATGGCGAATTGCGCGCGCTTGCCGCCTTGCTTGACAGCCTCCCTGTGATCCTGGCTCCCGGGGGGCGCGCCTGTGTGATCTCGTTTCACTCCCTGGAGGATCGGCTGGTCAAGCAGACGGTGCGCCTGCGGCGCGATGTGTTGCATGAGGCGGGTAAGCCCATGCGACCCTCGGCCCAGGAATGTGCTGCCAACCCCAGGGCCCGCAGTGCCATCATGCGGGTGGTGGAGCGTCTGGCATCATGAAGACCGTCGAGGCGGTGATGACGGTGGTTCTGAGCCTGGGCATCGTGGGAGCAGCGCTGCTGTCTGTCCAGGTTGCCCAGCGTCATCGGGTCGTGGGTGGGGAGATGGTGCAGGTGGCCAGGACCAGGCAGCAGATCACCAGCCGTCTCGAGGTGCTGCAGGCCCATGTCGATGTCATGAGTCGTCCGGCGCGTTTGCGGGACATGACCGTTTCCATGGGGCTCAGGGAAGCCAAGCAAACCCACTGGATGGTTTCGAGTCGTGCAGAGCAGCGCTAATGCCCAGCTCTTCAGGGATCGCACCCGGATCATGGGTGTTGTGGCGGCTGCCATGGTGGTCATGCTGGTGGCACGGGCAGCCCAGCTGCAGCTGCTGCGTCACCAGGAGCTGCAGGCCCAGGCCGGGGGGCGGTATGAACGGCTTGAACCCGGGCGCAGCCAACGGGGTGTCATCGTGGCCCGCGATGGTGAGGTATTGGCCCGCAGCGTACCTGTGGTTGCCGTCTGGGCAGATCCAAAAAAGGCAAGCGGTCAGGGCCTGGAGCGCCTCGCAGCTACCATCGGCTTGCCCCCCGGCCTGCTGCGGCGCAAGCTGCAACAGGCCGGGGGACGTCATTTCGTTTACCTGGCCCGTGGTCTGTCCCTGGAGGCTGCGCAGGAGGTGGCTGCTTTGCATCTGCCCGGCATCCATACCATGGAAGAGGAACGCCGCCTCTATCCCCTGGGGCCGGAGGTGGGCCATCTGCTGGGATTCACGGACAACTTCAACAGGGGCCTCGAGGGCATGGAGCTTGCGTACAATGAGGGGCTGAATCAAGACAGCAGACACATGGCCTACTTGGCCGATGGTCGGGGTCGGCCGGTGGGTTTGGCGACAGATGCCCAGGCTGAACAGGGCCCGGCCAATTCCCAGTTGGTCACCACCATTCATTGGCGCCTGCAGCACGTGGCTTTTGAAGCCCTGGCGCAGGCGGTTGCCCAGGCCGGGGCTCAGGGCGGCTCGCTGGTGGCCGTGGAGCCGAGGACAGGCGAGATCTGGGCCATGGTCAACCAGCCGGCGTTCGACCCCAACCAACGCGATCAGTCGCACCCCGATACCTATCGCAATCGGGCGGTGACCGATGCCTACGAGATCGGCTCGGTAATCAAGCCTCTTTTGGTGGCCGCTGCCCTGGATGCCGGGGTGGTGACACCCACCAGTATGCTGGATACAGGAGCAGGCTCTTTACGCGTCGGCAACTGGTGGGTGCGTGACATCCATCCCCAGGGCCGCATCAGCTTGACCCGGGTTTTAGCTGTCTCCAGCAACGTGGGAGCTGCCATGATTAGCTTGCAACTGGACGGCCGGGATTTCCTGCGAGATCTTGCCGCGGTGGGTTTTGGGAAACGCATTGATCTTGGTTTGCCGGGGGAATCTGCAGGGGGGTTGCCATCGCGCCTGCCATTGTCCCGTATCCAGCGGGCGACGATGAGTTTCGGGTATGGGTTTACCATAACCCCGGTGCAACTGGCCCAGGCCTATGCCGTGCTGGCCAATGATGGCCGTATCCAGGGGCTGACGCTGCTGCGCAATCGGCATAATCATAATGCAGCGCAGGCCGTCTTTCAGCCAAGCACAGCCCGGGTGGTACGGGCCATGCTGGAGCACGTGATTACCGAAGGCACGGGCCGCAAGGCGGGTATTCCGGGTTACAGGGTGGCCGGTAAGACAGGGACGGCCGTCAAGGCCGGTGGTGGCTCGTATCAGCGCGGGAGCTATCTTTCCAGTTTCGTGGGCATGGCTCCCGTCGAACATCCCGCCTTGGTGGTGGCGGTGGTGATCGATGAGCCCCGCAATCTCCACTACGGTGGCGATGTGGCGGCTCCTGCCTTTGCCAGGGTGATGGCCGAGGGGCTTGCGATCATGGGAGTGCCGCCGGATGGCTGATGGATATGACATGGGTCATGAGCGCTGCCTGATGGAAGTGCTGGCTGGCCTGCCTGTCAGCGGGCCTGTGCCGTCCCTGGCTATTGCGTCGCTGACACTGGATTCGAGAAAAGTCTCGCCAGGGGCAGCCTTCGTGGCTTTGCCAGGGGCCGGGGGAACGCATGGCCTGCACCATGTCGCCGAGGCACTGCAAAAAGGTGCCGTGGTCATCCTCTATGACCCCCAGAATGCCCCCACAGAATACACGGCACCATCCGCCGGTCTTGCCATACCTCGTCTCGAGGAGTATGTGGGCCAATTGGCACGCAATTTTTATTTTGCCCATCGTCCACAACCCATGCTCCTGGGTGTGACCGGCACCAGCGGCAAGACCACCACGGCCTTTCTGGCCACCCAATTGCTCGATGGCTGGCAGGATGGGCGCTGCGCCTATCTGGGTACGGTGGGCCATGGATTTCCAGAGTCCCTCGGGCATTCCACCATGACCACCCCAGATGTCCTGACGCTGCACAGGCAACTGGCGTCCCTGGGTGATGCCGGAGCCACTATGGTTGTCTGCGAGGTCTCCTCCCATGCCCTGGATCAGCATCGCCTGGATGGCCTCGAGGTGGCCGTGGCGGCCTTTGCCAACCTGGGCAGGGATCACCTGGACTACCACGGCGACATGCAGGGCTACGCCAGCGCCAAGGCACGTCTATTCGGGCGCGGCGAGCTCAAGACAGTGGTGGCCAATGGCAATGATCCCTGGGCGGCGTTCATGCTGCAACGGGCGCCAGCTTCCAGCCAGCGCCTGATCTGTTGTCTGGGGGGCGAGACAGCACGGCCAGGGCTGGTATGGCTTCAGGATGAGGCTGCCATGTGTCTGGTGGCACAGGGTCTTCAGTATGTACCAGGTCTGCGTCTGGCCTTAACCGGGCCATGGGGAAATGGGGTGGTCGATGCCAGGCACCTGTGGGGGGCGTGCAATGCCGCCAATCTCCTGCTGGCCATGGGCATGGCCCTGGCGGCTGGGCGTCCCCTGGCCGAGGTGCTTGCCGCAGCACATGAGGCCCGTCTTCCTCCGGGAAGGTTTGAGACCTTCGAGCGCGCCGACGGCGTGGTGGTGGTGGTGGATTATGCCCACAAGCCAGAGGCTTTGGAGGCGGCCTTGGGCGCCTGTCGCAGCAGGGCCGTTGGCCGGCTGCTTTGTGTCTTTGGTTGCGGGGGCAATCGGGATCAGGGCAAAAGACCGCTGATGGGCGCTGTGGCTGCAGCAGGAGCTGATGTGGTATGGCTCACCGATGATAACCCGCGGCATGAGGATCCTGGGGCCATTACCGATGCCATCGAGGCAGGTCTGGGAGGCAAGGGCGTACCCTATAGGGTATGCCATGACCGGGCAAGGGCCATTGCCCAGGCTATTGCTGCGGCAGAACCAGGAGATGTGGTGCTGGTGGCTGGCAAGGGGCATGAGGTCACCCAGGAACGTTGTGGCACCTCTCATGCTTTTGATGATCGGGCGGTGGTGCGCGCCTGCCTGGCAGGAGAAGGAGCCATGGCATGATTGGCGGTTCGTTGCAACACTGGGCCCGCTGTATTGGCGCAGTTCTGGTGGGTCCTGATGTTCCATGGCATGGCATCGGCTGGGACAGCCGCACGGTGCAGCCCGGCATGCTGTTTGCCGCCTTGCCGGGGCAACAGGTGGATGGCCATGACTTTGTGGACGAGGCCTGTGCCAGGGGAGCTGTGGCGGCCCTGGTGGCTCGTCAAGGATCCTATCCATGTCCCCATATCGTGGTCGAGGATGTGCAAGTGACACTTGGGGTCATGGCCAGGCGCTGGCGTCGCGGTTTTACCCTGCCCATCGCCGCTGTGACGGGTTCCTGTGGCAAAACCAGCACTCGTGCCTTGTTGCAGGCCATCCTGGAGCAGCGTGGCCCCGTGCTGGCCCCCCTGGGCAACCAAAATAACGAATTGGGCCTGCCGGCTACATTGTTCAGCCTGGAACAGCAGCACTGGGCGGCGGTAGTGGAGCTCGGGGCGCGCGCCCCGGGAGATATCGCCTATCTGGCCCAAATATGTGAGCCCACAGTGGGCGTGGTGCTCAATGCCGGGCCAGCTCACCTGGAGACCTTCGGAACCGTGGCAGGGGTGGCCATGGCCAAGGGCGAACTGCTGGCCCATCTGGGTCCGGGGGCTGTGGCGGTATACAACGCCGATGACCGGTTTGCCTCCCTGTGGCGCGTGCTGGCCGGCAAGCAGCGCCTGTTGCCCTTTGGACTTGAGCACCCAGCCCCTGTACACGTCAGCCAGCTGGAGCAGGACAACGGTACAGGCAGCCTGTTCCGCCTGCACCTGCCCACAGGATCGGTGAGGGTGCAACTGCCGCTGTCCGGCTTGCACAATGTCTCCAATGCCCTGGCCGCTGCGGCTGCAGCCAGCGCCATGGGCTGCACCCCCGCTGAGATCGCAGCGGGACTTGCTGGGGCACATCCGGTTCCAGGCCGGCTGGTTTCCCATGTACTGGGCAGGCATCTGGTGGTGGATGACAGCTACAACGCCAACCCTGCCTCCCTGGAGGCAGCCCTGCGCACGGCCTGTCAATGGCAGCCGCGATCCTGGTGGCTGTGCCTGGGCGACATGCTGGAGCTTGGTCCCTATGCCAAGGGAGCCCACGAGCAGGCTGGCTGTCTGGCCAGGTGTCTGGGTTTCGTGAGGTGTTATGTCATGGGGCGCTGGGCTGAGCATGCGGCAGCTGCCTTCGGGGAAGGGGCGCGCTGCTTTGCGGACAGTGCTGCCCTGTTGCGGGCTGTGCGCACCGATCTGCAGACGGTCCGGGAGGATTGCGGCGTGCTCATCAAGGGATCGCGGGCTATGGGGCTCGACGTGGTGGCGGTAGGCCTGATGGATGGGGTGGTGTCGCATGCTTCTTGATCTGGCGCATTGGCTGATTCGCTACGAACCGCGTTTTGCGGTGTTTCACTACATCAGCCTGCGGGCTATCCTAGCGATACTCACGGCCTACGTGGCGAGCCTGGCCCTGGGCCCATGGCTGATTGCCAGGTTGCGCCGCACCCATCTTGGGCAGGTGGTGCGCACTGATGGTCCCCAGGCTCACCTTGCCAAGAGCGGGACACCGACCATGGGCGGGTTGCTGATCCTTTTTGCTATTACCAGCGCCACCATGCTGTGGGCCGATTGGCACAATCGCTACATCTGGGTGGCTCTGCTGACCACACTGGGTTTCGGTCTGGTGGGGGCGGTGGATGACGCTGCCAAGCTGCGCAAGCGGCGCAGCATGGGTTTGAGTGCCCGGCAGAAGTATCTGTTGCAGTCGCTGATTGGCCTGGTGGCCGCCGGTTTTTTGTTTTACAGCGCCAGTCTGCCCCAGGAGACCACGCTGATCATTCCTTTTCTGAAAGAGGTGGCGATTCCCATGGGGGCGTGGTATGTGCTGCTGGCCTACTTCGTGATCGTCGGCACATCCAACGCCGTCAACCTGACCGACGGTCTCGATGGGCTCGCCATCGTGCCTGCCGTTCTTGTGGCGGGAGGGCTTGGTGTTTTTGCCTATGCATCCGGGCATGCCCGTTTCGCTGACTACCTGGGTATCCCGATCCTGCCCGGTACGGGTGAGTTGGCCATCTTCTGCGCCTCTGTGGTAGGTTCCGGCCTCGGGTTCCTGTGGTTCAATGCCCACCCCGCCCAGATCTTCATGGGTGATGTCGGTGCCCTGGCCCTGGGGGCCGCTCTTGGTGTGGTGGCCGTCATGGTGCGCCAGGAGCTGGTGCTGTTCATCATGGGCGGCCTGTTTGTGGCAGAAACCCTTTCAGTCATCATCCAGGTGGTCTCCTATCGCTGGCGGGGCAAGCGGGTCTTTCGCATGGCGCCGCTGCATCATCATTTCGAGCTCAGTGGCTGGCCTGAAACCAGGGTATGTATTCGTTTCTGGATCGTGACCGGGGTTCTGGTCCTGATCGGGCTTGCTTCGCTCAAGATTCGCTGACAAGAGATCAGATCATGGGGCATTGGGTCATCGCAGGGTACGGCAGCACAGGGCGCAGCGCGGCGCGTTTCCTTGCGGCGCGTGGCGAAAAGGCCATCGCTTTCGACGCCGTTGCTGCTGTGGCAGAAGATGACCTGTGCCCATTGCATGCCCAGGAGCCAGAGAACAGCCTGCGCCTGCGTCGTGCCTTGCGTGGTGCCAAGGGGTTGCTGCGCTCTCCCGGGCTCCCCATGTCCCATCCATGGGTGCAGGAGGCTGTCCATGCCGATGTGCCCATCATCGGCGATATCGAGCTTTTCGCCCAGCATGTGCAAGGGCCGGTGCTGGCGGTCACCGGCACCAATGGCAAGAGTACCACTACAGCTTTGCTGGGCGCCATGGCACGGGCAGGGGGTATCCAGTGTGCCGTGGGTGGCAATCTGGGTCCGCCGGCGCTGGATCTGCTCCAGGGGGAAGCCGCTGAGCTCTATGTGCTGGAAGTGTCGAGCTTCCAACTGGAGACGACCCATTCCCTGGCCCTGGAGGCGGGTGCTGTGCTCAATGTGGCGCCGGATCACCTGGATCGCCATGCCTCCATGGCAGAGTACACCGCTCTCAAGGCAAGGCTCTATGAACGCTGCCGCATGCCGGTGGTGAATCTGGATGATGCCGCGGTCAGCCGCATGGTGAGCACACACGGCATTGGCTTTACCTGCGGTATACCGCCGGGCCCTGTAAGCTATGGCATCGATCGCCACCGGGGTGAACCATGGTTCTTTTTGGGCCAGACACCACTCCTGCCCCTGTCGGTGGTGCCCCTGCACGGCAGGCATAACAGGGCCAATGTCCTGGCCGCCCTGGCACTGGGAGCTGCTGCCGGCATCGATCAGGAGAGCATGTATCGGGCCATCATGGATTTCAAGGGCTTGCCGCATCGCATGGATCGCGTGGCCACCATAGGGGGTGTCCAGTTCTGGAATGACTCCAAGGCGACCAATGTGGCCGCTGCCTGTGCCGCGGTGTGTGGTCTGGCAGAAGAGCTGGAGCAGGCCCAAGAAACGGCAGGTTCAATGTCCAGGGTCGTGCTCATCGCAGGCGGGCTGGGCAAGAATGAATCCTTCGAGCCATTGGCGCGCGCGCTGCGTCCTTTCGTACGGGTGGTGCTGGCCATGGGACAGACGGCACAGCAGATCAGCAGGGTCATGGTGGATCATGATATCCAGGCTGTGATCTGCCAATCCATGGCCGAGGCGGTGGAGCGGGCCGCGGCCCTGGCGAGACCCGGCGATCAGGTGATTCTGGCCCCTGGTTGTGCCAGTTATGATATGTTTAAGAATTATTTAGAAAGAGGGGAGGTTTTCTCAGCATGCGTGCGCGCACTGTCGGCGTAGAACTACAGACCGCGACTGCAGCAGGTCTTGATGCTGTGCTGCTGGCTGTGGGCAGTGTCCTGGTGGGCATTGGTCTCATTATGACCTTTTCGGCTTCCTATGACACGGCAATGTCCTGGACGGGTGATCCAGCCTATTTCCTGCGCCGTCAAATGGCCTTCCTGGCGGTTGGGCTCGCTTTGGGCATGGCGGTCTGGTCGGCGCCCATGCGCTGGTTCAGCCTGCTTGCCCCCTGGTGCCCCGTGCTGGCCCTGCTGCTGCTCAGTATTGTCCTGGCGCCAGGGTTTGGTGAAACAGTCAATGGCAGCCGCCGTTGGCTGGCCCTGGGGCCAATCATGGTGCAGGTTTCCGAGGTGGCACGATTACTGCTGGTGGTCTTCATGGCCGCTCATCTGGAACGCTATGCCGCCAAGGCAGATCTGCCGCCTGTGGCCCTGGCCCTGCCCATGGCGGTGCTCTGCGTGGCAGGATGGCTTTTGTTGTTGGAGCCTGATCTGGGCGCGCTGGTGGTACTCTGGGCGGTTGTGGCGATCATGTTGTTCGTGGCGGGTCTGCGTTGGACGCATCTCTTGTTTTTTGGGGTCTGTGGTTTTGCCGGACTTGCAGGTTTGGTGTGGCATTCCAGTTATCGCCTGGAACGCCTGCTGTCTTTCATGGACCCTTGGGCTGATCCATTGGGGCACGGCTACCAGCTGATCCACTCCCTGATGGCCATCGGCTCTGGAGGGCTATGGGGCAGTGGACTTGGAGCCTCCATGCAGAAACTGGCCTATCTTCCAGAGGCTCATACCGATTTCATCTATGCGATTTACGCAGAGGAAACAGGGCTTATGGGTTCCTTGTTGCTCTTGCTGCTCTATGGCGTGCTGGTGATGCGGATAGTGCGTGTCAGCCAGCGGGCCATGGTGGCGGGCTGGGGTTTTGCGGCCTATCTGGTGATGGGCATTGCGGCATGGTTCGGGCTGCAGACCGCCATCAACATGGCTGTGGCCATGGGGCTGCTGCCCACCAAGGGCCTCACCATGCCACTGGTGAGTTATGGGGGCAGCAGCCTGGTGACGTCCACCGTGGCGTTGGCCATGGTGCTGCGCATTGACCGGGCCATTCGTCAGGCCAAGGGGAGAACCATTTGAGCGCGATCGATGTGGTCATCGCAGCGGCAGGCACCGGAGGACATGTCTTCCCTGGCCTGGCAGTGGCCGATGCCCTGCGCCGGGAGGGGCAGAAGGTGGCCTGGCTGGGCACCTCCGTTGGCATGGAAGCCCGGTTGGTGCCCCAGGCGGGCATTGCCTTGCATGTGCTGTCGTTCCGGGGGGTGCGAGGACGGGGCCTGGGGCCCTGGCTCGCGCTTCCGGTGAGGCTGCTTGTTGCACTGGGGCAGGCGTTGACCATGTTGCATCGTCTGCAGCCCCGCACGGTTCTGGCTATGGGAGGCTTTGTGAGTGTCCCTGCGGGCATGGCTGCCCGATTGAGCGGCGTGCGTTTGGTGGTCCATGAGCAAAACGCCGTCGCCGGCCTGTCCAATCGGCTGCTGGCCCCCCTTGCCCATCAGGTGTTGATTGCCTTTCCCCATGCCTTCCCTGGTCGTCCCAAGGCGAACCTGGTGGGTAATCCGGTCCGGGAGAGCATTACGCATCTGCCCCCACCCCAGGATCGCATGGCGGGCCGCACAGGCCCCATCCGTCTTCTGGTATTGGGGGGGAGTCAGGGTGCCATGGCCTTGAATCGGCTGGTGCCCCAGGCGATGGCCATACTGCGAGCGGCTGGCTGCTCCATCGCTGTGCGTCATCAGTGTGGTGCGGGACGCCTGCAGTTTACCCAGGAGGCTTACGGTCAGCTGGCGGATGATGTGATGATCAGTGAGTTCATCACCGACATGGGCGAGGCCTATGCCTGGGCCGATCTGGCCATCTGTCGCGCCGGGGCATTGACAATCTGTGAATTGAGTGCCGCCGGGTTGGGGGCCATCCTGATCCCCTATCCCCATGCGGTTGATGATCACCAAACATACAATGCCAAGTGGCTTGCTGATCAAGGGGGGGCTGTGGTGTGCCCGGAAGCCGGGCTTACACCCCAGCAGCTGGCCGGTATCGTGCGGTCAGGCCATCTGGACAGGATGCACCTGCTTGCCATGGCCCGTGCCGCCAGAAGCCTTGCCAGACCAGATGCCTGTCGGGATATTGTCGCGGCGGTATGCAATGGGGAATAAACAGATGGGATCAGCCCTGTTGCAGCCACACCAGATCCAGAATGCCTGGTATCCCATGGGCCGAGTGCGACATGTCCACCTGGTGGGCATTGGTGGCCAGGGCATGGCTGGTATCGCCGAGGTATTGCTCCGGCTTGGCTATATGGTCAGTGGCTCCGATCTGCGCGTCGGGCCGCTCAGCATGCGGCTGGCCGCCATGGGGGCCGCCATCAGCATTGGCCATGTGGCGACACAGGCGGCCGATGCCGATGTGGTGGTCTACTCCAGTGCCGTGCCAAGGGACAATGTGGAGCTTGTCGAAGCCCGGCGCCGCCGCATCCCGGTGATTCCGCGCGCCGAGATGCTCGGTGAGTTGATGCGCTTTCGCCAGGGGATCGCGGTGGCCGGTACCCACGGCAAGACCACCACCACCAGCCTGATTGCGGCTTTGTTATGCCAGGCGGGACTTGATCCAACCTTCGTCATCGGTGGCCGGGTGCGGGGCATGGGCGTTCATGCCCGGGTGGGCAGTGGCGTACACCTGGTGGCCGAGGCCGATGAGAGTGATGGCTCTTTCCTGCGCCTCTCGCCACTGGTGGCCGTGGTCACCAACATCGAACCCGATCACTTGGAGAATTACGCCGGGGATTTTCAGCTGTTGCAGCGCGCCTTCGTGGAATTCGTGCATCGCTTGCCTTTTTATGGTCTTGCCGTGGTCTGCATCGATGACCCCATCATTCGCAGCCTGTTGCCCGAGCTGGGGCGCCCGGTGTTGACCTATGGCTTCAGCGAGGATGCCCAGATTCGGGCCAGTTCTGCTGTATTCAAGCAGGATGGTATGCAATTTGATGTCGCCTTTCCTGATCAGCCCATGAGTACCTTTGCCCTGCATGTTCCAGGGCGGCACAACATTCTCAATGCCCTGGCTGCCCTGGCTGTGGGCTTCGATCTTGGTTTGGATGTGGGACACATGGCCCAGGCACTGGCGGGTTTTTCTGGAATCGAACGGCGCTTGCAGCAGCTGGGCACCATAGCATTGCCCCATGGCGAGGTGACCGTGGTGGACGACTATGCCCATCATCCCACCGAGCTGCGCGCGGCATTGGAAGCGGTTGCCCAGATTCGGCCAGGCGAAAGACTGGTGCTGGTATTTCAGCCCCACCGCTATACCAGAACGGCCGCCCTGATGGCTGCCTTCGTGGAGGTGCTGGCTGCCGTTCCAGGGCTTGTGGTGTTGCTGGATGTGTATGCAGCTGGAGAATCAGCCAGCGCTGGCCTTGACAGCGATGATCTGCAGGCCTTATTGGAGAGCCATCATGTTTCGGTGGTGCGCATGACGGATGTGCCCCAGACCCTGGAGCGGCTGCCGGATGTGCTGCGGCATGGTGATACCGTCCTGGTCGCTGGAGCAGGGGATGTGGCGCAACTGGCGCCCGCCCTGCTGGAACGCTGGGGACAGGAGCGGGTTGAGCCATGACGGCTGTGAATCTGATCAGCGGTTTGCGTGGCCGGGGTTGGGCAGCCAAATCCCTGGCCGATCATGTTTCCCTGCGGCTGGGCGGTCGGGCGCGCTGGCTCTACCAGCCTGCCGACCTGGAGGATCTCCAGCATCTGCTGGCTGCCTGGCCAGAACATGAGTCGCTGTTCTTCCTGGGTCTCGGATCGAATGTACTGGTTCGTGACGGGGGTTTTCCTGGCCTGGTGGTGCTGATGCATGGTGCCTTGAATGGGATGCGCTACGAGGGTGAGGGGCGCTTTTATTGCGAAGCCGGGGTATCCTGTGCCCGGCTTGCCAGGCAGGCTGCCAGGGAGGGCTTTGGCCAGGCTGCCGCCTTCCTGGCCGGCATTCCTGGCACCCTGGGTGGTGCGTTGGCCATGAACGCCGGTGCCTTTGGTGGCGAGACCTGGTCTTTCGTGGAGGCTGTGGCCATGGTCGATCGCCAGGGACAGACTATCTTGCGCCATCGGGAGACGTTCACTGTTGGCTACAGGCGTGTGGAGGGTCTGTATGGGGCCTGGTTTACCGGGGCTTGGCTGCGCTTTCCTCCAAGCGATCCCCATGAGGGGCAGCAGGCGATCCGCCAGGTGTTGCGGGAACGGGCTGCCCGCCAGCCACTGGGACAGCCCAGCTGCGGATCCGTGTTCAAGAATCCCCCTGGCGAGAGTGCCGGGCGCCTGCTGGAGCAAGCCGGTCTCAAGGGATACCAGAGGGGTGGAGCCCGGGTGTCTCTCAAGCATGCCAATTTCATCACCACAAGCCCAGGCGCGCGTGCCGAGGATGTGGAAGAATTGATGATCCACATGCAGGAAAGTGTTGTGCGGCGCTGTGGCGTGCTTCTGGAACCAGAGGTGCGGGTTGTCGGGGAGGCGGCATGATGCCCTTCATGAGACGCTGCACAGATCCCCGGGAGTTCGGTCGGGTGGTCGTGCTGTATGGGGGTTCATCCGCAGAAAGGGATGTCTCGCTTGCCGGAGGGCAGGCGGTGCTGGAGGCCTTGCGCAGCCAGGGTATCGAGGCTGCGGCCCTGGATACAGGGCAGCGGCAATGGATCGACCAGTTCTTGCAAACACCATATGACCGGGCTTTCATCATGCTGCATGGCCGGGGTGGCGAGGATGGTACGATCCAGGGTTTTCTCCAGCAGCTCGGTATCCCGTATACGGGCAGTGGCGTGGCAGGATGCGCCCTGACCATGGATAAGGTACGCTGCAAGCAACTGTGGCAAGCCCAGGAGTTGCTCACAGCGCCCTTTGCCCTCGCTGAGTCGGCCCAGGATGGTGCTGCCATCGCGGCACGTCTTGGCTTGCCCCTGGCGGTCAAGCCCGCCCGAGAGGGTTCCACCATTGGCGTTTCCAGGATCGATCGACTGGATGATTTTGCCCAGGGATATGCATTAGCCAGGAAGCAGGACGAGCGCGTCCTGGTTGAACCCTGGCTGCGCGGCCAGGAGCTGACCGTGGCCGTGTTGCAGGAGATGGCGCTGCCGGTGGTACGCATCCAGGCACCAGGCGGGTGGTACGGTTATGAGGCCAAGTATCACTCCGCTGAAACGAGATATTTCTGTCCGGCTGGACTCGAGGCAGCCATGGAGGAGTCTGCTTGCCTCCTGGCAACCAAGGCTTGCCGAGCCTGTGACGTCACGGGATGGGCCAGGGTGGACATGATCCTGGATACCGAGCAGCGACTGTGGTTGTTGGAGATCAATACCGTGCCCGGGATGACCAGCCACAGTCTGGTCCCCATGGCGGCCCAGGCGGTGGGCCTGGATTTTCCTGCCCTGTGCTGGCTGATCCTGGAGAGCAGCCTGCCATGAGGCGTTATGTTGTTTGTCGTTTGGCACCATTGGAGATCGAATGGCAATGAGTACCATGGCTACCTCTGTCCGTATCCAGGCACAAGGCCGCGCATCTGCCAGGGCAGTGCACCCCATCAGTCAACGGCTGCTCATTGGTCTGGGGTTGTTGGAATGGATTGTGCTTTTTGCGCCACTTTATGGCTGCGTGGTCTTGTTGCGTGATGGTCTGCGGGTGTTGCCTGTGCGCAGCATGGTGATCACCGGCACGTTGCACCATGTGCGCCCCGAAGAGGTGCGGGTCATGGTGACCCCATTTGCGGGACAGGGGCTCTTGATGATGTCCATCGAGCGTGTGGCACAGGTGCTTTCCAGGCATCCATGGATAGAACACGTGACAGTAGCGCGCCTGTGGCCGAACCGCCTGCAGATCGCCATCAAGGAGCGCCAGGCGGCAGCCCGCTGGGGGGATGCCCTGCTCGATGAGCAAGGACGGCCTTTCCAGGCGCCTTCCCCCCCGCCGGATCTGCCCCGGCTCAGTGGCCCGGAAACAAGCAAGACCTTGATTTTCCAGCATTTTCAGTCTCTGGCCCGCCAGTGCCTGGCCTTTGGCCTGCATCTCGAGGCGTTGCATCTGGAAGCGGCCGCCTGGCGTGCCCGGGTCTCAGGCGTTGAGGTGCTGCTGGGCACGCAGGCCCCTCTTGCCGACATGACCACCTATCTGCAGGTGGTCTACCCCCTGGTCCATGCCCAACAGCCGCTGGTGGAGCGCATCGATCTGCGCTACCGGGGGGCCTTTGCCGTGCGCCTCAAGGCGACTGCACCCGATCACGGCACAGAGCGTGGCACCATGGCTCGGGGAGAGTCACTGATTCCTTTCCCCGGAGCCAAGGGGGCGGCGTGGCAGGAAGGACACGGCGAGCGTGTGTTTCCCATTGCCACAGGAGGAATGCATGGCCAAGAAACCTGAGCCAGGTATGACCGTGGCCCTGGATGTAGGGACCAGCCGGGTACGGGCGCTGGTGGGGCAATGGATACCCGGCGGTCTGCTCGAGATCCTGAGCGTCAGCTCCAAACCATGCACGGGCTTGCGCCGTGGGGCGGTGATCGATATCGATGCCACCGTCCAGGCCATCTCTGGGGCCGTGGCGGAGGCCGAGGCCATGGCGGACTGCGAGATTCATTCAGCCTATGTCAGCATATCGGGCACCCACATCCAGAGCCTGAACTCCAATGGCGTGGTGGCCGTGCGAGACAATGAGGTGCGGCGGGACGATGTGGACAAGGTGCTGGAGGCTGCCAAGGCCGTGGCCGTGCCGGCCAAACAGGTGCTGCATGCCTCCCCCCAGGAGTTCATCCTTGATGGCCAGGATGGCATCCGCGATCCCACCGGGATGTGTGGGGTGCGTCTGGAGGCCAAGGTGCATATCGTCACTGGCAATATCAGTGCTGCGCAGAATCTGCGCCGCTGCGTGGAGCACGCCAATCTGGCCGTGGATCAGATCATTCTCAGCCATGTGGCCGCTGCGGAAGCTGTGTTGACCGAGGATGAACGGGAGTTGGGTGTGTGTCTGGTGGATATCGGCGCGGGGATTACCGATCTCATCCTGTACAAGGATGGCGCCATTCGCCATACGGCCTCCATTCCTGTGGCAGGCTACCTGGTCACCAACGACATTGCCATCACCTTGCGCACCCCTCCGCAGCATGCAGAAGAGCTGAAGCTGCGCTACGGCAGCGCAGCGCCTGATCTGGTGGCCACGGATGAATCCATCGTGGTACCCGATCTGGCCGACCGCCCCGGGCGCCAGGTGCAGCATCGCCAGCTGGCGCAGATCATCGAGCCGCGCTATGAGGAACTGTTGGACCTGGTCTTCGCAGAGGCGGCCCATGCTGACCTGCTCAAGGGGCTGACAGCCGGTATCGTTCTGACAGGAGGAGGTGCAAAGATGGATGGCGTCGTGGGTCTGGCTGAACGACGCTTCCACTTCCCGGTGCGCCTCGGCACTCCCTTGCAGACCACCGGGTTGCATGAGGTGGCCCAGGATCCGGGTCTGGCCACGATCGTGGGTCTGGCGATGGTGGGGCGCCGGGCGATGGAAGAGGCGGCCACCGAGGCGTCCAAGCCTGGGGCAGGTTTGTTCCACAGGGTGCGTGGCTGGTTTTTGGGAAGTGCCTAAATCATCGGTTCATATGGTTTTTGTGGGCAGTGGAGGGGGTTATGGAGAATATCTTTGAAGTAACGGACGGCTATCGCGATGATGCCGTAATCCGGGTGATTGGTGTGGGCGGCGGCGGCGGCAATGCCGTGGAAAACATGATTCGCTCTGGCATTTCTGGTGTGGAATTCATCTGCGCCAACTCCGATGCCCAGGCATTGCGCATGACCAGTGCCCCTGTCAAGATCCAGTTGGGCAGCTCCATTACCAAGGGACTTGGCGCTGGCGCCAACCCCGAGATTGGGCGCCAGGCGGCCCTGGAGGATCGGGACCGGTTGTGCGAGGTCATCGAGGGCACCGACATGCTGTTCATCACCGCTGGCATGGGGGGTGGGACAGGGACCGGGGCAGCACCTGTGGTGGCCGAGGTGGCCAAGGAGTTGGGGGCGCTTACCGTGGCTGTGGTCACCAAGCCCTTTTCCTTCGAGCGTCAGAAAAGACAGCAGATAGCCCTTGAAGGCATTAATGTCTTGAGCAAATACGTGGATTCCCTGATCACCGTGCCCAACGAGAAGCTGGCCGCCGTGCTGGGCAAGCAGATCAGCCTGCTGGACGCCTTCAAGGCTGCCGATGGCGTGCTGCTCAATGCCGTCTCCGGTATTGCCGAGCTCATTACCCGGTCTGGTCTCATCAATGTGGACTTTGCCGATGTGCGCACCGTGATGGCAGCCATGGGGCCCGCCATGATGGGGGTGGGTTCCGCCAGGGGCGAGGCCCGGGCACGGGAGGCCACCCATGCCGCTTTGCAAAGCCCTCTGCTGGACGATGTCAATCTGTCCGGGGCCAAGGGTATTCTGGTGAATGTCACAGGAGGCAACAACATCACCATGGGTGAGCTCGAGGAGGTGGGTAATGCGGTCACCGAGATCGCGGCACCAGATGCCACCGTGGTTATAGGCATGGTCATCGAGCCAGAGATGACCGACGAGGTCCGGGTCACGGTGGTGGCCACAGGGCTTGGGGCCAAGGAGCGCGAGACGCAGCTGCGGGTCGTCTCTTCCACGAAGCCGACCTCCGAGAGTGACTACAAGGAACTGGAGCGCCCTACCGTGATCCGCAAGAACGGGGGCACATCAGATGAAAAGGAGTTCGAGCATCTGGACGTGCCCGCCTTCTTGCGCCGCCGCAACGACTTTTAATGGTCTAATCGAATTACGATGGCTTGAGGAGTGCGGCCACCGCTTCGCGCTCCTCAAGCAATTCGGCAACCGTTGCCTTTATGCGCTTGCGAATGGGTTCCTCGATGGCAAGATCGGGCACGATGTTGTAGCGGCCATCGCGGCATACCACGGGATAAGAGCAAAAGAGGCCGGTCTCGATGCCGTAGGAACCATCCGACGGAATGGCCATGCTGACCCAATCCCCTGGCGCTGTGCCCTGGACCCAGTCGCGCACATGGTCCATGATGGCCGAGGCCGCCGATGCAGCCGACGAAGCACCCCGGGCCTTGATCACCGCAGCACCGCGCTGTTGCACCAGGGGAATCATGGTGTCTTCCACCCAGCCATGATCCAACTGCGGCCAGGCGGGACGGTCGGCAATGAGGGCCTGGGTAACATCGGGAACCTGGGTGGCGCTGTGATTTCCCCAGATGGTCACGCGCTTCACCTCCCGGACCGAGCATTGCAATCTGGCAGCCAGCTGGGCCTTGGTGCGGTTGTGATCCAGTCTGGTCATGGCGCTGAACTGTTGGGGGTTGAGGCGTTTGGCGTTGCTGGAGGCGATCAGGGCGTTGGTGTTGGCGGGGTTGCCCACCACCAGCACTTTCACTTGGCGGCTGGCTACCGCATCGAGGGCTCGTCCCTGCGCGGAAAAGATGGCTGCATTGGCCTGCAGCAGGTCCTTGCGTTCCTGACCAGGGCCCCGGGGCCGGGCACCCACCAGCAAGGCGATATCACATCCATTGAAGGCTTCCTCCGTATCTGATGTGGTGACCACCTCCTGCAGCAGTGGAAAGGCGCAATCCTGCAGTTCCATGTGGACACCTTCCAGGGACTGGACTACCTGGGGAATCTCCAGAAGCCGCAGTGCGACAGGCTGTTCGCTGCCCAGCATGTCGCCTGCCGCGATCCGAAAGGCGAGCGCATAACCGATCTGTCCCGCAGCTCCGGAGATGGCAACGTGTAAGGGTTCTTTCATGGGGGCATACTCCTCAAGAAGGCGACGGACAAGATGGACAAATAGATGCAACCACACCTTGGGACAAGGAGGTATATCCAGGCGGAAGAGATGGCAGGCCAAGTAAAAGAAGCGCCTTGCAGGCGAGCAAACCTTGAGACCCAGGCGGCCCTGGTTCCAGCTGGATCGTATAACCGTAAACAGGCATGGCCTGCATGGTCGCCATGGCGCTCTCCGTAGAGACCCCTTGCAGGGTTAAGGGCTTGGTTGCAGTCGATTCAAGTCTAAATGTTGTTCGATGGCAGAAGGGCATGCCTGAAGCAACGTGAAATTATATATACGCCATGTGGAGAGACATGGCAAGCCCATAGTTCCCGGCATAAAGACCATAAAGGCTTTTCCGGGAACGGATCGCAAAGGGCCTAGTACAACCTATAGTCTGCCTTGACAGACCTGAATTTGCTTTCTATAATCTCAAAACTCAAAAGCTGAACCGTAAGAGTGAATCTTGCAACAGTGAACCTGAACAACTGAACCTAGAACTGAACCTAGATAAGCTTGAGATAAAACGCGACCAGGACTCCGGATGGCAGACGAGCCCATGTCATGGGCCGGGCGCAAATATCTATAAGGGGCACCTAAGGAGGATGAATCGATGAACTTTGCCTTTTCTGATGACCAGGAGATGGTTCGTGATGCAGCACGCCGACTGTTGTCGGAGCGCTCGACCATGGAGCGTGTCCATCAGATCATGGACGATCCCACGGCATATCACGATCAGCCATTGTGGGAACAGATGGCAGAGAATGGCTGGATTGGCCTTGCTGTGCCCGAGGAATACGGCGGCAGCGGGCTTGGTTATCTGGAAGCCTGTGTGGTGGCCGAAGAGGTGGGCCGGGCCCTGGCCTGCGTGCCCCTGGCCTCGAGCAGTTACCTGGTCACAGAGGCCCTGTTGCTCATGGGCTCGGAAGAGCAAAAAAAGCGCTATCTGCCGGAGTTGGCCAGTGGCCAGATGATCGGCGCGTTGGCGGTGGCCGAAGGTGGCCGTCTGGACCCTCAAGGCATCAGGCTCAAGAGCCAGAAAGACAAGTTGACAGGCACCAAGGACCCGGTGACCGATGCCTTGTGCGCCGATGTAATGCTTGTGGCGGCGCGTACCAGCGAGGGCAGCGATGGCATCAGCCTGTTTCTGGTGAAAAAGGCTGACGAACACGTCAAATGCCAGGCATTGCAGGTCATGGACCAGACCAAGCCACTGGCCAAGGTGGCATTTGATGGCGCCCCAGGAGAGCTTCTTGGTCCTGCCGGTGCCGGCTGGGCGCTTATCCAGCAGCTCTTCGATCGGGCTGCTGTGCTGTTGGCGTTCGAGCAGCTGGGCGGAGGCGACCATGCCTTGCAGATGGCTGTGGCCTATGCCAAGGAACGCTATGTGTTTGGTCGCCCCCTGGGTTCCTTCCAGGCCATCAAGCATCGCCTGGCGGATATGTTCACCAAGCTGGAACTGGCACGCTCCAATTGCTATTACGGTGCCTGGGCGCTGTCCAAGAACGCCCCGGAGTTGGGTGTGGCCGCCTGTCTTGCGCGGGTTGCAGCAGGTGATGCCTTCGAGTTCGCTTCCCAGGAAAACGTGCAGATCCATGGCGGCATTGGGTTTACCTGGCAGGCCGATCCGCATATGTTTGTCAAGCGAGCCCGGCACCTGGAATATCAGCTGGGTGATCGCCGCTTGTGGCGGGATCGCCTGATCACCAAGCTGGGTTACCCCAAGGCAGGCTGAGGCAGCGCATCTGGTAGGTCAAGAAGACATGAAGGAGGAACATACCCATGGATTTTGAGGATTCCCCAGAAGAAGCCGCGTTTCGCGCCGAGGCCAGGTCGTGGCTTGAGAAGAACGCCAAGCCCCGCGAGAAGAGCGGTCGAGGCCTTGGCTTGTTCGAGGAGCCCGGCGACGAAGCCAAGATGGTCCAGGAAGCCAAGGCATGGCAAGCCCGCAAGGCCGATGGCGGCTGGGCTTGCCTGACGTGGCCCACCGCCTACGGCGGGCGTGGCGTCTCACCCGTCCAGAGCGTGATCTGGGGACAAGAGGAAGGCAAGTTCGAGGTACCGCCAAACATCTTTGCTATTGGTATCGGCATGGCTGGCCCCACCATCATGTCCCATGGTACAGAAGAGCAGAAGCAGAAGTATCTCAAGCCCATGGCCCGTGGGGACGAGATCTGGTGCCAGCTGTTTTCCGAGCCCGGCGCCGGTTCCGACCTCGCCGCCTTGCGCACCAAGGCACAGCGGGATGGCAATGACTGGATCATCAATGGTCAGAAGGTGTGGACCTCAGGGGCACATTACTCGCGCTATGGCATCCTGGTGACGCGCTCGGATTTCACGGTTCCCAAGCACAAGGGGCTTACCTATTTCATCGTGGACATGAAAAGCCCAGGCATCGAGATCCGCCCCATCAAACAGATGACAGGTGGCGCCAACTTCAACGAGGTGTTCTTCACCGATGTGCGCATTCCAGACGCTAACCGTCTCGGCGAGGTGGGCCAGGGTTGGCAGGTGGCCATTACCACCTTGATGAATGAGCGCATGACCATCGGCGGCGGGGGTATGGGTGCCGGCTTCGGCCTGGCTGATCTGCTGAGCTATGTGTCGTCCTGCACGGCCTACGATGGTCGCTCTGCCATCGAGGACAGCCACGTCCGCCAGCGCCTCGCTGACCTCATCTGCCGCCTGCGTGGTCTCGAGCTGACCGGCAACCGCTTGGTGACGGCCTTGTCCCAGGGCAAGATGCCTGGCCCAGAGGGTTCGATCATCAAGCTTGCCATGGGCATCCTGCTTCAGGAGCTGGGAGCCTTCGGCATGGATATCTCGTGTGCCAACGGGAGCCTCTATGGCGAAGATGCGCCACTGAAAGCGCTGTGGCAATCCATTTATCTGGGTTCGCCGGCCATCCGCATCGCTGGCGGTGCCGATGAGGTGCAACGCAACATCATCGGCGAGCGTGTGCTTGGCTTGCCCACGGAGATCAGGGTGGACAAGGCCGTGCCGTACTCAGAAGTGCCCACGGGCCCCCGGGCTGCGGCCTGAGGCGTTGGGGCTTCAGGATTTTGGGCATGCCATATACCGCGCAACAGCCATGAGAGCAGGGCCGTTCCACAAAACCAGGAGTTGTTGTCTATGACCATGCAAGTGCCTCTGGAAAAGGATTATTTTCGCCTGCCATCCGGGGAACCAGGTGATCTTGGAGCGTTGCTGGGTTCCTACAGCCCTCAGACAGGAAAATATTTTTATCCACGCCGCAAGCTGTGCCCCATCACCTCGGGTCCGGTGGAGGATTGCGAGCTGCCTGCAAGGGGTATTTTATATTCCTGGACGTATGTCAAGGATCCGCGTATGGGTACCTTGAAAATGGGCGATCAAAGCGGCTATGGCGTGGGACAGATCGACCTGCCGGGTGGGGTGCGCATCCAGTCCATCATTCTTGGTCAACAGGGAGATTGGGAGATCGGCATGCCCATGCGACTTGCTTTCCAGCCAGTCAAGATGCCCAACAAACGCCTCGATGACAACATCGAGCACATGACCTTCTGTTTCGAGCCCGACAGGGCTTGAGGGCGCATGGGCAGCCTAATGAAGCGACAACAGGCTGTTGCGCTCCACAGTCGGCAAAGGAGATTCCGATGCCGATGATTATCTGCCCCGACTGCAGCAAGGAAATGTCAGATGCTGCACCTGCATGTCCAAATTGTGGACGCCCAAACTCGCCTCGGACGGCTACACCAGCGGAGCGTCCGGTAAGCATTCTTCTGGGCATCGGGATTCTGCTGGTGCCCCTTATCTTCGCTTGGTTCACGCTGCGTAAAGGATATTCCACAAAGGCAAGGGTGATTTCATTCACGTGGCTGCTTTTTAGCCTGGCCATTTTGGCAGCTCAAGATGGCGGTAAAAAATCTACTTCTTCAGGAAGTTCGTCGCAGTCCTCTAGGTCGCAGTCCTCTAGCAAGAACGAGGCGGCACCAGAAGCCTCTGCAATGCAGGTGGACATTCGGCAGCTTCTCGGTGACTACAATAGCAACGAGGTCGCTGCAGATAACCGCTATAAAGGAAAGCTTGTAGAAGTTACTGGGATCGTCGGTGACATCAAGAAAGACATCTTGGGCAACTTATATGTCACTCTTGGAACGGGAAAACAATTCGAAATCCCGCAAGTACAAGCCTTCTTTGATGACTCAATGAACAATCAACTTGGCAGTCTGCGGCAAGGTCAGAGGCTGACCGTAGTTTGCACCATTAAAGGCCTAATGATGAATGTGCTCGGTGAAGACTGCATCATCAGATAAAATCTAACAATTGTAAGGGTGCTGCCGTGCAGCAGGTAAGTTCTGGACCTTGGCACATCCTGTACAGGATGTGTTGTGCAGTCTGGCCTGGAACATAACACATAACCAGGACATTAAAAGGAGGGAGGCTATGCTTAAGGATGTCTATGTGATTGGCGTTGGCATGCACCCGTTTGGAAAACATGGGATCAGCACCCGGGACATGGCTTTTCATGCCGGTCAGCAGGCTCTGCAGGACGCCGGGGTGCCATTCCAGCAGGTGGGCGCCCTCTATTCCGGATATATCGGGGGCACCATGCTGGAGGGTGTCAGCTATGCCAAGGATTATGGGCTGACCGGTCTTCCTGTGGTGCATGTGGAAAATGCCTCGGCCACAGGGTCGAGTGCTTTTCGCGAGGCTGTGCTGGCTGTGGCCGGCGGCCATAGCGAGATAGCCATGGCGGTGGGATTCGATGACATGCTGACCTTGGGCATGCGCATGGGCATGATGGAGATGATCGAGGGGCCCAAGGTGGAACAGATCGTTCTGCCGGCTGCCTTTTTCGCTCTCTGGGCGGTGCGGCGCATGCATGACTGCGGCACCACGGTCGAGACCTATGCCAAGATCGCAGCCAAGAACTGGAATCATGCCCGCTTCAACCCCAACGCCCAGCGCCAGTCTGACCATGAAGTCACCCCCGAGGAGGTGCTCAAGTCCAACATGGTGGCTTATCCCCATACCTCCATGATGGCTTGTGCCGCCGGGGCGGGAGCGGCCTGCGCCATCGTGGCGAGCAAGGATGTGGCCAGAAAGGTGGCCAATGGGCGGCCTCTGGTGCGGGTGATCGCCTCCCAGATGCAGTCTGAAAGCTACACCGAAGGCCATGTGTTTCTGGGGGCTGTGGTCGGTCCCAGCGAACTTACCACCACCACCAGCAGGGCTGCCTATGAGCAGGCCGGTGTTGGTCCCGAGGCTATCAGCTTGGTTCATGTCCATGACGCCTTCCCCATTGAAGAGCTCATGTATTACGAGTTGCTGGGCTTTTGCGGCCCTGGCGAGGGAGACCGCCTGGTGGCAGAAGGGGCCACGGCCCTTGGCGGCCGCATCCCATTTTCCACAGATGGCGGCTTGATTGCCCGCGGCCATCCCGGGGGCCCCACGGGGCTTGCCCAGATCTGGGAATGTACCCTGCAGCTCCGCGGCCAGGCACAACAACGCCAGGTGCCGGGCGCCAGGATGGCACTGGCCCACATGATGGGCGCAGGCTCTGTCTGTGTGATTCATATACTGAGCAAGGAAAAATAGTCTGGAGTATGATGTCCCTCGCGAATACATCCCATACCATGATGGGTGGGGGCGGGTGCATCACCAGGGCAATGGTCAGGAAACAGTAAGGAGATCGATCTATGGCAGCAATCAAACCACCGGGCATTCCCATTGAGCGCGGCAAGATTCACGAGTTTGCCAACTCGATTCTGGATGACAACCCCATGTATCACGATACGGATGCCGCCAAGGCGGCCGGCTTGCCAGGCGTGGTGGCGCCGCCAACCTATCTTTCGGTGGCCGCCCACTTCACCAGCGAAGAGGAAATGTTCAGCCATCTGGCCAAGTTGAACCTGGATCTGCGTTTCGTCCTCCATGGCGGGCAGGAATATGAGTTCGAGCGGCCTATCTGCGCCGGAGAGACATTGACTCCCGAGATGGGGGAGGTGAAGAGCTATCAGAAGGAAGGCAAGCGGGGTGGGGTGATGCAATTCTATGAGATCCCCACACTGTTCAAGGATCAAAACGGCAAGGTCGTGGTCCGTGCCACAAGTACCATTATCCAGACAGGGGGAGTGGTGAAGGAATGAGCACTGTGGATTGGAAAAGCCTCAAGGAAGGAGAAGAGTTCAAGTTCGAGGTGAACGGCTTCACCCGGACACATTTCGTCAAGTACGCTGGCGCTGGCGGAGACTTCAACCCCATCCATCACGACGAAACCTTCGCCCGCATGGCCGGGCTCGAGAGCGTGTTCGGCATGGGCATGCTGACAGCCGGTGTTCTCAGCCGGGTACCTGCCGAATGGTTTGGACCCGCTTCGGTCAAGAAGTACACCGTGAGCTTTCGCTCCCGGCTGTGGCCCGATGACAATGTGACTTTCTCGGGCAAGATCGTCAAGCTCTATGAAGAGCAGGGCGTTCCCCATGCAGAACTGGAGATCTCGGCGGTGAACCAGAAGGGCGAGACCCTGATCAGGGGCAGCTCGGTGGTCCGTCCCTGGAATCCCAGCTAAGACGTGGTTGTTGTCCACCAGCAATCCTGGGCATGTCCCGGGTTGCTGGTGGTTCATGTCAGCTTGGGTTTGACGCTGGAGCCCGGGTTTCCCGGAGGTGCGCTTTTGGCCTGTGATGCCTGGGCGTTGGCTGCCTTGATGGAGAGGTAGGCCAGCAGCAGGAATACTGGCATGCCGGCACTTCGTGGGCTTGCATCCTCTGCTGCAGCTTGCAGTCAGCCCGCCGCGCCCCGTTGACTGTCGACCAAAAGCCAGTGTCGACCTGTTCGGCTGGCGGCGGGGGTTGTGGTACACTTCTGCTTTTGACCGCTGGGTACAACTTGAACGAGTGGCCTCTTTTCCTCGTTGGGCTTGGCGTGGTGGGCAGTGCCACGGCCCGGCTGCTGACCGAGCGCAGTGACTTTCTCGCCTCAAGGGCCGGGGTGCGTTTTGTGGTGCAGGGCGCGGCAGTAGCCGATGTGCACAAGATGCGCCCGGGATTCACGCCATCTTTCCCCTTGACCAACGATCCCTGGCAGGGTATCGAGGATCCTGCCGTGCGGGTCGTCGTGGAGTTGATGGGCGGCACCACCAGGGCACTCGATGTGGTGACGGCCGCATTGCGTGCCGGTAAGCACGTGGTCACGGCCAATAAGGCGCTGTTGGCCGAGCATGGCGAATTCCTGTTTCGGCTTGCCCAGGAACAAGGTTGCCTGCTGGCCTTCGAGGCGGCCGTGGCCGGCAGCATTCCGGTGATCCAGGCGGTGCGCGATGGCCTGGCCGCCAACACCATCGACGCCTTGGTGGGCATCATCAATGGCACCTCCAACTTTGTGCTCTCCAGGATGCGCACCGGCCAGCTTTCCTTCCAGGAGGCCTTGCAGGAAGCCCGTCGCCTGGGCTATGCGGAGCAGAATGCCGCCCTCGATGTGGATGGGCTGGATGCCGCCCACAAGCTTGCCCTGCTGGCGCGGGTGGCCATGGGGGTGCCCTTGCGGGCCAATGCCGTCCATACCGAGACCATCAGCCAGGTGACGCAGGAGGACATGGCCTTTGCCGAAGCGTTGGGTTACTGCATCCGCCAACTGGCCATTGCCCGCAAGACAGCCTGTGGCATCGAGCTCAGGGTGCACCCTGCCCTGGTGCGGCGCCAGCATCTCCTGGCCCATGTGGATGGGGTCATGAACGCCGTGCTGGTGCATGGTGATATTGCTGGGGCCACGCTCTATTACGGCGCCGGCGCCGGCGGCAACGCCACGGCCTCTGCCGTGCTGGCTGACCTGATTGCCCTGGGCCGCCAGACCGCCGGCTGGGCGGCATTGAGTCTGCCAAAGCCCACAGAAGAACGGCCCATCCTTCCCATGGAGCAGATCCAGAGCGCCTATTATCTGCGCATGCGGGTGGCCGACAGCCCGGGCGTGATGGCCTCGTTGTCCGCCATCATGGCCGAGCACGCCATCAACGTGGAGGCGATCATCCAAAAGGAGCCCTCCTGCGATGACGGCCATGTGCCCCTGGTGTTTCTCACCGCCGTGGTGCCTGAGGCGAGCCTGCAGGCGGCCTTGCGGCGCATGCAGGCCCTGGAGGCCGTGCTTGGCGCCATCCAGTGCATCCGGCTTGCCCCCGTGGAGACCCTGTGATGAATGACGATCTCACCGCCACCCAAGGTCTCATGGCGCACTTTGCTGCGGTGTTGCCCCAAGAGTTGGCGCCACTCTCGCTGGGCGAGGGCAATACTCCCCTGGTGCGCCTGCGGCACCTGGAAGCAACCCTGGCACACCCCATCACATGGTATGCCAAGTTCGAAGGCGCCAACCCCACAGGCTCATTCAAAGATCGGGGCATGGTGGTGGCTGTGGCCGCCGCCTTGCACCAGGGGCATCGCGCCGTGCTGTGCGCTTCCACCGGTAATACCTCGGCTGCTGCTGCAGCCTATGCGGCAGCAGCTGGCATGCGCTCGGTGGTGCTGATTCCCCATGGCGGCATTGCCCCGGGCAAGCTGGCCCAGGCCCTGGTCTATGGCGCCAGGGTGCTGGCGGTGGAGGGCAACTTCGACCAGGCTATGGCGCTGGTCAAGGAGGCTGGCCAGCGCCTGCCCATAGCGCTGGTCAATTCCATCAACCCCTACCGGTTGCAGGGCCAGAAAACCATCGCTTACGAAGTGACAGAAGCCCTCGGCGGGCCGCCGGACTACCATGCCCTGCCAGTGGGTAACGCCGGCAACATCACTGCCCATTGGATCGGTTACAGCGAGCTTGCCGGGTGTGATACGGCTGCCTGCAGCTGGTGCCGTGGCCAGTGTCAGGTGAAGCGCAACGGTCCAGCCAGCCGCCCGGTGATGCTGGGCTATCAGGCGGCTGGCAGCGCGCCCTTCATCCAGGGCGGCCCCGTGGCAGATCCCCGCACCATTGCCAGCGCCATTCGCATCGGCAATCCCCAGAACTGGGACAGTGCCCAGACGGTGATCCGGGAGTCCGGGGGCTGGTTTGCCGCAGTCACGGATGAGGCCATCCTGGAGGCCCAGGCGCTGCTGGCCAGTCACGAGGGCATCTTTTGTGAACCGGCATCGGCCGCAGCCATTGCCGGCGTGCTCATGGATGCCCATGCCGGGCGGCTGCGCGAGGGTGCGACCGTGGTGAGCACGCTCACCGGCCATGGCCTCAAGGATCCAGGGGCGGCACTCGCCGTGCACAATGTGCAGCCCACGGTGGTGTCGGCAGAAGCCTTTCTGGATCATCTCTCCTGCCTGCTGGAGCAGCCCTGACCATGGTGAAGGGACAGCAGGCCAGGTTGGCTGTCTCGTCCATGAGCCGGCACGCCACATGACAGAAGTCACGGAAAGCCATGACAGTCTCCTGGCCGGGCAGCAAGCCCCGGAGGATATGGCCTGCGAAGAACCCGTTTCCCAGACTGTTGGTTGGGTGAGTTGTCCCCGGCCATATGATCCGCTCATGGCAGGGCGGCTTGCGCCCCATTTTGGTCCGGTTGCGGCCCGGGTGCTGGCGGCACGCGGCGTCAGCGATCCTGCCAGCATGGATACGAGGCTGCAGAAGCTGGCGCGTATTCCCCGTGGCTTTGAAGAGGCGGTGGCCATACTGCTGGTTGCCCTGATGCGCCAGCAATCTATCTGCATCCTGGGCGATTTCGATGTGGATGGCGCCACGGCCACGGCCCTTGCCTGGCGTGGCTTGCGGGCTGTGGGCCTCGATGAGGTAAGCTATCTGATCCCCAGCCGCTTTGCCACAGGCCGTGGTCTTACACCCGAGATCAGCCAGAAGCTGATCGAGCTGCACCCGGATATCGTGCTGACGGTGGACTGTGGCATCACCAGCATCGAGGGTGCCGAACTGCTGCGGGCTGCGGGCATCAGGCTCATCATCAGCGATCATCATCTGCCAGGCGCGGCCCTGCCGGTGGCCGATGCGGTGGTGAACCCTCACGTGAGCAACATGGCAACCACACTGTGTGGTTGCGGCGTGGTATTCCACCTGCTGGCCGAGCTGCGCGCCGCCGCCCGGGCCAATGGCCTCTTTGCCGATGGTCGCGGGCCCCACCTGGCCTCCTTGCTGAGTCTCGTGGCGCTGGCCACGGTGGCCGACGTAGCGCCGCTGGACCAGCACAACCGTATCCTGGTGGCAGAAGGACTGCGCCGCCTGCGCTTGGGCCAGGCGCCGCTAGGCTTGCTGGCGCTGTGCCAGGTGGCGCAGCTGGACCACCGTACCGTCAGCAGCGGGGATCTTTCCTTTGCCTTGGCGCCGCGCCTCAACGCCATGGGCAGGCTTGGGGAGATGGCCGAGGCGGCGCGCTGCCTGATCACGGAAAACGCGCAGGAGGCCGTCATGCTGGCCGAGCGCATGGACAGCCTGAACCGCCACAGGCGACGCATCGAATCACAGATGACCAGGCAGGCCCAGGGGCAGGTGAGCAGGCTGCAGGCGAGCGGTAGGCTGCCGACGGGTCTTTGTCTGTATGACCCCCAATGGCACGAGGGGGTCACCGGCATCGTGGCCGCCCGTATCAAGGACACCTGGCAGCGCCCGGTGATCGCCATGGCCAAGACCGCCCAGGGACTGCTCAAGGGCTCCATGCGTTCGGCGCCCCCTTGGCATGCCCTCGAGATCCTGGAGACCATCGCAAGGCTTTCCCCAGGTCTGATGGCAGGCTTCGGTGGCCATGCCCAGGCGGCCGGGCTCACCCTGGAGCCGGTCCATCTCCAGGCGTTTGCGATGGCCTTCGACCAGGCCGCATGCTTGGCCTGTCGCAGCGAGGCACTGATCAGGATCGAGACTGATGGCGCTCTCCTTGCCCAGGAGCTTTCCAACACCACAGCCCTTGCCCTGGCTGCCCTGGAACCCTGGGGGGCAAGCCTGCCGCCGCCTGTGTTCGAAGGGGTATTCCAGGCGGTGCAGGTGGAGCGCAACTGGCGCCTACTGCGTCTGGCGCTCCATATGCCGGGGCTGCCCAGGGCGCTGGAAGCCCTGGTCTTCCGGCATACGGGGCCAGTCCCCCAGGCAGGTTCCACGGTGCGGTTGCTCTATGGGCTCATGCCCAATCCCAGTACTGTCGAGACCCTGCCCAGATTGCGCGTGGAAAGGTTGGAGGTATTGTCATGACAAACCAGCTCTCGCCCGGGGAGATCGACGAGGCCCGGGCGCTGTATGAGGAGCTGCTGGCACTGCGCTCTTTTGTGATGCAGGACTGCCAGCGCCGGCTCGACCAATGGTTGTCGCGGCTTGCCCAGTCGGACTACAAGACCAGTGCCGTCAATCTGGCCCAGTACCTGGCGTTGCGCCAGCGCGATCTGCGCCAGCTGCAACACGGTCTCATCTCCTGGGGGCTTTCCTCGCTGGGGCGCAGCGAAGGGCGCGTGCTGGCCAACATCGATGCTGTGACCGCCACGCTGGGGGCCCTGCTGCAGCGCGAAGACGCTCCGGCACGGCCCAGGGGCGAGGAGATGTTTTCGGGCGAGCACCATCTGAACCGACATACAGACACCCTGTTTGGTCCAAGGCATGCAAGAAGGCGCACGCGCATCATGTGCACCATGCCCACCGAGGCATCTGGGGATGTGAAGCTGCTGCAGCGCCTTCTGGAAGCAGGCATGGATCTGGTGCGCATCAACTGCGCCCATGACCAGCCAGATGTATGGTTGGGCATCATCGAGGCACTGCATGAGGCAGAGGCGCGCTGCGGCCACAGCGCACGCATCGTCATGGACCTTGCCGGCCCCAAGCTGCGCCTGGAAGAAGTACAGGCGCCGCCTGCGCTGCGAGCCCTGCGGGGCGATGCCATCTGGCTGACCGATGAACCCATGGACCAGACCTGTCCCCATCGCTTCCAGGCACGGCCATCATTGCCCGGCCTGGTGAACCACCTGCAGATGGGTGCGGCCGTATGGTTCGACGATGGCAAGGCAGGTGGCCATGTGGAGGAAAAGCAAGCGCAGGGCGCTTTGGTGCGTCTGACTACGGCGCCACCCAAGGGTTTCCGGGTGGCGGCGCACAAGGGGCTCAACGTCCCGGGGCTCGAGCTGGGGCTCGATCCGCTCACCCAGAAGGATCTTGCGGATCTCGACATCGTGGCGCGCCATGCCCATGTGGTGGGGTTTTCCTTCGTGCAGACGCCCCAGGATGTGCAGCGGTTGCAGCAGGAACTGGCCGCGCGGCTACCCAAGCCCTGGCCGGGGCTGATGCTCAAGGTGGAGACGGCCTCGGCCGTCTCCCACCTGCCGGAGATGATCATCACCGCAGCAGCGCAGCAGGATGTGGCGGTGATGATCGCCCGGGGTGATCTTGCCGTGGAACTGGGCTTCCAGCGTCTCTCCGAGATGCAAGAAGAGCTGCTGTGGCTTGCCGAGGCGGCCCATGTGCCGGTGGTGTGGGCCACGGCCGTGCTGGACCGGCTGGTGCGCCGTGGCGCGCCGTCGCGCGCCGAGGTGACCGATGCCGCCATGGGGCAGCGCTCCGAGTGCGTCATGCTCAACAAGGGGCCCTATCTGGTGGAGGCGGTCGCCATCCTGGATGATGTGCTCTGCCGCCTGGAGGGCCACCAGGGCAAGAAGACGCCCTGGTTGCGCGCATTGCATGCCTGGGCGATACCTGGATGATCCCAGGCCGCCGGGTGCGGGTGCTGGCATGGCGCCCAGGCAAGAGCGCCCCCATGATGACCTGCATGACAAGCTGTTCATGACTGCCTCATGTCATTGGGCCCAGCGCAATATACAGGAATACGCAGCAATGATTGCCATCTGTCAAGCAAGCCTCGTGGCCAAGCTGGCCGCCAATGAAGCCGCCGCCAGCATCCAGACGATCACCGGGCCCGTGGGCCAGTTGCCCAGTACCGAGACCGCCATGCCTGCCCCATAGCCCACCAGGCCGATGAGGTAGCCTGCCAGCAGGCCATGATGTGCCCGCCGGCTGCCCAGCGCCGGCATGATGAGGCTTGCAAACACGAGATAGACGCCCACCAGCTGCACCGAGATGGTCACGGCCGCTGCCAGGCACACATAGAATCCTGTCCCTTGCCGCCAGCGCCCATAGAACCAGGCGACCGCGATGACCAGGCCGGCAACGGCACACCACAGCGCCTGCTGGGGGCTTGTCCAGAGGATCTGCCCAGAAAGGGTTTCTTGCAGATGCCCGGCCCCCTCAGGTCCAGCCCCCACCAGCAGCAGGGCGGCGCAGGCCGCCAGCACGAAGATGCAGCCGATCAAGGCTTCTGCCACGTCGCCCCACCAGCGCTCCACCCAGCCCAGCAGCAGAGCCAGCGCCAGGGCGGGGCCGAAGGCCGCGGCCTGCTGGGCGAGCGTTCCTTCAAGGCCCATCATATGGCCGATCAGCACGCCCACACCCGCCACCTGAGCCACGGCCAGGTCCACGAAGACGATGCCGCGCCTCAGGATCGCCTGGCCCAGGGGAACATGGGTGAGCAGCACGGCACAGCCGGTCGCCAGCGGGATGGCAAGCAGGCTTGTGGTCTCGGCCAGGCTCATGGCGCCTTGGCTTCCTGTAGCAGCGCGTTCACCATGGTATCCAGCCAGCGCTGCAGCCCATCAACCTGGGGGTCGGGGGCGGCGGGCAGCGCCACGGTGCGCACCTTCCCCTGGCGGGCCAGCCAGCGCAGCGGGCTTTGGTCGTCGTAAGGGGCATGCAGGAGCAGCGCCCTGGGATGGTCGTGGATGAGCGACAACATGGCCTGGAGATCGCCGGGGCCGGGCGGCACGCCCGGCTTGGGCTCCAGTGTGCCCACATCCTGCATGCCCAGCCAGTCGATGAGGTAGACATAGCGCTTGTGGTATTGAATGACCGGCGTGCCGGCCAGGGGCTTGGCCTGTTCCTGCCAGCGCTCGATGGCAGCGTGCATGGCCTGGCTGAATGCCGAGGCATGGGCGGCATAGTTGGCCTGGCCCTGTGGGTCCAGTTGGGTGAGGCGCTGGGTGAGTGCCGAGGCCACGGTGAGCAGCAGGCGGGGATCGCTTGCAAAATGGGGATTGCCCTCGGCGTGCACATCTCCTGCGGAGCGATCGATGCTGGAGGGAACCTCCTTGAGAGCGACCGCCTGGCTGGCCAGGAACTGGCCAGGTCTGCCCGCCGCCACCCTTGGATTTTTGGCGCTGGCGGTGAGTCGCTCCAGCCAACCCGCCTCGAGGCCCGCTCCGCTGCACACCAGCAGATCGGCGCGGCGCACGGCGGCGATAAGCCCGGGGCGGGCCTCGAGGCGATGGGGGTCCTGGTTGGGAGAGGTGGCACTGGTGACCGCCACGCGCTCGCCGCCCAGGGCCATGGCGAGAGCCGCCCATTCGCTCTCGCAGGCAAAGACCCTCAAGGCTGCCGCCTGGCTGATGGGGGCCAGCAGGCTCATGATGACCAAAACGAACGATGTGCTTTTACGCATGCCTTTCTCCTGGTTGTGGGTGATGGGGTTGTCTTGCCGCATTCCTGGCTTCTTCCTGCTCAATGGCAGGGCAGGGGAGCAGCAGCCTGCTTTTCTTGTGCATGATCAAAAGCCATGGGCGCCATGGGCGCCCATGCTCATGATGTACTGCAGCCAGAAGGCGTTGGTCTGGTTGCCGGTGAGTTGGTGGCGGCCGTACTGCAGGCGCACCGTGGAAAACTCGCTGGGCAAGAACTCCACCATGGTGCTGGCCTGCCAGCTGCGACGGCGTTTTTCACCCAGCGCCTCGAACAGAGGCGAGTCGTCGCGCAAGACGGTGTCGTAGCGCACGCCACTGCGCCAGCGCCCGAAGACCCGGCCTGTGGCCTCGAGATACCAGCCCTGCGCATCGTCGCTCACGGGGATAGGCATGTGGCCGAAGCGGTATTCGCCCTTTTCATGGCCGAAGAAGTAACTCCCCGGCCAGATTCAAGTCTGGCGCATGTCCGGGCCCGCTGGGCTGCCATTTCAGAATGCCGTCGAGGATAACCAGCCGGTTGTTGCCCCAGAAGAATGCCTTGGCGTCATCAAGGGGGTCTGTCCCAGCCATGGCAAGGGGATGGTCGATATCCTCAGCGTCCAGTTCCCGGCCCTTGGCTTTGATGAATACGCCAGAAACCCCGGCACGCCACGAGACCGTAGTACTGATGTCGCTGCCCACATGGGCAACATCAACCATGGAGCCTGGTTTGTTGCCCATGCGCTCGGCGGGGAAGCGATCGCCCTG
>WOYI011036940.1_pt1 | contig 52858 bp, 50 predicted proteins | sample 6423411 | NCBI WGS metagenome assembly WOYI01 (sample SAMN13441803, study PRJNA592873) | oil field metagenome | biome: oil field; feature: oil-well bore; material: oil-contaminated soil; isolation source: oil-contaminated soil from oil-well borehole | place: Germany: Wietze | collected 2016-10-18 ... | reverse complement strand
AGCACACCGGGCGCATCCTGGTCGGCCGCCGGTACAACGAGGGCATCCACCAGGCCATCGAGGCCAAAGAGGCCGTACCCGTCAAGGCAGAGAATCAGACCTTGGCCACCGTCACCCTGCAGAACTACTTCCGTCTGTACGACAAGCTCTCGGGCATGACCGGCACCGCCGAGACCGAGGCCGCCGAGTTCATGTCCACGTACCGGCTCGGCGTGGTCCCGATCCCGACGAACAAGCCGATGATCCGCACGGACCAGTCCGACCTCGTGTACAAGAACGAGCAGGCGAAGTTCGACCAGGTCGTCGAAGACATCGCGAAACGCCACGCGAGCGGTCAGCCGGTGCTGGTCGGCACGGTGAGCGTCGAGAAGAGCGAGTACCTGTCGCGGCTGCTGGCGAAGAAGGGCATCAAGCACGAGGTCCTGAACGCGAAGAACCATGCTCGCGAGGCCGAGATCGTCGCCCGGGCAGGGCGCCTCGGCGCGGTCACCGTCGCGACGAACATGGCCGGACGCGGCACCGACATCATGCTCGGCGGAAACGCCGAGTTCCTCGCGGTGCAGGAGATGAAGGCCAAGGGACTGGACGCTGTCGAGAATCCGGACGAATACGAAGCCGAGTGGGATGCCGTCTACCAAGGCACCCGCGACGCGGTCGCCGTGGAGGCCGCCAAGGTCGTCGAAGCCGGCGGGCTCTACGTGCTGGGAACAGAGCGCCACGAGTCCCGTCGCATCGACAACCAGCTTCGCGGACGCTCCGGTCGTCAGGGCGACCCCGGCGAGAGCCGCTTCTACCTGTCGCTGACCGACGACCTCATGCGGCTGTTCCAGTCAGGCGCGGCCGAAGCGATCCTGGCGCGCACGAATTTCCCCGACGACGTCGCGATCGAATCGACCATGGTGAGCCGCGCGATCAAGAGCGCGCAGTCGCAGGTCGAGGGGCGCAACGCCGAGATCCGCAAGAACGTCCTGAAGTACGACGACGTCCTCAACCGGCAGCGCGAGGCGATCTACTCCGACCGTCGCTATATCCTGCAGGGCGATGACATCGCCGATCGCGTGCAGCATTTCATCGAGGACGCGATCAACGCCGTCATCGACGACCACACCGGCAGCGGCCACACCGAGAGCTGGGACTTCGACGCCCTGTGGACCGAACTGAAGACCCTGTACCCTGTCGGCGTCACGATCGACGAGGTGGTGGCCGATGCCGGCACGAAGGGCCGCATCACGCCCGAAGGGCTCAAGCGAGAGATCCTCTCGGACGCGGTGATCGCCTACCGAAAGCGCGAGGAGTCGCTGGGCGCCGCCGCGGCGCGCGAGCTCGAGCGCCGGGTCGTCCTGCAGGTGCTCGACCGCCGCTGGCGCGACCACCTCTACGAGATGGACTACCTCAAGGACGGCATCGGCCTGCGCGCGATGGCCCAGCGCGACCCGCTGATCGAGTACCAGCGCGAGGGCTACCAGATGTTCCAGGCGATGATGGGGCAGATCAAGGAGGAGTCGGTCGGCTACCTCTACAACCTCGAGGTGCAGGTCCGCCGTCCCGGCGAGGGGGATGTGACCGCCGAGGTCGAGGCCAAGGGTCTGGGCGCCACCCCCGTCGAAGGTCAGCGGCTCCAGTACTCGGCGGCCAACGACGCGGGCGAGGTCGAGGTGCGCAACGATCGCGGTCAGGTGCAGCAGGCGGCCAAGAGTCGTGTTCGCCAGGCCGCGACGGCGGCTGCCTCTGCGCCCGCCCCGGTGGCCGAGGCTCCGCGGGGTGCCTTCGGCCAGAAGACCGATGTCGCCGCGTCGGCGGCTGCACCGCAGAACCGAGCGCAGCGCCGGGCCGCCGACAAGAAGAAGTAGCCCGATGGGCGGGGGCCCGCGTGTGAAGGTTTTGTTTCGGTGTGCGGATTCCGTGGTCAATCCCGCAGTCGATCTGGCAGGATCGGGTCACCCGTTGTCGCGTGAGCGATGTTTCCGTCTCTCCTGAGGAGTGCTCCATGCCCCGTGGACCCCTGCCCGAAGACCCCGCCGTCCGTGCTCTCATCACGCAGGCACGTGCCGCCCAGATCAGTCGCCGTGGCCTGATCGGCGGTGCCGGCGCGCTGTCGCTGGCCGCCTTCCTGGCTGCGTGCTCGGGTCGTGTCGGCGGCTCCGGCCCCGCCGCCTCCGCGAGCGCCGGCGAGGATCTCTCGGCGTCGCAGAAGACGCTCACCTGGGCGAACTGGTCTTTCTACCTCGACGAGGACGACGACGGCAACCACCCGACACTCGAGGCGTTCATGGAGCAGACCGGTCTGACCGTCAACTACGACGTCGCGATCGACGACAACAACACGTACTTCGCCAAGGTGCGCGATCAGCTCGCACTCGGGCAGGACATCGGCGCCGACACCGTGTGCCTCACCGACTGGATGGCCTCGATCTGGATCGCGTCCGGCTATACGCAGGCCTTCGACAAGGCGAACATGTCCAATGCCGTCGCGAATCTCAACCCGAGCCTGCAGAACCCGGACTTCGACCCGGGCCGCGCGAACTCGCTGCCCTGGCAGTCGGGCTTCGCAGGCATCGCGTGGAACAAGGACAAGCTCCCGAACGGCCTGCAGAGCATCGAGGACCTCTGGGCACCCGAACTCAACGGTCGTGTCGGCGTGCTCAGTGAGATGCGCGACACGATGGGCTTGATCATGCTCAGCCAGGGCGTCGACATCTCGGGCTCGAGCTGGGGCGACACCGAGTTCCAGAACGCACTCGACGTGTTCGCGGAGCAGGTCTCGAGCGGCCAGATCCGCAACATCAAGGGCAACTCCTACGCCGACGATCTGAAGAACGAAGACACCCTGGCGGCGATCGTCTGGTCGGGTGATATCACGGCGATCAACGCCGAGGTCGGCGACAAGTTCGGATTCGCGCTGCCCGACTCGGGCGGAACGCTGTGGAGCGACAACTTCATGATCCCGATCGGCTCGCAGCAGAAGAGCAATGTCGAGAAGCTCATCGACTACTACTACGACCCCGCGGTCGCGGCCGAGGTCGCGGCGTGGGTCAACTACATCACGCCCGTCGCGGGCGCCCAGGAGGCGATGGCCGAGCTCGATCCCAGCCTCGTCGAGAACCAGCTGATCTTCCCGAATGAGGAGACACTGGCGCAGGCGCACATCTTCCGCACCCTCACGAACGAGGAACAGCTGAAGTACAACTCCCAGTTCGAGGCCGTCGGCCTCGGCGCCTGAGTATGACAGCGGGAGCATTCGCCGAATCCGGCGCTGATCTGCAGCTCGAGGGCATCCGCAAGACCTTCCCCGGGTTCACCGCGATCGAGGAGCTGGACCTGCTCATCCCGGCAGGGTCGTTCTTCGCGCTGCTCGGGCCCTCGGGCTGCGGCAAGACGACCACGCTGCGCCTGGTCGCCGGGCTGGAAGACCCGACCGCCGGCCGCATCCTCATCGGCGGCCAGGACGTGACCGCGGTGAAGCCGCACAAGCGACCGGTCAACACGGTGTTCCAGAGCTACGCGCTGTTCCCGCACATGACGGTGATCCAGAATGTGGAGTTCGGCCTCAAGCAGCGCAGAGTGCCGGATGCCGCAGCCAAGGCGCACGAGGCGCTCCGCCTCGTCGAACTCGACCACGTCGCAAGCCGCCGCCCCAGTCAGCTCTCGGGCGGCCAGCAGCAGCGCGTCGCGCTGGCTCGCGCGATCGTGAACCGGCCCGCTCTGCTGCTGCTGGACGAGCCGCTCGGCGCGCTCGATCTGAAACTGCGCCGCCAGATGCAGCTCGAGCTCAAGTCCATCCAGGCCGAGGTCGGGCTGACCTTCCTGCATGTCACGCACGACCAGGAGGAGGCCATGACGATGGCCGACACGGTGGCGGTGATGAACCACGGGCGCATCGAGCAGCTCGGCTCGCCCCAGGAGCTGTACGAGCTGCCGCGGACGGGGTTCGTGGCCAGCTTCCTCGGCCAGTCCAATCTCTTTCCGGCCGAGGTCGAGTCGACGTCGGGGGGCCTCATCACCGCGCGGACGGCCGGCGGCGTCGTCGCGATGCCGCAGGAGCGCGCGGTAGTCGCTTCCGGCGCGATCACGGCCGGTGTTCGGCCGGAGAAGCTTCGGCTGCTGAGCGAAGAGCCCGCCCGCGATGGGCTGGAGAACGTCCTCGGTCCGGGGCGCATCGTGGACGTATCGTTCGCGGGCGCCAGCACGCAGTACATCCTCGAGATCCCGGGCTTGGGCGAAGTGACGGTGTTCGAGCAGAACATGGTGTTCGGCTCGGTGTTCACGACGGGCTCCGAGGTGTGGGTGGCGTGGCGGCGGGAGCACACGTTCGGACTGGACGCCGCGGCTCGGGTAGAGGCCGCAGAGGCGTCGCGCGGCGAGGAGCCCGACGAGGTGCTCGGGGACAGCCTGCCGATTTCAGGCGGAGCCGCCTGAGATGGCGATCTCGGCGCTCGTTCCGGCGGGCACCCAGGCTCCGCGCGAACCCGAGCAGCGGCGCGGCGGCCTGATCGCGCTCGCACTGCTGGTGCCGGGGCTGGCGTACCTCGCGCTGTTCTTCCTGGTGCCGTTCGTGTCGCTGCTGATCACGTCGTTCGGCGTCAACGACACGACGACATACGGCGGCTACTACTACGCGTTCTACTGGCAGAACTACGTCGACGTGATCGCGGCGTACTGGCCGCAGTTCCTCCGCTCGTTCTGGTATGCCCTGCTCGCGACGGTGTTCGCGCTGCTGATCAGCTACCCGATCGCGTACTTCATCGGCGTGACGATCCGCGAGCGCAAGCTCCTGCGCAATCTTCTGCTCGTGCTGGTGATCGCCCCGTTCTTCATCTCCTTCCTGCTGCGGACACTGGCGTGGAAGCAGATCCTCTCCGACGAGGGCCCCGTCGTGGGCATGCTGCAGTTCGTCGGTCTGATGGGACCGCAGGACCACATCACCGGCACGCCGTTCGCGGTCGTGTTCGGACTGACCTACAACTTCATCCCGTTCATGACGCTGCCGCTGTTCGCCTCGCTCGACCGTCTCGACAAGCGCCTGATCGAGGCGGGCAACGATCTGTACGCCAGCAACGCGAGCACGTTCTGGAAGGTCACCTTCCCCCTGTCGCTGCCCGGGGTGATCTCCGGCACGCTGCTGACCTTCATCCCGGCGGCCGGCGACTACGTCAACGCCAGCCAGTCGTTTCTCGGCGGGCCGGGGACCGCCATGATCGGAAACGTCATCCAGTCGAAGTTCCTCATCACGGTGAACTATCCGCAGGCGGCCGCCCTGTCGATCCTGCTGATGGCGGTGATCGTCGTGATCGTCGGTTTCTACGTGCGGCGCACGGGAACGGACGACCTGCTGTGACCGCCGCGCAGACCCCCGGCGCGACCCGGACCGCGGTCGCATCCCGCCGCCGCACTCCGCTGGGCACCTGGCTGCTGCCGACCTACGTGACGGTCGCGTTCCTGATCCTGCTGATCCCGATCGTGTACACGTTCGCCTTCTCGTTCAACGACGCCAACCGCTCGAACATCTCCTGGAACGGGTTCACGCTGGAGAACTGGCTGACGGTCTGCTCGCAGCCCGACGTGTGCGTGGCATTCGGCAACAGCCTGCTGGTGGGCGCGATCGCCACGCTCATCGCCACGACGCTGGGCACGATGATCGCACTCGCCCTGGTGCGCTACCGGTTCCGCGCGCGCAGCTCGATCAGCCTGCTGCTGTTCCTCCCGATGGCCACCCCCGAGGTCGTGATCGGCGCGGGACTCGCATCGCAGTTCCTCACGATCGGCGTAGCGAAGGGCCTGGGGACGATCATCATCGCCCACACGATGTTCTGCCTGAGCTTCGTCGTGGTGACCGTGCGCGCGCGGGTGCTCTCGCTGGATCCGGCATTGGAGGAGGCGGGACGCGACCTTTACGGGTCGCCGCGCGCCGTGTTCTGGCGCATCACGTTCCCGCTGCTGCTGCCGGGGATCGTCGCCGCGGCGCTGCTGTCGTTCAGCCTCAGCTTCGACGACTTCATCATCACCTACTTCACCTCCGGCACGGTGCAGACCTTCCCGGTATACATCTACGTGGCCGCGCAGCGCGGCATCCCGCCGCAGGCGAACGTGATCGCCTCCGCGGTGTTCCTCATCGCGATCGCGGCGACCCTGGTCTTCCAGATCGTCTCGGCCCGGCGCGCCGGCCGTCTGCGCCGCTGACCCGGGTCGGTCATCGGCGTGCAGTCCAGCGCCTGGCGATTGGCCGCATCGGGTGCGGACTATCCTGAACCGATGAGCCACCTCCGCATCCTCGATCAGTCGAGCAAGCTCAAGGACGTCCTCTACGAGATCCGCGGCCAGGCGCTCGTCGAGGCCGATCGGCTCGAGAACGAGGGCCACACGATCCTCAAGCTCAACACCGGCAACCCGGCGGCGTTCGGCTTCGAGGCCCCGTTCCAGATCGTGCGCGACATGATCGAGGCCGTTCCGCACGCGCACGGCTACAGCGACAGCCGCGGCATCATCTCCGCACGGCGGGCGGTCGTGTACCGCTACGAGCAGGACCCGACCTTCCCGCTGTTCGGGCCCGACGACGTCTATCTCGGCAACGGCGTGTCCGAACTCATCACGATGGTGATGCAGGCACTGCTCGACGAGGGCGACGAGGTGCTCATCCCGGCGCCGGACTACCCGCTGTGGACGGCCATGACGAGCCTGGGCGGCGGCACTCCGGTGCACTACCTCGCCGATGAGGCGAACGGATGGCAGCCCGACCTCGAAGACATCCGGTCGAAGGTGACGCCGCGCACCAAGGCGATCGTGGTGATCAACCCGAACAACCCGACGGGCGCGGTGTACTCGCGCGAGATCCTGCAGGGCATCGCCGACATCGCCCGGGAGAACTCGCTGCTCGTGCTCTCGGACGAGATCTACGACCGCATCCTGTTCGACGGTGCCGAGCACATTCCGATGGCCGCGGTCGCGCCCGATCTGCTCGTGCTGACCTTCAACGGGCTGTCGAAGACCTACCGCGTGGCGGGCTACCGGTCGGGCTGGCTGGTCATCACCGGACCGAAGGGGCACGCACGTGGCTTCCTCGAGGGAATCACCCTTCTGGCCTCGACGCGGCTCTGCCCGAACGTGCCGGCGCAGCACGCGGTGCAGGCCGCGCTGTCGGGCGTGCAGTCGATCGACGCGCTGATCGGGCCGTCGGGGCGGTTGCACGAGCAGCGGGATGCCGCGTGGGAGAGCCTCGAGGCCATCCCGGGCGTCAGCTGCGTCAAGCCCGAGGGCGCTCTCTACGCGTTCCCGCGGTTCGACCCGGAGGTACACGAGATCCGCGACGACGCCAAGTTCGTCTACGACTTCCTCGTCGCCGAGCACGTCCTGCTCGTGCAGGGCACCGGCTTCAACTGGCCGACCCCCGACCACGTGCGCATCGTCACGCTGCCCGAGGCGCGCGTGCTCTCCGAAGCGATCGAACGGCTCGGGAACTTCCTCTCGTCGTATCGCCAATAGCCTCGCCGTCACGCCCTTCTCGGCGGCTCGCGAGAGCTTCTGTCGTGGCGCCGCTGCTATCGGGCTGAACCGACCGGCCCTCCGCCACGATGCTGGGGCGGCCTGCCGCGGGTCACAGGATCGCGAGCGAAGTCGCCCGCCAGCGCCCGTCCAAGCCCTCCAGCCGTAGGGCGACCGAGCGCGTCCGCGCGGCGCCCTGCACCACTACGACGGCTTCGACCACGCTGTCGGCGGGGGAGGAGTGGTGCACCGAGCGCAGGGCGTAGACCGGCCGGATCGCGGGTACGCCGCGTGCGCTGCGGGCGCGGGCTGCGAGGTTGGCGCGCGTCAGCAGCTTGCGATAGGCGTCCTCGGTCAGCCAGCGCGCGAGCTGGTCCACCTCGCGCACTCCTGCGAAGACCTCGAGCACTCCGAGCGTGATGTTGCGCAGGAACGGCTCGGGGTCGGGCAGATCCGCTGATGGGGTGCGCTGCGGTGCGAAGAACTCCGAGAGTTCGAACGCGCCGACGGGCGGGGCGTATGCGCGGGGGATGCGCGAAGGCGTCGTTGCCATGAAAGCCAATCTCGACGAGGATGTCCTGCGGAAGATTAGAGCACACGGCAAGTTCACAGGAACAGCCTGAACGGGCACCTGTGGAGAACTTCTCATCGAGTCGTGATGATCTGCCCTACTCTCGCTGAGTGCGCTGGGAGAACTTCTTCGACGACCTCGAAGGTCAGCTCGCCTCGGAGTGGGAGGCAGAGCGTGCCGCGCTCGACACCGAAGCCGAGCGGCTGCGGCTGTCCCGCGTCGCCCTCCGCGAGCGGCTGAGCATGCTCGTCGATCGCGAGCGCGACGCAGTGCCACCGTCGTTCGACCTGGCCGACGGCACCGTTCTGGCGGCAGAGGTGACCGGAGTCGGCGCCGACTGGGTCGCTCTGGACGGCGGTCGTTCGGGCGCGCTGGTGGTTCCGTTCGCCTCGATCGCCTCGATCGGGATGCCGCACGCCGATGTGCTGCGCAGTGCGCGCCCCGCGCCCGCGCGTTCTGCGCTCGCCGACCGGCTGAGCCTGGGCTTCCTCGCTCGCGACCTGGTGCGCCGCCGCATCGGCGTGACCGTGCATCTGACCCACGGACGCATCCTGGCGGGCACGATCGACCGTGCCGGGGCCGATCACCTCGACATCGCCCTGCACGAGCCGGGAACCCCGAGACGCGCGAGCGAGGTCACCGGCCATCGCATCGTGCCTTTCGCGGCGGTCGCCTGGATCCGCCTCGATGCCGGGGCCACGCTGGCCTGAGCCCCCGGAGCCGGCGTCAGTCCGCGTTGCGGACGACTCCTGTGCCCCACAGTTCGGGGAAGCTCGCCTCGTTCGACTGCCGCCACAGCGCCATGCGCCGGGCTTCCTCGGCCTGCTCGTCGAGGTACTCCGACACGCTCGCCGCCTCGACCCGCCAGCGCGCGGGCGACCCGACGCGCATCCCGCGCAGGCGCGCCTGCTCGACGAGGGCCATCACCTCGTCGATCGACACGCCGAGCACCTCGGCCACTTGGGCCGGAGCCAGCAGGCGCATGTCGGATATCGGGATATCGGGCATGCCCCCATTATGACGCTCGCGGATCGGGGAGTCCGGGCATCGCATGCGCTGTGGATAACCGCGGCGCCCGTTTCGCGGTCTGCGTCACGATGGACCCATGACCTCACTCGACACCGCCCGCCCTCGGACTCGCGCGTTCTGGGGGGATGCCCGGTTCTTCCTCGGCATCCTGCTCGTGGCCGCCTCGGTGGCCGGCGTCTGGCTCGTCGTCTCGGCGTCGCGGCAGACCGCGCCGGCGTTCGCCGCGAACCGCACGATCGTTCCCGGCGAGGCGATCTCGAGCGACGACGTGCGCCTGGTCGACGTGTCGCTGGGGCAGGTGGGCGCAGCCTACCTGCAGCCTGATGGGCTCGCCGACGGCCTGGTCGCCACCCGCACGATCGAATCCGGCGAACTGGTGCCGCAGAGCGCGGTGGGCGATGCGGACGCGGTGCGCACCACCAGCGTCGTGCTGCGCAGTGCCGTGGATGTTCCCGGCTCGGTGCGCGCCGGGTCGGTCGTCGAAGTCTGGGCCGCCCCGCTCATCGAACGCGGCAGCTACGACGTGCCGCGCATCCTGGTGGCCGACGCGACGGTCGTGTCGGTGACCCGCGACGATTCGATGATCGGCGGCGGCTCGGCCGCTCTCGAGATCGTCATCCCGCGCGCAGACGTCGCCGCGACGCTCGCCGCGATGGCCGACGAATCCGCCCTCTCGGTGGTGCCGCGCACCGGAGCGGCCCAGTGAGGGTCATCGTGGCGGTCGACGAGCCGTACGGCAGCGACCTCGCCGAAGGGCTCGAGGCTGAAGGGATCGCCGTCGTCGCCGTGGTCGCGGCATCCGCCCCCGCTTCTGCGATCGACGACGGCGGAATCGACGCCGACCCGCTCGAGCGGGACCGCGAGCGGGGGGTGCGCGGATCCGCTGCAATCGCCGAGGCGCTCGCCGAAGCCGATGCTCTGGTGCTGGAGACGACGCGCGCAACCGTGAACGCCGTCGTTGTGGCTGCGTGCGATCGGCGAGCGGTGCGCATCGTCCCGCTCGCCGCTGCTGCCGCCGAGGAACAGATCGCCGCGACGTTCGGCCTCGAGCCGCCCATGCCGCTCGGGGTGGAGGCGTGGCAGCTCGCGGAGCGGCTCGCAGCACCGCCGATGCTTTCCGCTCGTGAGCTCGAAGACGCCGCTTCGGCCGCGTCACGCGGGCCGCGCGTGATCGCGGTGTGGGGGCCGGCCGGCTCGCCGGGCCGCTCGACCGTCGCGATCGAGCTCGCCGTCGAGCTCGCCCGCGGGGGACGACACGTCGGCCTCGTGGATGCCGACTCCCATGCTCCGTCGATCGCGCTGGCGCTCGGCCTCGCCGACGAGGCGCCGGGTTTCGCCGCCGCCTGCCGTCAGGGCGAGCTGGGTGGACTGGACGCGCGCGAGCTGACCCGCATCAGCGCCCCGATCGGCAGCAGCGGCGTCGACGTGCTCACCGGACTGAATCGTCCGTCGCGCTGGCCCGAGCTCAGCCAGTCCCGCGTCGCAGCGGCGCTGGGCGCGTGTCGCGAGTGGGCCGACTACACGGTCGTGGACGTGGCTGCGCCGCTGGAACGGGACGAAGAGATCGTGAGCGACCTGGATGGTCCGCGGCGAAACGCCGCCACCATAGCGGCACTGCGCGCCGCAGATCTGGTCGTGGCGGTCGCCGCGGCCGACCCGCTGGGCATCTCCCGGTTCCTGCGCGCATACCCGGAGCTGCGGGCGACGATCGGCGCCACGCCGGTCGCGGTCCTCGCGAACCGCTTGCGCCCCGGAGCCCTCGGCGTCGATGCTCGCGGGCAGGTGCGCCGAACCCTGGACCGCTTCGGGGGGATCACCGACGTCTGGTTCGTTCCGACCGATCCTCGGGCGGCGGATGCCGCGCTCCTGGCGGCCCGCCCGATCGCCGATGTCGCGCCGCGGTCGCCCATCCCGCTCGCGCTGCGCAGGTTCGTCGGCGAAGCTGTCGCACCTGTCGCGGACGCGGGTCGCGGCATCCGGCGCTCCGGGCGCCGCCGCGAGAGGCGGGCCGTGCTCTCCTAGCGGGCGGGCCTTTCGGCGGTAGCCTTGAGGAGTGTCGACGCTCAGCGATCTCGTCTACGCTCAGGGCCGGTCCAGCGAAGCCGACGTCGAGTGGCTGCACCGCCTGGCCGGCGATGGCCAGCTTCTGGCAGACCTCGCGTTCGCCGACATCGTCATCTGGGTGCCCACCGACGAGGACTCGTTCGTCGCGGTCGCGCACACCCGCCCCGGCGGGGCGGCGACGCTGTTCTACCGCGACATCGTCGGGGGCCACGTGCGCCCGCAGTGGCGAACCCAGGTCCACGGGGCATTCCAGAGTGCGCGGATCGTCGATTCCGCCTCGCCCGACTGGTTCGAGGAGACACCGACGCGCGTGCGCGCGGTCCCTATCGTGCGGACGCACAACGGCGCTCCGGCGGCCACGATCGGGGTGCTGACGCGCCACACGAACCTCGGCGAGACCCGCACGCCGTCGCGGCAGCAGATCACGTTCAACGACTGCGCCGACGACCTGTTCGGCATGATCTCATCGGGGGAGTTCCCCGACCTCTCGGCTCCGACCGCCCCGCGTCGCGGCGCACCGCGCGCCTCGGACGGTCTCGTGCGACTCGACGTCGACGGGATCACGACTTTCGCCAGCCCGAATGCGCTGTCGGCGTTCAACCGCATGGGTTTCGATGACGAGCTGGAAGGCGAGTCGCTCATCGAGGTGACCACCCGCATCCTCCCCGCCAAGCGCCAGTTCGACGAGTCGCTGCCTCTCGTGGTGACCGGGCGTGCGCCCTGGCGCATCGACATCGAGGCCCGCGGCGTCACCGTGTCGCTGCGGACGATTCCGCTGCGCGACCACGGCGACCGCATCGGCGCGATCGTGTTGTGCCGCGATGTGACCGAGCTGCGTCACCAGGAGCAGGAGCTCATCACGAAGGACGCGACGATCCGCGAGATCCATCACCGCGTCAAGAACAACCTGCAGACCGTCGCGTCGCTCCTGCGCATCCAGGCGCGCCGCTCGCATTCGGAAGAGGCGCGCGAGGCCCTCACGCAGGCCATGCGCCGGGTTGCCGCGATCGCCGTCGTGCACGACACCCTCTCTGAGGGGCTGTCGCAGACCGTGGACTTCGACAACGTCTTCGACCGCGTCCTGAAGCTCGTGGCCGAGGTCGCCGCGGCGCCGAACACCCGCGCGCGGACGCGGTCGACCGGCAAGTTCGGCACCCTGCCGAGCGAGTACGCGACGCCGCTCGCGCTCGCCCTCACCGAACTCGTCACGAACGCCGTCGAGCACGGGCTCGCCGGGCGGGAGGGCGACGTCGAGATCATCGCCGAGCGCGGCGAGGACAACCTCGCCGTCCGCGTGCGCGACAGCGGCTCGGGTCTGCCGGAAGGCCACGTCGGCAGGGGCCTCGGCACCCAGATCGTGCGCACCCTGATCCAGGGTGAGCTGGGGGGCACGATCGATTGGCACACGGTGATGGGCAGCGGCACCGAGGTCACGATCGACATCCCGATGCGCTACATCGAGCGCGAGCTGATCTAGGAACGGCGCCGTCAGGAAGCCCGGCGCGCGCGCGCAGCGCGGCGCTTCAGCGCCCGCCGCTCGTCTTCGGACAGCCCACCCCATACGCCGGAGTCCTGCGCCGTCTCGAGGGCGTACTGCAGACAGATCTCCGTCACGGTGCAACGTGCGCAGACCGACTTGGCCTTCTCGATCTGATCGACGGCCGGGCCGGTGTTCCCCACGGGGAAGAACAGCTCGGGGTCGACGGTCAGGCAGGCGGCCTTATCGCGCCAGTCCATGGTGGTGCTCCTTGATGATGATGGGTGTTCAGAGCCCGGATTCGGGTCCGATACCCTGTGGGAGATGCGAGTTCGCTCGCCCCACCTCGCTGTGGGAGCACACGGCTTTGTTAATCGTCCCACAAGGGGTGGGTGCGAATCAAGGGTTCGGGCGGGTATGGGTGCAGTTGCTGAGCATTCGCTCAGCGGAGGAGCCGGTTCTACCGCTCCTCCACCAATGAAACGGAGATCTGGCGGATGCCCACACACGCGGCTGGCCGAATCGCTGCGGTCCTTCTGGCGCTCGAAGGCATGGCGATCGTCGCTCTGGTGATCTGGCAGGTCTGGGCGCTCAGCGCGGGCGACACCGACTCCGTCGAGAGTGCGATCGCCCTGATCGTGCTCACCGCCGTCGGCGCGGTCGCCGTCATCGCGTTCGCGCTGGCCACCTGGCGTGGCCAGTCGTGGGGGCGCTCGGGCGGCATCGTCACCCAGCTGCTGATTCTGGCGGTCGCGCTCGGTGCGGTCACCGGTGCCTATGCGGACCTGGTGACGGGCTTGGCTCTCGCGCTGCCGGCGGTCGTGACGCTCGTGCTGCTCCTGCTCGCGGTGCGCGCAGCCGGCCGTGAGGCACGCGGCACGGCATCCGAGTAGTTCTACTGCTCGAGGCCGATGAGCTTGCGCACCCGGGCGACGTGGCCGGTGGCCTTTACGTTGTAAAGCGCGTGCTGCACGGTGCCGTCGACGTCGATCACGAACGTCGAGCGGATGACGCCCTGATAGGTCCTGCCGTAATTGCTCTTCTCGCCCCAGGTGCCGTACGCATCGAGGGCGACATGCCCGGGGTCGCTCAGCAGGCCGTAGGTGAGTGCGTCGCGCTCGCGGAACCGGCGGAGTTTGTCGGGCTGGTCGGGCGAGATGCCGAGCACCGTGTAGCCGGCGGCCTGCAGCGCAGCGAGACTGTCGCGGAAGTCGCAGGCCTCGGTCGTGCAGCCCGGGGTCATCGCCTCGGGGTAGAAGAACAGCACGACGCCCTGACCGCGCAGGTCGCTGAGGGTGACCGGCTTCTCATCGTGGTCGGGCAGAGTGAAGTCGGGGGCGGCGGTTCCTGGTTCGAGGACGACTGAGCTCATCGTTCCAGGATACGGACCCCGGATGCTGATCAGTGCGAGCCGGCGAACGTCAGCAGCAGCCGCTGCAGGGAGTCGAGGCGCGCCGCCCCGTTAGGTCCGAGCCGGCCTTCTGCCGCGGCTTCGACGATCGCGCAGTCGGGGGCGTCGGGGAGGTGCGTGCAGCCGCGCGGACAGTCCTTCGCGATCTCGGCGAGCTCCGTGAAGGCGCCGAGGATGTTGGCCGGATCGACGTGACCGAGCCCGAACGAGCGCACCCCAGGGGTGTCGATGACCCACCCATTGCCGCCGTCGCCGCGGTAGCGCAGCGAGACGGTGGAAGAGGAGGTGTGCCGGCCGCGGCCGGTGACCTCGTTGACGTGTCCGGTGGCGCGCATCGCGCTCGGGACGAGGGCGTTCACGAGCGTCGACTTGCCCACGCCGGAGTGACCGACGAAGACGGTGGAGTGGCCGATCAGCTGAGCTCCGATGCGCTCGAGGGGCATGTCCTCCTGAGCGCTCGTGAACACTTCGAGATCCAGGCCCTCGAAGTGCGCGAGGAACTCCGACGGATCGGCCAGGTCGGTCTTGGTCACCACGAGGAGCGGGCGCACCCCGGCATCCAGCGCCGCGACCAGGTAGCGGTCGACGAGTCGCTCGCGCGGCTCGGGGTCGGCCGCGGCGACGACGACGAGCATCTGGTCGGCGTTGGCGACGATGACACGCTCCACCTGGTCGGTGTCATCGGCCGAGCGACGCAGCAGCGACGTGCGATCCTCGATGCCGATGATCCGGGCGAGCGTCCCCTCCGAGCCGGACTGGTCGCCGACGATGCGCGCGCGATCGCCGGTGACGATCTGCATCCGGCGCAGTTCGCGCGCCCGCGTGGCGAGCACACGGCGCTCGTCGGGTCCGTCTTCGTCGGCGAGCACCGTGTAACGGCCGCGGTCCACCCCCAGCACCCGGGCGATGACAGCGTCGGCGTGCGCCGGGCGGCGCTTCGTGCGCGGGCGATTCGCCTTCGGGTTGGGCCGTGCTCTCAGCGTCGTCTCGTCGAACTCGTTCTCGTCGTCGTCGTCGTCCTCGAGCCAGCTCACGGTGTGAGGACCACCCTAGGATGCCAGATCGTGCAGCGGCTCCGCGTGGGCGTCGTCGGGTGAGCCGGCGAGCATGTCCTGCCAGAGCTGAGGGAACTCGGGCATCGTCTTGGCGGTCGTGCCGATGTCGTCGATCTCGACGCCCTCGACTGCGAGCCCGATCAGCGCCCCGGTCGTGGCGAGCCGGTGGTCGTGGTGCGCCCGCCAGGTGCCGCCGTGCAGTGGCCGCGGCACGATCCGGATGCCGTCCGCCAGTTCGTGCGCCTCTCCGCCGAGCGCGCGCAGCTCGCCGACCAGGGCTGCGATGCGGTCGGTCTCATGGCCGCGGATGTGGCCGATCCCGTAGAAGGTGCTCTCCGAGTCGGCGAAGGCCGCGAGGGCGACGAGCGTCGGGGTGAGCTCGCCGACGGCCGACAGGTCGAGGTCGACCCCGGCGATGCGGGTGCCTCCCGTGACGGTGAGCGAGCCGCCGCGCCGCACAGCGCGGGCCCCCATGAGCGTCAGGATCTCGGTGAGCATGGCGCCGGGCTGTGACGAGTGGGCCGGCCATCCGGTCACCGCCACGCTACCGCCGGCGATCATCGCCGCTGCCAGGAACGGTGCGGCATTGGACAAGTCGGGCTCGATGGCGATGTCCTTCGCGCGGACCGACCCGGCGGGGACGACCCACTCGCCGGGGGCGGGGCGCTCGACGTGCACGCCGCGGTGGGCGAGCGATTCGATCGTCATGTCGATGTGCGGCATGCTCGGCAGGCGCTCGCCGCGGTGGATCAGGTGCAGGCCCACGTCGAAGCGGGGGGCTGCCAGCAGCAGACCCGAGACGAACTGGCTGGAGGCGCTCGCGTCGACGACGACCTCGCCGCCGCGCACGTGTCCGTGACCGCGCACGATGAAGGGGAGCGACCAGTGCCCGCCGTCGTCGATGTCGACACCGACGTCGCGCAGAGCCTTGATCATCGTGCCCATGGGCCGGTGCAGGGCGCTCTCGTGGGCGGTCAGTGTGACGTCGCCGCGGGCGAAGCCCGCGAGACCGGCGACGAATCGCATCACGGTGCCGGCCTGGCCGCAGTCGACCACGGTCGAGCCCTGCAGCGGCCAGACGGGTGTCACGATGAGGTCGTCGCCGTACCGGGCGGTGCCCGGGGTCGCTTCGACGTCGACTCCGAGGGTGCGCAGCGCATCGATCATGCGCGCAGAGTCGTCGGAGTGCAGGGGCGCCGCCAGGCGGCTCGGTCCGTCGGCCAGAGCGGCGAGGATCAGCTCGCGATTCGTGAGCGATTTCGATCCGGGAACGGTGACCGTCGCGCGCAGCGGACCGCCCGCGGTGGGCGCGTGCCAGCGCCCGCGCGCAGCCGGTGCGGATATCTGGGAATACCGGTCACCTGTCATCGGGTTCTACCCTACTGAACCGCTGCAGACGATCGTCCGCGGGCACCCGGCAGAACAGGAGCACGATGATCACCACGCTCGATCGCTCCGAGCTGGACGACCTCGATCAGGTAGACGTGGGCTGGGATCCCGCCGCCGTAGACTTGCGGGTGATGAATGACGAGCCAGAAGCTGTCACCGACGCCCGCACGCAGTTCGAGGTTCAGGCGTTGCCCTTCATGGACCAGCTCTACGCGGCGGCGATGCGCATGACGCGCAATCCCTCGGATGCCGCTGACCTGGTGCAGGAGACCTTCGTCAAGGCGTTCGCGTCGTGGGCCACCTTCACACAGGGGACCAACCTCAAAGCGTGGCTGTACCGCATCCTCACCAACACCTATATCAACATCTATCGCAAGAAGCAGCGCGAGCCCTATCAGGGCACGATCGATGAACTCGAGGACTGGCAGCTGGGCGGCGCGGAGTCGACCACGGCGACCAGCAGCAGGTCGGCGGAAGCCGAGGCGATCGATCGGATGCCGGCATCCGTCGTCAAGGACGCGCTGCAGGCGATCCCCGAGGACTTCCGGCTGGCGGTGTACCTCGCAGACGTCGAGGGCTTCGCCTATCAGGAGATCGCCGACATCATGAAGACACCCATCGGCACGGTCATGAGCCGCCTGCATCGTGGCAGGCGAATGCTTCGTGAGCTGCTGGCGGACTATGCGGCCGAGCGGGGAATCAGCGCGGCTGCCACAGGGGGCAAGAAATGACCGACTGCGGTTGTGAGAAGGCGCGACGCGACCTCGAGGAGTACCTTCGGCACGAGGTGTGCAAGACCTCGCAGACCGACATCGCCGAGCATCTCGAGAATTGCGCGAGCTGCCAGGACGAGGCGCTGGTCGCCCGCACGCTGACCGACGTGGTCGCGCGGGCATGCAAGGAGACGGCGCCCGAAGAGCTGCGTGATCAGGTGCTCGAGCGCCTGCGCGCGGTGCCGGTCGCCAACTGACCGATCCACGCTAGAGCGTGACCGCCTGCTTGAGGATCGCCGCCTGCTCGAGCGCGTGCACCTTCGGTGAGCCGGTCGCCGTCGAGGCTGCGGCAGCGCGCGAGATTCGACGGATCGTTCGGCCATGCAGATGCTTGACGACCTCGAGCGCGATGAAGGGCCACGCGCCCTGGTTCTCGGGCTCGTCCTGCACCCAGAACAGCTCCGCGTTCGGGTAGCTGTCCAGCGCGGCGTTCAGCTCGTCGGTCGGGGCCGGGAAGTACTGCTCGAGCCGCACGAGGGCGATCTCGGGGTTGGGGTTCTTCTCCAGTTCGGCCCTCAGATCCCAGTGGATCTTGCCGGCGTGCAGCAGCACTCGCTTGACGGAGGCGCGGTCCAGGCTCCGGTCATCGTCCAGCACCGGCTCGAACCTGCCCGTCAGGAACGCGTCGACCGGGCTGGTCGCGCCGCGCAGGCGCAGCATGGCCTTCGGCGTGAACACGATCAGCGGGCGGCGCGGGCGGGCGTACGCCTGCCGGCGCAGCAGGTGGAAGTACGACGCCGGAGTCGACGGGCGCGCGACGGTCATGTTGTCCTGCGCACACATCTGCAGATATCTCTCGATGCGCGCCGAGGAATGGTCGGGACCCTGGCCTTCGTAGCCGTGGGGGAGCAGCAGCACGACGCTGGAGAGCTGGCCCCACTTCTGCTCTGCTGAGGAGATGAACTCGTCGAGCACGGACTGGGCTGCGTTGGTGAAGTCACCGAACTGCGCCTCCCAGAGCACGAGCGCGTCCGCGCGCTCGACCGAGTAGCCGTACTCGAACCCGAGCGCCGCGTACTCGCTGAGCAGCGAGTCGTACACCCAGAACTTGCCCTGCGTGTCGCTGAGGTTGGTGAGCGGGATCCACTCCTGGCCGTTCGCGCGGTCGTGCAGCACGGAATGGCGCTGAACGAACGTGCCACGTCGCGAGTCCTGGCCGGCGAGACGGACCGCCGTGCCTTCGACCAGCAGCGAACCGAAGGCCAGCAGCTCCGAGAAGGCCCAGTCGATCCCTCCGTTGCGGCTCATGTCGAGGCGCCTCTCCAGCAGCTGCTGCAGCTTGGTGTGCACCGTGAAGCCATCGGGCTTGTTCAAGAACGCGTCGCCGATCATGTGCACGATCTCGCGAGAGACGCCGGTCGTCTCGGGCGAACCGACGGCCGGTTCGACCTGGACGTCCGCCACGACGGGCAAGGTGCCGGTCTCGGCGGCGTGCGTTTCGGCGAAGGCGATCTCGAGGCCGTTCTGGAAGTCGCGCTTGGCCTGCTCGTACTCCTCCTCGGTGATGTCACCGCGACCGACGAGCGCCTCGACATACAGGCGGCGCACCGAGCGCTTCGCCTCGATCAGGTTCGTCATGAGCGGCTGGGTCATCGAGGGGTCGTCGCCCTCGTTGTGCCCGCGTCGGCGGTAGCACACGAGGTCGATCACGACGTCGCGGTGCCAGCGCTGCCGGTACGCGAACGCGAGCTGCGAGACGCGCACGACCGCCTCGGGGTCGTCGCCGTTCACGTGGAAGATGGGAGCCTGGATCGTCTTGGCCACATCCGTCGCGTAGACCGAGGTGCGCGCGTCCTGCGGGACGGTCGTGAAGCCGACCTGGTTGTTGACGACCACGTGGATCGTGCCGCCGGTGCGGTAGCCGCGCAGCTGCGACATCTGCAGGGTCTCGACCACCACGCCCTGACCTGCGAAGGCGGCGTCGCCGTGCACCAGGATCGGCAGCCACGAGAACGTCCCGATGGGCTTGCGGTCCTGCTTGGCCCGGACGATGCCCTCGAGCACGCCGTCGACGGTCTCGAGGTGCGAGGGGTTGGCCGCGATGTAGACCGGCAGCTCCTCGCCCCGGTCGTCGACGAACGTGCCCTCGGTGCCCAGGTGGTACTTCACATCGCCCGAACCGCTCTTGCTTCCGACGGCCACGGAGCCCTCGAACTCGCGGAAGACCTGACCGTAGGTCTTGCCGGCGATGTTGGTGAGCACGTTCAGGCGGCCGCGGTGGGCCATGCCGATGGCCGTGCCGTCGAGCCCCGCCTCGGCCGCGCCCTGGAGGATCTCATCCAGGAGCGGGATCAGCGACTCGCCGCCTTCGAGGCTGAAGCGCTTCTGACCGACGTACTTGGTCTGCAGGAACGTCTCGAACGCCTCTGCCTGGTTGAGCTTGCTCAGGATGCGGAGCTGCTCGTCGTGGCCTGGCTTCTGGTACTTGAGCTCGACGCGCTCCTGGAACCACCTGCGCTGCTCGGGGTCCTGGATGTGCATGTACTCGATGCCGATCGTGCGGCAGTACGAGTCGCGCAGGACTCCGAGGATGTCGCGGAGCTTCATCTGGCGCTTGCCGCCGAAGCCTCCCGTGACGAACTCGCGGTCCAGGTCCCAGAAGGTCAGGCCGTGCTGTTCGATCGTCAGGTCGGGGTGCGTGCGCTGCACGTACTCCAGGGGATCGATGTCTGCCATCAGATGCCCGCGCACGCGGAATGCGTTGATGAGCTCCTGCACGCGGGAGGTCTTGTCGACGCGCTCGGCCGTGTCGACGTTGATGTCGGCGGCCCAGAGGATCGGCGCGTAGGGGATGCGCAGCGCCGCGAAGATGTCGTCATAGAAGTTGCGCTGGCCGATCAGCAGCTCGTGCACCTTCTTCAGGAACTCGCCCGAGCCCGCACCCTGAATGACCCGGTGGTCGTATGTGCTGGTGAGGGTGATCGTCTTGCCGATCGCGAGCTCGTGGAGCGTCTTCTCGCTCGCACCCTGGAACTCGGCGGGATATTCGAGCGCACCGGCGCCGACGATGCAGCCCTGGCCCTTCATGAGGCGCGGCACCGAGTGGACGGTGCCGATGCCGCCCGGGTTGGTGAGCGAGATCGTCGTGCCCTGGAAGTCGGCGGCCGTCAGCTTGTTGCCGCGCGCTCGTGAGATGAGGTCTTCGTACGAGACCAGGTACTCGCTGAAGGTGAGCGTGTCAGCGCGCTTGATGCTCGGCACCAGAAGGGCGCGTGTGCCGTCGGGCTTGGGAAGGTCGATGGCGATGCCGAGGTTGATGTGCGCGGGAGCCACGACCGACGGCTTGCCGTCGATCTCGGCATAGAAGACGTTCTGGCTCGGGAACTCCTTGAGCGTGCGGATCAGCGCCCAGCCGATCAGGTGCGTGAAGCTGATCTTGCCGCCGCGCGTGCGCGACATGTGGTTGTTGATGACGATGCGGTTGTCGATCATGAGCTTCGCCGGAATCGTGCGCACGCTCGTCGCGGTCGGAACCGTCAGCGACTCGTCCATGTTCACCGCGAGCGTCTTGGTCATGCCCTTGAGGACGGTGACCTTGTCGTCTTCGGGGTTCTCGGCTCCGGCCGAGGGCGCGACGGCAGGGGCCTGCGCGGGAATCGGCTGCTGGGCCGCGGGCCGCGCCGTCGTGCGGGCGATCGGCGTCGCGCCGATGACGGCGATCGGCGCGGTCACCGGGTGCGCGTCGGACGACTGTGCCGGGGGCCTCGCGCCCTCCGACCTCGGTTCGCTCGGTGCCGCGGGTGCGGCGGCGGTGGGTGCCGGGGCGGCGGGTGCCGGGACCGGGGTGGGCGGCGCCTCAGCCGGCGGCGTGGCCGTCGTGTCCACTGGCTGATACGCCTCGAGGATCGGCCACCACGCCTTGTCTACTGAGTTCTTGTCGACCTTGTACTGCTCGTAGAGTTCGTCGACGAGCCATTCGTTGGCTCCGAACTCTCCTTCGCTCGACACCCCGACGCCCGTGACCTGGCTCGACACGCTCGATCGCCCGCTTTCATGAAGACTGATTGGAGCGTGCAGAGCCTCTAAATGGCCCTCACGCACGGCTGTTAAGCCTAACCCAGTCTGGCGTCCGTTTCCCCGGCGCCGAAGGGCGGAACGCAATTGCGCATCGTCATCCGTACCGAAAGAGTCAGTAATCTTTCGGGTATGGAGTTCTACGGTGAGCAGCCCGAGGTCGACCTGACGTACTCCGATGTCTTCCTCGTCCCGCGGCGCTCTTCGGTGACGAGCCGGCTGGATGTCGACCTGGCGCCCGGCGACGGCACGAACACGACCATTCCGCTGGTCTCGGCGAACATGAACTCGGTCACCGGGGCCCGCCTGGCCGCGACTCTCGCGCGTCGTGGCGGACTCGGCGTGCTGCCGCAGGACATGCCGCTGCAGGAGCTGGATGCCGCGATCCGCTGGGTCAAGGACCAGCCGGTCCGCTGGGACACACCCCTCGTGCTCCCGCCCGAGGCGACCGTGGCGGATGCCGCGCGGCTGCTGCCGGCGACCGAGGGCCACGGCATCGTCGTGGCCCATGCGGCGGCTGGGCCCCTCAACATCGATGGCGTCCTCGGTGTCGTGCCCGCCACGAGGCTCGGCACCGCCCTGCCCGACGCGCGCCTGGGCGACCTGGCACGCGGGCGCACGGCATCGATCGATGCGGACGACGTCGAGAGCGCGCGTCACGCCTTCGACCTGATCGTCGGCGCCGGCGCCGAGACGGTGTGCGTGCTGCACCACGGCTTCGTCGTCGGCACGCTCTCTCGGCGAAGTGCTCTTCGCTCTACGCTGTACCGGCCGGCGGTCGACGCATCGGGGCGACTCAGCGTGGCCGCCGCAGTCGGCATCAACGGAGACGTCGCCTCGAAGGCGCGTGCGCTGGCTGCCGCCGGCGTGGACGTGCTCGTGCTGGACACTGCTCATGGGCACCAGGACGGGATGCTGGCGGCACTGCGCACCGTCTCGGGCCTGGGTCTCGGCATCCCGATCGCGGCGGGCAACATCGTCACCGCCGAGGGCGTGAGCGACCTGGTGCGCTCCGGAGCGGACATCCTGAAGGTCGGCGTCGGTCCCGGCGCGATGTGCACGACCCGCATGATGACGGCGGTCGGCCGCCCGCAGTTCTCCGCCGTGCTCGAGACGGCCGAGGCGGCACGGATGCTGGGCGCCCACGTCTGGGCCGACGGGGGAGTGCGCCACCCCCGAGACGTCGCACTCGCGCTCGCCGCGGGTGCGGCATCCGTCATGATCGGCTCGTGGTTCGCGGGGACGATCGAAGCCCCCGGCGAACTGCAGGTCGACGGAGCCGGCCTGTCGTACAAGGAGTCGTGGGGCATGGCCTCGACCAAAGCCGTGCATGACCGGTTCGGACGCCTGGACCCGTACGAGCTGGCGCGCAAGGAGCTGTTCGCGGAGGGGATCTCGTCCTCGAGGATCTACCTCGACCCGCTGCGCCCGGGCCTGGAGGACCTGATCGACATGATCACCTCGGGCGTGCGGTCCTCGTTCACGTACGCCGGCGCCTCCTCGGTCGCCGAGTTCCACGACCGAGCCCGAGTGGGCCTGCAGTCCGCGGCCGGGTACGAAGAGGGTAAGGCGCTCCCTGTCAGCTGGTAGTCCCGGTCGTTCGCCGAGTGCTGCAGATCCCTGCGACCGCTGCGGATCGCGACGGCGCGCTCGCAGGAAGACGGCGCGCTCGCAGGAAACTGCCGCGTCGAGGTCCGGTCCGGCGGCGCCGGGATCACGAAGGCTTCGGGCGCCGAGGCCCGTAGACTTGTCGGCACAATGGACGACCCCCCCAGTTGCAGACCCTCGCCCCATCGACCCGCACCCGCCATGGCGGGGGGTGATGCGTGATGGAGTTCATCATGCTGGGCGTGGGGCTTGTGCTCACGGTCGGAACCGGCCTGTTCGTGGCGAGCGAGTTCGCGCTCGTCAACCTGGATCGCGCGGATCTCGAAGCGCGTCGCGACGCCGGTGAATCCCGGCTTTCGCTGACCATCAACGCGCTGCGGATCACCTCGACGCACCTCTCGAGCGCGCAGCTCGGTATCACGCTGACGACACTGCTCACCGGTTACGCGATGGAGCCGGCGATCTCCGACCTCCTTCGCCCCGTCTTCACGGCGTGGGGGTGGCCCGACAGCGTCGCCTCGCCGGTGGCGGTCATCGTCGCGGTGACGTTCGCCACGATCCTGTCGATGATCCTCGGCGAGCTGATCCCGAAGAACTTCGCGCTGGCCGTTCCGCGGCAGACCGCGAAGCTCGTCATGCCGTTCCAGGTCGGCTTCACCATGGTCTTCCGCCCGGCGGTCTCCGTGCTCAACGGCAGCGCGAACGGCGTGCTTCGGCTGATCGGCATCGAGCCGAAGGAAGAGCTCTCCGGCGCGCGCACCGCCGAGGAGCTCTCCAGCCTGGTCCGCCGCTCGGCGCTGGCCGGGGTGCTCGAGGAGGGCACCGCATCGCTGCTGGACCGCAGCCTGACCTTCGCGCGGCTCAGCGCGGCCGATGTCATGACGCCTCGGCCCAGCCTCCATGCGCTCGCCGTCGGCGACTCGGCCGACGACGTGATCCAGCTCGCGCGGCGCACCGGCCACAGTCGCTTCCCCGTCTACGAGGACTCGATGGACGACATCGTCGGCATCGTCCACCTCAAGGCGGCCGTCGGCGTCCCGCGCGAACGCCGGTCCGACGTGCCCGCCGCCGCGCTGGCGACCGAGCCGCTGCGCGTGCCCGAGGCCGTGCACCTCGACACGCTCGTCTCCGAGCTGCGCGCACGGGGCTACCAGATGGCCATCGTCGTCGACGAGTACGGTGGCACCGCCGGCGTCGTCACACTCGAGGATCTCGTGGAGGAGATCGTGGGCGAGGTGCTCGACGAGCACGACCGCCGCAGTGCGGGCATCGTCCGCACCGAAGGCTCGCTCACGTTCCCGGGCGACCTCCGACCCGATGAGGTGCTCGATCGCACCGGCATCCGCATCCCCGAGGGCGACGTGTACGACACGGTCGGCGGCTACATCATGAGCGTGCTGGAACGCATCCCGGCGGTCGGCGACGCGCTCCACATCGAAGACGGCACGCTCGATGTGCAGCGCATGGACGGGCGCCGGGTGGACCGCGTGCGGTTCACGCCTACGCCGATGCCGGAAGGCGCACAGACCGACGGGGGTGACCGGTCGTGAGCGATTGGGCCGGAATCGCCTGGCTGGTCGTGCTGCTGGCCTTCAACGCCTTCTTCGTCGGCGCCGAGTTCGCCGTCATCTCCGCGCGCCGGTCGCAGATCGAGCCGCTCGCCGAGAAGGGGTCGCGCGCGGCCAAGACCGCGCTGTACGCCATGGAGCATGCGACCCTCATGCTGGCAACGAGCCAGCTGGGCATCACGATCTGCTCGCTGCTGATCCTGAACGTCTCCGAGCCGGCGATCCATCACCTGCTCGCAGGGCCCCTCGGTCTGACCGATCTCACCGAGGGCGCGGTCGATGTGATCGCGTTCCTCGTGGCGCTGCTGCTGGTCTCGTACCTGCACGTCGTGTTCGGCGAGATGGTGCCGAAGAACCTCGCGTTCTCGGTGCCCGACCGCGCGGTGCTCATGCTCGCGACGCCGCTGGTCTGGGTATCGCGCCTGTTCCACCCGGTGATCGTGACCTTGAACTGGATCGCCAACCACGCGGTGCGCCTGTCCGGCGTCGAGCCGAAGGACGAGGCCGCTTCGACGTTCACGCTCGAAGAGGTCACGACGATCGTCAACCAGTCGCGCATCGAGGGCATCCTCGACGACGCCGCCGGAACGGTCTCGGCCGCGCTCGAGTTCACCGACAAGAAGGCGAGCGACATCGCGGTGCCGCTGACGCAGCTCGTCACCCTTCCCGAGTCGGTCACGCCGGCCGAGATCGAACGCGCGGTCGCCCGATACGGCTTCTCGCGGTATGTGATCGTGGATGCCGAGGGCACGCCGCTCGGCTACGTCCATCTCAAGGACATCCTGCGCGCGGCCGAGGGTCCGGATGCCGCAACCGATGTCGTGCGGCCGATCCCGGGTAAGCGGATCCATCAGATGGTGCCGGTTCTGGAGAGCACCGACCTCGAGGAAGCGCTCGCGCTCATGCGCCGCGCCGGCCGTCACCTCGCGCGGGTGCGCGACGAGAACGGCGAGACGACCGGGGTGCTCTTCCTCGAGGACATCATCGAGGAGCTCATCGGCGAGGTGCAGGACGCTACCCGCCGCCTCGCCTGAGTCGCCGCCTCGCCTGAGTCGCCGCCTCGCCTGAGCCGCCGGCTCAGGCGAGGCGGGCGCGCAGGTACTGCTTCGGCCAGTAATCGATGTCCGCGCCGAGCTCCGACGCGGCGCGAAGCGCGAAGTGCGGGTCGCGCAGCCACTCCCGGGCGGCCATCACCGCGTCCGCGTCGCCGGCGGCGAGCAGCTGCTCGGCCTGTGACGCCTCGGTGATCTGGCCGACGGCGCTCACCAGCACGTCGGCGCGCCGGCGCACCTCGGCGGCGAAGCCGACCTGATAGCCGGGACCGGTGACGATGCGCTGGTGGGCGACGAGCCCGCCGCTGGAGATGTCGAAGAAGTCAGCTCCGCGCTCGGCCGCCCACCGCGCGACCGTTGCGGTCTCTTCGACGTCCCAGCCGCCGTCAGCCCAGTCGGATGCCGAGAACCGGACGAACAGCGCCGCGTCGGGTGCAGCATCCCGAACGGCGTCCACGATGCGCAGCAGCAAACGCGCGCGGTTCTCGAGCGAGCCGCCGTAGTCGTCGCTGCGGAGGTTCGACAGCGGCGAGAGGAACTGGTGCAGCAGATAGCCGTGGGCGGCGTGGATTTCGATCACCTGGAACCCGGCCTGGACCGCCCGCACTGCTGCCGCGGCGAAGTCGCGCACGATCGCGTCGATCGCCGCGGCACCCAGTTCGACCGGCTCGGCGAAGCCGTCGTAGGCGACCGCTGACGGGGCGACCGTGCCCCAGCCGCCTTGATCCGGCGGAACCGACCCGCGGTGTCCGGAGAACGGAGACCACGTCGAGGCCTTGCGTCCCGCGTGGGCCAGCTGCACCCCGGCGAGCGCACCGCGCTCCCGGATCGCCGCGACGATCGGCGCCCATGCGTCGCGCTGCGCGTCGTTCCACAGTCCGGTGTCTTCGGGCGAGATCCGTGCCTCCGCCGAGACCGCGGTCGCCTCCGCCATCACGATGCCGGCGCCGCCCGAGGCGAACTGCGCGAGATGCATGTGGTGCCACTCCTGCGGGATCCCGTCCGCCGCGCTGTACTGGCACATCGGCGCCACCCAGAGGCGGTTGCGGGCGGTCAGCCCGCGCAGGGTCAGGGGGGAGAACAGAATGCTCATCGATCGGCTCCAGCGCGGGTAGTGTGACGCCATGATCGGCTCATGGACGGGGCAGGACGCCGCGCGCGTCCTCCGGGGGCCAACCGCCGCAGACGACAAGTATTCCCGCGGAGTGCTGGGCGTGCGCACCGGGTCGGACCAGTACCCGGGCGCGGCGGTGCTCGGCGTCGAGGCCGCGTGGCGCACCGGGCTCGGCATGGTGCGCTACCTCGGACCCTCGCTGCCCACCTCTCTCGTGCTGCAGCGGCGGCCCGAGACCGTCACCGTAGACGGGCGCGTGCAGGGGTGGCTGATCGGGTCGGGAACGGACGCGGCAGACCGATCGGATGCCGACACCGAGGTGCTGCGCCGCATCCTCACGGGTGAGCTGCCGGTCGTGGTCGATGCCGGAGCGCTCGATCTCGCCCTGCGCGCCGCCGCCCCACGGATCGTGACTCCGCACCGACGCGAGCACGCTCGACTGCGTGCGCTGCTCGGGCTCGCAGCGAGCTCGCCGATGACGGATGCCGAGCGCGCGGCATCCGCTCTCGAGACGGCCGCAGCGCTGGGCGCGACCGTGGTGCTCAAGGGGTCGGTCACCATCGTCGCGTCGCCGACCGGGTGGGTGACTTCGGTGTCGGCAGGAACGCCGTGGCTGGCCACGGCCGGAACCGGTGATGTGCTGGCCGGGGCCATCGGGGCCGTCGTTGTGGGGGGTGCATCCGCCGACGATCTCGGGCCGCTCGCAGCGACAGGAGTATGGCTGCACGGCCGCGCGGCGAGCCTGGCGGCCGGCGATCTGGGTGCGGGCGGCGGCCCGATCACCGCGCTGGATGTGGCCGCGGCGCTTCCGCGTGCGGTCGCTGAGGCGGTCTGGACCCACTGAGCTCCCGAAGACGCGAGACCGGTCTCGAAGCCGCAGGCCCCCTCCGCCCCGGGCGCGCTGCGCGCGGCCCCTAGACTCGACGGGTGTCGAGACGGGGAGTGCTGTGGATCGCGTTCGCGATCGTGCACGTCCTGGTCGCGGTGCTCGGGTTCGTGCTGCCCAACCAGCCGATGGGCGACGTCTACAACGTTTACGACCCGTGGTCGTCATGGGCGCTCGAAGGCCGCACCGTCGTCGGGATCACCGAGACGTGGGTCTATCCTCAGCTGGCGCTCGTGCCGATGATCCTGGCCCGGGTCCTCGCCTGGATCGCCGGCTACGAGGTCTCCTGGGCGATCCTGATCGCGCTGTGCGATGCCCTCGCCTTCGCGATGCTGGTGGGGCGCGGGCGATCGAACGGCCGAACCGCGGCGGCGTGGTTCTGGCTCGCGTTCATGCTGCTCCTGGGGCCGGTCGGGATGTACCGGCTCGATGGGATCACCGTCCCGCTCGCGGTCGCCGGATGCCTGTGGCTGGTGGGCCGACCGTGGCTGGGCTCGATCCTGCTCGCCGCCGCCACCTGGATGAAAGTGTGGCCGGCGGCGCTGCTCGGCGCCGCCGTGATCGCGGTCAAACGGCGCTTCACGGTGCTGGCCGGCGCTGCACTGGTCTCGGGGCTGACGCTCGCGGCGATCTTCGCCGCCGGCGGCATCTCCCACGCGTTCGGCTTCATCGGCGACCAGACCGACCGCGGACTCCAGCTCGAGGCTCCGATCAGCGCGTGGTATCTCTGGCGCGCGGTGCTCGGCATCCCCGGGTCGTACATCTACTACGACCGCGACATCCTCACTTTCGAGGTGATGGGGCCCGGCAAGGAGGTCGTCGCCGCGGTGATGACGCCTCTGCTCATCCTGGCTGTCGGCGCCGTCGCGAGTGTCGGGGCGTGGAAGGCGTGGCGCGGTGCGAGCTTCGTCCGGCTGTTCCCGGCGCTCGCTCTGGCCCTGGTCGCGGCCCTGATCCTGTTCAACAAGGTCGGCTCGCCGCAGTACGTCACCTGGATCATCGCCCCTCTGGTGGTCGGACTGGTCATCGACCGGCATCGCTGGTGGCGGCCGGCCGCACTGGGTCTGGCGATCGCGGTGATCACCCAGGTGATCTACCCCCTCACGTACGGGGACCTGCTCGATGCGAGAGCCCTCCCGGCCGCCCTGCTGACGCTGCGCAACGCGCTGGTGGCCGTCCTGCTCGTGTGGGCGCTGGTGCGGGTCGCGCAGGTCCCTGGCCGCACCATCGCCGGGCGCGGTACCATCGCCGGGCGCCGCACCGCGGTGTTCGGCCGCTCGGCCGGCACGATCGGCTCCTGACCCGGAGGTCACCATGCTCATCGCCTTCTCCGTAGCCCCGAGCGGTACGCCCCGCGACGCGGGGTCCGGCGCCGCAGACGCTTCCGTGCACGACGCGGTCGCCGCGGCGGTGCGCGTCGTCCGCGAATCCGGGCTGCCGCACCGCACCACCTCGATGTTCACGGAGCTCGAGGGGGAATGGGACGAGGTCTTCGACGTCGTCAAGCGCGCAACCGAGGCGGTGCTGCCGTTCGGATCCCGCGTCTCACTCGTGCTGAAGGCCGACATCCGGCCCGGGTGGACCGGCGAGCTCGACGGCAAGGTCGAACGGCTCGAGCGAGCGCTCGACTCGTCGCAGCGCGACGGCCCGAGCGTCATGTGACCCGCGCGCCGTGACCGCCTCGAGTCGTGGTCGAGTCGGGCCCATAGCTTCGAGTCGGGCCTATAGTGGTGGCGTGTCAGACTCGTCCCCCTCCGATCGCGCGCTGCGCGCCCTTGCGGACTCGATCGGCCAGGCGCTTCCGCGTCAGTCCGCCGACGGCGCCGATGACGACGTCCCGGTCGCGGCCACCGTCGTGATCGTCCGCGACGGCGCGGGCGGCCCCGAGGTGCTCATGATCGAGCGTCCTGACCGCGGCTCGTTCGCCGGGGCGTGGGTCTTCCCCGGCGGAAAGCTCGATCCCGCCGACGGCGACGCAGCCGATGAGACCGCCGCCGCGCGTCGCGCAGGCGCACGCGAGACCCGGGAGGAGACCGGACTGCACCTGGATGCCGACGCACTCGTGCTGCTCTCGCGCTGGAATCCGCCTCCGGGCATTGAGCGCCGCATCCGCACGTGGTTCTTCGTTGCGGGAGACCCAGGTGGCGAACAGGCACTCGCGCCCGATGAAGTCATCACCGCCGAGTGGGTGCGACCGGCCGCGATGCTCACTCGCCACGCCCGGGCCGAGGTAACGCTCTATCCGCCGACGTGGGTGACCCTGCACCATCTTGCCGACCATCCGGATGCCGAGGCGATGATCGCGGCAGCTCGGATGGGCGGCATCCCTCGCTTCGAAACCGTCGCCCGCCGCGGTGCTGACGGCCCGATGCTGCTCTGGCACGGCGATGCGGAGTATGACGGCGACGCCGCGGCCGAGGATGCGGCATCCCGCCACCGGCTCGAGATTGCGAGCCTGCCCTGGATCTACACCCGAACCGGCTGAACGTTCAGCCTGCGGGGGAGTCGAGCAGGCGGCGCAGATGCGCGCCGACCGCGTTGATCTCGATCAGGAAGCCGTCGTGGCCGAAGTCGCTCGAGAGCACCACGGCGCCGTCGTCGAGTGTCGTGGGGATGCTGCGTGCGATCCGGTGCTGCCCCTCGACCGGGAACAGGCGGTCGGTGTCGATGCCGAGCACCAGTGTCGTCGCAGTGACGCGAGCGAGCGCGTCTTCGACGCCGCCTCGGTCGCGGCCGACGTCATGGGAGTTCATCGCCTCGACGAGCGTGATGTAGGTGTTGGCGTCGAACCGCCGGGTGAAGCGGTTGCCATGGAAGTCGAGATAGGAAGCGACCGCGAACCGGCCACCGTGGCCGAGGGGGCTCACACCGGACTGCCAGGACCGCTGGAAGCGCTGGTTGAGCTCGGTCGGCGAGCGATAGTTCAGCAGGGCCATCCGACGTGCGAGGGCGAGTCCGCGGTGCGGGCCGTCGCCGTCGCCGGAGTCGTAGTACTCGCCGCCCTGAAAGCGCGGGTCGATCTGGATCGCCTCCAGCTGCACGGAGTTCAGGGCGATCTGATCGGCCGTGTTGACCGGCGGGGAGGAGAGGATGCCGACGCGCTGCACCCGCTCGGGAAAGCCGACGGCCCATTCCAGCGCGTGCATGCCGCCCATTGAGCCGCCGACGACTGCGGCCCACACGTCGATCCCGAGCGCATCCGCGAGGTGCACCTGCGCGGCGACCTGGTCGCGGATCGTCAGATACGGGAAGCGCGAGGCCCACTCGTAGCCGTCCGGCGCAATGCTCGAGGGCCCGGTCGACCCCTGGCAGCCGCCGAGCATGTTGGGCGCGATCACGAACCAGCGGTCGGTGTCGATCGCCGCTCCCGGTCCGACGATCTGCTCCCACCATCCCTCGGTCGGATGCCCCGGTCCGGCGGGCCCGCGCACGTGGCTGTCGCCGGTGAGGGCGTGCAGCACCAGCACTGCGTTGTCGCGGGTGGGGGAGAGCTCGCCCCAGGTCTCATAGGCGATGCGGTAGGCCGGCAGCTCGCGCCCGCCCTCGGTGCGGAACGCCCCGAAGCCTGCGAAGTGCCGATCCCCGAGCGGATCGCCGTCGCGCCAGGCGCCGGTCGCCGGCGGGCGACCCAGCAGCAGGCGCGCGTCGGCCTCCGTGATCGGCGCGCTGGGCACCGTGTCTTCGGAGGTCTGCCAGTCCATGGGTCTCATTCTCGCGGTCGCTGCGGCCGCAGGTCGCCGTGTTACGGCTGTCCGGCCCCAGCGAGTGCGGTGCACGCATCGACCTCGGCGCAGACGGAAGACGCCCCGGCCGGGACTGCCGAAAGCAGCCGCGCCGGGGCATCCCCGATGAAGCCGATCCTCAGGCGCGCGCGGCCTCTGAGACCCGGCGAGCGGCGGCCAGCGCCTGCTCGAGGTCGGCCCTGAGGTCCTCGATGTTCTCGAGTCCGACCGAGAGGCGCACCAGGCCCGGCGTCACGCCGGTGGTGAGCTGCTGCTCGGGCGTGAGCTGCGAGTGGGTCGTCGAGGCGGGGTGGATGACCAGCGAGCGCACGTCGCCGATGTTGGCGAGGTGGCTGAACAGGGTGAGGCTGTTGACGAACTCTCGCCCGGCCTCGACTCCGCCCTTGAGCTCGAACGACAGCACCGCGCCGACGCCCTTGGGCGCGTACTCGTTCGCCTTGGCATACCAGGGCGACGAAGGCAGACCCGAGTAGTTGACCGATGCGACGTCGCTCTGCTCCTCGAGCCACTCCGCGATCTCCTGCGCGTTCTGCACGTGGCGCTCGATGCGCAGCGACAGGGTCTCGATGCCCTGGATGAGCAGCCACGCGCTCTGCGGCGAGATGGCGGCGCCCAGGTCGCGCAGCAGCTGCACGCGGGCCTTGATGATGTATGCCAGGCCGTCGCCGACCGCGGCCGTGTACGAGGCGCCGTGGTAGCTCGGGTCGGGAACGGTCAGGCCCGGGAACTTGTCGACGTTCTTGGACCACTCGAACCTGCCGCCGTCGACGATCACACCGCCGATCACGGTGCCGTGGCCGCCGAGGAACTTCGTGGCCGAGTGCACGACGATGTCGGCGCCGAACTCGAAGGGCTTGATGAGGTAGGGCGTCGCGATCGTGTTGTCGACGATGAGCGGGATGCCGTTCTCGTGCGCGATGTCGGCGACGAGGCGGATGTCGAGGATGTTGATCTTCGGGTTTCCGATCGTCTCGGCGAAGAACAGCTTCGTGTTGGGACGCACCGCTGCGGCCCACTCCTGGGCGTCGTCCTGGTTCTCGACGAACGTGACGTCGATGCCGAGCTTCTTGAGCGTGTACTTGAAGAGGTTGTACGTGCCGCCGTAGATCGAGCTCGACGAGACGATGTGATCGCCCGCTTCGGCGATGTTGAGGACCGCGAACGTCTCGGCGGCCTGGCCGCTCGCCACGAGCAGGGCGCCGGTGCCGCCCTCGAGCGCTGCGACGCGCTGCTCGACGACATCCTGGGTCGGGTTCTGGATGCGGGTGTAGATGTTGCCGAACTCCGCCAGCGCGAAAAGGTTCGCGGCGTGGGTCGTGTCGTCGAAGACGTACGAAGTCGTCTGGTAGATCGGCGTGGCGCGAGCCTTCGTGACCGGGTCCGGCTGGGCGCCGGAGTGGATCTGCTTGGTCTCGAAGCGCCAGTTCTCGGGTGCGGACATGTGCGTGCTCCATTGCTTGAGTCGATACGGGTATGTCGATCGGCGGCGGCGGACGCTGCGGCCTTCATCGAGAGTAGGGATGCCGCGTCCTGTCAACAACGGAAGGGAAATGTTACGTAACACCGATGGGTTCGCGCGCGCGCGAACCTGGGTAGCGTTGACGCATGGCAACGCGACGTGCAGTGGTGACAGGAGCGAGTTCGGGCATCGGCGAGGCCGTGGTGCGGGCGCTGCGCTCGACCGGCTGGGACGTCGTCGGGGTCGCCCGGCGCGCTGACCGCCTGCGGGCACTCGAGCGCGAGACCGGCGCGGTCGCGTTCGCCGCCGACCTGACCCGTCAGGAGGACGTCGATGCGCTCGCCGCCTGGATCGCCGAGACCGGACCCGTTCATGCGCTCGTCAACGTCGCGGGCGGGGCGCGCGGCACGGACCGCGTCGAGGACGCGAAGCCTGCGGACTGGCAGTGGATGTTCGAGGTCAACGTCTTGTCGGCGCAGCGGCTCGTCGCCGCCCTGCTCCCGCAGCTGCGCGAGGCGGCGGCATCCGCCGGCCACGCGGACACGCTCTTCGTCACCTCCACCGCCGCAGTGACCGCCTACCCCGGCGGGTCGGGTTACAACGCAGCCAAGGCGGCCGAGGCCATGATCGCCCATGTGCTCCGGCTGGAGCTGAACGGCGAGCCGATCCGGGTCACCGAGGTCGCTCCCGGAATGGTCTTCACCGAGGAGTTCACGCTCAACCGTCTCGGAGGCGATCGGGATGCCGCCAAGCGCGTCTACGAGGGCGTCGAGAAGCCGCTGAGGGCGACCGATGTCGCGGATGTCATCGCCTATGCGCTCAACGCTCCGGGCCACGTGAACCTCGACCTGATCACGATGCGCCCCGTCGCGCAGTCCGCCCAGCACCTGCTGGCCCGCGGACCGCTGCGGGTGCGCGGCGGCTCCGACTGACGCCGGCACCCACCCGCACACCGATCACGACGCAGGAGGCAGCCCGAATGACGGACAGGGAACCGTCACCCTCGACCGCTCGGCCGGCGCCGAGGGAGCCTGACCCCGTGGCCCCGACGCTGGCCGAACTCGCCGATGCGGGGCTGATGGATGCGGGCTGGGCCGCCGCGCTCGAACCGGTCGCCCCCGACATCGCCGCGCTCGGCGAACGACTGCGCGCCGAGGTCGCCGCCGGACGCCGGTACCTTCCCGCCGGGGAGCACGTGCTGCGCGCCTTCCAGCGACCGCTCGCCGACGTCAAGGTGCTCATCGTCGGGCAGGACCCCTACCCGACGCCCGGTCATCCGATCGGATTGGCCTTCGCCGCCGAGAAGCACGTGCGCCCGCTGCCGCGAAGCCTCTCGAACGTCTATCAGGAGCTGAACGCGGATCTCGGCATCCCGCGGCCATCGCATGGCGATTTGTCGGCGTGGAGCGACCAGGGCGTCATGCTGCTGAACAGAGTGCTGACCGTCGCACCCGGAGCGCCGGCATCTCACCGCGGGTGGGGGTGGGAGAAGGTCACCGAGCACGCCATCCGCGAGCTGACCGCCCGCGGTGGATCGCTCGTCGCGATCCTGTGGGGGAGGGATGCCGCGAACCTGCGACCCCTGCTCGGATCCACTCCGATAGTGGAGTCGCCGCATCCGTCGCCGCTGTCCGCCGGTCGCGGGTTCTTCGGGTCGCGACCGTTCTCGCGCGCGAACGATCTCCTCGTGAAGCAAGGCGCCGCGCCGGTCGACTGGTCCATCCCGGCCTGAGCGTATGCTGTCGGAATGCTCGAGGAGGAATACGACCGGGATCGTCGCCGGCTGCCGTGGCACCTCCGCAAACCGGCCCCACCCGAGCCGGATTTCTCATACGAGATCCGGCCGGTCGAAGATCGCGACATCCCGGACATCCGCGAGATCTACAACTACTACGTGACCAACTCGGTCGTCACCTTCGACGAGAAGAAGTGGACCCTCGCGCAGTGGCGCGGCAAGGCCGCGCACCTCGCGAAGCTCGGGCTGCCGTTCCTGGTCGCGCAGTCGCCGTCCGGCCAGATCCTCGGGTACGCCCTGGTGCAGCCGATGTCGAGCAAGTCGGCCTACCGGTTCTCGGTCGAGAACTCGATCTACCTCGGGCACGCCGCGGCCGGCAAGGGCCTGGGCCGTGCGTTGCTGGAGGCGCTGATCGAGGCGTGCGAGCAGGCCGGTATCCGCGAGATCGTCGCGGTGATCAGCGACAAGGGCGCCGAGGCATCCGTCGCTCTCCACGAGAAGCTCGGATTCGTCGAGGTCGGCCGGATGGGCCGGGTCGGCTTCAAATTCGGGCGCTGGCTGGGCACGATCCACCTGCAGAAGCACCTCAATCCGGTCAAGAGGAAGGGCCTGTTCCGACGCTGATCAGGCGGCGCCAGGGTCGATCGCCGGGATCGAGGCCAGCAGGCGCCGGGTATAGGCGACCTGAGGCTGCATCAGCACCTTCTCGGTCGGACCGTCCTCGACGATGCGGCCGTCCTTCATGACGACCACCTCGTCGCACAGGTTCTGCACCACCCCGATGTCGTGGGAGACGAGCACGAGGGTGAGACCGTCGCGCACGCGCAGCTCACTCAGCAGCTCGAGGATCTGCGCGCGGACGGTGACATCGAGCGCCGACAGCGGCTCGTCTCCGACGAGCAGACGCGGGCGGTGCACGACCGCCCGGGCGATCGCGATCCGCTGTCGCTGGCCCCCCGAGAACTCGTGCGGGAACCGGTCGGCCATCCCCGCCTCGAGTCCGACCTCTTCCAGGACCTCGCGCACGCGTGCGCGCTGGTCTCCCTCGATGCCGAGCGCCCACAGCGGCTCGCCGACGATGCGCCCGATGCTCATCCGGGGGTCGAGCGAGGCATACGGGTCCTGGAAGACGATGCCGGTGTCGCGGCGAAGCCAATGCAGGGCGCGCGCCTTGGCCGCGGCATCCACCGGTCTTCCGTCGAATTCGACGGTGCCCGACGTGGGGGTGTCCAGTCCGAGCAGCAGACGCACCAGCGTCGACTTGCCCGAGCCGGACTCGCCGATGATCCCGACCGCCGATCCGGCCCGCACGTCGAGGTCGGCGTCATCGAGAGCGGTCATATACGTCGTGCGCTCGAACAGGCCCGACTTGGGCACCGGATGCCGGCGGGTGAGCCCCCGCGCCCGGATCAATGCCTGGCTCATGCGGCGCCGCCGTTCTGCGCAGGGTCTTTCTGGGGCTCCGCCCCAGACCCCCGGCTCGCTGCCGCAGGGTCTTTCTGGGGCTCCGCCCCAGACCCCCGGCTCGCTGCCGCAGGGTCTTTCTGGGGCTCCGCCCCAGACCCCCGGCTCGCTGCCGCGCCGCCAGGCCGCCAGAGCGTCGCCGTCGCGTCGCGGAGAAGCCCCTGCGTGACGAGCGACGCGGGCGCGCTCAGGAGCGTCGAGACAGGAGCGGTCTCGACCACACGTCCGGCCTCGAGCACCACGCCGTGAGTGGCGATCTGTGAGAGCACGGCGAGGTCGTGCGTGATGAACACGAGCGACATGCCATCGTCCTCGACGAGCGAAAGGAGCAACTCGAGGATCTCGGCCTGGATCGTGACATCGAGCGCGGTCGTCGGCTCGTCCGCGATCAGCAGGCGCGGCCGGCACGCGAGCGCCATCGCGATCGCCGCGCGCTGCCGCTGGCCCCCGGAGAGCTGATGGGGGTAGCGCGCCACGATGCGCTCGGGGTCGGGCAGGGCGACGCGGGATGCCTCGGCCACTGCACGTGCGCGGGCCTGGGTGCGCGAGAGCCCCTCGTGGATGCGCACCGACTCGCCGATCTGCCGCCCGATCGTGCGGATCGGGTTGAGCGCGGTGCGCGGCTCCTGGAACACGATGCCGATCTCGGCTCCGCGAATCGTCGCCAGCTCGCGGTCGGGCATGCCGATCAGCTCACGTCCGTTCCAGCGCACGCTGCCCCCGGCGACGGCGTCGTCGGGGAGCAGCCCGAGGACAGCGAGGGCCGTCAGGGATTTTCCCGAGCCCGACTCGCCGATCAGCCCGACGCGGGCGCCGTCGGGGACGTCGAACGAGACCCCGTCCACCACGCGGCGCTCGCCGATGTCTACGGTCAGGCCGGTGACCTCGAGCGTCATGCGACCACCTCCGGGACGTGCCGGATCGCTCCGCGGGGTGGATGCAGGGGGTCACGGCCGTGCGAGAGCGTGGGGTCCGTCGCCTCGCGCAGGGCATCGCCGAGCAGGTTCAGCCCGAGCACGGTGAAGGTGATCGCCAGGCCCGGCCAGAGCACCGACAGCGGGTAGACGGTGATGTACTGCTGGAGTTCGGCCAGGAGCAGGCCCCACGAGGGCTCGGTCACGGGTGCGCCGAAGCCGAGGTATGACAGGCCGGCCTCGGCGAGCACCGCGACGGCCATGCCCCACGACAGCTGCACGATGAACACCGGTGCGACGTTCGGCATGAGGTGGCGCCAGAGATTCTGCAGCGGGGAGAGCCCGCAGGCCCGGCCGGCGAGCACGAAGTCGCTGTGCAGCACCCGGCGCAGCTCGGGTCTGGTGACGCGCGCGATGTTGACGCCGAAGCCGATGCCGACCGACCAGATCACCACGGCCAGCGAGCCGCCCCACACCGCGCTGATCATCATCGCGATGATGAGCACGGGGAAGGCGATCAGGATGTCCACGATCACAGCCACCGATTCGCGCAGCACGCGCGCGGTGAGTGCACCGAGCGCGGCCAGAGCCACCCCGATCACCGTGGCGATCGCGCCGGCACCCACCGCGACCACGACCGTGGTTCGTGAACCCGCGATCAGGAGGCTCAGGATGTCGCGCCCGGTGCCGTCCGTGCCGAGCAGGTTCGGCCACCCAGGCAGTGCCCAGCGGTTGGCGATCTCGACCTGACGCGGGTCGAACGGGGTCCACCAGCGCGCGATCAGCGCCGTGATCGCGACGACCGCGACGACGATGAGCCCGAATCGGCCCGTGGACAGGTTCCACAGCCGGCGCAGCCACGCCCAGCGCCGGCGGCGGGCCGTGCGGCGCGAGTCGATGCGAGCGGCATCCGTCCCGGGGTCGGTCACGTCGCCTCCCGCTGCCGGGGGTCGATCACGCGGTGGACGATGTCGACCACGAAGCCGATCACCAGCACGAAGCCGGTGAGCACCAGCAGCTCGCCCTGCACCTTGGGCAGATCGCGCGCGCTCACGTCGGCCACCAGCATCCGTCCGATGCCGGGGAGCGAGAACAGCTGCTCAATCACGACGGCGCCGACGATGATCCCGGCCACCTGCAGCCCCAGCACCGTGATGACCGACAGGCCGACGTTCGGCAGGCCGTGGCGGATCAGCGCCGCATTGCGGGTGAGCCCCTTGGCCGCGGCGGTGCGCACGTAGTCCTGACCGACCGCCTGCATCGTGGCGCTGCGCACGAAGCGCATGAGCATCGCGCCCTCGACGATGCCGATCGTCAGGGCGGGAAGCAGCAGCGAACGCAACGCTGCGGCCGGATCGTTCCAGCCGACCCGCGGGAACCCTTGCGCGGGCAGCCAGCCCAACCACACCGAGAAGACGACGACGAACATCATGCCCGCCCAGACCACCGGCACGGCCGCCAGTGCCTGAGCGCCCACGCTGAGTGCCGTGCCGCTGCCGCGACCGCGGCCCATGGCCGAGATCACGCCGAGCGGAAGGCTGAACAGCAGCGCGATCGTGAGCGACATGATCCCGAGCGGCACGGTGACCTGTGCCTTCTCGGCGAGTTCGGAACTCACACTCGAACCGGTCAGCAGCGAGGTGCCCAGGTCGCCCCGGAAGACGCCGCCCATCCACTCCAGATACTGGACCGGCAGCGGCTGGTTCAATCCCAGTCGCTCCCGGATCGCCTCGATCTGCTGCGGCGTGCTGTTGGTGCCGGCGATCAGCTGCGCGATATCACCGGGAAGCACTCGCAGAGTGAGGAAGATCAGCACGCTGGCGACGAGAAGCCCGAGCAGAAGAAGGGCCGTTCGTGTCAGCGTGTACCGGATCACCCGTTGCTCTTGGCGAGCTCTGCGAGGTTGAGGCGCTCGTTCACGTTGATCGAGGGCATACCCGTGATGTCCGTGCCGACCGCCACGACGGAGGCCCCGTTGAAGAGCCAGTCGCCGGCGGCGTCTTCGGACACGATGAGCGCGGCCTGCGCGAGCAGGTCTGCGGCCTCGGCCTCGTCGGTCGCGGCGAGCGACTGTGCGTACAGGTCCTGCACCTGGGCGTTGTCGTACGTGAAGTAGTAGTCCGGGTTGGCCCAGTTCTCGAAGTCGCGCGCCTCGGTGTGCAGCACGAAGCTGAGGTCATAGTCCTTGTTGATGTAGACGTCGTTCAGCCACGTCGGGAAGTCGACCGAGTTGACCTGCAGCGTGATGCCGACCTCGTTCAGATCCGACACGAGGATCTGCGGGATCGCCGTGGAGTAGAAGCTCGGGATCGTCAGCTCGAGGGTGAGGTCCTCCGCGCCGGCTTCCGCCAGCAGCGCTTTGGCCGCCTCGGGGTCGTAGGGGGCGACATCCGACAGGTCTTCATAGCCGGGGTCCAGAGACGGGATCGGACCGTACAGCGTTTCGCCCGAGGCCAGCGCCTCCACGAACGCGTCGTGGTCGATGGCCTGGCGGATCGCCTGGCGCACGCGCTCGTCGGCGAGCGGGCTGCCCGGGGCCTGGTTGAACGCGAGAGTGCCCTTGTCTGTGGACGCGCCGAGGACCAGGGCGAAGTCGCCGGTCGCCTCGATCTGCTCCTTCAGGTTCGCGTCGAACCCGGTGACCGCATCCACCTCTCCGGCAAGTGCCGCGTTGAGGGCCGCCTGGTTGTCGGGGATGTAGTCGAAGACGATCTCGGCGACCTTCGCCGGTTCACCCCAATAGTCGGCGTAGCGCTCGAACGTGATGCTGTCGCCCTGCTTCCAGCTGGTCAGCTGAAAGGGACCGGTGCCGTTCGCCGCGGTCTTGTAGTCGACCGTGTCGTCCTCCTTGAAGATCAGGCCGGCGCGGCCGGTCATGTTCCACAGCAGGCTCGAGTCAGGTTCGGTCAGGGTGAGGATGACCTCCTGCCCATTCGCGGTGATCGAGGCGACATCGGCGAGCCGAGCGGAGTCGAGCCACTCCGGGGTGTCCTTGCGGGTCTGCAGCGACCACACGACATCCTGCGGGGTGAGTTCCTGGCCGTCGTGGAAGGTGACGCCCTCACGCAGCGTGAACGTGTATGTCAGGCCGTCGTCCGAGACGGTCCAGTCCTCGGCCAGCGCCGGGACGATGTCCTGCTCGGGGGTGCGGGAGACCAGGCCCTGATAGACGTTGTCGACCAGGATCTGGTCCAATGCCGCCCCCGCCGTCTCGCGGATGTCGAGGTTGCCCGGCTCGAGCACGAGACGGATGACCGCCGACGCGTCGGGGTCGGTTTCGGCTGTGACCGTGGGGCTGGGCGTCGAACCGCCGGTGCAGGCGGTGAGCAGCAGCGCTCCGGCGGCGAGCAGGGCGGTGGCGGCAAGGGTGGTACGGCGGAGCATAGGGGTCCTTTCGGAAGATCATCCGTAGCTGTTCGGATGCATCGGGAGGGCGACTCCGATGATCTCAAGTCGCTCCGATAGTCCAGCCTAGAGAACCCGCGGACCTCGCGAGGTGCGTTCTACCCGGAATGCAACACAAGCGTTAGCCCTTCCCCGCGGCAGTCCGCAGGCGCGCACCGAGGTCGGCTGGGATCTCCTCCTGCACATTGTGGCCAGAGGGCACGACCTCGACGGATGCAGCGGGCACCAGTACCTGGAACTCGGCGGCGTTCGCGTCTGTGACGTAGCCGTGGTCTCCGCGGATGAGCAGGGTGGGCGCCGTGACGGCGGCGAGGTCGTCCCAGCCCGTCACCGAGAGCACGCCCGCCGCGGCGTCCTGCTGGGCGGCCGCCGCGGCGGCGAGTTCGGGGGAGGCCGCCATCGCGGCGGCCAGGTGCGCGAAGTGATGCTTCCATTCGAACCGGCCGTCGGGCCGCATCCGCGAGTTGAGGTAGACGCCGCGCTCGGCCGCCGTGCGCGCTCCCCCGAGACCGAAGGCAAGCGCGCGATCGACCATCTCGTCCCGGGTGGCCCAGTCGGTCGGGCCCGCGAAGAATCCGCTGATCTGGGTGGGTCCGGCGTTCGGATCGACGCCCGGGGTGATGTCGATGATGACGAGTTCACGGACCAGCTCGGGGTGGGATGCCGCGACCGCCGCCGCCGTGAGACCGCCCAGCGACTGCCCGACCAGCAGCTGCGGCCCGGCGGTCCACGTCTCGATTCCCGTGGCGACGTCCGGCGCCAGGGCCCGACCGGTGTAGGCGAGGTCGGCACGCCAGGATGAGTCGCCGTGGCCGGGCAGGTCGATCGCAAGGGCCGGCAGGCCGAGCGCGAGAATCGTCGTGTCCCAGGTGTGGGCGTTCAGTCCGGCCCCGTGCAGGAACGTCACCACGGGCGGGCCGTCGCCGTATCGCAGTGCGCTGAGGGTGCGCCCGTCGGCGAGTTTCAGCCGCACGCGTTCGCCGTGAGGAAGCGGCGCGTCGATGCCGAGGTCCGCAGCCTGCTCGGGGAGGAAGGAGAACTCGTCGATGGGTTCGATCACCGTCCCATTCTGCCTCGTCCGGCCAGTGCCGCGGCCCGCTCGGTAGGATGACGTCATGAGCGAACCGGCCCGCGTGCGCCCGCCGAGGTCCGCACAGCAGGTCTCCCCGACGATCCACATGTCCGGGGGCTTCGCCGGCCGGGACGCCGCTTCGGGCGCGGCCCGGTGAGCGCCGCCGATCCGGTCGTTCCCGGTGCCGTCAACTTCCGCGACGTCGGGGGGCTGCCCGCAGGGTCGGCGCGCACCAGATCGGGCATGCTCTTCCGTTCGGGCAATCTCGCCCAGCTCGATGGCGCGGGTGTCGCCGCGATCGGCCGTCTCGGCATCCGCCGCATCATCGACCTGCGCGCCGACGACGAGGTCGACCACGCGCCCAGCAGGGTGCAGGGTCTGCCCGTGCACACGCAGCGCGTGCCCCTGTTCCTCGGTTCGGTGGCTTCCTTCTTCGCCGATGACATTTCGCTCGAGGAGATGTACCGCCGCCTGGTCGAGGACTCCGCCGAGAACGTCGTGGCCGTCGTGCGGGGGATCGTCGCCGATCAGCCGGTGCTCGTGCACTGCACGGTGGGCAAGGACCGTACCGGGGTGACCGTGGCGCTCGCGCTCGCCGCGGCGGGGGTGGAGCGCGAGGCGGTGGTCGCCGACTACGCCCGCACCGAGGGGCTGCTGCCCCGGTGGCGCAACACCCGTGTCGTGGACAAGCTCCGATCGATGCACCCCGAAGCCGTGCACCTCGAAGACCTTGCGACGCGCTCGCCGGCGCCGGTCATGCGCGAGATGCTCGCGAACATCACCGCGCGGTACGGATCTGCCGCCGACTATCTGCGCGCGCACGGAATGGACGATGACGAAGTGGTCGAGCTGCGCCGGGTCCTGCTCGAACCCGTCTGAGGGTCACCGCGAGCCGGCACCGCCGACATCGTCGATCAGCCACGTCAGCGCGAAGAGCGTGTACGCGGCACGTAGTTGCCGTTCTCGAGCCCGGCTTCGATCTCGAACCGGTTGCGCAGCGGATCGCGCCCCGCGATCAGATAGAGCAGCGGCATCAGGAGGCCGTAGCGGCGCCATTGCTGGGCATGGACGGCTTCGTGGGCCAGCACGCGCTCGGTCACCGCGTCGTCGCCGGTGAGGTAGCAGCCTCCGACGCACACGCCCCCGCGGCGGAAGGCCCAGCGCGGCATCCCGCGGAAGACCCACAGCCCGGCGCGCCTGTGGACGCGCCCGGTGCTCCAGATCGAGCCCCAGATCCAGCCGACCGCTGTGCCGTAGACGTAGCCGGCGTGGCTCAGCGGCGAGTCCAGGAACGGCAGGAACCGGTCGATCCGGTGGCCGCGCGCGACCGCACGATCGGCGGCCTCGCGCCATCCGGCGGGCGGAGCCGGGATCGGACTCATGCGAGCGCCCCGACGATCCTCAGGATCGTGCCGAGGTCGTCGACGGCGGCCTCGGGCGATGCGGGCGCGAAGCCCGTGATGCTCGATCCGACCAGTGGCGCCACCCTCCGCACTCCCGAGATCGCGGCGAGCAGATCGGGCAGAGACACGCCGAAGGGGACGGATGCCGTCACCCCGCTCATCGCGCCGGGATCCAGCACGTCGAGGTCGACGTGGATGTAGACGGCCGTCGCGCCGGTCGCCGCGACCGCGGCGGCGAGCGCGCCGGGATCGCTGAGCTCGCTCGCCTCGAGCGTGGTCAGGGCGAGTGCGATCGCCGCGTCCTCTTCGGCGGGCTCGTATTCGCGTGCACCGGCCAGCACGAGGCGGTCGGTGGTCACGCCTCCCGGTGCGAGCACCAATCCTTCTGCACCCTCCCCGAGGATCGCGCGCAGCGCCATACCGCTGAACGCGCCGGAGGTGGAGGAGTCGGGTGTGTGCAGATCGGGGTGCGCGTCCAGCCACACCACGGCGAGATCCGGATGCCGCCGCACGGCGTGCCCGACCGCTCCGACCGCGACGCCGCAGTCCCCGCCGATCAGCATGACCGGTTCGGTGATCGGCGCGAGCTCCAGGTCGACGAGCTCGCGAGTGCGGCGCAGCGTGCTGAAGCGGTGCACTCCGGTCTCGACGGCTTCGCCCGCCTCGAGCGGAATGTCGACGGTCGTGCACGACGCGCGCGGCAGGTCGCCTGCGATCGCCTGCGCCCCGTCGATGAGCTGCATCGCGCGCGACGAGGGCGACCCCTGCCACTGCGGAACGATCACGAATCGGGCCATGTCTCATCCTCTCGCACCTGTCTCCAAGAGAACGGGCGGGGACTCGAGGAGTCCCCGCCCGTTCTCGCATCCGGTTACGGCGTGTACGGCGCCGTCGGCGCGTCGATCGCCTGCTGCGCGGGTGCGCCGCCGGCCTTGAGCTCAGCGAGCCGGGCTTCGACCTCGGTCAGCTCGCCCAAATCCTCCAGGCTGTTGAACTGTGCGTCGAGGCTCGATGCGGCCAGCTCCTCCTTGCCGGCGGCCAGAGCCTCCTGCCGGCGGACCTTGTCTTCGAACCGGCCCAGCTCGCTGGTCGGGTCCATGACGTCGATCGATTTGACCGCGTCGTGCACCTTGTTCTGCGCCTCGGCGGTCTTCGCCCGCGCGAGCAGCTCGCTGCGCTTGCTCTTGAGCTGCTCCAGCTTCTGCTTCATGCCGTTGAGGCCGTCCTTGAGCTTGGCGACGACCTCGGTCTGCGACTGGATCGTGGGCTCGACGGCCTTCGCCTCGCGCTCGGAGCTGATCTGGCGCTGCAGGGCGATCTTGGCGAGATTGTCGAACTTGTCGGCATCCGCAGTGCTGCCCGCCGCGCGCAGCTGGTCGGCCTTCTTGCTGGCCGCGAGAGCCTTGTTGCCCCATTCGGTGGCTTCCTGGAGGTCTTCCTCGTGGTCACGCTCCAGCAGCCGCAGGTTGCCGATGGTCTCGGCGATCGCCGATTCGGCGTCGGCGATGCTGTTGGTGAAGTCGCGGACGAGCTGGTCGAGCATCTTCTGAGGATCCTCGGCGGAGTCGAGCATCGAGTTGATGTTCGCCTTCAAGAGGGTCGAGATGCGACCGAAGATGGACTGCTTGGCCATCCTGGTTTCCTTCCTGTCGATGTTTCGGAACGTGTGGATCGTGAGTGGCGGGATGCGGGCGGTCGGGCCGTGATCAGAATCGACCACCTCCTCGGCGACCGCGTGTGCCGCCTCCGCCGAAGCTGCCGGGGCTGATGCGGCCTCTGCCGCGTCCGCCGCCGCCGCCGAGCATGCCGCCGAGTCCTCCCGAGGAGCTGCCGCGACTTGAGCTGCCGCCTCCGCCCAGGAGCGAGTTGATCACGATGCCGCCGAGCACGGCGCCCAGCATCCCGCCACCGCCGGAGCCGCCCCCGCCCCCGCTGCCGCCGAGCATGCCGCTCGAGCCCGGACCTTGGAACGCACTGACGTCGTTCTGGGCGTAATGGATGGCCTGGCCGGCGAGCTGGTTCGCGCGCTGGGCGTATTGCAGGGCCTGCTCAGGGCTCGCCGACTGCAGCTGCCGGGCCTGCACCAGGGCGGCTCCGGCCTCGGCCAGGCGGGTGCGCGCTTCGGCGCCGATCGCCCCGCGGCGCGCGACGATGTAGTCCTCCGCCGCCGAGACCTGGGCTTGTGCCTGCAGCACCTGCTGGCCGAGTATCTGCTGCGCCCGCTGCGCCGCGGCTTCGGCGTCCCGCACGCCGGCCACGACGCCGTCGATCTGCGCGTTCGCCGCTTCGAGTTCTTGCAGCGTCTGCAGCGGGCGCCGGGCGGCACCGGCGAGGCCGGCCTTCGCGGCATCCACCTGCTGCCTCGTGGCGGCGATCGCGGCGGCCACACGGCCGTCCGCATCGGGAAGGGCGGATGCCGCGGCGATGTCGCCCTCGAGCTCGGTGATCAGGGCCGCCGCGCTGCGCTCGCCGGCGGCGAAGTCACTGCCGAGCTTGTCGATCGCCTCCTCGAGCAGCAGGGCCTGGCCGACGGCCTCTTCGGCCGCCTTGATGCTGACAGCGGCTTCGCCGCCCTTGCCGGCGCCGATCGCGGCTTCGGCTGCGGCGAGCTGCTCGTCGGCGAACTGGATGCGCTGGCGCGCCTGGTCGGGGTTGTCGGCGACGGTGGCCAGGGCCTCGGGTGCGTAACCGGCGGCGAGGGTGCGCAGGTGATCGTCGGCGGCGTCGATGGATGCCGCGGCCTTCGCCCGCTGATCCTGCACGCGCGCGAGCGACTCGGGCGCATTCTGCTCGAGCCTGCGCAGCTCGTCGAACGCGGCCGCCTTCTCGTCCAGGCCCGCATTGGCTTCGTCGCACAGCCGGATGATGTCGGCGTTCCACGCGCGCGTCTGCTCTTCAGTGTCGGCGGTCGCGTCATCCAGCTGCTGCTTGAGCGTGAAGGCCCGGTTCAGATTCTCGCGGGCCGACTGCAGGGCCTGCTCGAACTCGACGGTCGCGGCGTCGCCGAACTGGGCTTTGGCGAATCCGAGCTCCTGGTCGCTCGTCTTGAGCGCGTCATCGGTCTCGACGAGCGCGGACGACGCGCGGCGGGCGAGCTCCTCGGTGCTGATCTGCTCGACCGCCCGAGCGCTGGCGGGGGTGCCGCCGGCCGTCTTGCGGCGGCGGCGGACGATCAGCACGACGACCAGGATCGCCACGGCCGCGATCACCAGGAAGATCACGAGTCCGGTGGGAAACCCGCTTCCGGACGAGGTCGCGGCCGTGCCCGACCCGCCGTCTGCGGCATCCTGCAGGCCGTCGGCGGCGGCATCCACCGCTCCGAGCCAGTCATCGGCGGCCAGCTGCGGCTGGATCAGCTGCTGCTCGATCGTTGCGAGCTGCTCCTGGCTCACAGGCCCTGCCGAATCGCCGGAGAGGTAGAACTGGCGGGAGTCGGTGGCGACGGCCAGAAGGTACTGGGTGGGACCGAGCCCGTTGGTCTCGGCCGTCGTGTTCGCCCAGTCCTCGGAGTCGGCAGGACCGGTGAACTCATCGACGAAGACGACCCACAGGTCGAGCCCGCTGTCGGTCTTCAGCTGTTCGAGCCGGTTCTGCGCCTGCGCCTGCCGGCTCGCCGAGAGCGCACCGACATCGTCGAGCACGTAGCCGGAGCCGAGCGTCACGGGTGGCGTCGCCGACACCGCACCCGCAGGTCCGAGGACCAGGCCCGCCGCGAAGATCGCACTCAGAGCAGTGGTGAGCGCCGGTGCCCATCGCGCACGCATCGTTCCCCTCCTGCTGGTAAAAGGCACGGGGACGCGCAGTGCTGGCCCCGAAGATCGAGTCTATGCAAGCGCGGCGTGGGCGCGGTAGGTGTTTCGACCGACGGCCGTGGGCGGGTCGCGGCGTCCTCGAGGCCGCTCCCGGGTAGCGTGTCGATCTCGGAGGTTCCATGGACGACCGCTACTCGACAGACGTGCTCGCCGACGGCTGGCGCACCCACGGGCACCGCCCGGTGGCCCGCATCGAGGCATCGCCAGATCTGGTGGTGGAGGTCGCGGCCGACGGATTCTGCGGGGCGGTCCTCGGCGTCTCGTCGGGTCTCGTCGAACTCGAGGACCGCGGTGGCCGTCGCCGCCTGTTCCCGCTCGGACCCGGCTTTCTGGTGGACGGCGCCGACGTCGTGCTCGTACAGCCGGCGGCTGTGGCGTCGCGGGCGCCGCAGCGCACCGCATCCGGTTCCTTCGCCGCCCCCTCCTCCCGCGCCCGGGTCGCGCGGGCCAGCCGCATCTTCGTGGAGGGCAAGCACGACGCCGAGCTGGTGGAGAAGGTGTGGGGCGACGATCTGCGGGCGGAAGGCGTGGTCGTCGAGTATCTGCAGGGAATCGATCTGCTCGAGGCAGCGCTTGACGCGGAGCCTCCGACTGCGCAACGCCGGTACGGCGTGCTCGTCGACCATCTCGTGCAGGGCTCCAAGGAGTCGCGCATCGCCGACGCGATCGGGCGCGGGCCGCATGGGCGTCATGTCCGGATCGTCGGGCACCCGTTCGTGGACGTGTGGCAGTGTGTCACGCCGCGCGCCATGGGCATCGCGAACTGGCCCGATGTGCCGCGCGGGATCGACATCAAGGTCGGCACGTGCCGCGCGCTCGGCTGGGCGTGGGAGACCCCGGCAGATCTGGCCAGGGCCTGGCAGCGCATCCTCGGCCGCGTACGGACCTACCGCGACCTCGAGCCGGCCCTGCTCGGCCGCGTCGAGGAGCTCATCGACTTCGTCACGGACTGAGTCCGCGTGGCGGGCGGCCAGCTGCCGTCCGGAGCCGTCGTGGTTAGCCTGGAAAGGTGTCCGAGCCCGCCGCGTTCCGCGATCGTCCCGTCTCGTTCGTGCGCCGCAACGGACGGATGACCGACGGGCAGGAGCGCGCCTGGACGGACCTCGCCCCCCGCTACGTCCTCCACGCGCCGCGCGACGAGGCCGCCACGAGCGTGCGACCCGGCGCGGCGATCGACCCGCGCGAGGTGTGGGGGCGGGATGCCGCGCTCATCGTCGAGGTCGGCTCAGGGCAGGGGCACGCGATCATCCACGCGGCATCTTCGCGACCCGACGACGACTTCCTCGCAGTCGAGGTGTTCACCGCCGGCCTCGCGCGCACGATGCTCGACGCCGAGAAGGCGGCTGTCCGCAACCTCCGGCTCGTCGAGGCCAATGCGCCCGAAGTCCTCGAGCACCTGCTGCCCCCGGGGTCGGTGGACGAGCTGTGGATCTTCTTCCCCGATCCGTGGCATAAGAACAAGCACAACAAGCGGCGGCTCGTCACGCCCGAATTCGCGGCGATCGCGGCTCGGGCGGTGACCGACGGCGGAGTGCTGCGGCTCGCCACCGACTGGGAGCAGTACGCGCGCCAGATGCGCGAGGTGCTCGATGCCGCACCCGAGTTCGCCCGTGCGTTCGAGGGCGAGTGGTCCGAGCGCTTCGAGGGCCGCGTGCTCACCGCGTTCGAGCGCAAGGGGACGCGCGCGGGGCGGGAGATCCGCGATCTGGCATACATCCGCCGCGTTCGGGAATGACCGCGCCGAGGGAAGGTTGGCGAATCCGCTGACAGACTGAAGGGGTGCCCGCCCATCCCGCCGTCGTGCTCGGCATCCGTCCGACGCTCTCCGTCGGGCTGATCCCGGCCCTGTTCGTATGCCTCGCGGCGCCGGCGTTCTTCGTCGTCCGCCTGCCATGGCTCGGGTGGGCACTGCTGGCGGCCGGGATGCTGGTCGCCTGGCTCGTCCGCGCAAAGACGGATGCCGAGGCCGAAACTGCGAGAGCCAGTGTGCTCACCGCATCCGACGCGGCGCCCACCCGCACGCCGAGCCTGCCGCGCGACCTCTCCCTGATCGCCCTCGGGCTGCTGATCGTCAGCGTCATCGACCTGAAGGCCGAGCTGGACAACCTCGCGTTCCTGCGCTTCGGCCTCGCGCTCGGCGGTGCCGTTGCGGTGCCATACATCCTCTCGCGCTTCGTGTACCGCGACTATGCGATCCGCTTCCCGTGGCGCGGTGGCGGACGCTGGACGAGGTTCCAGTGGAGCTGGCTGGTCGGAGTGCTCGTGCTGGGGTGGGTGCTCCTGCCGTTCTACTTCATCACCTCGGGCGTGTACATGAACTGGCCGGTGGTGAACACCCCCGAGCTGATCGCGCGGCTGTTCGTGGGCGTCGGGGCGGTCGGAATCTGGGACGAATTGTTCTTCATCTGCACCGTCTTCACGCTTCTGCGTCGGCACTTCCCGGACTGGCAGGCGAACCTGCTGCAGGCGATCGTGTTCGTGTCGTTCCTGTGGGAACTCGGCTATCAGGCGTGGGGGCCTGTGCTGACGATCCCGTTCGCGCTCGTGCAGGCGTACATCTTCAAGCGAACGCGCTCCCTGACCTACGTGGTCACCGTGCACCTGCTCTTCGACGCGGTGGTGTTCCTGGTGCTGGTGCATGCGCACAATCCGGGGCTGCTCGACGGACTGTTCCTCGTCTGACCCGGCCGCCACTCTCATCCACGCAATTGCGCGGTTACGTTGCCCACGTACTGATAGACCGAAGCAAGCGCCCATCGACGGCAAGCCTGTCACGCGCTAGACACCGGGGTCAGGGATGCCCCCGCTGAGAGGCTGACCCAGCCTCGCCCCGTTCGCAGCTGAGCAGCCGCGACTCGCTGACTTCAGCCGCGGCCGAGCTCCCTTGCGCGTGTCTGACGTGCGACGACTGCCGCGAGTCGGTCGAGGGCCTCGGCGCCGTCTGGAACGTACGCCCATGTCGCGGGCTTCAGGCGCGCATTCCCGACCGCATTTGCAACGCGTGAGAGTTCGAGGTTGTCCATCGGGTCGCTCCGCACATCTCTTGGCAGCAGCATGCTGGCAAGGACCACGAGGTCGCCGAGGTGCCGATCACGGTTGTTGTCGAGGGTCACCGTGTGCGCCGAGGACTTGGCGATGATGGCGCCGAGTAGCGTCGGCCGCGGGATGCTGCCCACGCGATCGCCGACTTTCACCTCGACGATCTCCGTGCGGTTCAGCACCTTCTGGGCGCCTGGCGTTGCGATTGTCCTGCCGCCGCCTGCACCGGGCTTTTTCGCCGCGTACTCGCCGAGGTGGCGTGGGATAAGCAGGTCGACGACGGCCTTTGCTTTGGCCCATCGGTGCTGAACACCGTCGCTGTTCGTCTTGGGGGTGAAGCCCATCTGCTGCAGCGCCGCAGTGACCTCGAGGTGGATGTCCGGGTGCTCGCGAACATCGAGCACAGCATCCGCGTCGTCGGTGGGTCGGGCCATGGACCTGCCGCGCTCCGCGCACCACAGGTGCACAAGCTGCCCACCCACGAGCGCCCAGCCGTCGGGGATGACCTCGTACAGGTCCATCAGCGCGTGCCAGCCAGCTTCTTGCGCCTCCGTCATAACAGGCATGACGATCGGCTGATCAGGCACGCGGGCCGTTCTGAGCAAGCAGCAACGCCGCCTGCTGCTCCTCGCGAGCATCGCCGTCTGAGAGGTCGGCGGCCACGGCTAGCCACGGCAGTGGAACGGGTACCGGCCGGTGCACCTTACGTAGCACGACGTTCTCCGGCCCGCGGGCAGGCACGAGTAGGTGATCACCGACGAAGTCGTCGAAGTCGACGTCCTGGACGTAACCTTCGGCGTAGTCGCCGACGGAGATGCCCGAACGCGGATCGCTCTTTCCAGAGGGAACGAACCGGTCGTCCTCGAGCAGCCCACCAGGATCCGGCGCCGACCATCGCGAGAGCTCCGCGCGGCGGGCCAGCGCGGCGTTCAGAGCGCGTACGGAGTCCTCGGACGCCAGCAGCGCGCTCCACCGGCTCTTGAGCCTGGATCGTTCGGACTGGGAGAGCTCAATGGGGACCTTGCCCTGCACCAGATCTATGAGGCCCCATGCGACGCGTTCGCTGAATGGGCGCCCGGCGGGCTTGCCGGCGGCGTTAAGGCTTGCTGCATCGACTAGCCACCGACCGCCGATCATGTCGCCTCGCAAGATGCCGCTCTGCAGCATTGCGCGCACGCGCTGCTGCGACAACGAGAGCTGCTCGGCCGCATCACTGACACTCAATTGCACCATGACTAAATTATTGCGGTTTCGCAATAGTTCAGTCAAGTCGGTCACGCGTGTCAACCTCGGTCACAGGTTCAGCGTCGACGTCGCGCCGATAGCGAAGGTGCCTCTCCACGACCTGCACACCGTCGTCGTCGTCGACGACGTCGCGCTCATTCTCCTGGTGCTCCCGCTGATCGTCCCCGCTACGCCTGCGCTCTGCTGACGATTGCTCCGCCTCGCGGCCCGAGATTCTTTTCCGACCCCTTGGGCGTGCTGGCTGGCGCACTTACGCAGGGTTGGGGCGGGCACGATAAGTGCACACCGCGCAGGTGCCGTCGACAACGAGCTTGTGGCCGTCGATGGCGCAGTTCCACCCCAATCCCGCGATCGTGTTCTGGCGGGCTTCGTGTGCTGTTCTGGCGCGCGCACAGGCGCCGCAGGGGTCCGAGGTGCCCACAGGATGCTTCGCGCATAAGGCATAAGGGGGAGTCCGCGTGACGCGTGACGGAACGCGCGGTCGCTGAGCTTGCCGATCCGGAGGCTGCCCAGCCATTCGGCGGGCAGTCGCGCTTCGACCATGACCGTCCGTTGGTCCGGATCAGGGCTCGACGCCCACTCGCGCAGCTCGCTGTGGGAAAGGCCCGCGATCAACTGCTGTTCGGCAATGGGTCAGAACACGTCAAGCTGCCGGCGTCGCGCAACGGTTGGTTCACGGTCGCCGTCCGCGCGGCGCAGGAAGACGATCCGACATTCCCGAGGGTCACACCCCATGACCTGCGACACACGGCCGCAAGCCTCGCCGTGCAGGCCGGCGCGCATGTCAAGGCTGTGCAGCGAATGCTCGGGCACGCGTCTGCCGCGATGACTCTCGATGTGTACGCGGATCTGTTCGATGACGATCTCGACGCGGTCGCGGCAGCTCTCGATCAGGCGAAGCGCTCCGCAAATGTTGTCACGGTGTTGTCACGAGAAAGGGACCGCAAGGCCTGAATGGCCCGCGATCCCTTGTCCCGACTGGTGCCCCCGACTGGAATCGAACCAGCGACCTTTGGTACCGGAAACCAACGCTCTATCCCCTGAGCTACGGAGGCGTACCGATCGAGGTTATCACCAGGGCCGTGAGGGCGCCGTCAGGGGCCGGTCATCACCGGGTCACCAGGTGCGTCGGTGGCGCGTGGAATCCGAGTTTCGTCCGGCGTCCGGAGCAATCGATCCGGCGTGCGAGGATACTTCGGTGCAACGCGTCGTGACCGCCGGAATGGATCTTGAACTGGGGTCGTCCGTCGACCTCATCTTCCAGGTCGCGGCGGCCCAGGATGTGCCCATCGTGAGCGAGGAACTGACCTTCACGCAGGGCGAACGCGTCTACACCCCGACCGAGATCGTCGACCAGTCCGGAAGCCGTCTGCACCGCTTCACCGGCGAGGCCGGACAACTCGAGGTGCGCTACGAGGCGAAGGTCGACGGGCAGACCACGAGCGGCCGCACGAGCGACCTCGAGGCGATCACCTACCTGCGTCCGAGCCGCTATTGCCAGTCCGACGAGGTCTTCGGTCAGGCGCGGCGGCAGTTCAAGGGCCTGCAGGGCCATGACCTCATCGCGGCGGTGTCGGAGTTCGTCTTCACGAGCACGACTTATACGCCGGGCCTGAGCCAGGGCACTGACAGCGCCGTCACGACGCTGATGACCGGCCGGGGCGTCTGCCGCGACTACGCGCACGTCGTCATCTCGCTGTTGCGGGCGATGGACATCCCCGCTCGCTACGCCGCGTGCTACGCCCCCGGCCTGCAGCCGATGGATTTCCACGCGGTCGCCGAGGCGTACCACGACGGCGCGTGGTACGTCATCGACGCGACTCGCCTCGCGAACCGCCGTTCGCTCGTGCGCATCGCGACGGGCCGGGATGCCGCAGACTGCGCCTTCCTCAGCTATCACGGCGGCCACGTCGGTCTCGCGCACATGCGCGTGGACGCGTGGGTCATGCCCGATGCGGCCCCGGCGGAAAAGGTCGAGGCTGACGGCCCGTCTGATGCGACGAAGCATGTGCTCGACGACGGGGATGCGGCCTACCATCCCTCGCCCGACGACTTCACGACGCTGATCCAGCTCGCCTGA